>Ga0209793_1000096_pt1 | contig 163497 bp, 160 predicted proteins | sample EBPBio122009_DNA_FD_185863 | JGI IMG/M metagenome (GOLD analysis project Ga0209793, IMG submission 185863) | Wastewater treatment Type I Accumulibacter community from EBPR Bioreactor in Madison, WI, USA - Reactor 1_2/2/2009_ DNA (SPAdes) (version 2) | ecosystem: Engineered > Bioreactor > EBPR...
CGGTCGATGCTGGTGCAGGTCGAGGCGCAGGCATCGAGCCAGGAAACCGTGCGGCTTCTGGTCGGGCTGGGACGTATCCGGGCCGACCTGCAACTGGGGATGCTTGTCTTGGGCGAGCCGTCGGCGGCGGCGCATTTCGGCCATCCGCGGGCGGAGATATTGCCGGGGATCGCAGAGGGTCTTCAGGCAGCGGGCGTGGGGGATCTGGCGCCGGTGCTGCAAAAGCTGGAGGACGGTGGCGCCGAGGATGCGGTTCGGAAGGCCTATCTCGAGGCAGAGAAGGCGCTGCTGAAGGCGCGCAGCACGCTTGCCCCCTCGGGCGAGGATGCGGCGCTGGCGGTGCTGGAACTGGCCAGGTTGTCGGCGGGCGGGATCGCTGCCTCTGGTCCGACGGAGATGCGCGCCTATCAGGTCGCCTGGGCGCAGCTGATGGTGGCGCGGGGCGAGCTGGACCTGCTGGCGCGCAGCGCCGACCCGGGCCTGGCGCAGCTTGCGCTGTCCGAGGCGATGGCTCTGGACGAGATCATCCTGTCGATGCCCGATCCGGCGGGGTCCGGTCCTGTGGCCTTCGACCCGGCGCCGATCCTGGAACTGGTCAAGCGGCTGGAGAGACGGGACGAGGCAGCCTGACCGGGCTCCCGCCCGCATCAGGCCCTGAACCTGTCTCCTTTCGGGTCGTATAACAGTTCGAGGGCCAGGTAGGCGGGGGTTTCGTCCCCGGCGATGATCAGGCTGTAACGGCCCCTGGTCAGCCAGTCCTCCGTCACGCCGCCGGGGTTGCGGATATAGCCGTAGCCACCCGAGGTGAGGTAGCCCACCGGCTGTCCGTCGCGCAGGATCGTCTCGCGCCCGAGCAGGACGGCCGACAGGAAAGCTTGTGCCAGTGGCAGGCAGGTGGTCGGCGATCCAGCCGAAGTCATGGGTGCGAAAGCCGGTGCCGGTGACGATGTAGAACCGGTCTTCGGCCAGCCTTGCGACGGTAAGGTCGGCCTCGATCCCCCCGCGCGAGTTGAGAAGCTGGGTATAGGTCAGGCGGCCCGCGTCCCGCGCGACACGATTGGCGCAGATCGCCTCCAGCGCCTCGGCCGCCTTGGGGCCGGAGAGCTCGTATTTGGCGAAGGAGGACTGGTCGAACAGCCCGGCACAGGCGCGCACCTGACGGTGCTCCTCGCCCACCGCGTCGAACCAGTTCTGACGGCCCATGCCCTCTGTCTGTCCCGGCCTGCGGTTGCAGGCAGGTGACTGCCGCCGCTTCCGGAACAGACGCACGCTCTCCCGATCCTCTCCGCCGCCGCGCCGCCTTCCCTGTAAAGCGGCCGATCGGGGCCCGTCACCTTTCCCCTTGCTCCCGCCGTTTCGCCCCGATAAACGGGCAGGCGGAGATGTGGCCGAGTGGTCGAAGGCACGCCCCTGCTAAGGGCGCAGACCTCTAAAGGGTCTCGAGGGTTCGAATCCCTTCGTCTCCGCCATAATCCATTGGTATCACGTTATTTCTCGGCTCTTCTGGGAAAGACTCGGTGTTTCCGGGCGTTAAGTCGGTTTTGAATTTGCAGAGACGTTTCCGTGGGCCGGTTGAACCCGCATTTTTTGGGTGACCGCAGTCCTGGTGGCGCGAGGGATCGGGTTTACCTTCGTCTGACAGCACCGAGCGGCGGCCCCAGCATCGCCCCCAGCATCAAAGCTGCAGGCTGCGGGCCAGCAGCAGCGAATCCTCGGCCAGGACCTTGACGTGGTCGCGCATCGCGGCGCTGGCACGGGCGCCGTCTTCGGCGAACAGGGCCTCGGCAAGGATCTCATGCTCGCGCTCGGCGCTTTCGCGGCGGCCGGGCAGGAAGGTGATGAAGCGGCGGTAGGGGCCGAGGCGGCGGTTGATCTGGCCGATCTCGGACTTCAGCGCCCGGTTGTCGGCAGCGTCGTGGATCGCACAGTGGAAGGCATCGTTGGCAGACAGGTAGGCCTCGGCGGCGTCACTGGTCGCCTGCCGGCGGCAGGCCTGATAGGCGGCCTCGATCCGGGCGCGGTGGAATTCGGTCATCCGTTCGCAGGCCAGCCGGATCGCCACGCCCTCAAGTTCGCCGACCAGTTCGAACAGCTCCACCACGTTGCTGACCGTCGGGCGGGCGACGATGGCGCCGACCCGCGGCTCGTGGGTGACGAGGCCGCTGACCGCCAGCGCCCGCAGTGCTTCGCGCACCGGGGTGCGCGATGCGTTGTAGCGCTGCGCGATGGCTACCTCGTCCAGCTTCTGGCCCGGGGCGAGGTCGCCGCGAACGATCTCGGCCTCCATCTCGGCGGTGATTCGCTCGGCCTGGGTCCGGCTGCGGCCCGTCTCCTTGGCGGAAGGCTCGGGTGAACTGATCTGCGACATCGGTTCCTTTCTCCAGATTTGCCTATATAATAGGCAAATCCAGCCGGCTTTCGGTAAATAATGCACAAATATTATGCATACAGATACCGAGATGAAGTTTAATGTATACACGCGTTATGCGTCATGCTCACATTTGATAGCAGAATCAGAAAACGGTCGGAACGCTAATCCGGCGGCGGAAAAGGGAGCGAGACATGGACCTTGGTCTTCGGGGCCGGCGCGTATTGATCACCGGCGCATCGCAGGGCATCGGCGAGGGTATCGCCGAGGTCTTCGCCGAGGAAGGCGCCATCCTGCATCTGACCGCACGGTCGGCCGACAAGCTGGAAGCCATCGCCGACCGGTTGCGCAAGGCCCATGGTGCAACGGTCTCGGTCTGGCCGATGGACCTGAACGAGAAGGGCGCGCCCGAGCGGCTGGCCGGGGCGGTCGGCGACGTCGACGTGCTGATCAACAACGCCGGCGTGATCCCGGGCGGCAACCTGTTCTCTACCACCAGCGAGACCTGGCGTGCCAACTGGGAGCTGAAGGTCTATGGCTACATCAACATGTGCCGGATCTATTACAGCCGGATGAAGGCGGCTGGCGGCGGCGTCATCATCAACGACATCGGGAATGCCGGCGAACGCTACGACGCTGACTACATCGCCGGCACCACCGGCAACGCCAGCCTGATGGCCTTCACCCGAGCCCTGGGCGGCCGCAGCCTTGACGACAACATCCGCGTGGTCGGCGTCAACCCCGGCCCAGTGGACACCAGCCGGATCTACAAGTTGCTGAAACGCCGGGCCGTGGATTGGTACAGTGACGAATCCCGCTGGGAGGAACTGCTGGCGACCTATCCGCTGAGGCGCCCCGCCAAGGTGCGCGAGATCGCAGACCTGATGGCCTTCCTGGCTTCGGACCGCTCGGGCTATACTACCGGGGCGATCTTCACCGTCGATGGCGGCATCGCCTCGCGCTCCTCGATCATCTGAGGCGAGGCGATGGCGTTCTCTCCCGTCACCGACCCTGCGGTCCGCCAGGACTTCCCGCACCACATCGCGGGCGCATGGTCTGCCCCGGAAGGGGTGGAGCGGCGCGAGGTATTCGACCCGGCCACGGGTGCTGCGCGCTGGAGCGTGCCGGAAGGTTCTGCCGCGGATGTGGACCGGGCGGTGCGGGTGGCATCGGCGGCGGCGCCGGGATGGGCGGCGACCGACCCTGACGAGAGGGCGCGTCTGCTGCGGGCGCTGGCGGCGCTGCTGCGGGAGCGGATGGGGGAACTGGCGGCGCTGGAATCCGCGATCACCGGCCGGCCGATCCGGGAGATGCGGGCGCAGATGTCGCGCATTCCCGAATGGCTGGAGTATTTCGCGGGCATCGTCCTGGGGCTGGAGGGTGGCTCGAACCAGGTGAAGGGTGGCTTCCTGACCTGGACGCGCTATCGCCCGCATGGCGTCTGCGCCCTGCTGACACCCTGGAACCATCCGATCCTGATCCTGGTGAAGAAGCTGTCGGCGGCGCTGGCGGCCGGCAATACCGTGGTGGTGAAGCCGTCGGAGCTGGCCCCGGTGACGCCGCTGCTGCTGAGCGCATGGGCCGCCGAGGCAGGGATTCCCGCCGGCGTGATCAACGTTGTCACCGGCGGGGCCGAGGCGGGCGCGGCGCTGGTCGCCCACCCCGAGGTCGCCCATATCGATCTGACCGGCGGCACGGCCACCGGGCGGCGGGTCGCCGCGGCGGCGGCCGAGCGGCTGGTGCCCTGCACGCTGGAATTGGGTGGCAAGACCCCGCTGATCGTCTACGACAGCGCCGATCTGGACGAGGCCGTCGCCGGAACCCTGTTTGCCGGCTTCGTCGCCGCCGGGCAGACCTGCGTCTCCGGCAGCCGCATCCTGGTGCAGCGCGACATCTACGACGCCTTCTGCCGCAAGCTGGCAGAGCGGGTCGAACGCCTGACCCAGGGTGATCCCGCCGATCCGGCCACCGACATCGGCCCGGTGATCTCGGCCGCGTCGCGCGACCGCTGCCTGGGCCATATCGGCAAGGCCAAGGCCGAAGGCGCAAGGCTGATCGCCGGCGGCACCCCGCGCGCCCTGCCGCCGGAGCTGGCGAGCGGCTTCTTCGTGCCGCCGACTGTCTTTGCCGACGTGGCGCCGGAGATGGCATTGTTCCGCCAGGAAGTCTTCGGCCCGGTCATCAGCCTGACCCCCTTTGACACCGAAGACGAGGCGGTGACGCTGGCCAACGATGGGCCCTTCGCACTGGGCGCCTCGGTCTGGACCCGCGACATCCTGCTGGCGCACCGGACGGTGGCGCGGCTGAAGGCTGGTGTGGTCTGGATCAACGACCATCACAAGAACGACCCGCGCTCGATCTGGGGCGGCTCGGGCGACAGCGGCTACGGCCACGAGAACGGCTGGGACGCGCTGAAAAGCTATCTGATCAAGGGATCGGTCACCCTGCGCACCGCGCAGGACTTCGGCGACTGGTTCGCGGGGGGCAAGCGTTATGGGTGACAGGACGGCGGCCATGGTCGAGGTCTCGAACCTCTCGCTGGTCTATGGCAGGGGCGAGCGCCAGGTGCAGGCGCTGGATGCCATCGACCTGACCATCCCCGGCGGCAGCCTCGTCTCGCTGATCGGCCCTTCCGGCTGCGGCAAGAGCACGCTGCTGCGGGTGCTGGGCGATCTGCTGGAACCGACCTCCGGTAAGGTGGAGATCAACGGCCGCACCCCCCGTGCCGTGCGGCTGGAACGCAAGACCGGCTTCGTATTCCAGGAGCCTGCGCTGCTGGAGTGGCGCAACATCCTGCACAACATCGCCCTGCCGCTGGAACTGCGCGGGGTGGGCCGGGCGGAACGCGAGGCGAAGGCGCAGGACCTGATCCGCCTGGTCGGGTTAGAGGGGTTCGAAACTGCCCACCCCCGCCAGCTGTCGGGCGGGATGCGGCAGCGCGCCGCCATTGCGCGCGCGCTGTCGACCAGCCCCGACATCCTTCTGCTGGACGAGCCCTTCGGCGCGCTGGACCAGATCACCCGCGACCGGCTGAACATGGAGCTGGCCCGCATTCACGAGGTGACCGGGCTGACCGTGGTGCTGGTCACCCATTCGATCCGCGAGGCGGTGCTGCTGTCGGACCGGATCGTGGTGATGACCCCGCGCCCGGGGCGCATCTCCCGGGTGGTCGACAACGACCTGCCCCGCCCGCGCAGTCTGGACAGCCGCACCCATCCGGCGTTCGAGGCGCTGGTGCGGCTGGGCAACAGCGAGCTTGAGAAAGGCTATGCCAATGGCTGACTTGGCGGCGAACACCTTGTCGAAACGCGCCTTCGACCAGGCCTGGCCCCCGACCGCGCTGCTGATCGGGCTGCTGGTGGTCTGGGAATTGGCCTGCCGGGCGCTGGACATCGCACCCTACATCCTGCCCGCGCCCTCGGCGATCTGGCTGGCGGTGACCACCAATTCCGCCGCGCTGGCTTTCCACACCGGCATCACCATGTTCGAGGCGGTGACCGGCTTCGTCATCGGCTCGGCGCTTGGCGCGCTCCTCGGCACCGGCTTCGCCTATTCGCGCTTTCTGGAACGCGGCTTCCTTCCCTTCATCATTGCCGCCAACACGATCCCGGTGGTGGCCATCGCCCCAATCATCATCATCTGGTTCGGCCATGGCATGGCCTCGAAAGTGGCGGTGACGGCCTTCCTGTCGTTCTTTCCGCTGGCGCTGAACATGATGAAGGGACTGCAAAGCTATGACCGGGTGGTGATGGATGTGTTCCACATCGCTGCCGCCACGCCCTGGCAGAGGTTCTGGAAGATGCGGCTGCCGGGCGCGCTGCCCTACGTCTTCGTCGGGCTGAAGCTGAACGTCACCTTCTCGGTGATCGGAGCCATCGTCGCCGAATTCGTGCAGGCCGACCGGGGCCTCGGCTTCGTGGTGATGACCGCCTATCGCTCGATGGCGATGCCGCGGCTCTGGGCGGCGATGCTGATCTCGGCGCTGATGGGCATCCTGTTCTTCCTGGTGATCGCCGCGCTGGAACGGCTGTTCGTACGCTGGCACGCCTCGGTCGACGAGACGCGCTGAAAAGACCCCTAAAACGATCCGGGGCGAAAACCCGGGCCTCAACCCCAACAAGGAGTGAAAGATGACCAGGACTTTTCTGAAATCCGGTTTGGCAGCCTTGCTCTTGATGACCGCATCCGGCGCCGCCATGGCCGAATCCATGCGGCTGGAATGGGTGCTGCAGGGCCAGTTCGCCGGCCCCATCGTGGCACTGGAGAAGGGCTACTACAAGGAAGCGGGGGTCGAGGACTTCCTGCTGCAACCCGCCGGTCCCGACCTGAAGCCAACCGTCATGGTGGCGACCGGCGTCGACACCTTCGGCATCGGCCATCCCAACCAGGTGATCGCTGCCCGCGCCAACGGCGTGCCGCTGGTGATGGTCAGCCAGTGGGGCCAGAAATCCGCCACCACCTACATCGCCCGCAAGGACAGCGGCATCACCTCGGTCGCCGACATGGCCGGCCATTCGGTTGGCCTGTGGTTCGGCGGCGACGAGCATGAGTTCATGGCCATGCTGAAGAAGGCCGGCGTCGATCCGGCCGAGGTGACGACGATCAGCCAGGGCTACGACATCATCGCTTGGCTGAATGGCGAATACGAGGTGATGGAGGTCACCCGCTACAACGAGCTGCTTCTCGTCTACCAGAACGGCTTCAAGCCCGAGGATCTGGTCTATCTCGACCCGGCCGAAGCGGGGGCCGAGTTGATCTCGGGCGGGCTCTTCACCACCGAGGCGCAGATCGCCGAGCATCCCGAAACCGTTCAGGCGGTGGTGAACGCCAGCCTGCGCGGCTGGAAGGAAGCCTTCGCCGATCCCGAGGCCGCTGCCGAGATCGTGGTGAAATACAACTCCGAGCTCGACAAGGACTTCCAGGTCCAACAGATCAAGCAGATGCGCGACATCGCATGTGCCGGTCCGACCCTTGAGGGGAAATTCGGCGAGACCCGGCTGGCAAGCTGGGAACTGGCACAGGAGATCCTGCTGGGCGCCGGGCTTATCGACCAGCCCATCGACCTGACGGCAGGCTACACCAACAGCTTCGTCGATGCGGCCCCGGCCGACTATCGCACCATCCTCTGCGAGTGACGCAAAGAGCGCCGCGCGCCTGCTTCGGCGCGCGGCTTTCCAATCCCGGAGGCAGACATGACCCCCATCCGCATCCGACTCCTGTGGCACAAGCAGGCGCAGTTCGCCGGCTATCTTCTGGCCGAAGAGCTGGGGCTGGCCCGTAGCAAGGGGGTGGAAATCCGTTGCGAGGGGCTGGATTTCTCTTGCAAGCACGTCGCTTCGATCCTGACTGGCGTGTCCGAGATGGCGGTGGCAAGCCCGGCGCATATCCTGGAAAGCGCGGCGCCCGAACGGTTGCGCTGGCTGATGACGGTGCAGCAGGTCAGCCCGCTGGTCTATCCGGCGCGACGGTCCTCGGGCGTGAACGTACTGGCTGATCTGGCGGGGAAAAGCGTCGGCGTCTGGCCGGGCGGCGAGGACCTGGAGTTCCGTTGGCTGCTGGCCGGCGCGGGTGTCGCGCCGGGCGCGGTGGCGCGGGTGCAGATGCCCGACACCGTGGGGCCTTTCCTGCGGGGCGAGATCGCCTCGGGCCAGATGACCTCCTACCACGAATTGCATCAGGTCGAGGCGGAGGTGCCGCCCGACGATCTGGTGGTGTTCTCGGGGCGCGATACCGGGCGATCGGTGCTGAAGGACGGGCTGGTCGCGGATGCGGCGCTGGTGGCCGAAAAGCCTGAGGCGGTGCAGGCCGTGGTCGATGCCGTGCTGGAAGGCTGGACCATCGCCTTCGACGATCCCGACCGCGCCATCGCCGCCTGCCTGCGCGCCCGCCCCGACGTGTCGCGCGAGGAACATGCCCGGCAGCTGGCCGACATCCGCGCGCTGTCGCTGACTGGCGCGACGCTAGCCGAAGGGCTCGGCTGTCCCGATCTGGCGCATGTGGCCGCCGCCGCCCGCGCCATCCGCGAGGTGGAGGGGCATGACCCCGCCACCGAAAGCGTGCTGGACGACCGCTTCTGGAAGGCCGCCCCCGCCGCCTTCCGCCGCAGGGGCTGGGCTGTCTGATGACGGACCTGCCGCACAGCGCCGATGCTGTTGTGGTCGGCGGGGGTATCCTCGGCGCGGCGACGGCGCGGGCATTGGCGCTGGCGGGGATGAAGCCGCTGCTGCTGGAGGCCCGGGCTTTCGGCGGTGCGGTCACCGGGGCCAGCCTTGCGGCCATCGGCACCCATATGCACGGGATCGAGGAATATCCACTGCTGCGCCATGCCGGGCAGCTGTGGTCCGATCTGGCCGATGCGACCGGCAACCCCTTTGAATACAATCGGCAGGGCAAGCTTTGCTACATCCTGCACCCTGAGGACAGCGCGGTCGGTGCCGACTGGGTGGCGCGGGAACGCGCGCTCGGCGCCGAGGTGGCGCTGCTCACGCCGGAAGAGGCGCGCGAGCGCGAGCCGCTGATGACCGGCCCGCTCATCGGCGCCACCTGGGCGCCCGACACCGCCACGGTGAACCCCTTCCTCGGCCTGCGCACCGTGTTGCGCCTTGCGCGTGAGGCGGGGACGATCGCTTTGGCGAATACCCCGGTGACCGGCCTTCGTATCGACGGCGGTCGCATCGCCGGGGTGGAGACATCGCGCGGCCCGGTCTCCAGCCGCCATGTTGTGCTGACCGGCGGCCCCTGGACGGCGCGGCTGGCGGCGATGGCGGGGATCGCCCTGCCGATCCGGCCGCGGCAGGCGCAATGCCTGGCCTCGATGCGCCAGCCCGCGGGCACCATCCGCCGGGTGATCTCGGCCTGCGAGCGGGCGGGCGGCGTCGACAGCGGCTATACCCAGATCCAGCAGGCCGCCTCGGGCCAGGTGCTGTTCAACACTGTCACCGCCCCCTTCGACCCGCCCGAAGGCGCGCAGGACCATATCCACGAGGTCCCGCCCGGCTTCGTGCTGGAAAGCATCGAGACGCTGCTGATGCTGTTCCCCTCGCTGGCGGCACAGCCGCTGCTGCGGTCTTGGGTGCGGTTCGAGGGGGTGACACCGGATTCCCGCTTCCTGGCCGGAAGCTTGCCGCTGCCCGGCCTGCATGTCGCCGCTGGGGACAACGGCTCCGGCTATTGCCGGGCGCTGATGCTGGCCGAACATCTGGCCGCCGCCGTCACCGGCACCGGCGGATTGCCCGCCGATCTTGCCATCCGGGCCTCTCGCCTCTACGCGCCGATGCGCTTCGCGGAGAGGGAGGCGGCATGAGCGCGGAGACCGTCCTGATCCGGGTGAATGGCCGCGAGGTCAGCGTGCCCCTTGGCCAACCGCTGGCGCAGGTGCTGAGCGCGGCGGACCCCGCCATGCGGCTCAGCCCGAGGGACCGGGCGCCGCGGGGGATGTTCTGCGGCATGGGCCTGTGTTTCGAGTGCATGGTCGAGGTGGACGGCCTCCGCCGCCGCTCGTGCCTGACGCCAGTCAGCGCCGGGATGGTGGTGCGGACGAGGGAGGGTGCGGCATGACCATGGCGGCGCACCTGCTGTCCTGCGATGTCGCGGTGATCGGCTCGGGGCCCGCGGGCCTTGCGGCGGCGAAGGAGGCCGCGGCGGCTGGGGCAGACGTGCTGTGCCTCGACCTCTACGACCGGCCCGGCGGGCAATATGCCATGCAGCCCGGCGATCCTTCCGGCCCGCTGGCCGCCAGCGAGGCGGCGCGGCTGGGGCGCGACCTTGCCGATGCGGCAAAGGCTGCGGGTGTGCGCCTTGTCCCCCGTGCCGAGCTGTTCTGGGCTGCGCCGGAGGGCGAGGGTTTCCTGCTCTACGCCGCACTGGACGGCGGTACCGGGGCGCTGGCGATCCGGGCGCGGACCGTGGTGGTGGCCGCGGGGGCGATGGAACGGCCGCTGCCCTTCCCGGGCTGGACGCTGCCGGGGGTGATCGGTGCGGGCGCGGCGCAACGCCTGGTGAAAAGCGGCGGCGCGCTGCCCTTCGGCGGCAAGGTGGTGCTGGCGGGGACCGGAGCTTTCCTGATGGCTGTGGCCTCGACCTTCGCCAAGGCGGGCCGGCGCATCGACCATTTCGTTGAACGGCAGCCCCTGCGCCCGCTGTCCTCGCTGGCGGTGCTGGCCCCCTGGCCCTCACGCTGGAGTGCCACGGCGGGGCTGCTGGCTGACCTGCGCCGGACCGGCGCGCAACGGCACCACGGCCATGTCGTCACCCGCGCCCTTGGCCGCGAAAGGCTGGAGGCGGTGGAGATCGCCCCGGTCGATGCCCTCGGCCGGCCCGACCTGTCGCGCGCCAAGCGGATCGACGGCGTGGGCGCGTTGTGCATCGGCTACGGCTTCCAGCCGGTGATCGACGCGACCACCGCGCTTGGCGCCGACCATGCCCATGACCCGGCACTCGGCGGCTGGCATTGCCTCGCCCGGCCGGACAGCGGCGAGACCTCGCGCCCCGGGCTTTACGCGGCGGGCGAGACCTGCGGCCTCGGCGGGATGCGCCCGGCGTTGGTCTCCGGCCGCATCGCCGGGCTGTCGGCGGCGGCGCGGGTCGGTGGGTGGACACCGGACCCCGGCCTGATGCGCCGCCTTGCTACCGAACTGGCGAAGGCGCGGCGCTTCGCGGCGGCGCTGGCTGCGCATTGGCCCGCACCCGAGGCCCCGCCGGTGGCGCTGCCCGAAACGGAAGTGATCTGCCGCTGCGAGGATGTGCGGTTGTCCGACATCCGCGCAGCGGTTCAGGCAGGCGCAGCCGAGACTTTCGCGGTGAAGATGTGGACCCGTGCCGGCATGGGCCCCTGCCAGGGCCGGGTCTGCGGCGCGGCGCTGGTTGCGGCGTTGGCTGAGGCGGGCGTCCCGCCGGGGCAGGCAGGATACAACCGCGCCCACATGCCGCTGCGGCCGGTACCAATGAACGCCGTCCATGCGGCGCTGGCCCTGACCGCCCGTCCCGATATGCCCGGCACCGGCCCGGCCTGACCTTGCGAGGAGAACCCGATGTCGCAGCAAACCCTTTCCGGCCCCAACCTCCGCAACCGCTACTTCGACAGCCTCTGCGCCGAGAAGGGGCTGATCTGGATGGGCCAGAACACCAACCACATCCCCGCCCATCCAGCGGTGGAGGAGGCGATGGTCGCCTCGATCCGGGCGGGCGAGTTCAACGCCTATGCCCCGCCCCTGGGCTTCGAGAGCCTGCGCGCGGCCATCGTCGCCGACCTGGCTGTGCCGGGCGAGGCCATGGTGACCGAAGGCGGCGTCAACGCGCTGGCCATGGCGGTGCGCGCGCGCTGCAAGCCGGGTACCACCTTCGTCACCACCGATCCCACCTGGAAATGGCCGGGCCTGATGGCGGCGCAGATGGGGGCCGAGGTCATCGAAGTGCCGATCTGGGACCCCGCCACCCATTACCGGCTGACGCCCGACCAGCTGGCGGCCTCGGTCGATGATCGCACCGCGCTGATCTACATCGTCGACCCGAACAACCCGCTGGGCATCTCCTATACCCGCGACGAGATCGCCGCCTTCTGCGAGATCGCCCGCGGCGTGGGCGCGCTGCTGATCCACGACTGCACCTATCGCGACTTCGCCGAGGACCATACGCCTGCGCTGCGGATCGACCCGGAGAACGCGGTCTGCTCCACCAGCTTCTCGAAATGGCTGGGGCTTGCCGGGATGCGGATCGGCGCCTTGGTGGTGCCGCCGAAGCTGGTCGAGGAATTCGCTCCCTTCTCGGCCTCGATCCTCGGCGCCAGCGTGGTGGCGCAACGTGGGGCCGAGGCGGGGCTGCGGGTCAAGCCGGAATGGATGGCCGAGGTGCGCCGCATCAATCGCGCCAACCAGGAGATGATACGCCAGGCGGTCGAAGCCACGCCGGGCCTGTCGATGGTGGTCTGGCCGAGCCAGGCCAACTTCCTCTGCATCGACACCAGCGCCTCGGACATCCGCCCCGAGGCGCTGGTCGAGGCCTATCGCCTGCGCGGGGTGATGATCCGCCAAGGCACCTATCATACCAAACGCTTCGGCGACCGTTTCATCAAGGTCTCCACCACCGTGCCAGAGGACTGGGTCCGCCGCTTCGTCGCGCAGCTGCCCGAGGCGATGGAGGCCGCGCGCGGGCTGAACGACGTGGCGGCGCAGTTCTGAAAGGGGGCAGGGATGGCCGAGGGATATGTCACCGCGCAGGACGGAACGCGGCTCTGGTATGAGGAGGCGGGCGAGGGGCTGCCGATCCTGTTCCTCCACGAATTCGGCGGCAACCATGCTGCCTGGGAGCCGCAGATGCGCCGCTTCGCCCGGCGCTACCGCTGCATCACCTATGCCGCGCGAGGCTATGCGCCCTCGGACATCCCGGACGATGTGTCCGCCTATTCGCAGCGCAACGCGGTCGCGGATGCGCTGGCGGTGCTGGATGGGCTGGGGATCGGCAAGGCCCACATCGTCGGCCTGTCGATGGGCGGGTTCGCCGCCGCGCATTTCGGCCTGATCGCGCCGGAGCGGGCGCTGTCGCTGTGCATCGCCGGGGCGGGCTATGGCGCTGAAAAGGAATACGAGGACTATTTCCGCGGCGTCTCGCTGTCGGTGGCCGAGAATTTTGAGACGAAGGGGGCGAAGGAGTTCTCGAAGATCTACGCGCTCGGGGCCAGCCGGGTGCAGTTCCAGAACAAGGACCCCCGCGGTTGGGCGGAATTCGCCGCCCGGCTGGCCACCCATTCCGACCGCGGCGCGGCGCTGACCATGCGCGGGGTGCAGGCGATGCGCCCCTCGCTCTACGACCTGCGCGAGGACTTCGCGGCGATGCAGGTGCCGACGCTGGTGATGGTGGGCGACGAGGACGACCATTGCCTGCAACCCGGCATCTTCTTGAAGAAGACCATCCCGGCCTGCGGCCTGGCGGTGCTGCCGAAGACCGGCCACACGCTGAACCTGGAGGAGCCGGAGCTCTTCAACCAGCTCTTGGCCGAGTTCTTGGCCCAGGTCGAGGCCGGGGCCTGGCGCCCGCGCGACCCCCGCGCCAACCCGGGCCAGATCATGCGCACGGAATGAGCGGGACGGTCGGCATAGATGCAGGGCGGCTGTGGTCCCGGCTGATGGAGTTGGGAGAGGTCGGCGCGATCCCGGGCGGCGGGGTGGACCGTCAGGCGCTGAGTGAGGGCGAACATCTGGCCTGGGCCAAGATGATCGGCTGGGCTGAGGCCGCCGGGATGGAGGCCGCGACCGATGCCGCCGCCAACCTGTTCCTGACCCTGCCGGGCCGCGACCGCGGCCTTGCCCCAGTGCTGGCGGGCAGCCATCTGGACAGCCAGCCCACCGGCGGCCGCTTCGATGGCGCCTTCGGGGTGATGGCGGCTCTGGAGGTGGCGGCCAGCCTTGCCGCCAGCCCGCTGCCTCGGGCAAGGGACTTCACTGTCGTCGCCTGGATGAACGAGGAGGGCAGCCGGTTCGCGCCGGGCATGATGGGTTCCGCCGTGTTCGCCGGACAGCGCGACCTTGCCGAGGTCCGGGCCGCGCGGGATGCTGACGGGCGAACCGCCGGGGCCGAAATCGACCGCCTGCACCGTGCCTTTCCCGGGCTTCCCCTACGCCCGGCTTTCCGCCCTTGGGCCTGTTTAGAGCCGCATATCGAACAGGGGCCGCGGCTGGAGCGTGAGGGCGCTGTGATCGGTGTGGTCTCCGGTATCGACGGCAAGGTGACCTGCGAGGTCACGCTGACCGGCCAGCGCGACCATGCCGGGACCCAGCCGATGGCTGACCGCCGCGATGCGGTGATGGCCTTCGCCCGGGTGGCGCTGCACCTGCAGCAGGAGGTCGGACTGGCCGAGCCGGAGACCCGCTTCACCATCGGCCGGGTCGAGGTCAGCCCCAACGCGCCCTCGGTGATTGCCGGCGAGGTGCGCTTCCGCATCGACCTGAGGCATCCCGATGGAGCGGTGCTGCAAAGGCTGGCGGCGCAGATCGCCCCGCTGGCCGCCGAGGCCGCGCTGCCCTGCGCTGCCTCGGTGCAAGTGCTGGTCGATGCGCCGCCCAACGGTTTCGATCCGGCGCTGCGGCGGGCCATCGCGGCTTCTGCGGCGCGGCGTGGGTTGCTGGCGCTGGGGATGGCCTCGGCCGCCGGACATGACGCGCGGCATCTGGCACCGCTTTGCCCCACGGCGATGATCTTCATCCCCTGCCGCGGCGGCATCAGCCATGATCCGGCGGAATGGGCCGAGCCCGCCCATGTCGCCGCCGGAGCGCAGGTTCTGGCCGATGTGGTGGCACTGCTGCTGGCGGAGGAGGGGGCATGACTCGCGTTGCCCTGGTTTCGCATTGCCTGCTGAACCAGAACGCCAAGGTAGCCGAATATGCGATCTGCCCCGGCGCGGTACCCTGGGTGCTGGAGGAACTGAAGGCCGCGCACTACTTGCCCCAGCAGATGCCCTGCCCCGAGATGACCTTCCTCGGCGCCGGGCGCTGGTGGCAGGTGCGCGAGCAATACGATACCCCGGGCTATCGCCGCCATTGTCGCCATGTCGCCGCCAGCGTCGCGGCGGTTCTGAAGCACAACCTTCGGCAGGGCTGCGAGGATCTGGTGCTGCTCGGCGTCGACGGCAGCCCCTCCAGCGGCATCGGCATCACCGATTCAGGCCCGGCCTGGGGCGGCCGACCCGAGGCGCGCGAGATGGCGCTGGTCCATGGCAAGGGTGTCTGGATCGGCGTGCTGGAAGAGGTGCTGGCCGAGGAGGGCCTGCCCGCTCCGCGCAGCATCGGCATCGGCACCGAATTGCCCGACTACGACGAGGCCGCCGCGCGTGCTGCCTTCCGGCGCTTTCTGGCAGGGGGGCGGTGATGGAGCCCGGGGATTGCCGCAGCCGCCGCATCCTGGTGGTGGAGGATCTGGACGATCCCCGGCTGGTAGCCCTATCCGGGCCGGTGGGATATGGCCTGATCCAGACCCCGCCCGGCGACATGGCCCCGGATGCGGCAGTTGCGGCCCTGATCCTGGTCGCCGACCAGATCGAGGATTTCCACCACCACGGCTATATCGTCCAGTTGTTCGACAGCGCAGCCTGCTGGTCCGGTGCGCTCGCACAATTTCTTGCCAGGCGAGGCATCAAGCTTCCCGAAATTTTTCCTGAAACAGGGGATGTCAGAGGCCCCCTTTAAGCGGAAATGGCCACCGCAGCGGCTCGGATGCGGTCAGTCGGCCCCGAAGAGCGGCTGCTGCTCGGTCCAGCCCATAGGAAGATCGTTGCGGACGATCTGGGCCACTGAGAGGGTGGCAGGTCGACAGCCCTCGAGGATCGCGGCCTGGAGATCTGGGCAAGGAAGGCGAGCCCGATCTGGGTCCGGATATAGGGTTCCAACCGCCCCGTGCCGCGGGCGATGCTGGTGAGAGATGTCCCCGTTCGCAAGGCCTGCGCCCAGATATGCGCCTCGGCGAGGGGTGATCCGATCCGCCAGCGCCATCGCGACGATGAAGGCCTGCCGCCCCGCTCGCATCTCCGGTTCAGCCAAGATGGCATCCCCGGAAAGCCGTTCTGACGGCACTAAAATACGGCAGTCGCGGCAGGGCCGTATAGCTGCAGCGGTCAGCCGGAGCGATGCGAGGCCCTTGATCAGGATACTTCGCTGCTTCTGCCAAACCTTGGCCTGAGCACGCCCGATGCGATGTGCCAATGCGCGTGCTCACCTGGGCGCTTTCTGCAGCAAAAGATCAACAAGCGCCGCATTTCGCCGGACCAAAGCCTTTCCGCTCTGGGTGAAAATCTCGACGTTGGCAATCTGGTGTTCGATGCGGGATATGAGCGCGTCATCCACTTTGACCCGTTCGACCGTGTCCAGAATATCGTCTCGATAGCGGTGGTAACTCCGCAGCGCCGAGGCCAGTCCGCGGGTCCCGGCGCTGAACGCGGCCAGCGCGAAGGGGCCATAAATCGCCCATCGGAGGCCGAGTCCGTTCACCACGGCGGCGTCGACCTCCTCCACCGTTGCCACGCCGTTCTGGACGAGGCTCAGCGCCTCTTGCAGCACCAAGGCTTGGATCCGGTTGCAGATGAACCCCGGCACATCCCGGCGCAGCACGATGACCGTCTTGCCGAGCGCTTCATAAAACGCGGCCGCGGCGGCAACCGTTTCCGGCCGGGTCTGCGCGCCGGCCACGATCTCCACCAGCGGGATCAGATGCGCGGGCGCGAAAGGATGGCCAACCAGACAGCGGCCGGGATGTTGGCAGCCCGCCTGCAGATCGCTCATCCCCAGACCGGAGGTGCTGGAGGAGATGATCGCCGCTGCGGGCGCCATCGCATCAATCCGAAGGATCAGGGCCTGCTTCTCCTCAAAGGCCTCCGGCCCGTTTTCCTGAATGAAATCAGCATCCCGAACCGCAGCGGCCAGATCGGGCGACAGGTGCAGCCGCGCCCGCCAGTCGCCCGGATCATGGCCAAGCCGTGCCAGCTCGGCCAATTCCTCCTCGATGCCGGACAAGGCTTGTGAAAGAACGGCCGGATTGATGTCCGTCGCGTGGACTTCATGACCATGCGCCAGAAAGAGTGACGCCCAGTTCACCCCGATCTGGCCCAACCCGACACAGGCGATCTTTTTTCGGGTCACCTAAGCACCTTCTGGTCGTAAAGATCGAAGGTGCCGGTGAGGGTCAGGATGCTGGCGCCCAGCATCTCGACCATGGGCAGGTCCGCCAACCCGTTCACCACGCGGAACTGGGTCGGCATGTCTTCCCAGTGCGGACGGTGGAAGGCGAAGCCGCCCCGCGCCGTCGCTGCGGACTTCACACGAGCATCGGCAGCGGGCGGAGTCAGGGTGACGCAGGCCACATCCGCCTCGCCCCATTGGCCGGTGCGGGGAAAGTATTTGTAATGCAGCAGATTGCCACCTGTATCCGGCCCAGGGTCTGCCGGTTTCGTTGCAGGATCAACCTCCGTCACGTCCTCGAAGACCGCTTCAAGAAACCGGAAGCCGCCCCAGCTTGCCTCGCAATGCACCTTGCCGCCCGAGCGCCGGGGGGCGGCGATGTCGCAGAATATCTTCGACACCCCCAGTTCCTCGCGCCCTGTCAGGATCGGGTCGGCCATGTTTTCCCACAGTACCAGCGACAGCGAACCGACTGCGGTGTCTTTTGCCCCTCGGAACCGCACCGGAATCCGGGCGCCCAGAATGTTATAGCCCCGTCCCGCCAGCCAGGGCAGGTTGTGCAGATAGCCGAAGCTGAGCGTCACGACCGGATCGTCCAGCAGCGCGAAACCCGGCGGGACGATCTTGTCCAGCGCCGCCGCATCGGAACGGAAGAACAGATTGAAGGCCTCGAACTCATGGCTGGACCAGTCGAAGCGTTGGCCGTCAGGTCCCTGACGCGGGCTTTGCGACGGGCCGAAGTGGGTGGGCATCCGGTAGATGGCACCGGGCTGGAAGGTATAGGGCAAAGGCAGGCTCCTTTTAGTGTTTGCGCGACGTCAGGACACAAGCCGCGCGAGGGAGATGCGGCTGCGGCGCATCATCAGCAGGGCGGCGAAGGCCATGCCGACGGTCAGCAGGCTGAGCGAGGTGCTGAGCGCCGCGATTGTCGGCTTCAGCTCGTATTTCAGTTCCCCCATGATGGTCAGCGGCACCGTCCGCACTCCGCTGCCGACGAACAGGGCCAGCACCAGTTCGTCGAAACTGCTGACGAAGCAGAGCAGCGCCGAGGCGGTCATGCTGGGGAAGATGTTCGGGAACAGGATGGTGCGGAACACCGTTGCCCGGCTTGCGCCAAGGGAAAAGGCGGCGGCCTCGATCCTCGGATCGACCGAGGCGATGCCCAGCCCGCAGATCACGAAGACGAAGGGCATGACATAGATCACATGGGCGATGACCACGGCGGCCATGGTGCCGCTGAGATGCAGACGCGCCAGCAGCAGATACTGCGCCGCCGCCAGCGCCACGACCGGCAGCACCATAGGGCTGATGGCCAGTGCGCCGATGATGTTGCGACCGGGGAATTCCATCCGCTGCACGGCATAGGCGGCAGGCACACCCAGCGCCAAAGCTGCCATCGTGGAGATCAGCGCAATCGTCACCGAATTGCCGACCGCCGTGCGCCATTGGGGATCGCGCAGGATCTCGGCATACCAGCGCAGGGAAAGCCCACCGATCGGCATGCCAAAGCTCTCGCCCGCCGAGAGGGAGACGGCAAGCACCACGAACACGGGCGCCAGCACGAAGACCAGCATCACGAGGCCGATGGCCGTCAGTCCGGTATCGGCAAGCCAATCCTTCCTCATGCTGATTTCCTTCCGAAACGGGTTGACGAGAGGCTGCGCGCAAGCAGGATCGAAGCCATGAACACCACGAGCAGAATGACCGTCAGCGCAGCGCCGGTTCCCCATTCCCCGCGGCGGTGGATCAGTAGCTCGATCAGGTTCGGCGCCAGCAGCACCCGGCCGCCGCCAAGGATCGACGGGGTGATGTAGAACCCGGTCGCCACCGCGAAGATCATGACGGCGGTGGACAGCGTTGCCGGCATGACCAGCGGCAGGAAGACCTGCCGGAAGGCAGTGAAGCTCGTCGCCCCCAGACTGTGTGCCGCCTGGATCAACCTCTGGTCCACTTTGTGAAAGGCGGCCAGCAAAGGCAGGCAGGCCATCGGGAAAAGCGCGTTCGAGGTGCCGAGCACCACCGCAAAGGGGTTGTAGATCAGCGACAGCGGCGCCTCGGTCAGTCCCGCCGCCATGAGAAGGTTGTTCAGCAGGCCGTTGAATCCCAGAACCGGAATCCAGCTCAGCGCGCGCAGCAGGTAGGAGATGAAGAACGGCATCACGATGGCGGCCACCACGATGACCTTCACCTTCGCCGAAAGCCGCAGCACCCAGAGCGAGAAGAGAAAAGCCAGCAGTGTCGTCACGATGGCCACGATCAGCCCCAGAAGAAGCGTCCGGGCGATCACCATCAGAAAGACCGGCGTGGTCAGAACCGCGCCATAATTGGCCGTGGGCGTTTCGCCCCCGATAAAGCTGAAGGCAAGGATGCCGAGCATCGGCAGGACAAGCGCTATGAACAGGAACAGTGCAAGCGGGGCGGCAAGTGCGACGCCCACGCTGCTGTTCGCCATTGCGTCGCCCGCAGGAGACAGGCGTTGTGCCATGAAAGCGTCCCGATCAGAGGGCTGCGCGGAACGCGGTCCAGCGCGCGTCGATTTCGGCGCGATGCGCGGCCCACCATTGCGAATCGATCAGGACCTGCTTTTTCAGATTCTGCGCCGAGGAGGGCAGAAGCCGCCGCTGGTCATCGGTCAGGAGCGCATCCAGACCAAGGCTCGGTCCCGAATAGGCGACGGTCTCGATTGCCACCAGCTCGTTTTGCGGAACCGTCATCTCATGCAGGAAAGCCATGACGGCCGCCTTGGTTTCCGCGTCTATGCCTTTGGTGACGGCGAAGTAGTTCAGCACGGTCAGACCCTGATTGTAGGTCATGCCTACATCGGGAAGATAGGCGACGCGGCCGGAATAGATCAGCGCATACTCGACCTCGCCCGTGGTCAGAAGCTGCGCGGCCTGCGAACCGCTGTCCCACCAGATCTGCACCTTGCCCTTGTTCTTTTCGAGGAAGGCGAAGGCGCGGTCCACATCCAGAGGATAGAGCTGATCTTGCGGCACCCCATCGGCAAGCAGCGCGACTTCCAGTTGCGAATAGGCGTCATAGGCCATCATCGCTCGGCGGCCGGGGTACTTGTCGGTGTCGAAGAAGTCGGCCCAGGTCTCGATCGGTGTTGCGTCCTTGGCCCAGGCCATCACGAAGGAGAAGTAGTGGCGTCCGATGGCCTGCGGATGCCGGGCCGCGTCGGTGATCGGCTCGGGATTGATCGCGTCCCAGTCCAGTTCCTCGAAGAGTTCCGGGCTGGACAGCACATCGGCAAGTTCGACATCCCAGATATGCCGATCGATCTGCCCCGATTGCAGCATGGCACGCAGTTCCCCGGTCGAGGATTCCACACCCACCAGACGCACCGGCACGCCGGTCTTTTCGGTGAAGGGCCGCACATAGGCTTTTTCCAGGGCCTCGCCCGTCAGGCCGCCCGATTGGGCGATCACGATTTCGGCCACTCCGGCCAGTGCGGGCCGCACCAGCAGCGGGGAAACCGCTCCCGCCAGCGCGGTCGCCCCCACGGTCGTCAACAGTCGTCTGCGAGTGAGCATCATGGCAATCTCCTTGGTTGACTTATGATTGTGTAATTGTATACATTCACACAATACGGATCTGTCAAGCGGGTCCGTTGGCGGGCGGAGAAGAAAAAAACGGGAGGAAGAATGGCGGTGATCAGGGTTGAATCCTTGCGAGACCGGCCCGCATGGGTGCCGGTTCTGGCCCTGTGGGCCTATTACGAATGGTCGATCCCCATGCGGCGCGGATGGGAAGCGACGGTTGATCGCTATCGCCCAACTGATGACCTCCTGCCCGTGACTTTCGTGGCCAGCCTTGACGGCGCCCCGGCGGGCATGGCCTCGCTCCGCACCACCGACAGCCATGATTTCCTTCCGGGTGTCAGCCCGTGGATCTGCAATGTCTATGTGGCCCCCGGCGCGCGCGGACAGGGTGTGGCGGCACGCCTCTGTGAAAGCCTGATCGACGCGGCGCACCGCATGGGCTTTGCCGATCTGCATCTGGCCGCCGGCATGAAGAGCGGCTCGCTCTACCATCGCCTCGGCTTCACCAATGTGGCCGAGGTCGAATATTTCGGGCCCCGCCATGTGCTGCGTCTTGATCTGACGGCCCCGCAGGAAAGAAGCAAATGACCGGACACCTGCCCCATCTCATCGGCGGGCAGCCGGTCTTTCCCTCCGGCCTCGCCAGCAGACGCATCACCAACCCCGCCACCGAGGCACCGCTCGGGAGCTTCTACATCGCTACGCCCGCCGTGGTTGACGCCGCCGTCTCCGCCGCGCGGATGGCATTGCCATGCTGGATGGCCCTGTCGCCGGGCGATCGCGCCGGGATGCTGCGCGCCTGCGCCGAAAGCCTTGCCGCCAATGCCGAGGATCACGCCCACCGGATCACGCAAGAAAACGGCAAGCCACTGACCGAAGCGCGCGGCGAAGTGCAGGGCGCTCTGGAGGAAATCCATGGTCTCATCGGGCTTTCCCTGCATCTGCGAAGCGGCAAGCAGATGAGCCGCGCCGGCGATCTGTCCTTCCAGCAGGTCAGTCCGCGCGGCGTCGTCGCCTGTATCACGCCGTGGAACTATCCCTTCCTGACCCCGCTCGTTTCGGTTTTCGCAGCCCTTGTGACCGGCAATACGGTCGTGCTGAAACCATCCGAGAAATCGCCGAACAGTGTCTTGGCCCCGATCCTTTCCGTCGCGGGGCATCTCCCTGCGGGGGTGCTGAACGTGGTGCTCGGCGACGGAGGCATGACAGGCGCGGCCCTGGTCGAGGATGCGCGCGTCGATTTCGTCCTCTTCGTCGGCAGCACCCGTGCGGGCGCGCAGATCGCCCTTGCCAATGCCCGCAACCTGCGTCCCGCCGCGATGGAGCTTGGCGGTAAGGACTGTTTCATCGTCGACGCCGGTGCAGATCTGGATCAGGCCGTCGCGGCCGCCTGCCACAGCGCCTTCTACAACGCAGGACAGATCTGCACCTCGGCCGAAAGGTTCCTCGTCCATAGCGATATCCATGCGGAGTTCAGCCGCCGTCTGGCGGTGGCCGCCGCACAGATCGCGCTGGGGGACGGCATGGCCCTCGGCACCCGGATGGGACCGCTGATCGACCGGGGCCAGCGCGATCTTGTCGCCGCGCATGTCGAGGATGCGCTGCAGTCCGGCGCCCGCCTTCTGACCGGCGGGCAGATCCCGGACGGGCCGGGTTTCTTCTATCCGCCCACCGTTCTCACCGATGTTTCCGCGACAAGCCGTCTCTGGCGCGAGGAAACCTTCGGCCCCGTCGCCCCGATCCTCGAAGTCCCGGATTTCGAGACTGCGCTGCGGGTTGCCGATGACAGCGATTACGGGCTGGGCGCGGTTCTCTTCACCCAGAACGCCGCCCATGCCCTGCGCGCCATCGAAGTGCTCGATGTGGGCATCCTCAAGATCAACACGCCCATCGGCGTCGGCAGCGGCACCACATGGGAGCCCCGCCGCAAAAGCGGCTTTGGTCCCGGCAACGGGCAGGAATTGCTGCAAGCCCTGCTGCGCCAGAAGTCCGTCACCTGGAGAGCTCTGAATGACCACTAAACTGCTGATCGACTCGGTTTCCAAACTTTACGGCGCCCAATACGCGGTCCGCGATTTCTCGCTCTCCGTCGCGGAAGGGGAATTCGTCTCGCTCCTCGGACCCAGCGGTTCGGGCAAGTCCACGGTGCTGAGCATGATCGCCGGGCTGAACCGGCCGAGCGCGGGCCGCATCCTGATCGACGGAACCGATGTCACCAACCTGCCGGCCAACAGGCGCAACATCGGGCTGGTCTTCCAGAACTATGCCCTCTTTCCGCATCAGACCGTGGCGCGCAACGTGGCCTTCCCGCTGAAGGTCCGCAGCCTGCCGGAAGTCGAGATTGCGGAGCGGGTGGCCGAAGCCCTCCGCAAGGTGCGGCTCGAACCATTCGCCGAGCGCTATCCGGATGAGTTGTCCGGCGGCCAGCAACAGCGTGCCGCCCTTGCGCGGGCCATCGTCTTCGAACCCGATCTTCTGCTGCTGGACGAGCCTCTCGGCGCTCTGGACCGCCGCCTGCGCGAATCCCTGCGCCATGAGCTGCGGTCCCTGCAACGGCAGACCGGGATCACCACGATCATGGTGACGCATGATCAGGAAGAGGCGCTGAGCATGTCCGACACCATCGTCGTGATGTCCGGCGGGCGCGCCGAACAATGCGCCGCACCGGAAGAGCTTTACATGCGGCCGCAAAGCCGCTTCGTTGCCGAATTCATCGGATCTGCCAATGTCGTTCCGGGTGATGCCCTTGCGCCCGGCGATCCCGCGGCGCTCTTTGCCATCCGGCCCGAAGCCGTCCGCTTTCATTCGGCACCGGCGTCCGAAGGCGCCCTGACTGGCACCGTCAATGCCACCGAGTATTGCGGGAACTACTACCGTCTCTATCTCTCAGTCGATAAGGTCGGCGAGATGACAAGCCACTTGCAACTGGCACATCCGCCGTCGCTGGGGTCGCAAGGATATGTTTCCTGGTCACAGGCCGACATGCATCCCCTGCGCCATCCCGCCTGACGGCTGACGGGCTGCTGTTGATGGAAGAGAAGGTAGTTCGAACCTATGGCGAAGAAGCCAGCAGCCACCGCCAGAGTCGAGATGGCCGACCTGAAGGACGTGGCACCCTCCATCGACCAGAGCGTCGGCAGCGGCACCCTGTCCTCGCAACTGGTCGAAAGGATCAAGGATCTGATCTACGTCGGCAAGCTGCCGCCCGGCACTCAGGTCACCGAACAGGGCCTGAGCAGCCTTTTCGGCGTTTCACGCACCCCCATGCGCGAGGCTCTGCGCGCGCTCGAATCTGGGGGGTTCGTCGAGCTCATTCCCAATAAGGGCGCCCGCATCGGCTTCATAGACGAGGATGAATATCAGGCAGCTCTGCGCATCGTCTCCACCGTGGACGAGATCCTTGCCGAGCGGATTTGCAGCCGCGTCACCGACGACGATATCGCCGACCTCGAGTACCTCGAATCCATGCTGACCCATACCTACGAGAAGGGCGACAAGGAGCGTTACTTGAAAGCCAATTACCAGATCCATGACCGTCTTGAAGAGATCGCGGACAGTCAGTTTCTCCGCTCCATCCGTGCCTTCATCGCCGCTCGCATGGCCTCGCGGACCCGCATTCTGATCGGCGATCCCGCAATCTGGAAGCGGTTTTATCAGGACCACCTTGCGATGACGGTTGCCATCCGCGACCGGAACCCGGAAGCACTTCTCGCGGCGTTCCGGTCCCACAACCAGCCCATCTCCCATATTCCGGTGACAGGCGAATAGGGCTGTCTGTGTGGCCCGCCGTTCCCCGACATCGCCCATGCACGGCCAACGGCTGAAACTTGCTCTGCCATGAGTTCTTCCGAACGCTGCATGGAGTGATCAGTTACATGTCAAGAAGCCGAGCGGCTCTCCTCAGCCGCCGCTCAACAGCCCGAATCTGTTCACCATCTGGTCGAGGACGGCTGCCCGTGTGCCGATGCTATCCTTGAGCCGCTGTGCGACCGCATCCAGCAAGAGGTTCATCAGGCTGAGAAAGGCGGCCTGGCTGTCCCATAGCAGCCGGCTTTCGGTGCTGACCATCAGCGACACATCCGAGACCTCATGCGACCAGTCGCAATGCGGGTCCGAGACGATCACCACGAAATGGCCCAGCTCACGCGCCAGTTGCGCGATCTTTCGGCTCAGGGCGCTGTAGCGGCGCATCTCGAACAGGATGAGCATGCTGCCCGGCGGCGCATCGTGGATCTCGGCAAGGGTGCCGTTCCTCGTGTCGATCCGGCGGACGCCGCGGCGAAACAGCTGCAGCCGGATTTCGAAGATTGATGCGATCCCATCCATCATCTGGAAACCGGTGACCAAGATCTCGGGCACGCGGCTGATGGCCTCGACCACGCGCTCCCATTCCGGGGTTGAAACGGTTTCGTAGACCTTCACCAAGGCTTCGATTTCCAGCGTCAGCGCCTCGGAGAGCTTTTCGTTCTGCCCGCCGCCCTGCAGAAATCGCTCGACCCGGCTGCTGACCTGCAGGTCGCCGATGGTGAACTTGCGGCGCAGCTCCTGCCTTACCTCGGCCAGCCCTTGATAGCCGTTCTTGCGCAGGAAGCGGCTGACGGTCATTTTGCTGACCCCCACCGTGTCGGCAATGCTGGCGGCGGTGTCGAAGGGCAGGCGCTCGATATTCGACAGCATGTAATTGGCAAGCGCGCGCTCGCTTCGGGTGAAGCCGGGCGCGTTGCGGTGCAGGCGCAGCTCCAGCCCGCCTGCAGGGCCGGTCGAGGTTGGGGATGGGGGTTTCATATGCACCTGCTGCGAAAAGGACCCGGCTAACAAAATGGGATCACTATAACATAGACAGGAAAACGTCGCCTGCTGCACCATTTTCGTGACCAGTGCAGAGAGGATGACCGATGACAGGCACAACCGGCGACCCACGGCATGAAGATGCTGTTGCCCGCGAAGGGGCAGAGCCGGTGATCCGAACGGTTCTTGTGGGCTCTGCGCCGCGCATCGCGGTCGATTTGGCCGGGCAGGGCGAACCTGTGCTGTTTCTTCATGGCATTGGCGGCAATCGGACCAACTGGAGCGACAATCTGCGCGATCTGGCGGCGGATTTCCGGGTGATGGCCTGGGACGCGCGCGGCTATGGCGGGTCCGACGATTATGAGGGGCCGCTGCATTTCGACGACTTCGCGGCCGACATGCTGGGCATCCTTGACCATTTCGGCATCGGGCGGCTGCATGTCGTCGGCCTGTCGATGGGGGCAGCCATCGCCGCCTATTTCCACAAGCAGCATCCCGAGCGCGTCGCGACCCTGACCCTGTGCGACACCGACATGGGCTTCAACCGCTATTCGCAGGAGGAGCGCGCGCTGTTCGCACGGCTGCGCCGCGAGCCCCTGTCAAAGGGCGTGCCCCCCTCCGAGATCGCGGCGGATGTGGCCGACGCACTGATCGGCGATCCGACGCATGCCGAGGTCCTTGCGCGCCTGCGCGAGTCGATGAGCCTCGTGCGCCCGGCCTCTTACATCAAGGCCTTCGATGCACTGATCGCGCGGGAGGATGACACCGATCTCTACACCGATATCCGGGTGCCGCTGCTGCTGGTGGTCGGAGCGCTGGACAGGGTGACGCCGCCCGCCCTCGTGCGCGAAATCCATAACCATGCGCCACATGCCGATTTCCGCATGATCGAGGCGGCCGGTCACCTACCCAACATCGAGAACCCGCAGGCCTTCAATGCTGTGATCCGGGAGTTTCTTTTGAAGGCGGGCGCGGGGCGCCCGGAAGAGAAGAGCTAGAAGCTTCGGCAAAGCGGACAGGGTTGAGTCCGAAAAGAGAAGAAACGTTTTCCATCGTCCTGACAGGGAGGGGACATCAATGAGCCGGCAAGGAGCCAAGGGAGAAGAGGGCACTCTGAGCGGGGGGCTTGGAGTGACGACGGTGATTGTCATGGTCATCGCGGCGGCGGCACCGCTGACCACCGTGGGCGCGGTGGCGCCCAATGCCTTCATTGCCGGCAACGGTGCTGCCTACCCCATCATGTATGTGGTTGCCGCCCTGCTGCTGTTCCTCTTTGCGGTCGGGTTCAATGCGATGAACCGCTATGTGGCCGAGGCAGGGGCCTTCTATTCATATGTAACCCTTGGCCTTGGCCGGGGCGCCGGGATCAGCTCTGCCTATCTGGCGCTCCTGACCTATACCTGTGTCCAGATGGCGGTCTACGCCTTCATGGCCGGGATCCTCGCGGATTACGTGACCGGCCTGGGTGGGCCCGAACTGCCCTGGTGGGTCTGGATGGTCGGCATCGTGCTGGCCGTCACCTTCTTCGGATATCGCAACATCGACTTCTCGGGCAAGCTTCTGCTGGTTCTTGTCGCGCTGGAGATCTTGATCTGTCTCGTGCTGGTTGTCGCCATCGTCATCGAGGGCGGTGGCCCAGAGGGCCTTTCCACCGCCACCTTCACACCCTCCGCCTGGTTCCAGGGCGCACCGGCCCTGGGCCTCATGTTCGCGGTCTCCGGCTTTCTTGGTGTCGAGGGGGCGGCGATCTACCGTGACGAGGTCCGCGACCCCGACCGCACCATCCGCCGCGCCACCTATGGCGCCCTTGCGGTGATCGGCCTCTTCTATGCGGTCGTGGCCTGGGGTTTGGTCAGCGCGTGGGGCGACCAGAGCATCGTTGAGAAAGCGTCGCAGGACCCGGGCGGGCTGCTGGCCGAGACCTTCGGCATCTATCTCGGCCCGGTCAGTCAGGAAATCGTCCAGATCCTGTTGCTGACCAGCTTCTTTGCCTGTGTGCTTTCGTTCCACAACGTGATCAACCGCTATGTCTTCACGCTCGGCCTCGCCGGTCTGATGCCGCGGGCTCTGGGCAAGGCGCATCCGACCTACCATTCGCCGCATGTCGCCGCGCTGTTGCAATCCGGCTCGGTGCTCGTCCTCATGGCGGTTTTCGTGGCGATGGGGTTGGGGCCGTTCTCGCAGATATTTTCCTGGATGATCGGCACCTCGACGCTTGGCTTCCTTCTCTTGATGCTGTTGACCTGCATCGCGGTCATAGCCTTCTTCGGTCGGAACCCGCGTGGGCTGAGCCCATGGCGCACCCGCTGGATTCCGCTTCTGGGCGCTCTTGGTCTTTTCATCGCAGCAGGGACGACGATGGCCAATCTGCCGATTCTTGTCGGGACCTGGGGAATGGCGGCGGCGGTGATCGTGCCGATCCTGCTTATCCTGGTCGGTGGCCCAGCCTTCGCCATGCTCAACTCGAAGGCAAATGCGGAACATGCGGACGCCTTGCAGCGCGGTGCGAAATGAGCCGGGGATTGCCAACAGGGGCGGCGCAACGCGCCGCCCTCGCCGGTAGGAGGATGTGACGATGGTGAAGCGCACGAAGATGCTGATCGTGGGTTCCGGAGGGAACGGGATCTCCCTCGCGGTCCTGCTCGACAGGGCTGGCCATTCCGATTTCAGCATCATCACCAAGCACAGGGATTTCGGCGGCGCCTGGTTCCAGAACACCTATCCGGGATGCGAGGTGGATTGTGCCTCGTCCGTCTACCAGTTCGGCTTCCGGCCCAACCCGGACTGGTCTGCACTGTTCGTCCGCCAGCCCGAACTGATGGACTACATGCAAAGGGTCGCTGCCGAAAACCGCCTTTACGAGCGTACCTTGTTCGGTTGCGAAATGACCGGTGCGCGCTGGAACGAGGCGACGGCCTGCTGGCAGGTCGAGACCACGGCCGGACGGATCGAAGCGGAACATCTGATGCTTGCGACCGGCTTTCTGGAAGAAGCGGTGATCCCGAAGCTGCCTGGTCTCGACACATTCGCGGGGCCGGCGTTTCATTCCTCGGAATGGCCGGAGGATTTCAGCGGCGAAGGGCAACGTGTCGCGGTGATCGGCAGCGGTTCCTCCGCCATCCAGATCGTCCCGGCGCTGCAAGAACGCGCGGCACATGTCTGGCAGTTCCAGCGCACCCCGACTTGGCTGCTGCCCAAGAACAACCGCCTTCTCACCGAGGCGGAGCGGCAAGCGCTTGCGGCCTCCCCCGAGGAGATGGAACGACGGCGCGCCGAGGTCTTCGAGCAGGAGGAAACGCTCTGGCAAGACACGTTCGTCTCGATGAATGGCGCGGAATATGAACATCTTGCACGTATCCATCTGGAGAACCAGATTGCTGATCCGGAACTGCGCCGCCTGCTGACGCCAGGGCACGCCATGGGCTGCAAACGCCCCCTCGTCAGTGATAATTATTACACCTCCCTGACACAGGACAACGTAACCCTGGTGCCGGAGAGAGTCGCGGGCATCCGGGATGGCAGCCTCGTAACCGGGGGAGGCAAGTCTTTCGAGGTCGATGCAATCGTCTTCGCCACCGGTTTCTATTTTGGCGGCCATATCCTTAATCTTGTCGAACGCCGGGATGGCCAGACCGTCGGTGTCTGGCAGGCGGGGCATCCGCGCGCCTATAAATCGGTCTCCGTGGCAGGATGCCCGAACCTCTATCTCGTCGGTGGACCGGCTCCGAACGGGCAGATCTGGAACGGTCTCTATCCCGGCGAGGCGGTTGCGACCTATGTCCTGCGGATACTCGAGCATCTGCGCGACAAGGGGCTGCGCGCCATTGAGGTCCGCGAAGAGGCCGAACTGGAATGGAAGCGTGCGGCCGATGCCTTGCTTGACAAGGCTCCGGTCGTGGCCGGCGGATGCGCGAACTACTCCCTGGACGATACGGGCCATAACAAGGCCGCATGGCCGGGCACGCTGCGCTCGATGACGGCCGCCCTGTCCGAATTCGACGCCTCTAAATACGATCCCGTCTGAAGTGGGCCGGATCATCCAACGGGGCATGGCCGCCGGTTACAAGATCGCCCATGCCGCCGCTCTCGCAGGGAGGTGCGGTCTTGTAGAGATCAGCTCGAATTCGTCTGACAGCACTTCTGGCAGAGGCCGGCTTTCGTCAGCGTCACGAACGAGTTAAGCATAGTCACGGCGCACCGCATTTCGCTCTTTTGGGATTGAGCGCGTCGGAACAATTTTCCGCGACTCGCGGTTTCGTGGAAGATGCGCCTAACTTATGATCCAAACTTGGCTGGCCCGGCGTTGAATGTCTTGTCTGAAGAGCCCCTGCAGAGTTGATTGGCCCAACGCGCATAGACGACTGAAATGACCAGCCATTCGATCATCATACTGACGAAGGACCGTCCCGGGCTTCTGCCCCGAGCAGTCGCCTCGGCGATGCGGGCACTGGGTGATGATGGCGAAGTGCTTGTGGTTGACGACGCCAGCAAACGACCGGCGGAAGACGTGTTGCATGGGCCCGGCGACCAGAGGCTCCGGATTATGCGGCGTGAGTTCTCCGCAGGCATTTCTGCAGCGCGGAATGCGGGCATTGCGGCCAGTAGGGGTGCGGTGATCTTCTTTCTCGACGATGATGACGAGCTCTGGCCCGACTATATCGGGGATATCCTCCACGGCCCTGCGCCGCGCTTCGACTATGGTTTTTCGGCTTGTGTCGTGACCAGAGATGGGCGGCGAGAGCCACCCCGGCGACCGCGGTTTGCTACGGGTCCCGTCCCCAGGAATGCTCCACTCCGCAAGCAGCTTTGCGGAACAGGTATGGGGTTCTGGATTCACCGCCAGGTTGCTGACGCCGTTGGCCCTTTCACAACGGAAATCCCGATCAACGAGGATACGGACTACGTTTGTCGCCTGATCGAGCAAGGACGCCGGGCCTGGTATTCAGCGCGTCCCGGCGTCACGGTCCACAGTCACGCCAGCGCAAATGAAGCTGGCAACATTACCACACGCCTGGACGCGCTTCAGCGCGCGCAGGCGATGCTGCATGTTTGCGACCGGTTCCCCGCGATGGCGGGCCATCTGGGCCGGAGCTACCTGCGCCATTGCGCGCGGGCCGGTCTTTTCGAGGAAAGCGCACGCTACCTGAGCAGGCAGACCGACCGCAGGCTGCGCATCCAGCTTACGATGTATTTCCATCTGAAGTGTCTGGGTTATCGCGCGCGCGGCCTGGCGAGACGAAAGGCCTGACACGTTGCGCATCGTCCATATCGTGCCCGAGCGCCCCAGTGCCACGGGATCGGGTGCACAGTTGCGTGCCCATGCCCTTTCGCGTGCCTTGTCCCAAATCGGCGATGTTGAGACGCAGGTTGTCGCCGAACTGTTCGCGGCGGCAAATACCCGTCAGGTTCGCGCACCATCCTTCATCGAGGCAGAGATGCCGGCTGCCATACTGGACGCCATCGAGAAGCGCGCCCGCTTGGCTCCCGGCGATATTGCGATAGTCGAGGGGATTTATCTTTCGGCCGTGGCATACCGCCTGGTTGAACGGGGCGTGCGCGTGATCCTTGACGCCCACAACGTTGAAAGCGACTTGTTGCGCCAGACCGATCTGGCGCGCCACCCGATTCTTGCAAGATTGCAGCGACGTGGTCGCTGGCGCCGTGCGGCCGAGGCAGAACGCAGGCTCCTGCGGGCGGTGGCATCAGTCTGGGCCTGCTCGCAGGCTGATGCCGATCTGCTCCGGCACTTTGCTTCGGGTGCGTCTCCGGTTTGCGTTATACCCAACCCTGTGCCGGACTGGTGCATGTTGGTCCAGCCCATCAAACGCCCGGACGGGATCGATGCCGTCTTCGTGGGGCATCTCGGCTACCGACCCAACATTGCTGCAGCCATGCGCCTGGCCCGGGGCATCTTTCCCGCATTGCGTGCCGCTGACGCTTCCGCGCGCCTGACCTTGGCCGGACGCGCGCCGGCCGAGAGGCTGCGCCGGGACATGGCGCGTTATCCTGAGGTCGCACTTGTCTCGGATCCCATGGATCTTGCTCCGATCTATGCCGCATCGACCATGACGCTCATGCCCTTGAGAGAGGGTGGCGGTACGCGGATCAAGGCTCTGGAGGCGATGGCGGTTGGACTGCCGGTCATTGCAAGCACAAAGGCCGTCGAGGGTTTGGCGGTCGCGCCAGGTCGGCAATTCCTTTTGGCCGAAAGCGATGGTGAGTTCGTCGAGGCTGCTCTAAGGCTGGCCCGAGCCCCTGATCTAAGGGAGGATCTCGCGGCCGCAGCAAGGGATTTCGCGTTCCGCCATCACGGTCCGCGAGCGATAGAGACAGCGGTCGCGGCCGCTCTGCATGAGGGAAAGTCCGACAGATGAGCAACCAGCAATGCGAGCCAGGCGGACGCATCCCCAAGCTGATACACCAGACTTGGAAGTCTGCGGACCTTCCTGCCGATGCCAGCGACACCTGGCGTCGGCTTGGCGCCGGCTGGGAGTGGCGGCTTTGGACAGACGCCGATCTTCTGACTCTTGTGCGGGATCACTATCCGCATCTTGAACCGCTTTACCTGTCCTACCCGAACAATGTGCAGCGTGCCGATCTTGGGCGCTATATGGTATTGGACAGGTACGGAGGCATCTATGCCGATCTTGACACCGAATGTCTTACCCCGCCTGACGCGCTGACGCAGGAACGGCGTGTCGTCCTGAGCGAGGAGCCGATCGAGCATGTCCACCACGTGCTGGCCTACGGATTGGATCGGCTCTATTTCAACGGCGTCATGGCGGGGCCGGCCCGACATCCCTTCTGGGCGCACCTGATCGGCCTGGTCCAGCGCTGTGCCCATTCCCTTCACGACGTGCTGGAATCGACCGGGCCGGCCGTGCTGACCGGGGCAGTCCAAAGCTACCCGGATCCACAGGGGCTGGCGCTGCATTCCTGCCATCTTTTCACGCCGCTCACCTCGAAAGGGATCGAGACTGTCGGGTCGGAACATGGCCCCCTGGCGCCCCTGCGCATATCGAACCATCTGTGGCGCGGAAGCTGGATTCCCCCGCGTGCCCAACGCCCCGTGTCGCGTGCCGTCAAGACCGCCTGGCGCAAGGCAGCCTATTCCCTTTCCCGCGGGGCCTATCTGTCGCGAACCGCCGCTGCGGAAAGCATCGACCGTGCTCGGTTGCATCGGCCCGTCACCTCGGGCGATCAGGTGTCCGTCCTCATTCCGGTGCGGGATGCAGAGCCTTTCCTCGACCGCTGCATGGAACTCCTTCTGGCGCTGGATCACCCCGCCGAAAGGCTGTCGGTTACCTTCTGCGAAGGAGACAGCCGAGATGGAACTGTCTCGCGGCTGGCTGACCTCCGCGAGCGATACGCTGGACGCTTCCACGATTTTCGCGTGATCAGTTTCCCCGGGGGGCCGACATTGGAGCGCGAAAAGCGCTGGTTACCACGGTTGCAGCGTGCTCGCCGTTCGCATCTCGCGAGGGTCAGGAACCACCTGATCGACCAGGGGGTCAAACCTGGCGATGACTGGGTGCTCTGGCTGGATGCGGATGTCTGCGACTATCCGCCTGACATCCTGCGCCGGCTTCTCGCGGAGCGCCGCAAGGTGGTGACGCCAGACTGTCGGCTGTCGTGGAACGGGCCGAGTTATGATCTGAACAGCTTCACCGACCCGACCGAACGGCGCGATAGCCGCTATCTGAAACACGTGCAGGGTGGTCTTTACATGCCGCCGGCCAACCACGACCGCCGCCGTCACCTTAATCACCTGCGCTTTCTCGACAGGGTTCCGCTGACCTCGGTTGGCGGCACCATGCTTCTGGTTGCGGCCGAGGTCCATCGCGCAGGAATCCAGTTCCCGGACCAGCCCTACGATGACCTTCTGGAAACCGAGGGCTTCGGTCGCCTCTGCCACCATTTCGGCGTCACACCCTATGGATTGCCGAACCTGGCGATCCTGCACACCGCGTCCTAGCTTCCGCGGCTTCAGCGGAAAGCAGGGCGGTGGAAGTTGTCAGGGGAAGCCAGCACGCGGCGGCGCCCCGCCAGCTCTCTGCAGGGACCCTATGGCTTCACCCTTGCATCGCGGTCATTCCGCCGTCGATGGTCAGGACCGACCCGCTGCAATAGCTGGCATCGTCTGATGCCAGGAACAGGCATCCTTGTGCGATTTCCTCAGGGCGGCCTGCGCGGAGCATCGGGGACATGAATGGCGCCCTTGTCGGGTCTTTGAAGCCGTCGATCACGTCACCGATCATTCCGGTGGCGATATAGCCTGGCGCAATTACGTTCGACCGGATGCCCTCGGCCACATAGGCGCAGCTCATTGCGTTGGAAAGGTTGATCATTCCCGCCTTCGCTGCGCAATAGGCATGGGCTTTCGTCAGGCCGCGGAAGCCCGAGACGCTGGAGACATGGACAAGCGCCCCCCCGTCGCCCTGCTGACGCATCTGCTGTACCGCAAGGCGCGACATCAGATAGCAGGAGGTGAGATTGATCCGCATCACCTCGTCCCATTGGGCAAGTTCTGTGCCTGCCACGTCCTCCATCGTTCCGGGTGACTGGCGCTGCCAGCTGTAGCCGACCCCCGCAGCATTCACGAGAATGTCGATCCGCCCATAGGCCGCCAGCGTGGCGGAAAAAGCGGCCTTTGCGCCGGATTCGAGGCTGATGTCCTGCGCTTCGACAGCGCAATCCAGCCCTGCGGCCCTTAATGACTCCTGCGTTTCGATCAGTGCCGACGCGGTGCGCGATACGCCCAGAACGTGGGCGCCCTCCTGTGCGAACAACAACGTTGCGGCGCGGCCGACTCCCGATCCTGCCCCGGTGATCAGGGCAACCTTTCCCTTCAGTCGTTCCATTGCGATGATCCTCGCTTCACGGCCAAGAAGGTCAGGCCACGCGGCCAAGAGCGCGGCGATGGGCCTCGCGGCCGGACTTGACGAGCGCTTCCATGAAGGTGAACGAGTGTTCGGCAAGGTCCTTGCCGTCTTCCCATGTATCACGCCAGATGCCGAGGATGCCCAGAAGCGGCTGGTCGATCATGGTCGAAGAGAAACTTTCGAACGAGATCGGGCCCGTATAGCCCGCTTGGAACAGCGCGCGGATGAACGGGTTGAAGTCGATATTTCCCGCGCCCAGGTAGCCCCGGTTGGAATCGCCGATGTGGAAAAAGCCGATCCGGTCGCCCGCTTTCAGGATCGCCTGCTGGATATCAGTTTCCTCGATGTTCATGTGATAGCTGTCGAGATGGATTTTCACATTTTCCATCCCGGTTTCGTTGCAGAAGGCCAGCGCCTGCTCTGCCGTGTTCAGCAGATTGGTCTCATAGCGGTTCACGACCTCGAGCCCGATGGTGATGCCAAGAGACTTAGCATGTCTGGCCACACGTGCGATGGCGGCAATCGAGGCGGTGCGTCCATCGGCGGGGCAGGGCAGCATGTATTTCTGGAAGGCGGAATAGGTGATGCCGCTGACCAGAGAGCCGCCGATGCGCGCGCAGGTGTCGACGGCACCCATGAGGAACGCCTCGCCGCGTGCGCGGATCTCGGGATCGGGGCTGGTCAGGTCCTGATCGGCTGAAAGCCCCAAGCAGACTGCAGCGCCCATGCCCGTTTCGGCGAGAAGCTGGCGTGTCACCTCGGTCACCTCGTCCCCGACGGGGGTGGGCGGCGTTTCGATGAAGTCGTAGCCGATCCGTTTCGCCTCGCGGATGGCATGGCGAGCGCCGTCGCTGTCCCAGGTCTTGGTCAGCACCAGCCAGTGAACACCCAGCGGGTTGATCTTGTTCATGTCGTTTCTCCCTTTGCCGCGTCAGGCCCAGCCCACGACGCCCTTGATTTCGGTGACGTCATCCAGCGCGAAATCCGCATACTCGCGCCCGTTGCCCGACCGTTTGTAACCGCCGAAGGGAGCGGCCGAATCCCAGGCCGGATAATTCAGATAGACAGTGCCCGCGCGCATCTTTGCTGCCACCCGACGCGCCCGTTCGGGATCGGCCGACTGAACATAGGCGGCCAGTCCGTATTCGGTGCCATTGGCCATTGCGACGGCCTCGGCCTCGTCACGATAGGGCAGGATAGAAAGCACCGGGCCGAAGATCTCCTCGCGCGCCAGTGTCATTTCGGGCGTGATACGGCCAAAGACCGTGGGGCGGACGTAAAAGCCCTTGTTCAGCCCCTCGGGCCGCCCGGGTCCGCCTGCGGCAAGGGTCGCGCCCTCGTCGAGGCCGGTCACGATCAGGTGCTGGATCTTGTCGAACTGCGCGGCGCTGACCACCGGGCCAAGCTGGGTTTCCGACCGGGCCGGATCGCCGGTGCGGAAAGTCGCGGCGGCAGCGGAGGCGAGGTCCAGTGCTTCATCATGGCGGTCGGCAGGCACCAGCATCCGGGTCGGCGCATTGCAGGACTGGCCCGAATTGCCGAAGCAGCCGGCCACGCCTTTGGCGACTGCGGTGCTGAAATCGGCGTCCGCCAGAAGGATGTTGGCCGATTTGCCGCCCAGTTCCTGCGAGACTCGCTTGACCGTTGCCGCAGCGGTTTCGGCCACCATGATCCCGGCACGGGTCGAGCCGGTGAAGGACATCATGTCCACCCCCGGATGCCGTGACAGCGCCATGCCGACGCCAGGCCCATCGCCGTTCACCAGATTGAAGACGCCGGGCGGTGTGCCCGCCGCCTCCATGATCTCGGCAAAGATCAGGCCTGATAGCGGGGCGATTTCCGAAGGCTTCAAGACCATTGTGCAGCCCGCCGCGATGGCCGGGGCGACCTTGCAGACGATCTGGTTCATCGGCCAGTTCCAGGGCGTGATCATGCCGATCACCCCGATTGGTTCGCGCATGACGCGGGTACTGCCGCGCATATGCGACCATTCATAGGTTTCCAGCGTGGCCAGCATCTGCCGCAGATGGGCTAGGCCGATCCCGGCCTGCGACTCGCGCGCAAAGGCAAGGGGTGCGCCCATCTCGCGGCTCATCGCGCGGGCGAGATCTTCGATCCGCACCTCATAGGCAGCAAGGATGCGGGCCAGAAGGGCAGTGCGTTCAGCCTGCGGCAGGGCAGCAAAGGCCGGAAAGGCGGCTTGGGCGGCGCGCACCGCGCGGTCGGCATCGACGGCGTTGCCAAGGGCGATGGTGCAAAAAGCCTCTTCGCTGGCCGGGTCGATCACTGGCAGTCGGGGGGCATTGGCCCCATCGGCAGGGACGGTCCAGCGGCCGTTTATGTAGAAATGTTCAAGATGCGGGGTCATGTCGGTTCTCCGGTTCGGGAACGGGCGCCGGAAGCGGCGCGGGATCAAGCGCGGCGGCAAAGCGGGCAGCAGCCCGTTTCAGCAACTGCACCGCCGCCGGGCGATGCGTGGGCGCTAGCCGGTCGGCGAGGGCAATTATCCCCAGTGCATAGACCGGCCCAAGGCGTGGCAGCATCACCGGCACCGCCAGCGAAACCACCCCCTCGTTGATTTCACCATCGCAGACCGCATAGCCCTCGCGCCGGATGCGGGTGTATTCCGCGATCAGATCGTCGTCGCCGGTCAGTGTGCGGTGGGTGAAACTCTCGCGCGGGGCCGCCAGCATCGCCGCCCGCAGCGTCTCGGGCTGAAACGCCACCAGCGCCTTGGCGGAGGAGCAGGCATGAACTGGCCGCAAGCCGATGCCCGGAAAGACATGGCTGCGCATCGGATCATCCGGCGTGGCAGTGGCAAAGAGGTCCACCTGTCCCTGCGTCAGCCGCGCGGCAAAACTCGCCACGCCGCACGCCTGTGCCACCTCGGCCAGAATAGGTCTTGCCAATCCTGTCAGCTGATCGGCGTCGATATGGGCGTGCAGCAAGCCATAAAGCCGAGCGCCCAGCCGGTAGCCCCGCCCCGCCGGGCCAGGCTCCAGATAGCCAATCTCTGCCAGTTGTCCGATCATGCGGTGAGTGCTGGCGCGCGGCAGGCCGGTGCGCCGCACGATCTGCATGAAGCTGCATTCATGCGGCGGCGGCTCGAAACACGCCAGCACCCGCGCCAGCCGTTCGGTAAACCCGGCGGCCTCTGCCTGGGTTTCCATGGCGCTACCAGGCGGTGTAGCCGCCATCCGCCGACAGGATCGAGCCGGTGAAATAGCTTGATGCGTCGGAAGCCAGGAACAGGGCCGTAGCCGCGATCTCGCGCGGCTCACCAAAGCGGCCCATCGGCGTCATCTCGACGTTCTTGGCGTAGACGTCGGGCATGTTCTTCAGCTGCATGGTCATCTCGGTGCCGATATATCCGGGCGCAATGGCATTCACCCGCACGCCGCGCGTTGCCCATTCCACTGCCAGCGCCTTGGTGATGTGATGGGTCGCGGCCTTGCTGGCCATGTAATGCGCGGCAAACTGCGGGCGGTTGATGATCAGCCCCGACATCGAGCCGAGGTTGACAATGCTGCCCTTGCCCGCTGCCAGCATGTGGCGACCAAAGGCGCGGGCGCACCAGAACACCGCATTGGCATTCACATCCATCACCCAACGCCATTCTTCGTCGCTGATGTCCACGGCGGCGTTCAGACGCGACACGCCCGCATTGTTGACCAGAATGTCCACCCGCCCGAAGCGATCCATCACCGATTCGGCCAGTTCGCTGACGCTGGCGGTGTTGGTCACATCGACGGGCAGGGCGAGGGACTCGATTCCCTCGGCGCCAAGCTGCGCCGCCGCCTGTTCCCGCGTGCCGGAATCAATGTCGGCGACGACGATACGGGCGCCGGCCTCGCCCAAGGCGCGACCGATCTCGAGACCGATCCCCCGGCCGCCCCCAGTGACCACGGCCACGCGGTCTTTGAGATCAAAGAGTTGCAGATACATGTGTCCTCCCTTTGCCGGCTCTCCTCCGGCCACTTGCTGTTCCTTTGGCGCGGCGCAGCGGTTTTACCTCCGCTTTCCGGCGCGCAGACATAAATTATCAGTTCGTTTCCAATGGGTTGAAAGCCATCAGTCCGCTTGGTCGCTTCGTTCCGCATTTCCGTGGCTGCGGCGTGATTTGATGTTGACAGTTTGTCGATCTGGTTTTTAATCGCAACAGAAATCTGAGTATAACCAAAAATAACCCGATGAACGAATGACAGGCGGCGGCAGATGTTCCGTTCCGCCTGATGGGAGGATGATATGCTGAACGGAATCGATACCGAAGGACTGGCGGGGGCCAAGACGGCGATCCGCGCCGAACCGGCGGCGGGCCTTGCACGCTATGGCGTGCAGCTTGACTGGAAAGGCGGCACCAGGATCGAAGCCTCCACGCTGCCGATGTCCGTGGGCGGCGATGCGATTCCCCGTGCCTTCTCCTGGACAGTGGACGAGCCGCCGCAACTGCTGGGTCAGTCCAGCGGCCCTACCCCCCAAGAGTATCTTATGTCAGGTGTCGGTGCCTGCATCATGGTCGGCTTTGTGGTCAACGCCTCGGTCAAGGGCGTGGCTCTGCGCAGCCTGCGCATCACCATGGGCGGCGGGCTTGACCTTGCCGGGTTCCTTAACCTGCGCCCCGATGCCCAGATCAAGATGAGCGGCCTGACCTATGACATCGAGGTTGATGCCGATGCCGACGCGGCACTTTTGCAAGAGATTGCCGATCTGGCCTTCAACTTCAGCCCCAATGCGATGACCGCGGTTCACGGCGTGCCGGTGACGGGTTCTCTCAAGATCGCCGCAGCGGCCTGAGCCGCAGCGCGGGGCAGGGAGGCCCCGCGCCGTCGAAACAGATATGGCAGGGAGGAATGCCAGCATGTCCGAACGTGGATTTGGAAGCTGCGCGCGCTATGTCCAGCGCCGTGGTGAGATCGGCCGGGTCGGCCAGCACCTTGCGGCGCTGGGAAAAACCGCGCTGGTGATCGTCGATCCGTTTATCGAGAAAACCTATGGCGCGCAGATCGACGCCTCGATTGCCGAGACGGGCGTGACCGTGCAGAAGATCATCTTCGGCGGTGAATGCTGGGAAGGCGAGGTAAACCGGATCATTGCGGCGGCAGGCGACAGCCGCCCCGCCACGGTTGCGGGCATCGGCGGCGGCAAGACGCTTGATACCGCCAAGCTGGTTGCCGAGGATCTGGGTGCTCGAATTCTCTGCTTTGCGACGGTCGCCTCCACCGACGCGCCGACTTCGGGCCTTGCGATGCGCTATTTCGAAGACGGCTGCGCCGACCGCCCGATCTTCCTGCCGCGCAATCCCGATATGGTCATCGTCGATCCTGATCTGGTGGTGAAAGCGCCGGTGCGTTTCCTGATCGCAGGAATCGGCGATGCTTTGTCGACTTGGTACGAGGCGCGCTCGAACCGTGACAGCCGGTCAAAGAACTATGTCGCGGGGGGGCAGGGGATGCCCATCGCGGGCATGGCGATCGCCCGTGCCTGCCACGAGGTGCTGATGCGGGACGCCATGGGCGCAGTGGCTGCGGCGCGCGAAGGGATCGTTACCCCCGCGGTCGAGAACATCATCGAGGCCAACACGCTTCTCTCCGGGCTTGGTTTTGAGAACTGTGGCTGCTCGGCGGCTCATGGAATCCACAACGGGCTGTCGATTCTGCCCGGATGCCATTCAAAACTGCATGGTGAGAAGGTGGCCTTCGGTACGCTGTGCGTTCTGGTGCTGGAAGATCGTCCACAATCGGAGATCGACGAGGTCTTCGACTTCTGCGAAGCGCTGGATCTGCCGACGACGCTGGAAGGAATGGGCCTGGGCGATGCCTCGACCGAGGATCTGCGCCGAGGGGCGGCTGCTTCGCTCAACCCCGGCGAGGCGACCCATGCAACCTATGCCGAACTGACGACCGACACCGTTCTGGCCGCGATCCTTGCGGTCGATGCGATGGGCCGGGCACGGCGGAGCTGAGGGCAGGGAATGCGCAGCACGATGCAGGATGCCCGGCTGGGCGTGGCGCGGCTTTTGCGCCACGCCGCCCGGGTAACCGCTGCCGCGCAGGTGGTGGCGCAGGGGCCGGACGGTCGAAGCCGTGGCACTCTGGGGGTGCTGGCGGCCCGGGCGGGGCAACTGGCCGATGCACTGTCGCGGCGCGGCATCGGGACGGGCGAGGTCGTGGCAAGCTTTGCCTCGGCCTCGCCCGAGCATCTGGAGGCCTATCTCGCCGTTCCGGCGCTGGAGGCCGTGCTTCATACGCTGAACATCCGCCTGCATGACGATCAGCTTGCAGGCATGGCGGTCGAGGCCGGGGACCGTGCTGTCCTGGTGGATGGCGCACTGGCCCCGCGCTTTGCTACGCTTGCCCCCCGGCTTGCGGGCGGGCCGATCCGGCTGGTCATCGTGACCGGAACGACGGACCCGTCGCCTTTCCCTGGGCTCGATGTGGAAACCATCGGCTACGAGACTTTGCTGGCGGAAGGGGAGCCGCGGATCGACTGGCCCGACCCCGAGGAGAACGCGGCGGCGATCCTGTGCTATACTGGCGGCACCACCGGGTTGCCCAAGGGCGTGGCTTACAGCCACCGCTCACTTTGGTTGCAGGCCATGTCGCTTTGCACGGCGAATTCGCTGGGTATCGGGCAGCACGAGGTGATCCTGCCTGCGGTGCCGTTCTACCATGTCAACGGTTGGGGCATTCCCTATGCCGCGATGATGGCGGGGGCGACACTGGTTCTGCCCGGTACGCAGTTTCAGCCTGCGGTGCTGAACCCGCTGCTCGACGAGGAGGGCGTCACCCTCGCCGCCGGCGTGCCCACGATCTGGACCGATGTGCTGGCAGCGCGTGAGGCGGCGGGCCTGCCAGCCCCACCGCGCCTGCGCCGCCTGTCGATGGGCGGTGCCCCGGTGCCGGATACGCTGGTCGCTGCCTGGGGGCGGCTGGGGGTGGAAACCTCGACCGCCTGGGGCATGACCGAAACCTCGTCGATGTCGGTGATCGGCCGACCCTCGGCGCAAAGGGCAGAGCCGGGACGGCTGGTCTGCGGGCTGGAACTGCGCGTCGCCACATTGGACGGCGTGCCGCTGCCCGCGGATGGCGCGACGCCGGGAGAGGTGCAAATTCGTGGCCCCTGGGTGACGGGGGGCTATTTCCGCAGCGACTCCAGCGACGGCTTTCAGGATGGCTGGCTGCGTACCGGAGACATCGGCACGCTTGATGCCAGCGGGCGGTTGCGCCTGACCGATCGCGTCAAGGATGCAATCAAGTCGGGGGGCGAGTGGATCCCCTCGCTGCCGTTGGAGGAAGCGATCCGAGAACATCCCGCGGTGCGTGATGTGGCGGTGATCGCCGCGCCCGATCCGCGCTGGCAGGAACGACCGCTGGCGCTGATTGTGGCGGGCGACCGCTTCGATCCCGCTGAACTGATCCGGTTTCTGGAGGGGCGGGTGGCGAAATGGTGGGTGCCTGCCCATTGGGCCGAGGTGCCGGCCCTGCCGCGCACTTCGGTCGGCAAGGCCGACAAGGCGGCGATGCGGCGGATGCTGGCGAACGGAGAATTGACGATCAGGACGGCGGCCTCCCGGACGTCCGCTTGACCATGAAACCGGCCCCGACGGGGCCAGAACGCAGAAGGAATGACACCATGGCAGACGTGGGAACCGGAGCGCCGGTGGTGGATTGCGAAATCCGCGACGGTGTGGGTTGGCTGACGATCAACCGGCCCAAAAAGATCAACGCTCTGTCATCGACGGTGGTGCGGGAATTGACCGGCCATGTACGTGACATGCAGACCGACGATGGCGTGAAGGTCATCGTGCTGCGCGGGGCCGGTGCGAATTTTTCGGTCGGTTACGACATTGCGGAAGAGGTCGAGGTGGGCCTTGCCCGACCCGAAGACTGGCATGGTGCCCTGTCCAACAATGTGGGGCTGTCGATGGCGGTCTGGGCCTCTCAGAAGCCGACCATCGCGGCCGTCGACGGCTGGTGCCTTGCCGGAGCCTGCGAACTGGCCATGGCTTGCGACATGATCGTCGCCACTGACCGCGCCCAGTTCGGCGAGCCGGAAATCCGCTTTGGTTCAGGCCCTGTCACGCTGCTGATGCCCTTCGTTCTGGGGCAGAAGAAGACGATGGAGCTTCTGTTGACCGGCGACACCATAGGCGCAGCCGAGGCCGAGTGCCTGGGCATGATCAACCGTGTCGTGGCCCCTGATGCGCTTGAAGCTACGGTGGATCAGCTTGCCCGCAAGATCGCGCTGACGCCGCTGATCACCCTGCGACTGACCAAGATCGCCCTGACCCGAGCCTATGAGGCGATGGGCCTACGCAATGCAGTGAACGTCAACCTTGACCTTGCCGCCACGCTGAACGCGGCTCAGGCCCCCGAGAAGACCGAGTTCGTCACGCTGGTCCGCGAGCAGGGTCTGCGCAAGGCGCTGGACTACCGCGACAGCCGCTATGGCGCATTGACCTGAGGGGAACCGGCATGAAGGACCAGAATATGCCCGAGACCACAACCGCCCTGCATATGGGCGACATGCTGACGGAAATGCTGATCGCCTATGGCGTCGAGGTGGTGTTCGGGATGCCCGGTGGCCAGACCTGCGGCCTCTATGAAGGCATCGGAAATCGTCGGGACCGCATCAACCACGTTCTGGTGCGCGACGAACGCAACGGCGTCTATGCTGCCGACGCCTATGCCCGGCTGACCGGCAAGCCCGGGGTCTGCGATGTGACGGTCGGCCCCGGTGCGACCAAGCTGACCGATGGCTTTGTCGAGGCGATGAATGCCTCGATTCCGCTGATCGCCATCGTCGGCGAATTGCCGCGCGACTGGCTGCCTCTGAAGGCCAAGGGCGTCGCAAGCCAGGGCTTCGACCAGCTGTCCTATCTGAAGTCGATCTCGAAAGAGGCGTTCATGGTGCCGACGCCGGCCTCGTTCCCCGAGATCATCCGCACCGCCTGGCGGGTGGCGACTTCGCCCCGGCCCGGCCCGGTAGCGATCATCGTGCCGCATGACGTGATGGATCATCCCTGGGATCCGGAAACCCAGCCGATCATGATCGACGATCGCTATATCCGCGCGCCCGCCCATCGCGCCCGAGCGCTGGCCACCGATCTGGCGGCGGCGGCGGCGGAACTGGCGGCTGCAACACGGCCGCTGATCGTGGCGGGTGGCGGTGTTCACGCCTCGCTGGCCTATGAGGAGTTGCGCAAGCTGGCGGCCGTCACTGGCGCGCGGATCGTGACATCGTTGTCGGGCAAGGGAGTGATCGCGGAAACCGATCCCTTGGCCATGGGTGTGCTGAATCCGATGGGGTCCAAGGCCGCACTCGACATCGCGCCCGAGGCCGATCTGATCTTCTGGTGCGGGTCCAAGGCCAGCCAGAACACCGCGAACAACTGGACGCTGCCCACCGCCACGCAAGCGACCATCACGCTGGATGACGACCCGCAGGAACATGGTCGCACCTTCCGGCCTACGGTTGCGCTGTTCGGCGACATCCGCGAGACGCTGCGAGAACTGATCCCGCTGCTGACCCCGCGCGAGAACCCGGAATGGGCAGCGCGCTGCGACACGGTGCGTGATGCTCAACGCGACATCATCCGCGCCGATTGGGAGAACGAGGCGACGCCGATCCATCCGGGCCGGGTGCTGCGCACGGTGGCGGAACTGCTGAAACCCGAGGATATCGTGATCTCGGACGCCAGCTTTTCCTCGGGCTGGATCGGGCAGTATCTGCTGGCCAAGGATGCGGGACGGCATTTTCTCTATGCCCGCGGGCAGGGCAGCCTGGGCTATTCCGTTCCGGCCTCGTTGGGTGCTGCGATGACGCGGCCCGATGTGCGGGTGCTGACCGTGGCGGGCGACGGCGGTTCGTCCTTCTACATCGGCGAGATGGCGACGCAGGCGCAGCACAACATGCGTGTGGTGAACCTGATCTTCAACAACGGCATCATCGCCTGGCTTCAGATGTGGGAGCAAATCTATTACAACGGCACCCGCCTGTCGGTTGATCTTGAGTCCAACCATGCGAAGCCTTCCTATGCGGCCGCGGCGGCCGGTCTTGGGCTGAAAGGCTTCCTTGTCGAACGGCCAGACCAGATTGACGAGGTGCTTGCTGCGGCTTTTGCCCATGACGGCCCCTCGGTCGTCGAGGTGCGCAGTGATCCCAAGGCGACGCCGATCCACAGCCTGCGCCGGCGGCTGGAGAACCCGGCCAAGGAAATCAAGCGGCCCGGCACCGTCTATCAATTGCGCCAGTGGAAGGTTTCGCCTTCTCTGGTGAAGAAACAGGACTGAACGACCATGGTCATCAAGAAGGCAATCAACGATCCCGAAAACCTTGTGCGTGAAATCGCCGAGGGGGTGGTTTTCGCGTCGCATGGCAGAGTCAGGCTCTTGCCCGACCTGCCGGTACTGGTGCGCAGCGCGATCGAGCCGGGCAAGGTCGGCATCGTTGTCGGCGGTGGCTCGGGGCATGAACCGATGTATCAGGGGCTGATCGGGCCGGGTTTCGCCGATGCGGTGGCCTGCGGCAACATGTTTGCCGCCCCCACTCCGGATGTGATCCTTGCGGCCAGCCATGCGGCCAATCAAGGCAAGGGCGTGTTGTATTTGCAGGCCAACTACGCCGGCGACAACATGAATTATGAAATCGCCGCCGAACTGGCTGCCGATGACGGTATCGAAACCCGCACGGTGCGCACCGGCGAAGATGTTTCGATGGCGCCGGAACTCGGTCGCCGCGGGCTGGCTGGATCGTTCTTCACGCTGAAACTGGCCGGGGCGGCGGCAGGCACGGGCGCCGATCTCGACGCCACCGCCGCGCTGGCGCAGCGCGTGGCCGACAATCTGCGCTCGCTCTCGGTCGCCTTTGCACCCGGCTCGCTGCCCGATACGGGCGAGAAGACCTTCGAGATTGCCGATGACGAGGTCGAGGTCGGCATGGGGGTCCATGGCGAAAAGGGGGTGGCCACGCTGAAGATGGCCAAGGCCGATCCGCTGACCGATCTCATGATCGACAAGCTCGTGGAAGACTATCCCCTGACCGGTGGTGAACGGGTTGCACTTCTGGTCAATGACATGGGGGCCACGACGCTGATGGAGCTCTATGTCGTCACCCGACGCGCGCATCAGCGGCTGGCGGAAAAAGGGGTGACGGTGGCTGATACCTGGATCGGGCCCTATTGCACCACGCAGGAGATGGCAGGATTCTCGCTGACGCTGCTGAAGCTTGACGCCGATATGGAAGAGCTGCTGGCGCGCCCGGCGTCGAATGAAAGTTTCCTGCGGCCCTGAGGCGCGCAGAGGGAGGACAGAGATGGACACGACGCAGAAAGCCGGGTTCAAGGCGGCACTCGCGGTTGCCGCCGAGGCGGTGGTCGCGGCGAAGGACACGTTGACCAAAGCCGATCAGGCCATCGGTGACGGCGACCATGGCATCGGGATGGCACGCGGCTTCCGCGCTTTTGCCGACGCACTGGGCAAGATGGAGGGCGCCGATGCGGCGGCCAGCCTTCAGGCCGGGGGGCGTGCGTTGATGATGACCAGTGGCGGCGCTTCGGGCGCCATCTTCGGTACATTCTTTTCGGCGGCAGGCAAGGTTCTGCCCCCGGGCGATCTTCCCGAACCGGCTGCATTGGCGCAGGCGTTTGGGGCCGGACTGCAGGCGGTCAAGGACCGGGGCAAGGCCAAGGCCGGGGACAAGACGATGATTGATGCAGCCGAACCGGCGATCGCTGCACTGGCTGCAGCGCAGGGCGGTCTGGCTGCCGGGCTGGCAGCGATGGCCCAGGCCTCCCGCGCTGGCATGGAGGCGACACGCGATATGGTCGCGACCACGGGCAAGGCCCGGGCGCTGGGGGATCGCTCGCTTGGCTATCCCGATCCGGGGGCGATGACATTCACCTTCTGGTGCGAGGCGATGGCAGCGCAGATGGCCTGAGCCGCCGCGCCTCTCGCGGGGCGGAACTGCAGCTTTTGCTGCAGTTGCGCGCCATGCCATGGGCGGGCAGACGGTAAACTGCTACTGTGACCCCCGTATGAAGGAAGGGGCGCTTTGGTGGATGTAACGACTAAGCATGCGGAAGAAGCCAGGCCGTCGGCTGCGCGCGGCCGGGGCAGACCCAGCTACGACCTTGAGGACCAGCAGGCGGCCGAGAACTTTCGAACCCTCAGCGCGGGCTTCACCCTGGACCGAAGCTCTCCGGCTCCGCTTTGGGTCCAGCTCAAGAACCAGATCGGCGCTGCGATCCGCGAAGGTAATCTGCCACCGGAATCGCGCCTGCCGTCGGAGCAGGCAATCTGCAGCCTTCTCGACGTGTCGCGCCCTGTGGTGCGCGCGGCGATCAGGGCCCTTTCGGACGAGGGCAGCGTGGTCAAGATGCCGCGCAAGGGGATGTTCGTTTCGCCCGAGCGGCGGCAGACCGACTTTCTCAACGCAAATATCAGTGTTTTCGGCGACATGGCGGCCAAGGGGATCAGTGTTTCCACCGACACGCTCGAGTTTTTCCGCGCCCCTGCCAATGCGCGCGAGCGCCAGGTTTTCAATCTGCCCGAGGCAGGCACGGTGATCAGGCTGCGGCGGATGTATCGTATGGAGGACCATCCGATCACGCTCAGCTGGATCTCTCTGCCTGGACATCGTCTTCCCGACATGGAGAAGCTTGATATGACCAATCGCTCGCTCTACGAGACGCTGCGCATGGTCTATGGCATCGAGGTTCATCGCGCCGAACGCTGGTTCACTGCCGAGATGCCCTCCCCCGACGCTGTGAAGCTGATGCGCATCGATCCGCACCAGCCGATCATCGTGATCGAATCGATTGCCTATGATCAAGCGGGGGAACCGGTGGAATTTTACACCGCCTATTACGATTCGAACCACGCCAGGATCCACATTTCCGTCTGACGGAACTTTCCCGCCTCGCAGAACTTCAGCGCATCCGAAAGACCGGGATTTCTTCTTTTTCTGGTAATAACCAGATTGACAGAAATCCAGCTTCTCCCGTAGCCTGAACTTATCCGGCGTGAACCGGAACCGGCCCACGGGGCCTCCGCACCAGAGAAAATGGACGCGCGCAGTCAGGGAGGGGTGCTGCGATGCAGATTAAAAGAACGTCGCAGTCGCGGCGCGGCTTTTCATCGCCGGAAGACAGTATCATCGCGGCCTGCCGTGAGTTGAACGCCAGCGGCCTGAATCAGGGTACATCGGGCAATATCAGCCTGCGGCAGGGCGCCGGTTTGCTGATCACCCCGACCTCGCTGCCCTACGACGCGATGGAACCCGCCGATATCGTCGCCATCGGGGTGGATGGCCAGGCGTCGGGTGAGCGTCGACCCTCCAGCGAGTGGCGCTTCCACTATGACATCCTGCGCAACCGCCCGGATGTGAATGCGGTTGTCCATGCCCATCCGGTTCATGCCACGGCCCTCGCCATGCATGGCCGGCCGATCCCGGCGGTACACTACATGGTTGCTATCGCGGGCGGCGATGAAATCCGCTGTGCGCCCTATGCGCGTTTCGGCACGCAAGAGCTTTCCAACGCAGCGCTGAAGGCGCTGGACGGCCGGATGGCCTGCCTTCTGGCGCATCACGGCATCATCGCGCTTGGCCGCACGCTGTCCCAGGCGATGTGGATGGCGCAGGAGATTGAGGCGCTGGCCAGGATGTATCTGGTCAGCCTGCAACTGGGAGAGCCGCCGCGGCTGTCGCCCGAAGAGATCGAGGGGGTGCGCGCCGCCATGAAGGGCTACGCGCAGGTCTGAGAGAGGTCGGCTGCCCCGGCAGGGGTGGCGGGCTTGAACGCCGGGTCGGAGGAACCGGATCAGTCAAGGCGGCTACAAGGCCGCCACAAAGGGAGGAAATGAAATGACAGGACTGAAGACTTTTGCCTTCTGTGGCACGGCGCTGGCACTTTTGCTCTCGGCGTCGGGCGTCATGGCCGAGGAACACTCGCTGGAAGGCAAGGTGATCGGCATCACGGCGATCCGATCGGACAATCAGGCCGACCGGCTGTTCTACCAGAGCGCAATCGCCGAGGCCGAGAGGCTGGGAGCCGAGGTCATCGCGTTGGACGCCCAGTCCAACGACCAGACCCAGGTCAGCCAGATCCAGACGCTGATCGCCCAGAAGCCTGACGCGATCATCGAAATCCTGGGTAATATAGACGTGCTGAACCCGTGGCTTGCGCGGGTGGAAGAGGCGGGCATTCCGCTTTTCACCATCGACACCACCACTCCTTCGGCCACCAACGTGGTCGCGTCGGACAACTACGCCATCGGCTCGGCGCTTGCGCTGAAGATGGTGGCTGACATGAACGGCAAGGGAAACATCCTTGTCTTCAACGGCTTCTACAGCGTGCCGCCCTGCAAGATCCGCTACGATCAGATGAAGTATGTCATCTCGAACTTTCCTGATGTGAAGGTGATCGAGCCCGAGATGCGCGACGTGATCCCGAACACGGCGCAACGTGCCTATGCCGATACGGCCGACATGTTGACCAAGTATCCCAATGACGGCGACATCAATGCGGTCTGGGCCTGCTGGGATGTGCCGCTCATCGGGGTGACGCAGGCGATTGACGGCGCGGGCCGCACCGGCATCCGCACCTATGGCGTTGATGGTTCGGCCGATTTCCTTGCGATGATCCAGGACCCGGACAGCGCCGCCGGTGCGGTCGTGATTCAGGATCTCGTGGGGATGGGTAAGGCTTCGGTCCAGAATGTGGCCGCCCATCTTGCCGGCGAGAAAGTGCCGCCCTTCACCTTCGTTCCGCATATCATGGTGACCAAGGAGAATGCGGAAGAGGTTGTGCCGACCCTGCCTTCGACCGACTGACGAACAGCAATGGCCGGGCGGCCCATGGTGGCCGCCCGGCCTGATCTTACCGCAGGGCAGGGGAGAGAAGGATGCCGTTGGACACAACTTCCGCGGTGATCGAGATGCAGGCGATTTCCAAGCGTTTTGGCCCCGTTCGGGCGCTTGAAGGGGCCAATCTCACGATCCGCAGGGGAACCATTCATGGATTGGTCGGCGCAAACGGTGCCGGGAAATCCACAATTATCAAGGTTCTGGCCGGTATCCTGCGTCCCGATGCCGGAACGATCCGCATTGACGGTAACGAGATTGCCCGGCTGACCCCTGCGCTGGTCGAAAAGCTCGGGGTCCATTTCATCCACCAGGACCGACTGATGGTGCCGACCGCCACGGTGGCCGAGGCGATCTTTCTGCGGCACGAGCCGCGGATCGGTCCCTTCCTGAACCACAAGGCGATGCGCCGTCGTGCGGCCGATCTGCTCAAACGGTATTTCGATCTCGACCTGCCGGGTGATGCGCTGATTCAGGACCTGACCACCGCCCAGCAGAAGATCGTCCAGATCACCCGCGCGCTGGCGCAGGAAGCCAAGATTCTGGTGCTGGACGAGCCAACCGCCGCGCTGGTCAAGCGCGAAGTTGACAGCCTCTTCCGCGTGCTGCGCCGACTGCGTGACGACGGCATCGCGGTGATCTTCATTTCGCATTACATGCAGGAGATCGAGGAAATATGCGACGAGGTGACCGTGATGCGCAACGGCACCGATGTCGGCGTGGTCGATCCGCAGAGCGCCGGGATCCAGCAGATCGTGGCGATGATGATCAACCGCGACATGGGCGAGATGTATCCGCCGCGTCAGGCACAGATCGGCGCACCCGTACTTGAGGTGCAGGGCCTGTCGCTGGCGGGCAGCTTTCGCAATGTTTCTCTGACGATACGCGCGGGCGAGGTTGTGGGGCTGACGGGCCTGCTGGGCTCGGGCGTGAAAGAACTGATCCAGTGCCTCTTCGGTCTTGACCGGCCTGACGCCGGGCGGATCGCCATCGACGGGGTCGAGGTGACGGTGGCCAATCCGGTCCAGGCCGTGGGCCGCCGCATTGCCATGCTGCCCGAAGACCGCCGTGCCCATGGCATCGCGGCGGGATTGTCGATCGCCGACAACATCTCGCTGGCCTCTATGGGCCGCTATGCGAAGGGCGGCCTTGTCTCGTCGAAGAAGGAAGCCGAGATCGTCGATGGTCTGATCCGCGAGCTTTCGATCAAGACCCCGCACCGGCACAATCTGGTCAAGAACCTCTCGGGCGGCAACCAGCAGAAGGTCGCCATTGCGAAATGGCTGTCGTGCCAGTCGCGCATCTATGTGTTGGACGAGCCGACCGTAGCGGTGGACGTGGGTGCCAAGGTTGAAATCTACAACCTGATGAACCGGCTGGCGGCAGAAGGGGCGGCGATCTTGCTGATGTCTTCTGAACTCGAAGAACTGGTGGGCATGTGCGACCGCACGCTTGTCATCTACCGGGGCGAACTGATCGACGAATTCACCCGCGCCGAAGCCGATACCGACAGCCTGCTGGCCGCGGCTTCGGGCGCATCGCGTACGACCGCGAGGGAGACGACATGACAATGACCTCCACTGCAGAAACCGCCGGGTCAGGCGCCCGACCCGAAGGGACGGGACGCCGCAAGGGAACCCTGTTCCTGCGTCTGGGCGCACTGGCCATGTTCGTGCTGATCATGGCGTGGTTCGCCTTTACCACCCGGGGCTTCATCTCGCCCGCCAACATCTTCAACGTGATAGAGCAGACGGCCATCATGGGCGTTCTGTCCTTCGGCATGGCGGTGGTGCTGATCGGAGGGGGAACCGATGTTCAGACCGGTGGCATCGACCTGTCGATTGCCGCCAATACCGGACTTTGTGCTGCGGTCTATGCGACGATGCTGAACGGCGGCTGGGGTGATCTGGCTTCCGCCGCGGCGACCTTGGGAACCGGTATCGCGGTGGGGCTTCTGAACGCCGTTGCTGTGGTCCGGCTGGGCATCCTGCCCTTGTTGGCCACGCTGGCGGTGATGAACATCAGTGCCGGTCTGGAGCTGACTATCACCGAGAACCAGGTGATCGGGGTCAGTTCGCCGGTGACGATGGTCATTGCCACCGGGCGCTTCCTTGGACTGTCGATGCTGGCCTGGATCTTCATCCTCTTCTCGCTGGCAATGATCTGGGCCATTCACTATTCGCGCACTGGCCTGAGGCTCTATGCCGTGGGCGGTCACCCCGAGGCCGCCCGGGCGGCGGGCATCAACGTGGGTGCCTATGTTGCCGGCACCTATGCCTTTTCCGGCTTCTGTGCCGGGTTTGCCGCAATCCTGCTGGTGGCACGGCTTTCTGCCTCGACCACTGCGACCGGGCAACTTCTTCTGGCAATCCTTGCAGCGGCCCTTCTGGGCACGGTCTTTTCGCGCCGCTTTGTGCCGACGGCGGGCGGCACGATCCTGTCCACCCTGTTCATCGGCTTTCTTGCCAACGGGTTCCAGCTCTCGAACGTTTCCTACTACTGGGTCAACGGCGTGCAGGGCGTCCTGATCCTGATGGTCGTTGCCGTGACCACCTTCGCCAAGCCGCAGGGGAAATGAGATGATGAATCTTTCCAGAGCCATGCCCATCGAAGACCGGCTGCGCGCAGTTTCGAACTATGCGGTGATCGTCGCATTGCTTCTGATTGTCATCGGCTTCGCCATCGCGGCCCCCAGCTTCCTGACCACGGCGAATCTTTACAACCTGATCCTTAACAACGTCGTCATGCTGGCGATCGTCGCCATCGGCATGACGATCGTGGTAAGCTCGGGCGGGATCGACCTTTCCGTCGGCATCTCTGTCGATATGGCCTCGATGGCGTTCATCATGCTGCTGAAGGCCGGGGTCTTCGTCGGCGTGGCCATGGCGGCGGGGATCGGGGCGGCCTTGCTGGTCGGGTTGATCAACGCACTGCTGATCACCCGGCTGAAGATCAGCCCCTTCCTTGCCACGCTGGGCATCCTCTTCATCGGACAGTCGGTTCAGAAGATCGCCTCGGGCGGCGGTAAGCCGGTCTATCTGGCCAATGCCAAGTACGCCCCCACCTTCAACGCCATCGTCAAATCCGACGTGCTGGGCATTCCCACCCCGATGCTGATCCTTGCAGTGATTGCGGTCGCTGTCTTCGTCTTGCTGCACCGCTCGGTCTTCGGCCGTTATATCCGCGCGCTCGGGGCACAGCCGGGTGTTGCCTGGTACTCGGGCATCCGCGTTCAGTTCCATACCTCGCTGGTCTATATCATTGCGGCAGGGCTTTGCGGCGTGACCGGCATTCTGTTGTCCTCGACGGTGAAAAGCTATGTGCCGCTGTCGGGCGACGCCTATCTGCTGGATGCCATCGGGGCCTGCTTCATCGGCACCACAATCTCGGCCCAGCGTCGCCCCAGCGTCATCGGTACGCTGATCGGGGTGCTGCTGTTGGCCGTCACCCGCAACGGGCTGTTGTTGGTCGGCTGGAATTTCTACTGGCAGCAGGTCGGCATCGGGGTTCTGGTCTTTGCAGTTCTGGCGCTCAGCTTCGGTCTGCGGGGCAGGGGGCACTGATGCCGCAGTTCGACGTCTCCTGCGTCGGCTTCTATGTCGTCGATATCCTTGGCCGCCCCGTCACCCGCATTCCCGAGGGGGGGCGTGCCGACTATATCGAGGAAATCTGCATGACGGTGGCGGGCACCGCCGGAGCAACCGCGCTGGACTGCGCCATTCTGGGGCAGAAAGTGCGGGCCGTCTCGCTTGTGGGCAGCGATGCCTTGGGCGACTACATGGTTTCCACGCTGGAGGGGCACGGCGTGGATTGCAGCTGCATTGCCCGTACCGGCGCGACCCAGACTTCTGCCACCATCCTGCCCGTTCGCCCGAATGGCGAACGCCCGGCTCTGCATGTGCCGGGCAGCGCAGCCCTCTTCACCCTGGTGCCCGATCAGCATGAGGCTGCGCTTGATGCGCGTATCCTGCACCTCGGTGGCACCGGCTTGCTGCGCAGCTTTGACGGGGCACCTACGGTCTCGCTTATGCAGGCGGCCAAGAAAAAGGGGCTGACCACCACCTTCGACCTGATCCAGGCCACCCCAGCCGTTGCGGCTTTGGTCGCGCCAATGCTGCCGCTGACCGACTGGTTCATCCCCTCGATCGAGGAGGCGCGGGAACTGACCGGCCTTTCGGCGCCGCAGGAGGTTGCCAGCGCCTTGCGCGATCAAGGTGCGCGCAACGTGGTGCTGACGCTGGGAGGCGAGGGCGTCTTTGCCCTGGCTGAAGATGGCGCGACCTTGCGCCTGCCCGCGCATGACATCCCGGTGATCGACACCACCGGCTGCGGCGACTGCTTTACCGCAGGGGTGATTACCGGGCTATCGAAGAACTGGGATCTTGAACAGACCCTGCGCTTCGCCACTGCAGCCTCGGCCCGGGTGGCGATGGCACTTGGCTCGCAGGGGCTGCTCACTTCGTTCGAAGACACATGGGCCGCAATGGAGAAGCTCCCTCTCCGCACGCATTGATCCACGGTTTTCGAGGCGGCAGGGCGGGTCAAGCTGGCCCGCCCTTTCGCATTCACGAGGCCAGCGCAGCCCGGGTTTCGTCCAGAGCCGGGCCAAAGCGGCGGAACTGCGCACGGAACCGATCGGCCGCATCGGGCAGCGCATCGGGGCCGGTCATGCGGAACATGATCGCCGTCGTGGCCGAGGCTTCAAGCATCCGTTGCAACGCCGCATCGCCAACGCCCACGGGATCGGTGCCGCACAGCCGGGCAAAGCGCAACGCCATCTCGTTCTGATCGCGATAATCATCGAAATGCCCCTCGGCCTCGCAGGCGGCCAGACCCGCCGCAAGCTGAGTCCTGGTCGGCGCCGGAATCGTGCCCGACCAGGCATAGGCGATGTAGCGGGCCTGTTGTTCGAAGGGCACGGGGTAAGGGCCCTGCTGCGGCCAGAGCCCCATCAGGGCCAGCCCGGGCAGATCAGGATGGAAAGTGAAATCGGCCACCCGCATCCCCTTGGTATCTACGCGCAGCGTCGCCGCAATCGCATCGGACAGGAACGGCAGGTTCAGATCGAACCCGGTGCCAATGATGATGCCATCCGCCTCGACCGAACTGCCGTCGGTGAATGTCACCGTCTGGCCGTCGACCTGGGCGATCCATGGCCGCACCGAGAGGCGGTTTTCGGCGACAAGGTTCAGGTAGTGCTGACTGCCGGTGAAACCCGCCTTACGGATGTCAGTATGTGGTTTTGGCGCCCCATAGCGCGCCGGGTCGCCGCCATAGGTCAGCACGAATTCCTGCTGCGCCCGGTCCAGCTCGTCTGCGGTGGCGTGGTCGCGCATCAGCGCTCCGCCGCGGGTAAAGGCGTAGTATTCCAGTGGTACCCCGCGCACCATCTTGGGCATCACATAGCGCTGCCGCCGCTGCGACAGCCAGACTGCCCGGCTGCCCAGCATCGACAAGTCGGAGGCGATCTCCAGCGCTGAAATCGAGCCACCCGCGACGACCACGCGCTTGCCGCGAAACTCTTCCGGCGATTTGTAGTGGAAGGCATGGCGTGCCCCCAGTTCGCCCGAAAAGCTTTCCAGCCCGGCGATGGCCGGAATATTGGGCTTGTTGTAGCGCCCGGTGGCGATCACGATATTTGGCACGGTCATTTCCTCGACCATGCCATCCTTTTCGAGAAGCAGGCGATAGCCTCCTTCGACCTGCTCCAGCCGAGCCAGCCGGGTGCCCAGCCGGGCGTTCTCCAGCAGGCCGAACATCTCGGCATAGCGGCGCATATAGGCCAGCACTTCCTGATTGCGCGGGAAGACGGCCACTTCTGCCGGATAGTCGAGATCGGAAAAGGCGGTGGTGATCCGCGCCGTATTGGTTCGCATCTCGGGCCAGACGCCCGACATCGGGTTCGATCCGTTCCACTGCCCGCCGATCTCGCCATGCGCCTCGACCAGGATCGGGGCAAAGCCCCACGCCTTCAGCCAACGCGCGGCGGCAAGGCCCGCGGGGCCCCCGCCGATGATTGCGACTTGCCTTGTCATTCGTTCATTTCCTCCGTGTTGTTGCGGGCCGGGCCTCCTTTCCCGGTGACCGCTGAATCGTGTTTCACTCCGCAGCCGGATCGCGCTGCAGGGCAATCAGCCGTGTCATTGCCACCGCACCCAGAAGCGGGCCGGGAACCAGAACCAACAATGCTGCGCTCCAGCCCAGGGCGGCAGCGATCAACGGAAGAAGCTGCACACTCAGCGCGGCGAAGAGAAAGCCGATCGCGGTCTGCAGCGTCATCAGGCTGCCTGCCCGCGCGGCCGGAGCGGCATCGGCCACCAATGCCGAGAACTGCGCAGAATCGGGAATGACCGAGGCTCCCCACACCATTGCCGCAAGGATGGTCAGGGCGGCGGGTCCGCCAAGGCTTGCCGCAGTTGCCACGCCCGCCAGCGCTGAAATCAGCATCGCCGCGCGCGCGACCTGAGCCTTGCCGATCCGGTCGGCAAGGCCGCCTGCGGGCAGGCAGGCCAGCCCTCCCAAGGCGATGGCGGCAAAGGCGGTCAGCCGCGCGTGCCCTTCCGCAAGAGACAGCGCCAGAACGCTGCCGATCCAGGCCCAGAAGGCGTAGAGCTCCCACATATGGCCGAGATAACCGGCATAGGCCAGCCGCAGCCTCCGGTCGCGCCACGCCAGCGCAAGGACACCGAACGAAAACCCGGGCGCGCGCTGGTGGTGCGGTCCCAGCCGGACCGCCGCCATAAGCCCCGCTGCCATCACCGCCAATCCGCTCGCCATCAAAGTCGGGGTGCGCCAGCCGTGGCCCCCTCCGAAGGCGATCAGATGCGATGCGGCCGAGCCGACCGTCAGCGCCCCGATCAGCAGACCAACCATCGTTCCGCGTCGCGCCGTCGTCCAGCCAACTGCAATCTTCATCCCCACCGGGTAAACCCCGGCGAGCGCGGCACCCACCAGAGCCCGCAGCACGATCTGCCCGGAGTGATCCGCCGCCAGCAGAACCATCGCCGCATTGGCTGCCGCCGCAAGCAGTGCTGATCCGGCGAAAATCCGGCGCGGATCAAGGCGGTCGGCAAGTCCCAGCATCGCCAGCCCCAGCGCCCCAAGAACGAAACCCGCCTGTACCGATGTGGCAAGCGCCCCCGCTTGCCAGACTGAAAGCGGCGCCTCGGCCCGCATCTCGGGCAAGAGCACGCTGGCCATGAACCAAAGGCTCATGGCGAGGATCTCGGCCATGGCTAGGGCTGCGATGCTGATCACATCGACGGTGCGCGCAGGGCTTTGAGGGCGGGCAATCATGACGCGCAGCGGTTCCGTTCAGACCTTCGGCCGGATAGTCCTTGACAGGCCGGCCGCCGTCAACGAAATTCTGATCATAACCAGAAATTGCAGATGCTTGCGCCATAGGCGTGCACGAAACAGGAGACGAAATGATGAGCTTTCGCGCATTGGTGGTGACGAAGGGCGACGACGGGGCCACCTCGGCGGCCGTGCGCGAAGTTGACGATGCCGATCTGCCCGCAGGCGAGGTGACGGTCGCGGTCGAATATTCGACCCTGAACTACAAGGATGGGCTTTGCCTTGGTCCGGGCGGCGGGCTGGTGCGCAGCTATCCGCATGTGCCGGGCATCGATTTTGCCGGCACTGTCGAGAAAAGCGTCGATCCGCGTTTTGCTCCCGGCGACAAGGTGGTGCTGACCGGTTGGCGCGTGGGTGAGGCGCAATGGGGTGGCTATGCGACCCGGGCGCGAGTCAAGGCCGACTGGCTGGTCCCGCTGCCCGCGGGTCTGACCACGCGGCAGGCAATGGCCGTGGGCACCGCCGGCTTCACGGCCATGCTTGCGGTTATGGCTCTCGAGAATCACGGGCTGCAGCCCGGCAATGGCCCGGTGCTTGTGACCGGGGCGGCGGGGGGTGTCGGCTCGGTCGCGACCGCTATTCTTGCGCGTCTGGGTCATGAAGTGGCCGCCGTTACCGGGCGCCCTGAAAGTGCCGACTATCTGACCCGCCTTGGTGCCACGCGCATCGTGCCGCGTGCCGATCTGGCCGAAACGGTCAAGCGCCCGCTGGAAAGCGAGACCTGGGCCGGGTGTGTCGATGCCGTCGGCGGCGCAATGCTGGCGCGGGTGCTGGGTCAGATGCGCTATGGCGCCTCGGTCGCGGCGGTGGGGCTTGCGGGTGGGGCGGCGTTGCCTGCCACAGTTGTTCCCTTCCTCCTGCGCGGGGTCAACCTCCTGGGCATCGACAGCGTGATGTGTCCAACCGCCCGGCGCATTCAGGCCTGGGAACGGGTGGGACGTGACCTGCCGCTCGATCTTCTGGAGACCATGGTGCAACCCGCGGGCATGGCCGATCTGCCCGCACTTGGGGCTGCGATCCTGAAAGGCGGTGTGCAGGGCCGTGTCGTCGTCGATGTGAATGCCTGAGGGCGACGATGAAGCTCTACCTCTACTCCCATTGTCCCTACTGTGTTCGTGTACAGATGGGGTTTCATCTCAAGGCATTGCCTGTCGAAGAGATCTACTTGTCCTATGATGACGAGGAAACTCCAGGACGCCTGATCGGCCGCAAGATGCTGCCGATTCTCGAGGACGCCGATGGCATTATGGGAGAGAGCCTGGACATCCTGCAGAAGATCGACGGTTTGTCGGGGCACCGCAGTTTCGATCAGACGCCGCGTGAAGAAATCACCGAATGGCTCGCGCGGTGGAAAGCAACGATCTACGGGCTTGTCCTTCCCCGCGTCGCCAATCCGGGGCTCCCCGAATTCCGTACGGCCAGGGCGCGGGCGGCCTTTGTTGAAGCAAAGGAGAGGGCCTATGGGCCGTTCACGCGCCTTCTTGAACGCAGCGGAAAGCTGATGAGCGACATGGAACGTGGATTGCACGAATTGAGCACGATTCTTCCTCGGACGCATCAGGTGGGCATCGATGATATCCTGCTGTTTCCGATGCTCCGCTCGATCAATATCGTCAACGCAATGCCGGCCAATCGGGATGTTCAGGACTACTACGACAGAATCGCTTCATTGACTGGCTTCAGCCTCCATGACCTCGGGCAGCGTGAGGGTGCCGTCAGAGGAAACGGGCTTGCAGCGGGGTAGCGGCTTGTCGCCGGGCGTGCTCAAGAGGGGTACGCTGTGTCCAACGTCACTGGCTTCCGGGACTTTTGAGCGCGTCACGTGATGAAAACGCAGATCGCAATCGCGACCAGGGACTCTGGCCACGCCGTGGAAGACCAGCGCCAAGAGCATCACTGATGATCGGCCCGTAGATCGCCGATTACACGGCCGAGAGGGCACTGGACCTTCTGGGCCTCCATTCCCAAACCGTCCACTGATGGAAGGACGGTTGAACACCCAGAAGGTTCCGCCCAATGCTGCCGTGTGGGACGCTCAGCTTGTTTTGGGCGTGGGGTGCCGGGATCGTAGACTGTCCGACGCAAAGGCGAGACCTTCATCGCGGATCCTGGACCGAAAATCAGTCAAGGGCGTAGGCTGCTGGTGACGGAAATGTAGCGCGCACCTGGCGCGACGACGGTTTCTGGGCCATGCGGGACATCCGCGAAGAAGAACAGGCTATCGCCCGAACAAAGGTGAAAGACCTGCACGCCATAGCGGTAGATCACTTCCCCATCCAGCATGTAGATCAGCTTGACGCCGCTCTGGCATGTGTCGCGTTGAAGCACTGATGTTTCATCTAAAACAATAAGATAGGGCGCCACCAGCAACCCCGATTCAGATGAATCGAGGTCCTTGAGAAGAAGATGCCGCTGACCGTCGGCGTTGTGACTTGGCGCCGTCTCGACATCTTGACCCGCCTTTACGAATTGGACGTCGTGTTTCCTGTCATAGCTGCGGAAGAAAACAGAGGGCGGGGCGGAAAGAGCGCGGCTCAGCAGATGCAACGTAGCGATGGAGGGACAGGCACTCCCGTTCTCCATTCTGGAGAGCATGCTCGGGGATACGCCGGTTGCCTGGGCGAGATCGGAAATCGTCATGCGTCGACCGCGCCTCATCGCGCGAACTTCCTGACCAATGGCATTGCCGAGGCCGCGAGCGGAATCCGATCGGATCTGATGAGAATCCTGATTGAGATCCTTGTCGCTGCGAAAAGCCTCGCTTTCGCTGCTTGCGCGGAGAGCCCGGTCCGGCGATCCCGGCTGGAGCTTGACGTTGCGAGGCATGATCCAAACCTGTGATGTCGATTGAGCGCAGACCAATTGGCTGGCAGCGAAAAAAAGGACCGGCATCAATTCCAAGACGCCGGCCAGTACGCCCGCTCGGGAGAGTTGGGGACTTTACGGATACGTCAGATAAGACCGACGCCGGCAAGGGCACCCACCCCTGCAATAGTGAAGCCCGCCAACCGCCTGAAGGTCGCCGCGTTTTCGCGAGCGGCCAATGCACAACTGACACCGACAAGATGCAAGGCCGCCGTGGATGCAACAAATCCTAAGATGAAGGTTGCCCAAGTCGTGCCCTGAACCACCTCAGCTCCATGGGCGTGCCCATGAAACAGCGCGAACGCCCCAACGATACCCAGCGAGATCGCTGTCCTGGGCTGCAGGCTCAGCAGGATCATCGCTCCAAGAACGATCGACGACAGTACGATCGCGGGTTCCACAGCGAAGAGCGGGATATCGGAACCCGCCATAAGCGCACCGACAATCATCATGCTGATAAATGTCAGAGGAAACTGCCAGACAGCTGACCCGCCCCGCATCGCACCGAGGATGCCGACGGCCACCATCGCAGCGAGGTGGTCAACTCCAGTGACCGGGTGAAGGAGGCCAGCCGCCAAGCCGCCGATAGCGTGGTTGCCCGGATGTGCAAGCGCAACACTCGGAAGCAAAATCATGGCGGTCGTGAGACGTGCTGTTTTCATTGTACGCTCCTGTCATTTTGAGTAGCTTCGATTGCCGTAAGTGATTTCATTCGATCAGTTTTCGCGAGTTTCGAACGATCCAGAACCATCGCTATCCTTGAAAACCCGGTCCGTCATTTTCGACGCGGCTTGGGGGGATGCCCGGTTATCGCCATGCGCGCCAGGTTCCAAAGTGATAGGGTGGCTCTTTTCAATGGGATTGCGTCACGCGCGATAATCCGGGCCGAAAAGCCATTGGCCAGCGGGAGCTGTGAGATGCCGATCGCACCGTCCTCAAAGCCGACGAGCGACTCGCGGGCGTTCGCGATGCACCGCTCGATATCGACGCCCGGGGCAATCACGATGACACTGCCGTGGCAGGTGAACCCGCCCATCCGACCGATCCCGCTTCGCGCAAAATCCGCGCCCGTGACGCGAAACCGGTCGATGGCCAGGGGTTTGCCCTCGGGTGTGATTACGCGCAAGTCGTTCTCGAACAGGTCGAAGACCTGTCCTGAGTCCGAGGGGTCATGGGTGAGAAAACTGTCGAACAGGATTGCGCTAGCCGCGGCGTCGACCCGAAGCGTAGTCGCGGATTTCAGTCTGGCGCCGGGAAACAGGATTGCCGCTTCAGGAAGGTATTCGACCAGCGCTCCGGCGGCGGCGGAAATCTCGCAGAACTGTTCGGCGCCGCCATAGGTGGCGCGGTGGATAATCGTCGAGGCTTGCGAGGTCACCTGTGCCTGCGCGTTTGGGCCGACCTCGATCATCGTTGCCAGCCGGTCGAGCGAGTAGAGCCCACCAGAACAGGATTGGGTGTAGATCGTGGCCATGCCGCCCATAGACCCGTCGTCGAGATAGAGGGGGCGGCAGAGGTGGAAGGGATAGGACGAGAATTGCTTGCTCAGAAACGTCCGTCCTGCTGGCGCCCGTGTGAAGGACAGCTGCAACCTACCCCGCTTGGCGAGAGCAGGAGTCAAAGCTGTGTCCGAGACAGTTCCGTCAGGCATGGGTGAACAACACATCATGCAGAAGCCGTTCAACCAGCTCATCGAGCCCGGTCAGCCGTTTGCAATCAGTCAGGATCACGGGCTTGCCAGATCGGACTGCAAGGGCTTCCTGCAGCATCATCTCGACATTCACGCCGACATAGGGGGCGAGATCAATCTTGTTGATTACAAGGGTATCGCACCGGATGATTCCCGGGCCTTTCTTGCGCGGGATGTCGTCGCCGCCAGCCGTATCAATGACGAACAGCCAGTAATCGACCAGATCGAGCGAAAAGGTCGATGCCAGATTGTCTCCACCGCTTTCAATGAAGATCACATCCGCATTTGGAAACAGGACGTCCAGCCTGGCGGCGGCGGCGAGATTGAGCGAGGGATCCTCGCGGATCACGGTATGAGGGCAGGCCCCGGCCTCGACAGCCAGAACCCGGGCGGGGTCGATAAGCCCCGAGCGTTGCAGCCGCAGAGCATCTTCCTTGGTGACGAGGTCGTTCGTGACAACCGCCACTTCGACACCCCGCGTAGTCAGTGCAGGGATCAGGCGTTCGATCAGCGCGGTCTTGCCCGATCCAACCGGGCCACCGATACCTACCCGGGCCGCTGTCTTTCGGGCGGGTGTACCCTTTTGTGGTGTTGCTGCCTGGTTCATGTGACCCCCTATCTGAACATGTAAAGCTGGGCGAGTGGCAGTTTCTCGGCCGGTTCGCACCAAGCCTTTTCTCCGTCCACAAACACATCGAAGGTCTGTGGATCGACCCGGATGTTCGGGCAGAGGTCGTTGTGCAGCATGTCCCGTTTGGTCAGGCTGCGGGTGCCACGTGCCGGCAACAGCATCTTGTTGACGCGCAGCTTGCCGGCCAGATCATCCTCGATCGCAGAGGGATGCACGAAAACGGCCGATGTTTCCTTGCTGGCCATGCCGAAGGCGCCCCATTGCGGCCGCATCAGGACCGGCTCGCAGGTCATCAGCGACGCAGCGCTGTCGCCCATGGCACCCCATGCGATGAAACCGCCCTTGATGACGATTTCGGGCTTTATCCCAAAGAAGCCGGGTTTCCAGACCACCAAATCGGCCAGTTTCCCCGGCTCGATCGAGCCGACGTGCGCGTCGATGCCAAAGCTCTTGGCGGCATTGATGGTGTATTTGGCGATGTAGCGCTTGATGCGCTCGTTGTCGCCGCGCGCGGTCTTTTCCTGCGCTAGTCGCCCGCGCTGGGTCTTCATCTTCGACGCCAGCTGCCAGGTCCGCGCAATGACTTCGCCGATCCGGCCCATGCCCTGGCTGTCGGACCCCAGCATCGAAATGGCGCCGATGTCATGCAGGATGTCTTCAGCCGCGATGGTCTGGGCGCGGATGCGGCTTTCGGCAAAGGCCACATCCTCGGGGATCGAGGGGCTGAGGTGGTGACACACCATCGTCATGTCGAGGTGTTCGTCGAAGGTGTTGACCGTGAAGGGATTGGTCGGGTTGGTCGAGGACGGTAGGCAGTTCATCTCTCCCGCCACCCGGATGACATCCGGGGCATGGCCGCCACCGGCGCCCTCGGTATGATACATGTGGATCGTGCGGCCTTTGATCGCCGCCAGTGTGCTTTCCAGAAAGCCGCTTTCGTTCAGCGTGTCAGTGTGTATCTGAACCTGGAAATCCAGTTCGTCCGCGACCGTGAGGCAGGTGTCGATGGCGGCAGGCATCGATCCCCAGTCCTCGTGGATCTTCAGCCCGACCGCCCCACCAAGGATCTGATCGTAGATCGACCGTGGCTTGGAGGTATTGCCTCGGCCGAGGAAGCCGAAGTTTACCGGAAAGCTTTCCGCCGCCTGGATCATCTTGCCGACGTTGAAGGCGCCACCACAGTCGATGCCGACAGTGATCGGCCCAAGCGATCCCCCCATCAGCGTGGTGATCCCAGAGGCAATAGCATGGTCGCATAGCTGCGCGCTGTCGAAGTGCACGTGCACGTCGATGCCGCCCGGAGTCACGATCAACCCCTCGGCATCGCGCACCGTGGTTGCCGCACCACAGATCAACTTCGGGTGGACGCCGTCCATCACATCGGGATTGCCAGCCTTGCCGATGGCGACGATGCGACCGTCCTTGACGCCGATGTCGCCCTTCACAATGCCGACCACGGGATCGATCACTGTGGCATTGCACAAGAGCATGTCCAGCGCCCCCATCGCGCTGTCATACCCCGCCGTCAGGCCAAGCCCGTCGCGCAGCGTTTTGCCGCCGCCGTGCAGGCATTCATCTCCCGGCACCAGGAAATCGTGCTCGACCTCGGCAAAAAGCTCGGTGTCGCCCAGCCGCAGCGCATCGCCCTTGGTCGGGCCATACATCCGGGCATATTCCTTCCGCGTCATCCAAGCCATGACTCACGCTCCCTTAAAGCCGCCGTCGCGAGCCCGTTGCAGGGCAAGCTCCTTGTTCTCGGCACTTCTGGCCGACCCGTTGGTCAAGCCGTTCAGCCCGTAAAGCTCCTGATTGCCGCCGAATTCCGTCAGGGTTACCTCCTTCGCCTCCCCGGGTTCGAAGCGCACAGCCGTGCCGGCCGGAATGTCGAGGCGCAGCCCGTAGGCGGCAGCCCGGTCGAAATCCAGCGCCCGGTTGGTCTCGAAGAAATGGTAGTGCGAGCCGATCTGCACCGGACGGTCACCGGTGTTGCGCACCTTGATGCGGGTTGTGCGGCGGCCGCGGTTGATCTCGATCTCGCCCTCGTCCACCACCAACTCACCCGGCTCGACACCCTCCACGACATGCATGCCTGGGCGGATCGGGCCATGCACCGTCACTAGCTTCGTGCCGTCGGGAAACAGCGGCTCGACTTGAATGATCGAGATCAGGTCGGCCACGCCGGGCATCACGTCGTCGGTGCTGAGCAGCGTCGATCCGTAGGAAATCAGATCGGCCACGCTGCGCCCATCGCGCGCGCCTTCTAGTATCTCATCGGTGATATAGGCGACAGATTCCGGGTGATTGAGCTTAAGTCCTCGCGCCCTGCGGCGGCGCGCGATCTCGGCGACTGTGAAAATGGTCAGCCGTTCCATCTCGGTAGGTGTTAGAAGCATCCTGCCCTCCCTGCTTCTAGTTCACGAACAGACGCATTTCGTCGGTTTCGTGGTTCATCGATGCGATATCGATCTGTGGCGTGAAGCTGTGCAGTGCCTCGGGCGGGCAGATCGGTTGCCGCAGAACCGCCTCGATCAGCGGCAATAGACGGCCATGGATCGCCTGGGCGTCCATATGGCCGATGACCGACAGCCGGATCGCCGCGCCCAGAATTCCCGTGCATAGGCCATGTGCCGACATCAACTGCGCCTGCTCCGCGCTAAGCCCCAATCGGCCCCAGATCATCCCCTGCGCCACCGCGATATGGCCAAGGGCCTGGTCGGCTTGAATCAGCCCCAGATATTCCGCCGCCAGTGGCGTCCTCAGCCGTCGGTGTACGTTCAAGAGCGCATTGCCCATCCGGGTCGAGCCAAGGCGCAACTCGGCCGCCAGAGACTGCGCCTCGACGAGCCGGTCCAGATCGGCCAGCCTGACCAAATCCTCTCCAGCCGCTAGCGCATGGACCACGACGGGCCTGTCCAGATCGGCCCAGCGACCCTCGATATGCGCTGCCATGAACTCGGTCAGGTCTTCCTTCCCGGCCACGACGCCCCTATTGCACAGGGCCTCCAGTCCCCATGAAAAGCTGACCGCGCCATTGGGGAACATGCTGTCGGCATGTTGCAACACCGACAGCGTGGCAAGCAGGGGGTCAGGCATTCCCCTCTCCCCCGATCAGGACCTTGCCCTCAGCCCGCATTGCTTCCAGCCGCTCCAGATAGGTCTGGCGCGGCCCTTCCAACGCCACGAGGATTTGCCCCTCAGCAAAGCGCACCTTCCAGTGCAGGTTGCCGACAAAATAGCCCAACTCCAGCGCCGCACTCAGGTTAGGGGCCGCAAGCGTCAGCCATTCGCGCTCGCTCAGCCGCACGATGATGGCGCGTTCGTCCGACAGCGCAAGGATAGCGCCGTCCGACAACCCGACCTCGCGCGGCAGGTTGATAGCGCAATCGGTCCCACGGTCGGTTGTCAGACGGAACCGCCGCCGCGCGATATCATCCGGCGCAATAGTCAGCAGCTCGACGCGGTCGTGATGCTCAAGCCGGTGCAGCGCCTCGGAAAACTGCGGTTCCGAGGCGTATCCGAGTATCGTGTCAAGTATCTGAACCATTGTGCCTCCTCATACCGACAGGTGTTTGTGAACGACGTCCTCGGTCAGCCCATCAATGGATCCGCCGACCACAGGCCTGCCCTTTTCGAAGATGTGGAACCGTTGCGCCGCTTCGCGGCAGAAGCGGATATTCTGTTCGACCAGGATAATCGTCAGCCCGAACTCCGCGTTCAGACGCATGATCGTCCGTTCGATCTGTTCGACGATGTTGGGCTGGATGCCTTCGGTCGGCTCGTCCATGAGCAGGATCTTCGGCTCCGACGCCAGGGCTCGCGCGATTGCCAACTGCTGCTGCTGGCCGCCCGACAGCAACCCGCCTTGCCGGTCCATATTGTCGCGTAGGTAGGGGAAGAGTTCGGTGACAAGATCCGGCACCCTGCGCTTGCCCTGGGGATGCGCAAATCCGCCCATCAGGATATTGTCTCGGACACTGAAATCCGGGAAAATTTGCCGCCCCTGCGGCACGATCGCAATTCCGGACCTGGCCCGCTGGTGGGTCGGCAAATCGATGATCTCCAATCCATCGAGCTTTATCGATCCGCGAGAGCTATCTGTCAGGCCCATAATACAGCTCAGCAGGGTTGTTTTGCCCACACCATTGCGCCCAAGAACGGCGTGGATCGAGTTCCGCTGCACAACCATGTTCACGTCATGGAGGATATGGCTTTTCCCATAGAAGGAGTTGACCTGAGCAAGTTCAAGCATGCCCAATCCCTCCGCTGCCGAGATAAGCTGCCTTGACGGCTTCGCTGTTCTCTATCTCTTTCACCGTGCCTTCGGCGAGGTTGCGACCTTGGTGCATCACCGTGATTCTTTCGCAGATCGCACGGACAAATCCCATGTCATGCTCAACGACAAGGATCGTATGCTGCCCCTTAAGCCGTGTAATAATCTCCGCAGTCTTCTGGGTTTCCTGCGCCGTCATTCCCGCTGTAGGCTCATCCAAAAGAATAAGCTGGGGATTCTGGACAAGAAGCATGCCGATCTCGAGCCATTGCGTCTGCCCATGGCTCAGGATCGCTGCTTCACGGTCCAGCACGTCGCCGAGTTCCGTCAGTTCCACTGCATACTGAACATTTTCCGGCAGCGTCCGCCCGATACCTTTCAGCACGTTCGAAAAGACACCCGTCTGTCGGCAATCTGCTATCAGGAAGTTTTGGCGAACGGTAAGTTCTCTGAAAACATTGGGAATCTGGAACTTGCGCCCTATGCCTTCCCGGGCAATCAAATGCTCCTCCCAGTTTGTGATGTTTTTCCCGTTGAGAAGGACTTTCCCACCCGTCGACTTCGTCCGACCGCTGATCAAATCCATCAAAGTTGTCTTTCCGGCGCCATTCGCACCCAAAAGAACGCGGAGTTCACCATCGTAGATCTTCAGATTCATGCCGTCGACAGCCTTGAAGCCATTGAAGCTGACTTCCAGGTTCTCGACTACAAAGTTTGCGCTCGATTGTATCATGTTTACCCGCTCGACGAGTTTCAGATCATGGCCGGATAACATCATCAGGTCGCCGTGCCTTTGCGCCCGGAAAGCTTGCGCACCAGATCAGTCGCCAGTCCGGCCAAGCCATTGGGAAGCCACAGCACAATGGCAAGAAAGATTACACCGATGAGAAGTTGCCAAGCATAAAGCAGGCTCTCGGTTTCGCTGAGCGTCGCGCCCACATAGTTGAGCAGGATAGCGCCAATACAAGCACCGAGTAGCGAGGTCCTGCCGCCAACGGCCGCCCAGACAACCATAGTCACCGAGAAGGTGATATCGAGGAAGGTCGGCGACGCAAACTCGGACACGATCACGTAAAGCACTCCGGCCAGACCGGCGACGATTGCGGAGATGACGAAAAAGAACACCTGATAGGCCGAGACCGAATACCCAAGATATCGTGCCCTATTCTGGTTATCGCGAATGCCCTGCAGGATCAGACCTGCCTTAGTAGAAACCAGCCAGCGAAGACCTAACAAGACTACCGTCAGACAGATTGCGATGACGTAGTAGGTATTTTTAAAATAGGGATCGAGTTCTAGACCAAATAGGTCGAAGTATCCCATATTTGTGATTCCGTTGAAGCCGCCGGTGACCTGCTGTTGGTCCACTAACAGGAGCCTGCCCAGCAAGGTCAGGGATAGCGTAATAATCGCCACATAGACGCCGGACACCCGGCTTCGCCCTAGGATATAGGCAACCAAACCTGCGAAAACACCTGGCACGAGAAGCCCCATCGCAAAACCGAACCATTGCGATTGGAATGGAACCCAGATCCAAGATCCGGTAACGATCTGCCCCAACTCCGGGGGTGCGTTCGGTTCGGCGTTCAGCAGCATGAAATCCGGGATCGGCGTGGATCCTCCTGCCTTATCAGAGCCGGCAAGCTTGAGAGAAAAAGCGATTGAATAGGCCCCAATGCCGAAGAACATTCCCTGTCCCAAGTTCAGGATGCCGGCATACCCCCAGCTGAGGCTGATCGCGACGCCGCACATTCCGAAGACGAGATACTTCGCGAAGCGACTTAGCCAGAATTCATCCATGAACAGCGGCAAGATGAATATGAAGGCGATGAACGCGATATAGGAGAGCGCTTCCAGTTTCTTATCCGAGAACATATCGCGCCACCTCACCGGGATTTCGTGAAGAAAAGGCCTTGGGGCCGCAGAATGATGATGATGATCACCCCAAAGAATACTGCAGCCTGGGCGAGGACGTCGTTCCACAGGATCGCAAGCAGGGCTCGTACCTCGCCGAGAATGCCCGCAGAGAACAGGGTGCCGAGAAGGCTGTTGACTCCCCCAGTCACCACAACCAGGAAGCCATCAATGACGAACGATGAGCCCATGTCCGGTTTCACTGACTGAAATCCCGAAAGCAGCACGCCGGCAATCCCCGCGATGCCTGCTCCATATGAGAAGGCGAGCGTATTGACGCGCTTGACGTTGACACCGCAGGCTGCAGCCATTTTTGCGTTGCGTGTTACCGCGCGCAGCTGGGTTCCAAGCGATGTTTTGTAGATAATGGCCCAGGTTAGGCAGAAGGCTGCGAGCGACACAAAGATGACAAACGTACGGAAGATGGGGATATTTGCGCCGAGGAGGTGAAAGCTGCCCTGAAGGCCGGAGGGCATGCCGGAGTTCTGAAGGCCAGGTCCCAATCCCTCGACGTGAATTCCTAGGAATGGCAGGCCGAACTCCAGTCGTATCAGCTGCTGTAAGATGATTGCGATTCCCCATGTTGCCAGGAGCGTATCCATCAGGCGGCTGTACAATCTTCGGACGACAAAGTACTCTATGATGAAACCGACTGCGGCCGCGACGATGAACGCCACGGGAATGGCCATGTACATGTTGAAGCTCAGATGAATGCGCGTGAGCACCGCACAGTAGGCGCCAATCATCAGCAGTTCGCCATGGGCCATGTTGATGATGCCCATCGCCCCATATGTGATACTGAGGCCCAGGGCGATAAGTAGAAGAATCGAGCCTACGCTTAATCCAAGAAAGATGGATTCGATCATCTTTGTCTGGTCCTGTCGTCCGAAGTTCTGGTTCCGGGTCGGCGTTACTCACCCGACCACGTGCGCCATAAATCTCCGCCCAGCAAATCTTGATGCGCGGAGACACTGCTCAATTCGGCTGGGATATCAGAGCTTGCTAGAATCCAAGCCAGCTGCCGTGCAGTAAAGGTTGTCTTCCGTTTCACCGGAGATCGCATAGGGCAGCGGGCAGGTCAGATCCTCTTCATCGATGATCTTGCCTTGGCCATCGTCACCCCATTGCGCGATGCGTGGTCTCAGATAGGTATGCATGTTATCGGGGTGAATCTTCACGGTGCCGCCGGGAGCGTCGAATTCCTGTCCGCGCGTCGCTTCGCGAATAGCCATCGGTGTAAGATCTTCGCCGGCGTTCAGAACTGTCTCGACGGCCTGCTTCCAGATATAAACCTGGAAATAGGAGGACTCGAGCGGGTGGTGCGTTACCGCCGCCGGATCCTTGCTGAAGTCGCGCCACCTTTGAATGAAGTCATGGTTCTCTGGGCGATCTATTGCCTGGAAGTACGGGAAGGATGAATATGAGCCTGCTGCAAATTCGGCTCCCATCGCCGCAATCTCGATCTCTGAGGCGACCGTGGCGCAAATCGGCACCTCCTCCTGGGTCATGCCAGCGTTGCGGAATTCCCGATAGAAGGCCGAGATGGAGGGGCCGGAAACCACATTTGACAGAACCGCGTCACAGCCAGAGTTCTTGATCTTTGTGACCATGGCGCCCCATTCGGTGTCGCCCAGTTCCAGATACTCGTCCGCGACCCATTCGGCGTTATTCGCCTCAAGAAGTGACTTCGACACCTGAGCCATGCCTTTCGGATAGGCATAGTTCGACCCGACGATGAATATCTTTTTCTTGCCGAGCGTGTTCACCATCCAGGGCACGAGATTGTAGAGTTGCTGGTTCGGAACCGCCCCGGTGTAAACGATGTTCTGCGAGCATTCCGACCCTTCGTAGAACGTCGGATAGAAGTACAGATTTTTCCGTTTTTCGAACACGGGTCGAGCAGCGAGCCGTGAAGCGGTGGTATAGGAACCGAAAGTCGTGACAGTCTTGTCACTGATCACCAGCTTGCTGGCTTTCTCGCTGTAGATTTTTGGGTCCGAGGCACCATCTTCGACGATCGGATTGATCATGCGACCAGAGATGCCGCCCGCCGAGTTGATCTCATTGATCGCCATTCGCGTCACATCAGACAGCGAGCGCTCCGGCACTTCTAGCGGGCCCGTCAGGGAAAAGAGAACACCCACGTCGATCGTGTCGCCAGTAGCGGCATTTGCCATCAAGCTGTCGTCTTTGATCCAGATGTGTGGAATACCGCTCACCGCAGCGCCGGCAAACGCAGATGTCTTTAGAAACTTTCTCCGATTCCAGAAGTTAGGCATCAAGACCTCCCATCGGTCTAATGGGCACAATTGTTCCTCAGGCAAAAGCCAAGGCTTTGTGCGTTTGATTGTTTCTGTGATCAGGAGTGTCGGTCAGCACACAAAGAAGCTGTGAGGACACGTCGACGCATCGTTGCGCCCACTCCGTGAGAAAACGCTGCCCGATTCTTACTTTCTTGTCAACTGTCGCCTTCGGGCGTTGATGCCTCTTTGCTGGATTCGAATTTATCCAGCTTTTCCAATGCACTAAATACGTCATCGGCCCCGGCGATCGCCTTCGCGATTTCCAGCATGCTTACGCGCCGGTTCATTGCATGGGTCCTAAGGGCCTTGTGCGCCTCTTGTTCCGACATCCCGCGGGAGCTCATGAGGATTTGCTTCGCTTTGTTCAACGTCTTGTCGGACTCGACGCGAGTTTTCAGCCTTTGGGCCAGACTTGACAGATTTTTGTGCAGCTTGAAGTTGTTTTGAGCGACAAAGATATTCGCGACTACGCCGAAGCTTCTGACCGGCAGCCCGAGAACTGCATGGGCATTGAGCCGGATCGCTTCACGTACGATGGCCGGGTTCTCGAAATCCAGCAGGGCCAGCAAAGCCGCAGGCGGGTCATCGCGGTTCCAGCGCAGCTTTACATTCGCCTCGGCCACGGCACGGAAGGCCACGCAAACTACATCGGCCAGGTCGTAGAGGGGTGGTGACGGAGGCCAGCTTGTTTCCGTCAGAAAGCCCACGCGCTGGAGGTGCCTACGCAGGGTTTCGCGATCATGGCTGGGCGGTTGAACAAGCAGAACGCGAATGGATTTCGTATTCCGCATCACTTTGGTCAGTCCAATCCGAATGACAGTTTGCGAGAAGCCTGGGTCGGCGGGTGCTTGATGTCATGGTTGATAAGGTAGGGATCAGGGGGGACGCTGCGCGGCGAATTATAGACGATCTCGATCTTTCCTGCGGCGTCGACTACGCCGATGCGCGACCAGAGATAGGTGTGGTGATTTTCCGCGTCGACCCTGATGTCACCTTGCGGAGCGGCAAATTGGGTACCCAGGACAGCTTCTCGTAGCGCCGGTGTAGAGATGGTCCCGCACCTTTCAAGAGCGTCGGCGAAGACCATGACCTGGTTGTAGGCGGCCTCGGCGGAGGAGTTGGCGCGGAACGACTCTCCGAACCTCTGCTGGAAGTTATCGACAAAGCGTTTGCTTCCGCTCGACTCCACCGTGTCGAAAAAACTTGCGGCACAGTAGTGTCCAAGCGCGATGTCATGACCCATGCGATCGATTTCCGTCTCGGTCGTCACGATGCTGGCGATGGGAACACCGGCTTTGCGAAGGTCTGTCCTGTGAAATGCTGAGTAGAAGTCAAGGATCTGGTCGCCGACCAGGATCGAGAACACCACATCCGGCTTTGCTTTGACGATGTCCCTGACGACTGCTTCGGCCTGCTTCGCAGTGGAATCCAACGGAAGGTAGCGTTCGCCCAGAACTCTGCCACCGGCCTGGCTCAACAGCTCTTTAATAATCCGGTTGCTTTCACGTGGGAAGACGTAATTCGCGCCAACCAAAAAAAACGAGCCGCCGAACTTTTGTATCATATGATCGACAAGTTGCACGATATACTGATTTGGGCATGAGCCAAAATAGAAAACGTGATCCGAGTATTCGAATCCTTCGTAGAACGTCGGATAAAATAGAAGGCTATCGGTTCTTTCAATATTGGGTATCATCGCCTTGCGGCCGGCCGAGGTATATCCCCCAAAGACCACCGATATCCCCATTTCCTCGGTGATCACCCGCGAAAAATCGCGATAGCGGGCTTCGTCAGAAGCGGGGTCCATCTCAACCGCGATGATCGGCTTTCCCCGGACGCCGCCCGCCTTGTTTACTTCCTCAATTGCAAAGCGGGTGCCGTTCAGCAAAGCTCTCTCTGCCAAAGCCGTAGGCCCGGTCTGGGAGAACAGAACGCCGATGCGCCAGCAGTCATTTAAATCTGTCACGTCAGAGCACCCAACGCTCCCTCGCATGCAAGTTATGTGTATTTTTGCGCACAACCAGAATTCAACCCCGAATACAGGAGGTTGAATCACCTTGGCGCGCTCTGGCTCGACGCCATTGTCGAATGAACGCCAGATGCTAATAAAAGCTGCTAACACAGGCCGAGCTGCGTGCCAAGACAAGAAATTCTCCACGCCGTCCAGCTCCGCGGAGGCATGAACGCCCATGGCCTTCATGCCTCTGCCAGGTGCCGCAACGAAGCCCTGTTGCGCAAATCCTTTGAGGAATCCAGCGTGATAGTCGGTCTGCATGGGCAGACCGAACCAGGAGGAGCCGCTAGGTTCTAGAAGCCTTGCCCCTTAACTTTGAGGCTGGGGAACAGGGATGGGACGAAGCTACAAGAGGCTTTTCGCGGCACCTGCCCCTAAATAAAGCGTCTGCGATTGGCTACGAGGCGGAGACCCGGAGCTGACGCGGGATCTGGTGCGCTCCTAAAGAAAGGAACCTGCTGCGCGACGGCTGAACTGCCGCGCCATCCCTGCTTCAATGAGCGCTGGTGCCGATGTTTTCGACCTTGGCCAGCAGGAAGAACACCAGCACGGCCAGCGCTCCGATCAGCGCCGCAGAGGTCAGCAGCAACACCGAATGGGTCGAGCTAAACGCCACCTTGCCGGCCGCGATCACCGCGTCGCCTTTCTCGGGTATGCCCAGCTTCTCCGCAAGCTCGCGCGCGACCAGATAGCTGTCACCGATGGAGCGGGCGGCCCGCTCTGCCTGTTCCGCCGACAGCGCCGCCGGAGCATCGAAATGCCGCCCGTAGACCGCTGACATGAAGACCCCAAAGAAGGTGATTCCCAGCCCGGTGCCCAGTTCATAACCGGTCGCTTCCAGCGAGCCCGCCGCACCGCCCTTGCTGGCCTCGACAGAGCCCATGATCGCGATGGACGAGGCCGTCAGGCCGATGGAAAGCGCCAGCCCCAGCATCGCGAGCAGCATCGGCACAACCGCCCCGGGGGTGTGGAAATCGCTCAGCGCAAGCCAGCCCAGTGTAACGGAGGAGACCGCCAGCGACAGGCTGGCGACCGGGCGCAGACCATAGCGGCCCGAGAGCCAGCCAGCCACGGGCCCGCCAATCGCTGCCGCAGCCATGATCGGGACCATGAAGATCCCGGCCTGAAGCGGGGTCTTGTCCAGGACATATTGCAGTTCCTGCGCCAGCGTCAGTTCCACTCCGGCCAGCGACCCACTGGCGACCATCGCCATGATCATCCCGGCAAGGATGGCCGGATGCGAGAAAAGCGACAGATCCAGCATCGGCTCGGCCGCGCTCATCTGCTTGCGCACGAAGAGGGTCAGCAGGCCAAGCCCAAGCGCCAGCACCGCCAGCACGACATGCAGGGATTGCTTGGCGCCGAACCCGGCCTTGATCGCGTAAACCGTCGCGATCATGCCGAAGATCAGCAGGAATGCCTGGCCGATGGCCCAGTGGCCGGGGGTGGATTCTTCTCGCCGGGGCAGCAGGACCCAGCAGGCGGCAATGACAACCAGCATCACCGGAATGTTGATCAGGAAGACCGAACCCCACCAGAAATGCTCCAGCAGCGCGCCACCGATCAATGGGCCGACCGCGGCGCCCGCCGCGCCGACCGTACCCCAGAGGCCAAGCGCCAGGCCACGCTCTTTCTCATCCTCGAAGGTGCGACGGATGATGCCCAGCACACAGGGCATGATCATCGAGCCGCCAAGCGCCAGCAGCATCCGCGCGGTGATCAGCATGGGTGCATTCGGCGAGAATGCTGCCAGCGCCGAGGCGGTGCCAAAAATTGTCAGTCCGGTCAGCAGGATGCGCCGGTTGCCGATCCGGTCTGCCAGCGTCCCCATCGGCACCAGCAGCCCGGCCATCAGCAGCGGGTAGATGTCGATCACCCAAAGCACTTGCGTGCTCGTGGCCGCCAGCGCCTGGGTCACGCTTGGCACCGCCACATGAAGGATTGTCATGTCCAGCACGACCGGCAAGAACGCCAGCATCACGGCCAGCAGTACCAGCCAGCGTTTCGGATCGGGTTGACGGGCCGGCATGGAGTACCTTGGATTCTGTTGCCCGCCCCATATAAATACGATCGTATTCTTTTCAACGGAAAAACCTGCAGGTGGAGAAGACATGGGCAGAAGGCCGACCGTCACCCGGGAAAAGCTGCTGGATATTGCCGAAGAGCTTGTGCGCACCAGTGGCGGCGCGGCGCTGACCATCGGCGGGCTGGCGCAGGCGGCAGGGATATCAAAAGGCGGGGTGCAGTATTCCTTCGCCTCGAAGGATGACCTGGTCCGCAGCCTGATCGACCGCTGGACCAGCCAGTTCGAAGCCTTGCTGGGCGATGACCCCGCAGATGATCCTATCAACTTCGTCCGCCGCTATATCGCCGCGACCCGCACCTCACAGCAGGCCATGAACGCCAAGATGGCTGGGCTTCTGGTCAGCCAGCTGGAAAATCCGGTGGATCTGCAAGAGACGAGGGACTGGTATCACGGGATCTTCGACAGGCTGAGTGGCACCTCTCCCGAGGCGCGGGCCGCGCGCGTGGCCTTTCTGGCGGTGGAGGGGCTTTTCCTCATGAGAATCAATGGCATTGATGAGGAAGGGGCCTGGACCAAATTTCTGGACGATGTAGAGGCAGGTCTTGCCGCATTTTAGAAGGGCGTTTCTTCTGCGTTGGAACAGCGTGGCACGGCAGCTGCAGTCAGGCCCATGCGCGAACATAGGACGTCAGCGGGTGTCAGCCCGGTGGAAATCTTTCAAAGCGGCGGCCTTGCATGGGGAAACGGGGGGCCCTGTCTTCCGCAACAGCGCGCTAGACGGGCTCATATGCAGTGAAAGAGGCGATATATCCAAAGTCGGATTGATCATGGGAAAGCTCTGCGCCATCCGGCAGAAGTCTGACGATGAAATCTCTTTGGCCGTTGGCTTCCAGACTCAAGGCGCCCGCCCGGTGAAGGGCCTGAAGAATATCAATCAACCTGGGTCCGAGAGCGGGCGGCGTCCAGCCGAATTGGTGTGACAGGTACCTGGTCAGTGCGGAATCCGTCACCTCGCCGCCAAACCTCTCGACCAGGGCTCTCAGCACAAGCCGCTGCTGGACCTCGATGCCGGGCGGCATGACTTCCTGAAGACCATTTCCATCCATCGCGGCGCGCAAGGCCGGACGCAAAGGTGCCGAATCGACACGGTGGGGGCGAGGGGCGTTATCCCGATTTGCCTTTGCGGAAATCACGTTGGTTCTCCCCTCGCATACCACGGACGCGACGCTGGCAAATTGCCGGTCACTTCCGATCTTCAGGATCAATGTGGCTTCAATGCGTCGGCGATGGGGTGAGAACGCGGTGCGACGATCACTTGCTCTGGAATCGACCGGGCATCTGGGGGTCGGCAGTAGGCCGATCAGTTCGGGCGGAAGCGGTCGGGGGCAAGATGCTCGCGCGCGACGTCCAGCACCAGATTGCCGAGCCGGCTGAGGATTTCGCTCGATTGCATGCCGGCCTGCCAGTGCAGCGCGACGCTGACCTTCTTGCCCGGGCTCAACTCCACCAGTTCACCGCGCCTGATGTATGGGTTGCCCGCAATGCTGGGCACCAGGCCCCAGCCGGCGCCGTTCAGGCAGCAGGAAAGGTATCCCTCATAGGATGGAACATAGTGGATGGAGAGCGGAACCGTGGCGCCGAAGCAGAGCGCCATCCACTGGTCCTGAATCGTGTCCTTGCGATTGAAGGCCACGCAGACAGAGTTCCGCAGCGACGCGAGGGAAACGCCGGTTGCGAAGTGGTTCTGGTAAAATTCGGGTGAGGCGACAGCCAAGTAATCCATCGACCCCAGCGAGATGATCTTGCAACCCTGTACCGGGGTCTCCAGCGTCGTGATGACGGCAAGCGCATCCCCCGAGCGGAGGCTGGATTCCGTGTGCTCCTGATCATCCGGCAGAATGTCGAAGCGGATGCCAAGCTCCTGCGTTGCCACCTTGATCAGCTTCGGAAACCAGGTCGCCAGGCTGTCGTTGTTCACTCCGATGCGGACCGTGGCAGCGCCGGGCTCTCCGCCTTCGACGAGCGTTCGCATCCGCTCAGCCAGTTCCTGCTGCAGAAGGCCCACCTGCTCGACATGACGGCAAAACTGCAAGCCGGCTTCCGTCGGAAGGCAAGGGCGGCCGCGGGCAACCAGCACCACGCCGACCTTTTCCTCCAGCTGCTTGATTCGCTGACTCACCGCCGACTGGGTCACTTTCAGCGATTTCGCGGCGGCCTCGAAGCTGCCTTCGCGAATGACAGCGGCAAGGATCGTCAGTGAATCATAGTCAAAGCGTGACATTGCCGCCTCACAGTATAAGGATAGCTTATGTGCCTCAAGTAACCATATAGCGCATGTGTCAGCAAGGCAAAGACAAGCCTTGAATTTGCATTAGCTGTCCTGATGTGCGGCGGCGAGGCGGGTAAACAATCAACCAAAAGTATTTGGTTTGTTCAACGATCTGGATAAAATTGGAAAAGAACTCAGGGGGATGCATGTCTGGTCAAGTCTTGAGAAGAACGTACATTCGGCGCTTCATGGGCATGACGCGCTACACCCGGTTCGTGGCCTGGTCGATCGTTGCGACATATATCGGTCTTGTCCTCGGATCGATCCTGCTTGGCACCTATCTGCTGTCGCTCCCGCTTTCCGTCGCGACGGTGGTTGCCATGGCGGCCACGGCTGCGTTCATCGGAACGCGGCTGCGGGGCATCAACAACATCGTTCACGAATGCAGCCATGCGACCTTCGCAGAGCAGCGGCAGGACAATGTGATGATCGGACGGTTCTGCACCGCGATCCTGCTGAAGTCCTTCCGCAAGTATCGTGACGACCACCTGTCGCACCATGCCAACAACGGCGACTATGAACATGATGCGGAGTTCGCCCTCATCGAGAAGTTCGGGCTGCATGATCCGATCAGCCCGCGAACGATCCTGCGCCATGTTATCGTACCTCTGACCGGCCGACACCTGCCGCTCTATACGGGCATCAACCTCTCGGCCGAGGACGGCCGGTTTTTCCAGGGCCTGAAGCTCCTCCTCCTCGCGTTGATGGCAGTCTTCCTGTTTCTGAATCCGCTTGCCGCGCTGGTCTTCGTCATCCTGCCGGTTTTCTACATCTATCCGACGTTTAACTTCTGGACAGACTGCCTGGATCATGCCGGCCTGGTCGGAGCGGAAGACGAACTCGAAGCCTCGCGCAATGTGCTGGCGCCAGCGCCGGTGCGCCTGCTCTTCTTTCCGCGCAACGACTCCTATCACCTGGTCCATCATCTCTTCCCGCAGATCCCGGCCCGGCATCTGCATCTGGCGCATGAAGAGCTGAGCAGGGATCCGAGCTACCGCAGATTGCCCTCTGCCGTGCGTGCACATGATCGCTCGACCGTTGAACGGTCACTGGATGCATCCTCCTCCTAAGTGCGGACTGACGCGGCGGATCGAGCGCCGCTTCGTCTTTGGATGATGGTGCGCCTCGCGCCGCCGCCATGGAAACAGCGGGCGAGTCTTGCCGCCCCCGCAAGTCCCGGGCGATGCTGAAATAGAAACAATACGCCCCCGATGCGCCCGTAGAAGGCGAATGCAAGAATTGTCACTTGTGCCGCTGCGCGAACAGATCGTTTCCGGGCGCGAGCAATATAAGTGTTGCTAATTGTGCATTAGGCGAATAAATATATCCCTACGACGAATGAGTGCTGTGCAGTTTGTATCTGATCACCCAAGCGGGTTCTGGCCGCGTTATTCCCCTTCCGCGGCCTAGAATTCCCTCTTTGAGTGCAAGAGCAACGCGGTCCCGCACTTGCTCATGGAATACGGAAAAGTGTTTATTATCAGATAGTTGTCTTGTATCTTTTCACACAATCCAGTCTCGCCTAACCGCCGTTCGCGATCAGTGCTTGCGAACGGCAGGTTGGCGGGCGGGTGTGGCGGTTGGGCTTCCCGGGGCAGCTCCCCGAATCTGGCGTCAGGCCGCAACACGCTGCTGGGGCGCGACCAGATCAGAAGATGTTTCCCGATCGGCGATTCTGGAGCCGATCTTTCGGGCGCTTGCTGAGCTTTTATCGCCGCGATTTCGCCATCTTTGACGACAAAGAAAAAGAACCTCCGCTTCGAAGGTTCGTTCAAGATGCAAACACAGCTCCAAGAAATCGACATGCTGAAAACCTGGATATACCAGGACTTTCTGAGATCCATCGCCTCGGTCCGTGCCGGGTTGAGTTCAGAGATTGCATTTCAAGAGCACGAAAAACGTGTTCATGAGCTGAGACAGAAAGTCGCCGCTGCGGAAGCCCGGCCGGTGCGACTGAGACTGGTAAACTAGGCGCGAAAGCCACCGCCGGCCAATCCAGGACGTTGCGGTGGAAATCGCGAACCTACCAGAGGGTCAGCTCGCGGTGGGGCAGTACGGTCCAGAGGATTTGTCTGCCGACCAGACTCTTCCATCGGACTGCTGAGAGGAGATGGCCCGAAACCATCCGCCCCGGCGTAAGGTCGGCCCCTGACCCAGGATGTCCATAAGCCGCCGCGCATCGTCCGGTACAGGAGGCGTGTCGCGCCCTGGTGGCCCGACCGAATCCCCCAATCCGGCGCATCCATGCCGGTTCAGAAATCGAATCCCGCTTGTCGCCTGTCCTGCGGAAGCGGCCAGCGGCCGAGATGCACATGGCGGTTCTGGCCCCGGAGGCTGTCAATCAAGACGATCTCTTCGATCCTCCAGAGGATCGGCTCTGCGAGATATCGTATGTCGGCGAAACCGGTCCCGTAGGCGAGCGTCACATGCGGCGTGACCTTCACAGATCGCGATCCGGCGATGCTCATCGAGCGGCACGCCGCATGCAAATCGGCGGCGATCTCGCTGAGGTCCCCACTTGCCTTGTCCGTCGCCATGACAAGGGGCGCATTGCCAGGGCGGCCGTCATAACTCATCAACCGATCAAGACAGAGCGTGAACGGCGCGGTCCTCAGGGAAGTGACGGCCTGTCCGGCGCGCTTGACGAGAATCGGGTCCAGATCGTCCATGTCTCCGACCGCGTAGATGGACAGGTGGAGCGTATCGCGGCGAAAGGTCTCTCCGGTCCCCAGATCACGCCATGCCTCCGCCATGCGGGCGTTGATCTCGGGCGGGGGAACGGCGGCGAAGAACACCGCATGGGTTGACCGATCCCATTTGCCGGGGTTGGTCTTGTCCGGATCGCGCATGGTCTGCCTCCTTCTCCGTTGCGGGGAAGCGCTGCTTGAGCTTACTCGTTCGGTCTCGTCGATGTATGATTTCCGGACGGTTTCGGCAGCATGAAAGGAAGCGGAAACTTGGGACATGGGCTTTTCGACCTGACCGGACGCCGGGCGTTGATCACCGGGTCGTCGCAGGGCATCGGCCTGGCGCTGGCGCAGGGGCTTGCCGGGGCTGGGGCGCAGGTGGTGCTGAACGGTCGCGACGCCGCAAGGGTCGGGGCGGCGGCAGACAGCATCCCGGGGGCCGAGGCGCTGGTCTTCGATGCCACCGACCATGACGCCGTCCGTCACGCCATCGACGGTTTCGAGGCCTCGGGCAGGGCCATTGACATCCTGGTGAACAACGCCGGGATGCAGCACCGCGCGGCCCTGGAGGACTTTCCGCCCGAGGCCTTCGAGCGGCTCTTGCAGACCAACATCGCCAGCGTCTTCCATGTCGGCCAGGCGGTGGCACGCCACATGATCGCGCGTGGGCGGGGCAAGATCATCAACATCGCCAGCGTGCAGACCGCGCTCGCCCGCCGCTCCATCGCGCCCTATACCGCGACCAAGGGGGCGGTCGGCAATCTGACCAAGGGCATGGCGACCGATTGGGCGCGCTATGGGCTCACCTGCAACGCCATCGCGCCGGGCTATTTCGAAACGCCGCTCAATGCGGCGCTGGTCGCGGATCCGGCGTTCTCGGCCTGGCTGGAAAGCCGCACCCCGGCGGGGCGCTGGGGCCGGGTGGAGGAGCTGCAGGGCGCCTGCATCTTCCTCGCCTCCGAGGCGTCCAGTTTCGTGAACGGCCACATCCTCTATGTCGATGGCGGCATGACGGCGTCGCTGTGATCTGGCGCATCGTGATCATGGGCGTGGCGGGCTCTGGCAAGTCCAGCGTGGGCGAAGCCTTGTCGGCCCGGCTTGGCGTGCCCTACCGCGACGGCGACGATCTTCACACCCCTGTGGCGGTCGAGAAGATGCGGTCCGGCACGCCGCTCACCGATGCCGACCGCTGGCCCTGGCTGGACCGGGTGGCGGCGGTGCTGGCCCTGGAGGCGCCGGTGATCGTCGGCTGCTCGGCCCTGAAGCGGGCCTATCGCGACCGCATCCGCGCGGGGGCGGGCGGGCCGGTCTGCTTCGTCTACCTTGCCGGCAGCCGGGAGCTGATCGCCAGCCGGATGGCCGGGCGGACCGGGCATTACATGCCGACCACGCTTCTCGACAGCCAGTTCGCCGCGCTGGAAGCTCCGGGGCCGGAGGAGGCGGTGACGGTCGACATCGACCAGCCGCTTCCCTTACTGGTCGATGCCATCCAGTCGCAGCTGGACCGTTTCGACCGGTGAGCCGCTTTGCCGTGCGGACGTGGAAGCGGCTGGAAAGCGCGCCGTTGTCGGGGTATGCCCGATGGGGAGAGATGCAAGGGAGCAGCGCGGATGAAAGCTGAATACGTAGCCCTTGCCCGCCGGTCGCTGCTTCTGGCCTCGGCCCCCGAGGCGGTGGCGGCTGCGGTGCTGGAAAGCGCGCGAGTCCGCAGCTTCTCCCGCGCCGAGACGATCTTCCTGCAGGGCGAGCGGGCCAGCGCGATCTATATCGTGGCCGATGGCTGGGTGAAGCTCTACCGGATCGCGCCTTCGGGGACCGAGGCGGTGGTGGGGGTCTTCACCAAGGGCGCGAGCTTCGGCGAGGCGGTGGCCTTCCGGCACGACACCTACCCCGTGGCGGCGGAGGCGGTGACGGACTGCACGCTGATCCGGATCGAGGCGGATGCCTTCCTGCGGCAGATCAGGGAGAACCCGGAGGTGGCGATCTCGATCCTGTCGGCGACCTTCGTCCACCTGCATGGGCTGGTCGCGCAGGTCGAGGCCCTGAAGGCGCAGACCGGGGCGCAGCGGGTGGCGGAGTTCCTGCTGGAACTGGCGCCCTGTCCGGAGGGGGCCTGCGAGGTGACGCTGCCCTATGACAAGGTGCTGATCGCGGGGCGGCTGGGGATGAAGCCGGAGAGCCTGAGCCGGGCCTTCGCGCGGCTGAAGGAGCAGGGGGTCACGATCCGGCAGAACACGGCCCAGATCGAGGATGTGGGGGCCTTGCGGGAGTATGTGGAGGAGGACCCGGCGCTGGCCTGGTCGAAAGGGGGGTGACTCTGCCCGCACGTGGGCAGTTTTTGATTTCATTTTAAATCAATGGGTTGATTTTTTTGATACACCAAATCTTAACCCTTCACGCCGCCAAAGCGAGGCCGGCGAAGGCGAGGATCAGGAGCGTCAGGCCGAGGTCGAAGCCGCGCAGCCAGGCGGGTGCGACCGAGAGGCCGAGGTAGTCGCGCAGGATCACATGCGCCTTGAGGCCGGAGAGCGCCAGCACGGGCAGGACCAGCGCTGCGCCTGCAAGGCCCGAGGCCGCGAGCGCGGTCGAGGCGGCGGAAAGGGCGAGGAGCATCGCCCAGGCGCGGGTGACGCGGGTCACAGCAGATAGACCACGGGAAAGAGCAGGACCCAGACCAGGTCCACCATGTGCCAGAAGGCCGCCCCGGTCTCGACCGCTTTCGGCGTGCCCAGCCAGCCGACCAGCGCGAGGAGGACCATCCCGGCAAGGACGTGGGCAGCGTGGAAGCCGGTGAGGAGGAAGCTGAAGGTGTAGAAGGCATGGGTCTCGGTGCCGATGCCTTGGGCGAAGAGGTCGGCGTATTCGCTGGCCTTCAGGATCAGGAACACCGCGCCGAGCAGGATTGCCGGGGCAAGGAGCAGGCGCAGGCGGCGCCTCTGGCCTGCCTCGGCAGCGCGGGTGGCGATGGCGGCCAGCCAGCCGGAGGTGACGAGGACCAGGGTATTCGCGGCGGCGCCGGTGCGGTGCAGGTGGGACTGCGCCTCGGCAAAGCCTGTCGGGTCGGTCAGCCGGACGGCGAGGAAGGCGAGGAGGCCCGCACCGAAGACGGCGATTTCGGAGAGGATGAGGACCCACATCAAGAGTTCGCCGGGAAGCTGACCGGGTGGCTGCTCGTTGTGCGGTTTCGATTTCTCCTCGCGGCGGGGAGGCTCGTCGTGCGTCTTTGACTTCTCCTCGCGGGTGGCCAGCGATGAGGCAGGAAGTTGCCGAAGACCGTCTGGGGAAGCCGCGGTCATCCGGTCACCAACTGCCGGTAGATCTGCGGCAGGGCCTGAATCAGTTTCTCCGGTTGCGGGATTAGGGCGAAGGCGCCCTGGCCGAAGAGACGCGGGAACCACGACTTGCCGTCGCGGTCCACGGTGATGCCGAAGACCGAATGTCCGGCGCGGCGGGCTTCGAGAATTGCCATGCGGCTGTCCTCGATGCCGTGGCGGCCTTCGTAGTGGTCGAGATCGTTCGGCTTGCCGTCGGTGATGACCAGGAGCAGGCGGCGCTTGCGCGATTCCTTCGTCAAGAGCGCTGACATGTGGCGGATGGCGGCACCCAGCCGGGTGTAGTGACCGGGTGTCAGCGCGGCGATGCGGCCTTCCACCGTTTCGGCCATCGGTTCGGCGAAACCCTTCACCTCTTGCACGAAGACCCTCTGCCGCTTCAGCGAGGAAAAGGCGTGGATCGCAAAACTGTCGCCGCAGGCGTCGAGCCCCCAGGCCAGCGCCGCCAGCGCCTCGCGTTCGATGTCGATCACGCTGCGCCCGTCATGGCCGTGGCCGGGGATCGCGCTTTCGGTCGAGCGGCTGACATCCAGCAGGATCGACACGGCGAGGTCGCGGCGTTCGGGGCGGGTCTGGCGCCAGACGCGATCCGCCCCCTCGCCGGTGGAGAGAAAATCGACCCGCGCGCGCACCGCCCGTTCGGTGTCGAGCACATCGCCGTCCGGGTGGCCGGGGGTCGAGACCAGGCTGGGACGCAAGGCCTCGAACTGGCGGCGGACGGCGCGGATACGGGCGCTGGCGCGCGGGTCGGCCCGAAACGGGGGCGTCTGGTCGCTGGCTTCCGCACGGGAGTGAAGCACCCGGGCGTGAGAGAGGAGGTAGCTGGCGGTCCGGACGTCCCATTCGGGATAGGTGAAGGTGCCGGAAATCTGCTCGCGGTCGACATCTTCGGGGGCGAGGTCGAGGTGCAGTTTCAGACGGGTGGCGGGAGCCTTGGAGACCTGGGCGAGGCCGATCTCTTCCTGATCGTCGGCGGCCTTCTTCGCGGTGTCCTCGTCGTCATCCTCGACCCTGCGGTTGAGGTTGAGGAATTCGGTCATCGAGAGGATGGCCTCGAACTTGTGCAGGATGAAGCTGTCGTTGCGGTCGGCCTGGTCGGCCTTGCGGCGGCGGGCCTTTCTTGCGGTCTTCTCCTCGGATTCCTCGGGCGGGCCTTCGGTGGCGCGGGCCTCGACGGCGGTGTGTTCGCTGCGGGCGAGCGGGCGCAGGTCGGGCCAGAGCGCGACGGGCTTGAAGGGCCGATAGCCGCGGGGGGCTTTCGCGGGAAGGGGCGGGAGGGGAAGGCTTGCGCCAAGGGCAGCCCGGATGCGCGCCTCGACGGCGGCTTCCACGGGCGGCAGGGACGGCGTGCGGCGGAAGAGGAGGGTTGCTTCACAGAGGTCGGCGTGAAGCTTGCGGTAGCCGGGGGCGAGGCGGAGGGCCTCGGTGGTCATCTCCTGCGCCAGCGCAATGGCGGCGAGGTCGGCTTGCAGGGGGTCGCTGGTTTCGGTCGGGGTCCGATCCTTCAACGCCACGGCGGCAGCGGCGAGCCAGAGGTAGAGCGCGGCATTGGCGCGGGGGTCGGGGAAGGCGGTCAGACTTTCCGGCAGGCGCAGGGTCGCGCCGTCGAAGCTGGCGCGGGGCGCGGTTTCCGCCCAGGTGCCGAGACGGCGGAGGAGAGAGAGGCGGTGGTGCGATGTCTCCCCGGCCACCGGCTTGATGTCCACCGCCGGATCGCCGCCGAGGCCCCGGAAAAGGACTGCCAGCCGTCCGGCCACTTGGGAAAGCGACACACGGGCTCCGTCGTGGATGGGGTCCCCATCCAGACGGCTGGCAAAGGCGTGCCACAGTTTCCCGACAGATTCCTCGGGTTCCCATGGCTCGAAGTCGATCCGTGACATGGCCTGCCTCACCCGAAAACGGCCGTCACGAGATCGCGGAGCCCGGCCTTCACATCCGGGTCGTCGGTGAGGGGTTCGATCATCGCCACGCGGATGGCGCGGTCGATGGGCATTCCGCCGTGGATGAGTTGCGCGCAGTAGACGACGAGGCGGGTGGACACGCCTTCCTCGAGGTCCTGGCCCTTCATGGCGCGCAGCTTGTTCGCAAGCCGGACGAGGGGTTGGACCCGGGCTTCCGGCAGGCCCGATTCGCGGGCGACGACGGGGATTTCGTGTTCCGGTTTCGGGAAGGTGAATTCCAGCGCCACGAAGCGCTGACGGGTGGAGGGTTTCAGGGTCTTGAGGATGTTCTGGTAGCCGGGGTTGTACGAGGCGACCAGCAGGAAATCGGGATGGGCTTCCAGTTCCTCGCCCGTGCGGTCGATCGGCAGGATGCGGCGGTCGTCGGTCAGCGGGTGGAGGACGACGGTCACGTCCTTGCGGGCCTCGACCACCTCGTCGAGGTAGCAGATCGCGCCTTCGCGGACGGCGCGGGTTAGGGGACCGTCGACCCAGACCGTCTCGCCGCCCTTCAGGAGCCAGCGGCCGATCAGGTCGGCGGCGCTGAGATCGTCATGGCAGGCGACGGTGTGGAGCGGGCGGTTCAGCTTGGCGGCCATATGGGTCACGAAGCGGGTCTTGCCGCAGCCGGTGGGGCCTTTCAGGAGCACCGGCAGGCGATGGGCGGCGGCGGCCTGGAAGACCGCGACCTCGTCGGCTTGCGGGAGGTAGAAGGGGGCGTCAGCCCCCCTCGTGTCGATGTGGGAACCGTCCATGTCCATCACTCCGCCGCGACATGGTCGGCGTCATGCTCCAGCCGGTCCTGTTCCAGGGGGCCGGGCGTGAAGATCTCGCGCCGCGGGAAGGCGACCGAGTAGATGAACAGCACCGCGCCCAGGACCACCGCCACCCCGGCGCCGAAGCGCATGGCGTAGAAGATCCAGAGCTGGTCCTGCACGTCCATGTAGTATTCGCCGTTGACCCGTTGCAGGTGGGTCTGCAGGGCGCCGGCGAAGGTCAGGACGACGGTCATGAAGACCACGCCCGAGGACATCAGCCAGAACGAGGCCATGTTCAGGACCTGGTTGTAGGGATCGCGGCCCCGCAGGTGCGGCATGGCGTAGCTGATGATCGCCAGGTTCAGGCAGACATAGGCGCCGTAGAAGGCGAGGTGCCCGTGCGCGGCGGTGATCTGGGTGCCGTGGCTGTAGTAGTTCACCCCGTGCAGCGTGTGCAGGAACCCCCAGACGCCCGCGCCGAAGAAGGCCAGCGTGGCGCAGCCCAAGGACCACAGGAGCGCGGCCTTGTTCGGGTGATCGCGGCGGCCCTTCCAGACCATGACGAAGGCGAAGCTCATCATCGCGAAGAAGGGGACGACTTCGAGGCTGGAGAAGATCGAGCCGATCCATTGCCAATAGCCGGGCGTGCCGATCCAGTAGTAGTGGTGGCCGGTGCCGAGGATGCCGGAGAAGAGGGCAAGGGCGGCGATGACGTAGAGCCACTTTTCAACGACTTCCCGGTCCACGCCCGTCAGCTTCAGCATCAGGAAGGCGAGGATCGAGGCCATCACCAGCTCCCACGTCCCCTCGACCCAGAGGTGGACGATGTACCACCAGTACATCTTGTCGAGCGCGAGGTTGTCGGGGTTGACGAAGGCGAAGAGGAAGAGAAGCGCCAGCACCCAGAGGCCGAGCAGCAGGATGTTGGTGATCGCGGTCTTCTTGCCCGCCAGCACGGTCATCGAGATGTTGTAGAGGAAGATCAGCGCGGCGACGACGATGCCCATCTTGACCCAGCGCGGCTGTTCGATGAACTCGCGGCCCTCGTTGCCCAGCAGCCAGTTGCCGTCGAAGAGGTTGAAGAGATAGGTCACGACGACCCCGGCGGTGCCGAGGACGAAGATCGCCAGTTGCAGCCAGGCCAGCATGGGCGAGTGGATCTCGCGCTCGCTTTCCTCGGGGATCAGGTAGTAGGCGGCCCCGAAGAAGCCCAGAAGCAGCCAGACGATCAGGCTGTTGGTGTGCAGCATCCGCCCGATGTTGAAGGGGATGAGGTTGGAGAGGAAGTTGGGCGAGACGTAGATCCAGCCCAGGATCAGGCCCATCGTCACCTGCACGGCGAAGAGGGCAAGCGCGACGGCGAAGTAGGCCAGCGCGATCTTTTGCGTTTGGTATTTCATGATTGCGTCTCCTCAGCCCGCATCGTTCGGCGGCCAGTCCTGCGCCCGGATGGTGTTCACCCAGAGCAGGAAGTCGGCGAGGTTCTGGTATTCGGCGTCGGTCAGGCCGAAATTCGGCATCTGGCGGCGGCCCTCGATGCCCGAGGGCATCGCGTCCATCCAGCTTTTCAGCGCGTCGAAGGCGGCCTGATGATCGCCGGGCTCCACCCCCCAGCGGGTCATCACATTGGCAAGCTCCGGCGCGAAATAGGCGCCTTCGCCAAGGATCGTGTGACAGTTGATGCAGGCGTGCTTTTCCCACAGAAGCTTGCCCGCCGCGACGCTTTCGGTGAGCGTGGCTTTGTCGGTCGAGGTGGAGGTGATGTAGAGATGTGAATGGGCCGTGAGACCCACGAATATCAGGATGAAGAACAGTGACCCGCCGTAGAAGATGTTCCGGGCCATGCTCTTGGTCATGACTTCGCGCATGGCGGAATCCTTCCCGGGAGCGTTTCAGGTAACGCGGGTGTGAGCCTTCGGGCCGGAAAGGGCCTTAACAAAAGTCAACCGGCGGCAGGGATATGCCCGGTGCGACAATCGGGCAGGGGTGCGGGGCGGATTGCGGCGGGGGAAAGGTGCGTGAAATCACGCACCCTACGGGCTGGCGAGCGCGGGGCCGGGCGGAGCGTCAGGCCAGCACTTCGACCCGCGTGCCGGGGAACTGCGTCAGTGCCGCGTCGATGCTGGCGCGGTCCATCAGGCAGAAGGCGGTGGAGAGCGCATCGGCCAGGGCCGCCGAGGGCGCGCTGACGCTGACGGTCTGCCAGAGGGGCGGCTGGCCTTGCGGGCCGAGAATATGCGGCTGGCCGTTCACCAGCGTTCCACGCGGGGACGAGGTGGCCAGCGCGCGGTTGGTGAGGCGGGTCTCGGCCAGTGGGTTGCCCTTAGGATCGGCGATCACGGCGGGCCAGCCGTTTTCCCCCAAAGCGGCGATCTCGCCCATGTCGACCAGCGCCTCGGTGAAGCCCTGGGCACGGAGGAGCGCGGCGATCCGGTCGGCGGCCCAGCCTTGGGCGATGCCGTTCAGGGTGAGGGCCTGGCCGGGGTCGAGTTTGATCTCCTCGCGGGACAGGTGGACGCGATTCCAGCCGATCAGGCTGCGGGCCTGGGTAATGTCGGTGTCTTGGGCCAGGGCGAGCCACAGGGGTTGCACGGTCGGGTCGAAGGTGCCTCCGGTGGCCGTGTGGACCTGACCGGCGAGGGTGAGGATTTCGATGAGGTCGGGCGCGGGCCAGGCGAGGTGGCCGTCGCGGTTCAGCCGGGTCAGGGCCGAGTCGCGGTGCAGCGAGGCGAGGGTCTCGATCCTTGCGATCTCGGCCTCGACGCGGGCGAAGGTCTGGCGCGCGTGGTGGGGGTCGGCGCCGACGAGGTGGAGGCTGAGCGCGGTGCCAAGGCCGGTGCCCTCCCAACTGGTCAGGGTGGCGGCATGGCCGGGCAGCGGCGCCAGCGCGGCGGCGGTCACGATCAGGAAACGGCGGCGGTTCATGAGGGGGCGGTTCATGACGGGGCGGCCCTGGCCGGGCTGCGGCTGGCGCGGGGACCCCAGAAGACCGGCCAGAGCGCGGCGGTGAAGAGCGCGAAGGCCGCGAGCCAGAGCGCCCCGGCGACAAGGACGGCGGGGGTGGCAAGCGCGGGGATCTCGGCGCCGAGGCAGCGGGTCAGCGCGGCAAGGGGGATCAGCGCATAGGCCAGCGCGACCGGCCGGGGGGCGACCAGCGCCCGCCCGGTATGGCCGAGCGTGGCGCGGGACATGATGGCCAGCGTCATGCCGCCGACCCCGCCGATGCCAAGAAGGTGCAGGGCGGCGATCTCGGTGGCGAGGCCAAGGTCGGCAAGGCCGAGGGTCAGGAAGCCGAGCGCGTTCATCGCGTAGGAGAGGTGCAGGGTCCAGAGGATCGGCTTGTCCCTGGTCCAGAGCCCGCGCCAGAGGGCAACGCGGATCAGGCCTGCGGTCCCGGCGATCAGGGCGAAGGGGGCGAGCCAGCTTTCCGGCGCGCCGAGGAGATAGCCGAGGGGCTGGGTCAGCGCGGCGGCGATGGCGAGGCCGGCGAGGGGCATCGGGTTCACCGGCAGGCCGTACTCGCGCCCCGACTGGACCATGGCGTTCCTGGTGAAGCCGGGGGTGACGCGGCCGCCCAGCACCATGATCATCGTGCCCAAGGTCAGGAGCCCGGCGCGGAGGCCCGCCCAGGCGGTGTCGGAAGTCAGGCCCATCCATTCCAGATGCACCATCAGGTTGGCGATCCAGTAGACCGAGAGGATCGCGAGCAGGATCATCTGCTGCGGCTTCGGGCGCTTCAGAAGCTGGGTCAGGAGGTTTGCGGCCAGCACGGGCACGAAGGCGAGATCCAGCACTGCCACCAGCCCCGGCGGCAGGTGGCCCGAGAACCAGACGGCAAGCCTGCCCGCCAGCCAGAGGCCCGCGACGGCGGCGATGAAGAGATGGGGCGCGGATTTCGCGCCGGTCCAGTTCGGGACGGCGGTGAGGAAGAAACCGCCGAGCGCGGCGGCGCCATAGCCGAAGATCATCTCATGCGCGTGCCAGAGATGCGGGGGCGCGGCGGTGGGCAGGTTCAGGATACCGCCGAGGGATTGGGTGATGAGATAGCCTTCCCAGATGCCCATCGAGAGGAGGGCGAAGAGGCCTGCGGCCAGGAAGAACACGCGGAAGCCGTCGCCGAAGAGGCGTTTGAGGGCGGTCATGGGGTGGCTCCTTCCGCGCGGGCGCGGCGTTTCAGGACGGGGCATTGCGTCCCGTCGTTCATGATGACCTGACAGCGCAGGCAGAGGACACATTCGTTGGCGTTGATCCGCCCGATGGCATCGATGGCGCCCACGGTGCATTTCGTCTCGCACAACCGGCATTCGCGGCCGCATTGCGGGCGGCGCTTGAGCCAGTCGAAGATCTTGAGCTTGGCGGGAATGGCGAGGCCCGCGCCGAGAGGGCAGAGGTAGCGGCAGTAGAAGCGCTCGATGAAGAGCGAGGCGGTGAGGAGGGCGGCGACGAAGAGGAGGAAAGGCCAGGCGCGGAGGAAGCGGAGGCTGATGGCTGTCTTGAAGGGCTCGGCCTCGGCGAGGATCAGGGCGTCGCGCATGGAGTAGAAGGAGAGGGCGAGGATGGCCATGAAGAGGGTGTATTTGATCACCCAGAGCCGTTCGTGCAGGGCTTGCGGGATGGCGATCTGCCTGAGGCCAAGGCGCTGGGCGGCGACGTTGGTCAGCTCCTGAAGGGCACCGAAGGGGCAGAGCCAGCCGCAATAGACCCCGCGGCCCCAGAACAGCATGCCCAAAGCGGTGAAGCCCCAGAGGATGAAGATCACGGGCTCGATCAGGAAGGTCTCCCACCGGAAGCCGGTGAGGAGGGAATGGACGAAGGCCACCACCTGCACCACGGAAAGCTGGCCGTTCAGCCCCATGCCGAGGATGAGGAAGATGGAAGCGAGGAAGGAGAGCCGCCCGATGCGCCAGAGCCGGGGGCGGCGGGTGATCCATTCCTGGGCGAAGAGGATCAGGGTGAGAACGGTGAGCATCAGGGCGACGATGGCGACCTGCGGCTGCTTGGCCTGCCAGGCCTGTTTCCAGAGTGGCTCGGGCTCGGGGGGCGGGGCCAGGCGGAAGGCTTGCGGAAGGGCGTAGGGCAGCGCGATGGTCATGGCGACCTCGCCGGTTTCGGTGGGGCGGGTGGCGCGGATCTCGACCGTCAGGGGCTTGGTCGGGTCGATCCCGGACGGAAGGGCGAAGAGGCTGATCTCCTTCATCTTCGGCGCGTCTGGCAGGGCCAGCGTCTTGATCATCTGGTAGCTTTCCTCGGTCGGCTGCCAGCGGGTTTCGCCCTGGATGATGGTCACCCGGTCGAAGGTGCCGGTCTTCTTCCACCCGGTCCCCCGGTGTGATTGCACCCCCTGGCTCATCACGATCAGCGCCGAGCCGCCCGCGCCGAGGTTGCCCACGGCCCGGGTGAAATCCTGCTGGCCGAGGAGGTTCTGCCCCACCGTGGGCGTGTCGATGACCCCCGCCCAGAGATGCAGGAAGTCGCCCTCGCCCGGCTGCACCGGGACCTTGGCGCCCTGCAGTGCCGCCGCCGCCTCGGTCATCGAGACCTGGCGTTCGGCCAGCGCGCCCATCGCCAGCAATCCCTCCCAGGTCGCGGGGGCATAGGACAGCCGGTCCACGCCGCCGCCTGCCGCGATCAGCCCGCGCCCGATGGCCAGCGTGCGGGCGGTGCGCAGGATGCCGTCGCGGATCACGCCGGTCGACACGGTGGCGCGGCTGATCACCGGCGGCAGGGCGCTGGTATCGGGCGCTGCGGCGGCAAGGTCGAAGCCCGCGAACCCGGCGACATAAGCGGCGATCTCGGCGTCGGAGATGCCCAGCGTCAGGACGGGTTCGTTGTGCCGCACCAGGACCGCCCCGGCGATCCGCGCCTGGGGCGTGACCGCGACCAGCACGTCCAGCGGGCGACCGGAATAGCCGACCGATCCGGCGATCTCCCAGGTGGAGCCGATCTCGCCCACCGGCTTGCCGCCTTGCGAGACGGTCCAGCCCGGCACGCCCTGATCGACCCGCGTCACCTGCACCGGGCCGTCGAGACCCAGGAGTGCCGCCGCCTGTCCGGCAGTCGGAGCGGTCAGGTCCATCGCGTCGTCGGCGATCAGCCCTTCGGCCCGCGCCACGGACAGGGACATGAGAAACGCCAGCAAGGCCGCCAGAAACACGCGCATGGGAAGGGTCCGAAAGTCTGGGCAGACCCTGCGGCGAAGGGCCCTTTTCTGCCTTAACGAAAGTCAAGGTAACGGGTTCGTCATTGGCAGAGGGTCCGCCCAGCCTCACCAGCTGAACGGAGAGATTCCCATGACGACCCGAGCAAGACCCGCCAGGGCGATATTGCTGGGCACGGCCGCCCTTTTCCTGGGGCTGGCCCTGCCCGCGATTGCGGAAGACAAACCCAAGGATCACGCTGACGGCCCCGCCGCCGCCTACGAGCCCAGCATGAACACGCTGGGCCAGATCAAGGTGGAGATCCCCGGCTTCAAGCCCGACGATCCGGTGATGACGCCGGAAGAGTTCCAGAAGGCGGCCACGATCTATTTCGAGCGCTGCGCGGGTTGCCATGGCGTGTTGCGCAAGGGGGCGACCGGGAAGCCGCTGACCACCGATATCACCCGCGAGAACGGCTATGACTATCTGGCCAGCTTCATCACCTACGGCTCGCCCGCCGGGATGCCGAACTGGGGGACCTCGGGGGCGCTGACCGAGGAAGAGGTGGGCATGATGGCCCGCTATCTGCTTCTGGAGCCGCCGCAGCCGCCGGAATGGGGCATGCCCGAGATGATGGCGTCCTGGAAGGTCCTGGTGAAGCCCGAGGATCGGCCCAAGCAGAAGATGAACGACATCGACATCGACAACCTGATGTCGGTCACGCTCCGCGATGCGGGTCAGGTGGCGCTGATCGACGGCGGCACCTATGATATCAAGGCGGTGATCGACACCGGCTATGCGGTGCATATCAGCCGCATCTCGGCCTCTGGGCGCTACCTGTTCGTCATCGGCCGCGACGGGCTGGTGAACATGATCGACCTGTGGATGGAAACTCCCGCCACGGTCGCCTCGATCAAGATCGGCATCGAGGCGCGCTCGGTCGAGACCTCGAAGTTCGAGGGCTGGGAGGACAAGCTGGCCATCGCCGGGGCCTATTGGCCGCCGCAATATGTGATCATGGACGGCGAGACGCTGGAGCCGAAGAAGATCGTCTCGACCCGCGGCATGATCTACGATGAGCAGACCTACCACCCGGAGCCCCGCGTCGCCTCGATCCTGTCGTCGCACTTCAAGCCCGAGTTCATCGTCAACGTGAAGGAGACGGGGAAGATCCTCTTCGTCGACTACACCGACCTGAAGAACCTGAAGGTCACGGAGATCGAGGCGGAACGCTTCCTGCATGACGGCGGCTTCGACAGTTCCAAGCGCTACTTCCTGGTGGCGGCGAACCAGCGCGGCAAGATCGCGGTGGTGGACACCAAGGAAGACAAGCTGGCGGCGCTGGTGGAGACCGGCGGCGCGACCCCGCACCCCGGGCGTGGCGCCAACTTCACGCACCCGGTCTACGGGCCGGTCTGGGCGACCAGCCACCTGGGCGACGAATCGATCGCGCTGATCGGGACCGACCCGGAGGGGCACCCCGACCAGGCCTGGAAGATCGTCGACAGCTTCTTCGGGCTGGGCGGCGGGTCCTTGTTCATCAAGACCCATCCGAACTCGACGCATCTCTATGTCGATGCGCCGCTGAACCCGGATGCCGAGATTTCGGGGTCGGTCGCGGTGTTCGACATCGACAAGATGGGCGGCGATCCGAACGTGGACCCGGAATACACCACTCTGCCGATCGCGGAATGGGCCGGGATCGCGGAAGGCCAGCCGCGCGTGGTGCAGCCCGAGTTCAACAAGGAAGGCACCGAGGTCTGGTTCAGCGTCTGGAACGGCAAGGACCAGGAATCCGCTATCGTCGTGGTCGATGACAAGACGCTGGAGCTGAAGACGGTGATCAAGGACAAGCGCCTGATCACCCCGACCGGCAAGTTCAACGTCCTGAACACCAAGGACGATATCTACTGAGGTTCCCTTGCCCGCGGCCTGCATGGGCCGTGGGCGCCTCCTGGCGGGGGTGTCCGTTCCCTTCATCCCCGCCCCTTTTCATTTCACCGGGGCTCGCCATGAAAGATCACAGCCAAATTCCCGGCCCATATACTGGTCATGTCCACCTGATCGGCGCTGGTCCGGGCGATCCGGACCTCCTGACGCTGAAAGCGCTGCGGCTGATCCGCGAGGCGGATGTCGTGGTGCATGACCGGCTGGTCAGCCCCGAGATCATGGCGCTGGTGCCGGTCTGCGCGCGGCGGATCGACGTCGGCAAGCTGCCGAAATTCCACAAGGTTCCGCAGGAGGTGATCAATGCCCTGCTGGTCGACCTCGCCCGCGAGGGGCTGGTGGTCGCGCGGCTGAAGGGCGGCGATCCGATGATCTTCGGGCGCGGCTCGGAGGAGGCGGAGGCCTGCCGTCTGGCCGGGGTGGGGGTGAGCTATGTGCCCGGCATCACCTCGGCGCAGGGGGCGGCGGCCTCGACCGGGGTGCCGCTGACCCATCGCGGGCTGGCGACCGGGGTGCGCTATGTGACCGGGCACCGGGCGAAGGATGCGGCGCTGGATCTGGACTGGGCTTCGCTGGCGTCGGAGGAGACGACGCTGGTCGTCTACATGGGCGCGGCCAACATCACCGAGATCGCGCTGCAACTGATGCGGCACGGGATGACGCCGTCGCTGCCGGTGCTGGCGGTCAGCGCGGCCACCACCCCGCGCGAGACGCGGCTTCTGTCGACGCTGGGGCAGATCGGCACCGATGTGGCGATGGCGCAGCCGGAGGCGCCGGTGCTGTTCGTCATCGGCCGCGTCGCAGGGATGTATCCCGAGATTGCCGAGCTGGATGCCGCCCTCTGCGAGGGGGCGGGGATGGCGGCCTATGCCTGACCGCTCGTCGAGCACGTCGTGCACTCCTCGCTGGTCGCGCCTCATACGACGCGTGCACGAAGTGCTCGAGGCGTTGTGCCTTGTGGTCCTGGTGGCGCTTCCCGTCGCGGCCGACATCGCCCCCGGTCGCGCGACCGAGCTGGAGCACATGGTGTTGCAGGACTGCGGGTCCTGTCACGGGCTGACGCGCAAGGGGGGGCTCGGGCGCCCGCTGACCACCGCGGCGCTGGCCCATGCCGACCGCGAGGGGCTGGCGCTGATCATCCTGGACGGGGTGCCGGGCACCGCCATGCCGCCTTGGCGCCCGCTTCTGACCGAGGCCGAGGCGCTGTGGATCGCCGATTACCTGAAAGGGGAAACCCCATGAAACGCCTGTGCCTGCTTGCCTTTCTCGCCACCCCGCTCTGGGCCGGGGACGAGCTGATCGCCACCGGGGACCTGGGTCTGGTCGTCGAGCGCGCGACCGGCAGCCTGGTGCTGGTGGACCGGTCCGAGCGCGCCGCCCTGGGGCGGATCGAGGGGCTAGGGGACCTGTCGCACGCCTCGCTGACCTATTCGCCGGACGAACGCTTCGCCTATGTGTTCGGGCGCGATGGTGGGTTGACCAAGGTGGATATCCTGACCCGTGCGGTCGTCGCGCGGACGGTGCAGGCGGGGAATTCCATCGGAGGGGCGATCTCGGATGACGGCAAGCTGGTCGCCGTGTCGAACTACGAGCCCGGCGGGGTGAAGGTCTTCGACGCGGACACGCTGGCGCTGGTGGCCGACATCCCCGCTGCGGGCAAGACCATCGGGCTGGTCGACGTGCCCGGCCGCCGCTTCGCCTGGGCGGTCTGGGATACCGGCGAGGTGTTCCTGGGCGATTTCTCGGGGCCGGAGCCAGTGGTCACGCCGCTGGGGAATGCGGGCAAGAATCCGTTCGACGCCGTGCTGACCGACGATGCGCATACCTATCTGGTCGGCCTCTTCGGCGAGAAGGGCGTCACCGCCTTCGACCTGTGGGACGCAAATCCTGTCCCGCAGAAATTCCTTACCGGTTACGGCAAGGAGGGTGAGGACATGCCGGTCTACAAGATGCCCCACCTGCAGGGCTGGGCCTTCACCGAGGGGCAATATGCGCTGCCTGCCGTGGGGCGGCACGAGATTCTCTGGGTGGACCGCGACAGCCAGGCGACGGTGGCGACCACCCCCGTCCACGGGCAGCCCGTCTTCATCATCGCCCAGCCCGCCAGCCCTTACGTCTGGGTGAACTTCGCCACCCCGCTGAATGACACGGTGCAGGTGGTGGACAGCCGCAGCCATGAGGTCGTGGCCACTCTCACGCCTGGCAAGGCGGTGCTGCATATGGAATTCGCCCCGCGCGGGGCCGAGGTCTGGATCAGCTCGCGCGATGACAACAAGGTGCTGGTCTACGACACCCGCACGCGGGAGAAGATCGCCGAAATCCCCGCGGAAGCGCCGAGCGGTATCTTCTTCACCGCCCGCGCGCACCAGACGGGGCTGTGAGGGCGATGGACCGGATCGACCCCATCGACCTTGCGCTTCTGGACGGGTTCCAGCGCGATTTCCCGCTGGAGAGCCGCCCCTTCGCCCGCATCGCCCAAAGGCTGGGGCTGAGCGAGGCCGAGGTGATCGACCGCCTGTCGCGGATGCAGGCGATGGGGCGGATCGCCCGCGTCGGGGGCACGGTGCGACCCAACACCGCCGGGGCCTCGACCCTTGCCGCGCTCGCCGTGCCCGAGGAGCGGATCGAGGCGGTCGCCGCCATCGTGGGCGCCGAGACGGGGGTCAATCATTCCTACCTGCGCGAGGACGACTGGAACCTGTGGTTCGTGGCGACCGCGCTGGATGCGGCGGCCCTTGCCGCGATGCTGGCGCGGATCGGGGCGCGGGTTGCGCCGGTTCTGTCGGGGGCGAATCCATCTCCAGATGGTGCTTCCCTCCCCCGTGTGGGGAGAGAGGGGGGATCGCCCTCCATTCGGGGCGCGGATCCCGTGAATGTGTCCCCCAACCCCTCCCCACGCCGGGGAGGGGAGGTTCCTGGCCCGGCCGTGGCACATCAGCTGCTGGACCTGCGCCTCGTGCGGTCGTTCAACATCGACCTCGGCTTCCCGCTGAAGGGGGAGCGGGTCGCCATGCCAGGCAGGCGGGGGGTCGAGGCGACCGTCCTGCGGGGCGATGACCGCCCCCTGCTCGACGCGCTGAGCGGGGGGCTGGACCTGACGCCCCAGCCCTGGGCCGCCCTTGCCCTGCGTCTCGGGCGGGACGAAACCGCAATCCTTGCGCGTGTCGCGGTGCTGCTGGCGGCGGGCATCCTGACCCGGCTGGGCGTGATCGTCCGCCACCGCGCGCTGGGCTTCACGGCGAATGCGATGGTGGTCTGGGACGTGCCGGAAGCCGCGACCCTGGCCGCCGGTCAGGCGCTGGCCGCTCTGCCGGGGGTAACGCTGGCCTATGAACGCCGACCGGTCGCCGGGGTCTGGCCTTACCGACTGTATTGCATGATCCACGCCCGCTCCCGCGCCGAGGCCGGGGAGGTGCTGGCCGCCGCGCGCGCGCTGCCTGCGCTGTCGGGGGTGGACCATCGTGTCCTGTTCTCCACCCGCTGCTTCAAGCAGTCCGGGGCCCGTCTGTCGGAGGCCGCCTGATGCGCACCACCCTTGCCCCCGAGGCGCTCGATGTTACCGACCGCCTCTTGATCAACCGCTTGCAGGAGGGGTTGCCGATGGAGCATGCCCCCTTCGCCCGCATCGCGCAGGAGGCGGGACTGAGCGAGCCCGAGGTCGTCGACCGCATCACCCATCTGCGCGAGATCGGCGCGATCACCCGCTTCGGCCCCTTCATCGACGCCGAGGCGATGGGCGGGGCTTTCTGCCTGTGTGCGATGGCGGTGCCGCGGGACCGCTTCGACGAGGTCATGACTTTGGTCAATGCCCAGCCCGAGGTGGCGCATAATTATGAACGCCAGCACCGGCTGAACATGTGGTTCGTCCTGGCTTGCGAAAAGCCGGAGCAGATCGCGGAGGCGGCGGTGCGGATCGAGGGGGAGACGGGGCTTCAGGTCCTGCGCTTTCCAAAACTGAAAGAGTTTTTCATCGGCTTCCGGGTAGAGGCATGACGCTGGATGCGACCGATCGGCGGATATTGAAGGCGACGGCGTCCGGCCTGCCGCTGACCCCGCATCCGTTCGAGGAGGTTGCGCGCTGGCTGTTCCTGCCGGAAGGCGAGGTCATCGCCCGGATGCAGGCGATGCAGAACGAGGGCGTCATCCGCCGGGTGGCGCTGGCGCCCAACCACTATGCGCTGGGACTGGCCGCGAACGGGATGAGCGTCTGGGATGTCGCGGACGACGAGGCGGCGGCGCTGGGGCCGCAGGTTGGCGCGCTGCCCTTCGTCTCGCATTGCTACCTGCGGCCCCGCGCGTTGCCGGACTGGCCCTATAATCTGTTCGCGATGCTGCATGGCCGCTCGCGCGCGGAGGTCGAGGCCAAGCGTGCCGAGGTGGCCGCCCTTCTGGGTGCGGCCTGCCGGTCGAGCGACATTCTCTATTCCACCCGCATCCTGAAGAAATCGGGCATGCGCCTCGCCGGAGAAGGCTGATGTTCCGCCTGACGCAATACATGCGCGAGCTTGTCCACCCCACGCCGGTCCGCCGCCGGACCGGACCGGTCAAGCCGGTGGTGATCTGGAACCTGACCCGCACCTGCAACCTGCGCTGCCGGCATTGCTATACCACCAGCGCCGATGTGCCGTTTCCGGGCGAGTTGAACCACGACCAGGCGATGGGGGTACTGGACGACCTTGCCGCATTCGGCATCCCCGCGCTGATCCTGTCGGGGGGTGAGCCGCTCAGCCGCTTCGACTTCTTCCCGCTGGCGGAGCGCGCGCGGGAACTTGGGCTCCGCCACCTGTCGCTGTCCACCAACGGGACGAAGGTTGCCGAGAACATCGACCGGCTGGTCGACCTGTCCTTCGACTATGTCGGCATCTCGCTGGACGGGATCGGCCGGATGAACGACTGGTTCCGGGGCGTGGACGGGGCCTTCGACGCGGCTCTGGCCGGTGTCAGGGCCTGCAAGGCGAAGGGCGTGAAGGTGGGCTTGCGCTTCACCATCACCGAGGACAATGCCGAGATGCTGCCCGCGATGATCGACCTTTGCGATGCCGAAGGTGTGGACAAGTTCTACCTCTCGCATCTGGTCTATGCGGGACGCGGCAACAAGAACCGGGGCGAGGATACGGCCCGCGCCCGGACGCGCAAGGCGATGGACCAGTTGATCGACCGGGCCTGGGTGGCGGTGGCCGAGGATCAGCCGCTGGAGATCGTGACCGGCAACAACGATGCCGATGCCGTCTGGTTCCTGCGCTGGGTGGAGCGCAACTTCCCCTTGCAGCGGGCGGAGCACGTGGTCCGGCATCTGGAGGCCTGGGGCGGCAATTCCAGCGGGCTGGGGGTGGCGAACATCGACCCGCAAGGGAAGGTGCACCCGGATACCTACTGGTCGGACTATACGGTCGGGTCGGTGAAGGACACGCCGTTTTCAACCCTTTGGACCGGGGCGGACCCGATGCTGGCGACGCTGCGCCAGCGCCCGCGACCTTTGAAGGGCCGCTGCGGCGCCTGCGCCTTCAAGGATATCTGTGGCGGCAATACCCGCATCCGGGCGCTGCAGGTCACTGGCGATCCCTGGGCGGAAGATCCTGCCTGCTACCTGACCAATGCCGAGATCGGGGTGGACGAGACCGAGCGCCTTGCCGTCACCCCGTTCCGGGGGAAAAGCCATGATCCCGCGCATCGCTTTCTTTAGTCTCCTGCTCGCCGCCCCCGCCCTAGCACAACCCGACGGCGCGGCGATCTATGCCGACCTCTGTGCCTCCTGCCATGCCGGGACGCGGCTGGGCGGCACGGGGCCGGCGCTGATCCCGGAGAGCCTGGGGCGGCTCAAGGGCGACAAGCTGGCGGCCACCATCGCGGATGGCCGGGCGATGACGCAGATGCCTGCCTTCAAGGATACACTGGCCCCCGAGGAGATCGCCGCGGTCGCCGACTACATCGGCCAGCCGCTGGTCGCCCCGGTCTGGGGCGAGGCGGAGATCGCGGCCTCGCGCACGCTTCGCGACGACTATACCCCCGCCGCCGCGCCGGTCTTCGCCGCCGATCCGATGAATATCACCCTGGTGGTGGAGACCGGCGACAGCCATATCTCGGTGCTGGACGGCGACAGGTTCGACGTGCTGGATCGCTTCGAGACGCCCTTCGCCGTGCATGGCGGGCCGAAATTCAGCTCGGATGGACGCTATGTGTTCGTCATGTCGCGCGATGGCTGGGTGCAGAAATACGACATCTGGTCGCTGCACGAGGTGGGCCGGGTCCGCGCCGGGCTGAACAGCCGCAATATCGCGATGAGCGCGGATAGCAAGTATCTCGCCGTCGCCAACTACCTGCCGAACACGCTCACGATCCTGAACGCGGCCGACCTGACGGTGGCCAAGGTGTTCGAGGTCACGAGCCGCAACGGCGACCCCTCCCGCGTTTCCGCCGTCTACCAGGCGCCGGAGCGGGGCACCTTCGTGCTGGCGCTGAAGGATGTGGCGGAAATCTGGGAGGTCGCCTTCACCGAAGACGGCGGGCCCTATTCCGAAGGCTTCGTCCACAACAACGAGAACGGCATGGAAGAAGCGATGGGCGTGGAGAAGGGCCTCTTCGCCCGCCGCCGGATCGCGGTGTCGGCGCCGCTGGACGACTTCTTCTTCTCGCCCGACTACCGCGAGTTGATCGGGGCGAATCGCGAGGGCGAGACCGGTGTCGTCGTCAACCTGGACGTGGGCCGCGAGATCGCCAGCCTGCCGCTGCCGGGGATGCCGCATCTGGGGTCGGGCATCAGCTGGGACCGGAACGGCCACCGCGTCGTTGCGATCCCGCATCTGAACGAGGGGCGGATCAGCGTGATCGACATGGAGGACTGGTCGCTGGTCAAGACCATCGAGACCTCCGGCCCCGGCTTCTTCCTGCGCAGCCATGACGGCACGCCGTATCTCTGGGCCGATGTCTTCACCGGCGCGCACAAGGGCGAGATGCACATCATCGACAAGCAGTCGCTGGAGGTGGTCAAGGTACTGACGCCGGAACCGGGCAAGACCGTCGCGCATACCGAGTTCACCCGGGACGGGAAATATGCTCTGGTCTCGATCTGGGAGATGGACGGCGCGGTCATCGTTTACGACGCCGCGACCTTCAAGGAACTCAAGCGACTGCCGATGGTCAAGCCGTCAGGAAAATACAATGTCTGGAACAAGATCACCTTCGAGGACGGCACCAGCCACTAGGCCCTCGTGGCGGCTCATGGCGTTGCTCTGGCCCTTCGCCACCGCCGCCGCGGCGATCAACCTCTTTCTCCTCGGTCTGATCGGGGCCAGCGCCGGGTTGCCCAACATTCCGCCCGTCACGGCCCTGTGGCTGTCACTGCCCGTCGGTCTGCCGGCCACCTGGCTTGCCGCGCGCTGGGTGGCGGGACTGATCGCGGAGGCCGAGGAAGCCTGACCTAAGTCAAGGCCGGACCGCGGCGACCGTGCCAAGACCTCATGCAGCAAAACCCGAAAGGATAGCCCCATGCTGACCCGAGTGATTCCCCTCCTTGCCCTTGTCCTGGCGAGTCCGGCCCTGGCCGGAGACCCGGCGAAGGGCGAAGAAACCTTCAAGAAGTGCAAATCCTGCCATTCGATCATCGCGCCCGACGGGACCGCGGTACAGAAGGGCGGCAAGACCGGCCCGAACCTTTACGGCGTGGTCGGACGCGCCGCCGCCTCGGCCCCCGATTTCAAATACGGCGAGGGGATGCTGGAACTGAACGCCAAGGGTGTCGTCTGGGACGAAGAGCAGATCGCCGCCTATCTTGCCGACCCGACCGCCTGGGTGAAGGCCACCACCGGCGACGCCGCCGCCAAGTCGAAGATGAGCTTCAAGCTGCCCAACGAAGAGGATGCCGCCAACATGGCGGCCTATCTCGCGACCAACAAGTAGGCATGATCGGATGGCCCCGGTCCCTTGCGGGGTGGGGCCATCCGATCATTCTGGTCAGAGAGCCGCGGCGACAGGAGCCGGTGTCAGGCGCTGTAGGATCTTGCGTTCCACCCAGACGTAGAGATGGGCGCAAACGACCGCGACCGCGATCGACAGGAAGAGCGAGATCCAGGGTCTCGGCTCGCCGAAGATATTGGTGACGATCGAGATGATCTGGTAGTGGCAGAGATACATGAACATCGAGGCGCCGGCGATTTCCGCGATCACCACCTTGACCGGGGCAGGCACCGGGATTGACCGGACGAACAGGATCATCGCGCAGCCGCCAGCCACGTAGAATGCGGCGGGCGTCAGCTGCCAGACGGCATAGGCCGAGACCAGTGCCAGCGCCATGACAAGAATGCGCGACTTCAGGTCCTGCGCCGTGGCAATCACGATGCCGAGGGTGAAGCACCAGCCGTAGTGCCAGGGCGTCCGGTGATAGTTGTAGTCGCCGTTCCAGAAATGCTCGACCGTCCGGTCGATGACCACCACCACCGCGAAAAGGACCAAGGCGCTGAGCATCGGTCGCAGGCGGAACGCCTCGCGCACTTTCGAGAAGGAGAAGAGTATCGCGGCAAGGACGAGCAGCTGCACGTAGAATTCGATGAAGTAGAAGGTGTATCCGGTAATTTTGTGTGGATCCAGATAGTTATCGACCAGGAGCAGCGATGTCAGCAGGAACTTCTTGGTCAGAATCTCCATCAGGACATACATCAGGATGGTCGGGACCGCGACGAAGCGGATGGTGCCCCAGAGGGTGCGGACGCTGCCCGAGCGGATGATTTCCGGCAACTGGAACCGGGCGACCGAATAGCCCGCCAGCGTCACCAGGAAATAGGCCGCCCCCCAGTTGGGGCTGTAGATGAAGGCTTCGGTGTGCAGGGCCACGATGCAGATCATGAAGAAGGCCCGCGTCAGGGTCGCGGATTCGATCCGCCGCCACGTCGATTTGTTGTCGACCTTCGCCACCTCTTGCAGCTGGGACACGGTCAGCTTTTCCCAGGCGTCGGGCAACTGGCCGAAGCTTTTCTCGAAGGCGAGCGAGAACTGGATGTAGTGCAGCGAGTCGCCGCCCAGGGTCTCGAACGTGTCCGAGGGCTCGACCGCCTGGCCGGGGAATTCGTACTGGAACAGCGACTGCACGTCGTCGATGGCATCGGGGTTTTCGGCCGCCGGGGCGGGCGTGCTGGTCCGCGTTGCGCTGAACTCTTCAGCCAGTACCCGGCGCTGCACCTTGCCGGTGCCGGTGACGGGCAGGCTATCGACGGCGATCACATGCAGGGCGCTACCGGCGGAGATTCCCATTTCCTGCAGCGCCGTGATCGCGGCGTCGCGCACCTGCGGCAGTCGGGCGCTGTCTCCGGCCAGGGCGACGAGGACGCCTTCACCGCGCTGGGCATCGGGCACCTTGGCGACGGCGATCTGTGCGTCCGCCCCGACGCGGCTGCGGATGCGCTCTTCCAGCTGGTCGGGCACGACCTTCTGTCCGCCGCAGTTGATCAGGTCGTCGGCGCGACCGTCGAAATAGAGATAGCCGTCCTGCAGATGGCCGAGGTCGTTGGTCTGCAGCCAGCCGTCGGCATCGGTCAACTTGTGCAGGCCCTCGGCGTCGATGCGCGACCGGGCGACCTGCGGCCCCCGGATGCGGATGCGCCCGTCCGGGGAAAGCGCGATCTCGCCCGAGCCGACGGTGTGGCCGACCGACTCGAGCTGGGCGTCGGTGGCGCCGGAAATGTGCAGGAAGGTGCTGCGCGAGGCTTCGGTCAGGCCGTAGTGCTGGATGATCACCGCATTGGGAAACATCTCGCGGATGCGGCGCTTTTCGTCCGCCGTCATATGTTGCGAGCCGATTTCCATCCAGCGGAGCGCCTTGCCATGCGCGCCGATGATGGCGGGGTCGGCCAGCAGGATGCGCAGGAGCGTCGGCACGGCGGAAAGCGCGTTCACCTCGCCCGAGGCCAGCATCCGGGCCAGTTCCAGCGGGTCGAAGCCACGCGGCGGCAGATAGGCCCGGCCCCCCACGGCACTGACCGCGCGGTAGCGGGCCATGCCGAAGCTGAAGGTGGCGGGGACGCCGACATATTCGCGGACCTCGGAGGTCAGCTGCATCTCTTCGATTATGCGTTCGGTCGTGTAGCCGAGATTCAGATGGGTCAGCAGGATGCCCTTGGGCAGGCCCTCGGTGCCCGAGGTGTAGCTGACCTGGGCGGGCACATCGTCGAGGATCACCGGATGATGCGCAGTGAACCAGCCCGACTTCTCGCCCGGGTCGATGCAGCGGTCGATCGCGAGGCCCGGCAGGTGGTCGACCTGGGCTTCGCCGGTGACAAGGACCAGGGGGCGCCGCGCGGCGTAGAGCGCAAGGATCTGTTCGACGAAAGTAATCGAGTTCCTGCGAACAACTGCCGTTGCCTGAAGCTTGTCGGCGATCATGATCTGGGCCTGCAATGTCTTCTTGGTGGAAACCACGTCGCCCTGCCTAATTGGAATTGTTGACCAAAATTTGTCGGTAAAGCGGTGTTCTCTGGATTGGATGGGCTGTCAAGTGCGGCTCCCCCAGCGGGCGCGCAAATGATCGCGAGGGGGTTGACCTTACCATGGTGGGAACCTTGATAAGGATGAGGCCAGCTTGCAGGAAAGGGACGGATCATGACCGCGCAACCGACCGAAGCCACCATTGTCCTGCCCATATCCGGGATGACCTGCGCGTCCTGCGCGGGCCGGGTGGAACGGGCGCTGAAGGCGGTTCCAGGCGTGTCGGCGGCCAGCGTGAACCTGGCGGTCGAACGCGCCGAGGTGCGCGGGATCGCCGCGCCGGAAATCCTGGTCGAGACGGTGCGCAAGGCCGGGTACGACGTGCCGGTTCAGGCGCAGGAGCTGGTGATCGAGGGGATGACCTGCGCCTCCTGCGTCGCGCGGGTGGAGCGGGCGTTGAAGGCGGTGCCGGGGGTGACGGAGGCGCATGTGAACCTCGCCACGGAAAGCGCGCGGGTCGAAGGGCTGGCAGGGGCGAGCGCGTTGATCGGCGCCGTCAAGGCGGCGGGCTACGAGGCGCGGGTCGCCACGGCCTCGACCGAGACGCCGACCCTGCGCCGGGCGCGCGAGGCCGAGGGGCTGGCCCGCGACCTGATCCTTGCAGCGGTGCTGACCCTGCCGGTCTTCGTGCTGGAGATGGGGGGGCACATGATCCCGGCCTTCCATCACTGGGTGATGATGACCGTCGGGCAGGGGACGAGCTGGCTGATCCAGTTCGCCCTGACCACGCTGGTGCTGGTCGCCCCGGGGCGGCGGTTCTTCCTGAAAGGCGTCCCAGCGCTGCTGAAGGGTGCGCCGGACATGTCGTCGCTGGTGGCGGTCGGGTCGGGCGCGGCCTGGGCCTATTCGACGCTGGCGACCTTCGTGCCGAGGCTGCTGCCCCCCGGCTCGGTCGCGGTCTATTTCGAGGCGGCGGCGATGATCGTGACGCTGATCCTGCTGGGGCGACTTCTGGAGGCGCGGGCCAAGGGGCGGTCCTCGCGCGCGATCGAGCGGCTGGTGGGCCTGCAACCTGCCGTCGCGCATCTTCGGCGGGACGGGCAGGTGCGGGATGTGCCGGTGGCCGAGTTGCGGCCCGGCGACCTCGTGGACCTGCGGCCCGGGGAACGGGTGCCGGTGGATGGCCGGGTGGCCGAGGGAGCGAGCTGGATCGACGAGTCGATGGTCACGGGCGAGCCCTTGCCGGTGGAAAAGCACGCGGGCGACCGGGTGATCGGCGGCACGGTGAACCAGACCGGCGCGCTGGTGATGGAGGCGGTGGCGGTCGGCGCGGATACGATGCTCGCGCGGATCATCCGCATGGTCGAGGCGGCGCAGGGCGGCAAGCTGCCGATCCAGGCGCTGGTCGACAAGGTGACGCTGTGGTTCGTGCCCGCGGTGATGGCGGTGGCGGCGCTGACCTTCCTCGTCTGGCTGACATTCGGCCCCGCGCCATCGCTGCCCATGGCGCTGGTCAATGGCGTGGCGGTGCTGATCATCGCCTGCCCATGCGCGATGGGGCTGGCGACGCCGGTCTCGATCCTGGTCGGGACGGGCAGGGGGGCGGAACTGGGGGTCCTCTTCCGCAAGGGCGAGGCCTTGCAGGCGCTGCAAGGGGTGCAGGTGGTGGCCTTCGACAAGACCGGCACCCTGACCGAGGGCAAGCCGGTGCTGACTGCCTTCCAGCCCGCCGAGGGAGAGACGAAGGAAGCCCTGCTGCCGGTGTTGGCGGCCGTCGAGGCACGGTCGGAGCATCCGGTCGCCCGCGCCATCGTGGCCGCGGCAGAGGGGATGGCAGTCCCGGTGGCGGAGGGGTTCCTCGCCAAGCCCGGCCACGGCGTTTCGGCGCGGGTCGGCGGGGCGGAGATCGCGCTCGGCTCGGCGCGCGAAATGGGCAAGCGGGGCGTGGACATCGCAGCCTTCGCCGTCGAGGCCGAGCGGCTGGCCGACCGGGGCGAGAGTCCGATCTATGCCGCGCGGGACGGCAAAGCGGTGGCGCTGCTGGCGGTGGCCGATACGGTGAAGCCGACGACGCCGCAGGCGATTGCCGCGCTGAAGGCGCTGGGGCTGAAGCTGGCGATGATCTCGGGCGACAACGTCCGGACGGCGCGGGCCATCGCGCGGGATCTGGGGATCGACGAGGTGGTGGCCGAGGTGACGCCCGAGGGCAAGGTCGAGGCACTGCACAGGCTGAAGGCGCAAGGCGCGCTGGCCTTTGCGGGTGACGGGATCAACGACGCCCCCGCGCTGGCCGAGGCGGATGTGGGCATCGCGATGGGCACCGGCACCGATATCGCCATAGAGGCGGCGGATGTGGTTCTGGTCTCGGGCCGCCTGCCCGCGCTGGCCGCTGCCATCGGCCTCAGCCGCGCGACGATGCGGAACATCCGGCAGAACCTGTTCTGGGCCTTCGCCTACAACGCCGCGCTGATCCCGGTTGCGGCGGGGGTGCTGTATCCGGCCTTCGGCATCCTCCTCTCGCCGGTCCTTGCCGCCGGGGCGATGGCGATGTCCTCGGTCTTCGTCCTGACCAACGCCCTGCGGCTGAAACGCTATGGAGCCCGCGCATGATGACCATCGGGGAAGCGGCGCGCGAAAGCGGCGTCTCGGCAAAGATGATCCGCTACTATGAGGAGACGGGGCTGATCCCGCCCGCCGGGCGCACCGGATCGGGCTACCGGACCTATGGCCCGAAGGAGGTGCAGATCCTGCGCTTCGTCCGCCGGGCGCGCGACCTGGGCTTCCCGATGGAGAAGGTCGCCGACCTGCTGGCCTTGTGGCGCGACCGCGACCGGGCCAGCGCCGATGTGAAGCAGTTGGCCGAGGCGCAGATCGGGGCGCTGGAGGGGCGCATCCGCGAGATGCAGGCGATGAAGGCCACGCTGGAAACCCTGGTCCATGCCTGCGCCGGCGACGACCGCCCGGACTGCCCGATTCTGAATGATCTGGGGGGACGGGGTTCCGCAACCCATTGCGGAGCAAGGACAAACTGACCGGCCAACGAAAACCGTTGACAGACGCAGCTTTACCGAAAAACTATACTGACCAGTAAAGCATTTTGCAGGTGGGCGAATCGTCGCACCTGGGGTCGGGAGGGGGCGGATGCTGCAGGAACGGATCGAGGGGAAGTGGCTTGCCGCCTTCCGCCGGGTCTTCGCGCTGAACGGGATCGGACAGGGAACGAGGATCGCGATCATCAGCGAAACCCAGTCGCGCCCTGTCTTGGTGCATCTGTGCGAACTGGCAGCCTACGATCTTGGGGCGGAGAGCTTCCACATCCAGATGCCGACCCCTGCGCAGACCGCGCCGGTCCCGGTGAAATCCACCGGCACCAGCTGGGCCATCGCCGGGAACCGCGCGGTGGTGGAGGCGCTGAAACTGGTCGAGGTGATCGTGGACTGCACGGTCGAGGGGCTGATCCACGCCCCGGAATGGCCCGAGATCGAGGATGCCGGCCGCACGCGGCTGTTGGTCATCACCAACGAGCATCCCGAGATTCTGGAGCGCACCGAGCCCAAGGCCGAGGATGACATCAAGCTGCAGATCGGCATCCAGATGCTGCGCGAGGCGGCCGAGATGCGGGTGACCTCGCCCGCCGGGACCGACCTGACGGTGGACCTGCGCGGCGCGCCCTGCGGCGGCACGGCGGGGTTCGGCACGAAGCCGGGGGCGGTGGCGCACTGGCCCGCGGGGCTGTGCCTGGCCTTCCCCGGCAAGGATGCGGCGAACGGGCGGGTGGTGATGGACGTGGGCGACATGAACCTGACGTTCAAGACGTTCCTGACCAGCCGGATCGACTTTACCATCGAGAACGACTTCGTCACCGCCATCAAGGGCGACGGGATCGACGCGCTGCACCTACGCGAATACATGGAAGCCTGGAACGACCACAACGCCTATGGGATCAGCCATGTCGGCTGGGGCATGAACCACGGCGCGAAATGGGTCAGCGCCGCCATGTACGACAAGCGCGACATGCAGGCGGTGGAGTTCCGGGCGATTGCCGGGTCCTTCCTGTGGTCCACCGGGGCCAACCAATATGCCGGGCGCTACACGCTCGGCCATTTCGACCTTCCGATGCGCAACTGCACCATCGCCCTCGACGGGCGCGTCGTCGTCAAGGACGGCGTTCTGCAAGGAGAACTTGCCTGATGACCGACCAGTCCCCGATCCCCGCCGTCATGCCGATGAGCGCGCCTGCCGACTATTACGACATGACCCGCGTCCGCCCCGAGGTGGCCGAGGCGATGCGCAAGATCAACGAGATGGGCCCGGTCTTCGCCGCCCGCGCGAAGGGGGTGGACGACGAGGCGTCCTTCCCGGTGGAGAATTACAAGGACCTCGCCGACGCCGGGTTCCTGGGCCTCTCGATCCCGCAGGAGTTCGGGGGCTGGGGCTTCAGCATGGGCGAATACGCCATGGTGGGGGCCGAGATCGCCAAATACTGCGGGGCCACCGCGCTGACCTTCAACATGCACAATTCCTCGATGGCCTGGTCGCGGTTCATGTATGACATGCCGAACCTTTCGGCCGAGGAGAAGGCGGCCTTCGCCCCCCTGCGCGCCAGGCAGTTCACCCGCGCGATGAAGGAGCGTGCGATCTTCTCGCAGCCGATCTCCGAGGGCGGGCAGAACTGGACATCCAAGCCGAACCAGACCCAGGCCCGCGCGGTCGAAGGCGGCTGGAAGATCAGCGGGTTCAAGAAATTCGCCTCGCTGGCAGGCTATTGCGACTACTACACCATCGTCTGCACCGAGGTCTTCGAGGGGCAGGAGCCCCGGCACGAGGACACGATGCTGTTTGTGGTCCACAAGGACGCGGCGGGCCTGACCGTGAAGGGTGACTGGGACCCGCTGGGGATGCGGGGGACGAACAGCCGCGACTTGATCCTGAAAGACGTTTTCGTCACCGAGGACGATCTGCTGATGCCGAAGGGCATCTTCGGCAAGACCCTGCCCAACTGGCCGCATATGATGGCGACGCTTTCGCCCACCTACATGGGGGTGGCGCAGGGGGCCTTTGACTTCACGCTCGCCTATCTGCAAGGCCGCGTCCCCGGCCAGCCGCCGATCGACCGGCGGATGTATGCGACCAAGCGGGTAGCGGTCAGCAAGATGTATGCGCGCCTTGCGAACATGCGCGCGCTCTGGTGGCAGGCCTTCTCCGAGGCCAAGGGGATGCCGTCCAAGGCCGAGGTGCTGCGGATGTATGCGGCGCAGTACAACGTGATGGAAGGCGTGCAGGAGATCACCGCGCTTGCCATCCGCACCTGCGGCGGGCAGTCGATGCTGAAATCCCTGCCGCTGGAGCGGATGTATCGCGACAGCCGCTGCGGGGCGCTGATGCTGCCCTATACGTCCGAGATCATGGAGGACTACATCGGGGTCCTCGCGCTTTACGAGATGGACGAACTGGACTCGGCGCCGGGCGACGAGGGCGGGGCGCGCAACTCGCTCTGGCGCGGGGACAGCGGCGCACTGCGGATGCTGCGCTGATGCCGCGAGAGGTGGTGCAGGTCCGGGGCCTTGTGCCGCTTGCGCCCGAGGCGGTCTGGGCGGTCGTGCGCGACTTCTGCGGGGCCTGGCACCCCTGGGTGGAGACGATCCGCGAGGAGAGGGGCGCGCAGGGAGCTTTGGTCCGGGCCTTCACCGTCACGGGGGAGGCGACGCTCTACCGCGAGCAGCTGACCTATGTCTCCGACAGCGACCGGGTGCTGGGCTATACGCATCTGGAGGGGATCAGGGACTGCGAGGCCTATGATGCGCGGCTGACGGTGACGGCGGCCGAGGCCGGGGGATCGGTGGTCATCTGGACCGCCACCGTCCGCGCGCCCGCGTCGCGGCTGGCGGCGATCTGCGAGGGGACGCAGGCGGTGTTCGAGGCGGGGATCGCGGCGCTGGGTTCGGCGAAATCCTACCGCGCGAAACCGGAACCCTTTCGGATAGCGCGCCTTTCCCCTCTGCAAACCCAGATGATCGACGATTTGCCCCGCCTGTGCTTCGATGTAGTTGACAAGGGTAGTGACCGAGTCTGCCTGTTCCTGCACGGGATTGGTGGTGGGCGCATGAATTGGAAGCAGCAGGTGCAGGCCGCCGGCACTATCTCGACCAGTGCCGCGCTTGACCTGCGCGGCTATGGCGACAGCACGCTTGGACCGCGCCAGTCCACGGTGGACGACTACTGCGCCGATATCCTGCGGGTGGCCGACAAGCTGGGCGCACGGCGGCTGGTGCTGGTCGGGCTCTCCTACGGGTCCTGGATCGCCACGTCCTTCGCCATGCGCTACCCGGAGATGCTGGCGGGCCTTGTCCTGTCCGGCGGCTGCACCGGCATGTCCGAGGCCGGGCCCGACGAACGCGAGGCTTTCCGCGTCAGCCGTGAGGTGCCGCTGAACGCGGGCCAGATTCCCGCCGACTTTGCCCCCGCCGTGGTCAAGGTGCTGGCCGGTCCCGACGCCAACGAAGCCACCCGCCAGATGCTCTATGACAGCATGGCCGCGATCCCTGCCGCCACCTATCGCGACGCGCTGAACTGCTTCACCAACCCGCTGGAGCGCTTCGATTTCGCCAAGCTCACCATGCCTGTCCTGCTGATGACCGGCGAGCACGACCGCCTCGCCCCGCCCGCCGAAATCCGCGCCGTCGCGGGCCGCATCTGGGATGCCGCCCCCCGCCCCGACGTGCGCTTCGAGGCGATCCCCGGCGCGGGCCATGTCTGCAACGTGGAACGGCCCGACCTCTACAACCGCCATCTGCTTTCCTTCCTGAGCCGCCTGCCATGACCGCGCTGCCCCGTCGCCAGCAGAACCGCCTGAACCGCGAGCGCCAGATCCTCGACGCCGCGCTGACGGTGTTCGCCGCGCAGGGCTATTCCGGCACCACGATGGATGCGGTGGCGGCGGAGGCCGGGGTGACCAAGCCCACGCTCTATTCCTACTTCCCCTCGAAGGAATCGCTCTTCCAGGCGATGATGCTGGGCAAGCGCGACCTGATGCTGGATGTCTTCGAACATCCGTCGCAACAGGGCATGGTCGCCGATCTTCTGACCTTCGCCTGGGCCTATGCCGACACGGTGATGCGGCCCGACCTGCTGTCGCTCGCCCGGCTGATCATCGGCGAAGTGCAGCGCTTTCCAGAGATCGGGCGGGCCTACCAGGCCTCGGGTCCCGATCACCTTCTGCGCGGGATCATGCGCTATCTCGACAGCCAGCGCCGGGCCGGACGGCTTGAGTTCGACGATGCGGAACTGGCCGCGCAGGATCTGTGGGGCCTGATCCTTTCGGCCCCGCGCACCCAGGCCCTCTACATGCCCGACGCCCCCCCCGACCGGGCCATGCTCGCGCGCTACATAGCCAACGGATTGCGTGTCTTCCTGAAAGCCTATTCCAAGACGCCGAAAACCGATCTCGAACAACTAGAGGTGCTGCAAGGCACCCTTCCTCAACAGGTGACCAATGACGCTTGACGACTTTCTTGCCGACCCGGCAAGCCGCTTTGCCACCGTGGCGATGACGGATACGAACGGCCTTCTGCGCGGGCAGATGGTTTCGGCCCAAAGCCTCAAGGGAATTGCCAAGGCCGGGATGGGCATGGCCCCTGCCCAGCTGGCCCTCGACCCCACCGACGTGCATTTGAACCTTCCGGGGGTGAATGACGACGCGGGCGATTTCCATGACGATCCGCTGATCCTCGACCCCACGACGGCGCGCCGCCTGCCTTGGTCGAAGCCGGGACATGACCTTCTGGTCCTGTCGAACTTCTCGGGCCAGTCGGGCGAACTTTGCCCGCGTTCGATCCTGACAAACGTCCTTGCCCGCGCGGCCGAAGCGGGGTTCTTCCCGAAATACGGGATGGAGCTGGAATACACCCTCTTCGACGAAACCCCCGAAAGCGCACGGGCCAAGGGCTATCGCAACCTGACCCCGGCCACCCCGCATGCAAGCCATGACCTGATCCTGTACCAGGCCGTCCAGACCGAATGGTACGAGGCGCTGGCCGCGATCTGCGAGCCGCTGAAGATCGACCTGGCCAAGATGCACGAGGAAATCGGCGCGGGCTTCATGGAATGCTGCATCGCCGCGGGCACCGGGCTGGAACCGGCCGACCAGCTGGTGCTTCTGAAGAACTTCCTGCGCGCGCTTGCCTTGCGGCAGGGAAAGTCGGTCACCTTCATGCCGCGCTGGAACGAGAACGCCGACAGCCAGTCGATCCATCTGCACATCAGCCTGAAGGACAAGGCGGGCCAGCCCGTGTTCTGGGACGAAGGCCAGAAGAACGGCGTCAGCCAGACCTTCCGTCATTTCCTGGGCGGGTTGCAGGCCTATATCGGCGACATGACCCTGATCTTCCAGCCGACGGTGAACAGCTACCGCCGCTTCGCCCCCGGCACCTTCGCGCCGCCCGGCCTGACCTGGGGCTACGAGAACCGCACCACCTGCTTCCGCCTGGTCGGTCACGATGCCGGAAGCCTGCGGGTGGAGAACCGCCTTCCCGGCGCCGATACCAACCCCTACCTGACCGCCGCCGCCACGCTGGCCGCCGGGGTGGCAGGCATCCTGAACCAGATCGAGCCCGAGCCCGAAGTCATCGGTTCCGGCTACTCGCAGGAACCCGCGCGCGACTTCGCCCGTTCGATGCCCGAGGCGATCGAGCGCCTGCGCGGATCGGATTTCGCGCGCGACTGGCTGGGAACGCGCTTCGTTGACGGCTTCACCGCGACGCGCGAAGCTCAGCACGACGAATTCCGCCGCAAGGTGCCGGACGTCGAACTGCAACGCTTCTTTGATCTCGGGTGATCTGATGACTGCCGCCGACCTCCGTGCCGCCTTTGTCGAGGGGATGAGCCGCGCGGCCACCTTCGTCGCCGTCGCCACCACCGATGGCGAGGGCGGGCGCGCGGGCGTGACGGTCTCCTCCCTGACCTCGGTCTCGGCGGATGGCGAGCATCCGTCGCTGCTTTTGTGCATTCACCACCAGTCGCCCGCCGCCGCCGCGATCCTGAAGAACCGCGCCTTCTGCGCCAACCTTCTGGCCGAGGATCAACGCGACCTCGCCAACCTTTTCGCGGGCCGCAGCACCACCGACCGCGCCGAGCGCTTCGACAGCATCGCCTGGGAGCCGGGCGGGATCAGCCAGCCGCTTCTTACCGGCGCAACGGCGAGTTTCGAATGCCGCCTCGCCACCGCGCTCTTGTGGGAAACGCATCACATCATCGTCGGCCGCGTTGCTTCGGTGCGGCTGTCGGACAACGCCTCGGCGCTTCTCTACGGCCAGCGTGCCTATCGAAGGGCTATACATCTCACCGGAGATAGTTAAACTGTTAAGTAATCTGCGGGACCCCGCAGCACCCGCTGACCCGACAGCAAGACCGGGCGGCACACAACACGGAGGGAACATGTCAGAATTCACCGAAATCGGGCCCAACCGGCTGCGACGCAACTCGCTGGGTCTGGTCGCCGTCACCTTCATGGTGATCTCGGCCGCAGCACCCCTGACCGGGGTCGCCGGGGCCATGCCGCTGGCCTTCCTCCTGGGGAACGGCACCGGCATTCCGCTGACCTTCATCCTGCTCACGCTGGTCATGCTGGCCTTCGCCGCCGGCTATGTCGCGATGAGCCGCCATGTCATCAACGCTGGCGCCTTCTATGCCTATGCCGCCCGCGGCCTTGGCGGCAGCTGGGGCGGGGCGGTGTCGATCATGGCGCTGGTCGCCTACAACACCATGCAGTTCGGCCTGATCGGCCTTCTCGGCGGGGTTTCCGCCGGGGTGTTCGGCCAGTTCGGCATCAACCTGCCCTGGTGGGCCTACAGCCTGATCGCCATCGCGCTGGTGGGGATCCTCGGCTACCGGCAGGTGGACCTGTCGGCCAAGGTGATGGTCGTGCTGGTGGGGCTGGAATATCTCATCGTCCTGATCGTCGACTTCGCCATCCTTGGGGCTGGGGGCGCTGAAGGAAAGGGACTAGCCGTCAATATCTTCGACTTCTCGGCGCTGACCTCGGGCTCGCTCACTGCGGCGATCCTCTTCTGTCTCGGCTCGTTCATCGGGATCGAGGCGACGACGATCTATGGCGAAGAGGCAAAGGACCCCGAGAAGACCATCCCGCGCGCCACCTACCTTTCGATCCTGATGATCGGCGTCTTCTTCGTCTTCACCACCTGGCTGATGATCGCCGGGACCGGGGCCGACAAGCTTCTGGAGACCATCGGCGGCCTTGAAGACCCGACAGCCCACTTCTTCATCCTGGCCGAGACCTATACCAACCCGACCATCTCGATGATCGCGGGCCTGCTTCTGGTCTCCAGCCTCTTCGCCGCGCTCTCGGCCTTCCACAACTACATCGCCCGCTATTCCTATGTCGCGGGCCGGGACGGCCTTCTGCCCGCCGCTTTCGGCCGCACCCATGACGCCCACCAGAGCCCGCATATCGGCTCGGTCGTGCAGACCATCGGCGCGTTGATCGTGCTGGCGATCTTTGCCGGGCTGGGGCTGGACCCGATCCTGAACATGTTCACCTGGATCAGTCAGATCGGCACCTTGGGGGTGATCGGGATGATGGGCATCACCTCGCTGTCGGTGATCGTCTTCTTCTCGAAACAGGGCGGCGGATCGCCCTTGTCGACGAAGATCCTGCCCACGATCGCCGGGCTGATCATGGCGGCGCTTTTCGTCTATATCTTCATCAACTACGGCGACCTGACCGGAACCACCGGCGGCAACCTCAGCTGGCTTCTGCCTTCGTTGATCCCGGCGGCTGGCGTGATCGGCTTCCTACTCGCGCAGCGGCTGAAGTCGGCGGACCCGGCGCGCTTTGCGAAGATGGGGACAAGCCTGGCCGAGTGATCGGCCTGCACAGTATGGGCCGGTCCGGGGTATCCGGGCCGGCCTTCCCGTTCAAAGCTCCCGCATCCAGAACTGGAGCGGCTTCTCCGTCTCGATCGTGTCGCCCAGGTCCTTCCAGCTGAACCGGGCCACCACCCCCGGCAGGGTCCGATAGCCGCGCCCGCGCCAGAAGGTATCGTTGGTGCGCGAGATCGCAGGTCGGGCCGGATGGTCGTTCGCCCGGATGACCGAACAGAAGGCGACATGGGTCCGGCCCAATGCCCGGGCATGAGCCTCGCGCAGGTCGATGAAACGGTGGCCGAGGCCGAGGCCGCGGTAGGGTCGCAGCAGCACCGATTCCGCCCCGTAGAGGATCTTTTCCGGCGCGATCCCCAGGTCGCGGAACGGCGCCGCAAACTCTGGCGCGTGGTCCTCCATCGGGGTCGAGGTCGAGGCGCCGATCAACTGGCCGTCGTGGAAGGCGCCCACCAGAAGCGCGCCGGGGTTGTCGCGATAGGTGGCCAGGTATTCCCGCTCATATTCCAGCGAGCCGTCGTAGAGATAGGGCCAGTCCCGGAACACCGTGATCCGCAGCCGGGCGACGCCATCCAGGGCGGCCTCCAGATCGGGGCCTTTCAGGGCCCGGACGTCGATGTCTTCGATATTCATCGGCTGACCTGTGCGATCCAGTCGTTCAGGTTGTAGAAGGTGGTGATGCGGGAGATGAGGCCGTCGCGTACCTCGAAGAACCCCCCGGCGGGGAGGATGTAGGTCTGGCCCTTCGCCTCCGGCAGGCCGGGGTCGGTCTTCAGATATTCCCCATGGACCACGAACTCCGCCGCCCCGCGGGTTCCGTCATCGATCGCGAAGATCGTGAGGTCGCGCAGCTGCTCGCGGTAGCTGACCCCCATATGGCCGCAGAACTCCCGGAACTTCGCCTTGCCCAGCCGGTGGCCGCCCTCGTTCACCCGGTGCTCGATATCCTCGGTCAGGCAGGCGAGCATCCCTTCGGGGTCGGCGGCATTGAAGGCGTCGTAGTAGCGGCGGATCAGGGCGAGGGTCTCGGTGCGGGGCATGGGCGTCTCCTTCTCCGGCGGGAGAGTAGCGGGCCGGGGTAGGCTTTCCAAGCCGGAGGGGACGGGTTGCGGGCGGAAAGCGACCCTCTGGGTGCCCGCGCGCGGGCAGGTGGGGCGAGCCAAGGGATTCCAATGGGTTGGGTGTGGGCGTTAGGGTGGTGTTAAGAATTGAAGCGAGACCGGGTTTCCGGCCTGTCAGCACCTTCGCGATTGTGGCATTTGCCTTCGTCAGACGGATCCGGCCGGAGTTTCCGATGATGACCTCGCGGGCGGAAAGCGGCCAACCGGCCGCACCCTCGCCACCCCGCACCAGCTTACCCCCGCGCGCCCCGGATACTGTGGTGGATACGGCTGCGGACCTCGTCTGGTTCGGCGGCAACGGCGCGCATCAGGGCGCGCATGTCGCCCCGCATCGAGTTGAGCTGGTCGATCAACCCCATCACCATCTTCAGCGACTCTTCGGGAAGGCCATAGTTTTCGGCCAGATCGCACAGCAACTGGAGCCGTGCGACATCTGTCTCGCGGAAGCCGGGGCCGTCGGGTGTCACCACCGGCGCGACGATGCTGGCGCTTAGGAAGGCGGTCAACCGCGGTTCGGTCAGGTCGTCGATCAGGGCCACGACTTCGGTCGAACTGTAGTAGCGGGCCATCTTCAGCTCCCGTATTTCATGTCGGCGCGCGGGTCGTAGTCATGCGACTTGCGCCAGGTTTCCATGAAGGCCTCAAGCTCGGGGTCCACCTTCGGCGGCATGACCACCTTCAGCTCGACCTGCTGGTCGCCGCCGTTGATGCCGCGCCCGCGCAGGCGCAGCTTCTGGCCGGTGGTGGCGCCCTTCGGGATCGTCAGGTTGACCGGGCCGTCAATGGTGGGGGTGGCGACCTTGCCGCCCAGCACCGCCTCGGCAAGGCTGATCGGCAGGGTCAGGAAAATGTCGTCGCCCTCGCGGCGGAACATCGGGTCGGGTGCGACGGCGAGCGTGAGGTAGGCGTCGCCGGGGCCGCCCTTGCCGAAACCCGGCCCGCCCTTTTCCTTCAGCCGGATGGTCTGGCCGTCCTGCGCGCCCTTGGGGATCGCCACTTCGAGGTCGCTGCCGTCGGGCAGGGTGATCCGGGTCTTGCCGCCCTTCGCGGCGGTCATGAAATCCACTTGCAGGGTGAAGCGGTGATCCTGCCCGCGCATGTGGAAGTCGCGCGACTGGCCGTCTTGCCGGAACCCTTCCTGCCCGGCGCTGCGGCGGCCGAACAGGTCGGAGAAGACATCCCCCAGGTCGGCGTCGGAGTCGAAGCCGTAGCTGCGGGCATAGGGATTGTCGGCGGCCTCGGCATGGTCGCGGTAGTAGCGGCGCTGCGGGCGTTCCTGGCCCTGTTCGTCGATCTCGCCCGCATCGAAGCGGCGGCGCTGTTCGGGATCCTTCAGCAGATCATAGGCGGCGGAGGCGGCCTTGAACCGTTCGGCCGCCGCCGGGTCGGGGTTGAGATCGGGGTGATCGGCCTTGGCGATCTTGCGATAGGCGGCCTTCAGCTCGGCCTCTGTGGCCGTCTTCTTCACCCCGAGGGCGGCATAGGGATCGCCCGCCATTCACCCACTCCGCCCGTTCAATCGCGCATCAGCAAGGAGGATAGCGGAGAGCGCGGCATGCACAAGGGCGCAGGACAGACGTGAGTGGGATGCGGCAGGGTCACCCCTGCAACGTCCGCACCCCATACCCCTCGCCCCGCGCCTTCATCGCGGCCACCGCGGCCACTGACGCCGCCGCCGTCGTGAAATACGGAATCTTGTCCATCAGCGCGACGCGGCGGATATCGCGCGAGTCGCTGACGGCCTGCGTCCCGTCTGTGGTGTTCATCACCAGCGCGATCTCGTCGTTCTTCAGCCGGTCGACGATGTTCGGTCGGCCTTCGTAGACCTTGGCGACGGGCTCGGCCTTCACGTCGTTCTGGGCAAGCCACTGGGCCGTGCCCTTGGTCGCGACGATCTGGAAACCCATCGCGATGAGGTCCTTCGCCGCGGCGGCGAGGGCCGGGGTCTTGTCCATGTCCTTGACCGACAGGAAGGCGCGGCCCTCGGTGGGCAGGATGGTGCCGGCGCCCATCTGGGCCTTGAGGAAGGCGAGCGCGAAGGTGCGGTCCCATCCCATCACCTCGCCCGTGCTGCGCATTTCCGGCCCGAGCATCGGGTCGACGCCGGGGAAGCGGGCGAAGGGGAGGACGGCTTCCTTGACGCTGAACCAGGGGGTGTTCGGATCGGCCAGGGTCAGCGGGTCGGCCAGCGGCAGAGGGCTGTCGGGGCCGACGCCCTGCGGATAGGGGGCGCGGGCGGGGAAGGTGGAGAGCGGCTCGCCCGCCATCAGCCGGGCGGCGATGGAGGCGATGGCAGAGTCGGTGGCCTTGGCGACGAAGGGCACGGTGCGGCTGGCGCGCGGGTTCACTTCCAGGACGTAGATGGTGCCGTCCTTGATCGCGAACTGCACGTTCATCAACCCGACGACGTTCAGCGCGCGGGCCATGGTGACGGTCTGGCGCTTCAGCTCCTCGACGGTTTCGGGCGACAGCTGGTGCGGCGGCAGGCAGCAGGCCGAATCGCCGGAATGGACCCCGGCCTCCTCGATATGTTCCATGATTCCGGCGACATGGACGGATTTACCGTCGCTTAACGCATCCACGTCAACCTCGACGGCACCGGAGAGGTAGCTGTCGAGCAGGACGGGGCTGTCCCCGGAAACCTGGACGGCGGTGGAGATGTAGCGGTCGAGCTGGTCGTCGGAGCGGACGATTTCCATCGCGCGGCCGCCGAGGACGAAGGAGGGGCGGATGACCAGCGGATAGCCGACATCCTTGGCGACGGTGAAGGCTTCCTCGCGGCTGCGGGCGGTGCCGTTGTGCGGCTGTTTCAGGTTCAGGTCCTGGAGCAGGCGCTGGAAGCGCTCGCGGTCTTCGGCGAGGTCGATGGCGTCGGGCGTGGTGCCGAGGATCGGGATGCCTTCCTCATGCAGCGCATTCGCCAGTTTCAGCGGCGTCTGGCCGCCGAACTGCACGATGACACCGTGCAGCGTGCCGTTCTCCTGCTCGACCCGCAGGATTTCCAGCACATGCTCGAGCGTCAGCGGCTCGAAATAGAGGCGATCGGAGGTGTCATAGTCGGTCGAGACGGTCTCGGGGTTGCAGTTGACCATGATGGTCTCATAGCCCGCGGCGGTCAGGGCGAAACAGGCATGGCAGCAGCAATAGTCGAACTCGATGCCCTGGCCGATGCGGTTCGGGCCACCGCCGAGGATGACGACTTTCTTCGCTCCGGTGGGGCGGGATTCGCATTCCACGTCGCCCATCGCGGGGGATTCGTAGGTGGAATACATGTAGGGGGTCTGCGCCTCGAACTCGGCCGCGCAGGTGTCGATGCGCTTGAAGACGGCGGTGACGCCGAGCCGGGTGCGGGCGCGGCGCACCTGGGCCTCATCGCGGCCGGTGAGCTTGGCGAGCCGGGCGTCGGTGAAGCCCATCATCTTGAGGCTGCGCAAGCCTTCGGCCGAGAGCGGCAGGCCGTCCTTGCGGATCTGCGCCTCGGTCTCGACGATCTCGCGGATGCGGGCGAGGAACCAGGGGTCGAAGGCGGTGATCGCCTGGATGTCGTCGTTCGAGAACCCCTCGCGCATGGCTTGGGCGATGACGCGGAGGCGGTCGGGAGTGACCTCGGAGAGTTTCTTCGAGACGGCGGCGCGGTCCGGCGCGCCGGGGATGGCGATCTCGTCAAAGCCGGTGAGGCCGGTTTCCAGCGAGGCCAGCGCCTTCTGCAGGCTTTCATGGATGGTGCGGCCGATGGCCATGGCCTCGCCCACCGATTTCATCGCGGTGGTCAGGTTGGGCTCCGACCCCGGGAATTTCTCGAAGGCGAAGCGGGGGATCTTGGTGACGACATAGTCGATGGAGGGTTCGAAGCTGGCGGGCGTGACGCGGGTGATGTCGTTGTCTAGCTCGTCCAGCGTGTAACCGATGGCGAGCTTCGCGGCGATCTTGGCGATGGGGAAGCCGGTGGCCTTCGACGCCAGCGCCGAGGAGCGGCTGACGCGGGGGTTCATCTCGATCACCACCATGCGGCCGTCCGCGGGGTTGATCGCCCATTGCACATTGGAGCCGCCGGTCTCGACCCCGATCTCGCGCAGGACGGCGATGCTGCCGTTGCGCATGATCTGGTATTCCTTGTCGGTCAGGGTCAGGGCGGGGGCGACGGTGATGGAATCGCCGGTGTGGACGCCCATCGGATCGACGTTCTCGATCGAGCAGACGATGATGGCGTTGTCGGCGCGGTCGCGCACCACCTCCATCTCGTATTCCTTCCAGCCGAGGAGGGATTCATCGACCAGCACCTGCGCGACGGGAGAGGCTTCGAGGCCGGACTTGATGATGGCCTCATAATCGTCGCGGTTGTAGGCGACGCCGCCGCCGGTGCCGCCGAGGGTGAAGGCGGGGCGGATGATGGCGGGGAGGCCGACATATTCCAGCGCCTCCATCGCCTGCCGGATCCCGGCGGCGATGTCATACTTGCCGTTCACCGTGGGCGCGGCGACGATGGTGGCCTTGGGGTTCTCGAGCCCGATGCGGTCCATCGCCTCGCGGAACAACTTGCGATCTTCTGCCATTTCAATGGCGTCGCGCTTGGCGCCGATCAGCTCGACATTGAACTTTTCCAACACGCCCATGTCGGCCAGCGCCAGCGCGGTGTTCAGCCCGGTCTGCCCGCCCATGGTGGGCAGCAGCGCGTCCGGGCGTTCCTTCTCGATGATCTTGGCGACGACTTCGGGGGTGATCGGCTCGATATAGGTGGCGTCGGCCAGCCCTGGGTCGGTCATGATCGTCGCGGGGTTGGAGTTGACCAGGATCACCCGGTAGCCTTCCTCACGCAAAGCCTTGCAGGCCTGGGCGCCGGAGTAGTCGAATTCGCAGGCCTGGCCGATCACGATGGGACCCGCGCCGATGATCATGATCGACTTGATATCGGTCCGCTTCGGCATGTCAGCCCCCACCTATTGCGCAAAATTGTGCGGGTTATAGAGAGAAGCCGGACCGGCGCAAGGGGCAAACGGGCGCGCTTTTCGCCATCCGTGCGCCGAGGGTATCCGGGCCGGGAGGACGGGGAAGAGCTGTCGCAATCCGGGCCATGCCGGTCGGGAAAGCCTCTGGCGCGGGGCGTCGCCGCGGCGTAATGCGAAGACAGGGAACGGGGGCGTTGAGTGATCCTTGTGGAGCATGGACCGGGGGACCGAGCGGCGCTGTTTTCGGCGCCGCGCGAAGTCATTGCCGCCCATGACCCGCGCGACGTGGCCAAGGCGCTTGCGAAGGCGGAAGCGGCGCGCGCGGCGGGGGCCTGGGTCGCGGGCTATGTCGCCTATGAGGCCGGCTATGCGCTGGAGCCGAAGCTGCGCCGGTTGATGCCGCGCAAGCGACCGGGGCCGCTTCTGGCGCTGGGGGTGTTCGACGGGCCGCTCGACGCCGGGCCGGCTCTGGAGCGGGCGGCGGCGGAGGGGCGCCTGACCCGGATGACCGCGCCCGAGCCGATGATCGGCAGGCGGGCTTATGGTACTGCGGCGCGCAGGGTCTTCGACTATATCGCCGCGGGCGACTGCTATCAGGTGAACCTGACCTTCCCGATGACCGCCGCGCTGATGCAGGGCTCGGCGCTTGGGCTTTACGGGGCGTTCCGGCGGACGGGGGCGGTGGGGCACGGGGCCTATGTCGACCTTGGCGTCGGGCCGGTGGTGGTGTCGCGCTCGCCCGAGCTGTTCTTCCGGCTGGAGGGCGGGCGCATCGTCACCCGCCCGATGAAGGGCACCCGGCCCAGAGGGCAGGATGCGGCCGAGGATCGGGCGATCATCGCCGAGCTGGCGGCCTCGGCCAAGGACCGGGCCGAGAACCTGATGATCGTGGACCTGTTGCGCAACGACATCTCGCGGCTGTCGCGGGTGGGGTCGGTGCGGGTGCCGGAGCTGTTCGCCATCGAGACCTATGCGACGGTGCATCAGATGACCTCGACGGTGGAAGGGGTGCTCGACGGCCCGGCGACGCTGCCGGGGCTGATGACGGCCCTCTTTCCCTGCGGTTCCGTCACCGGGGCGCCGAAGATCCGGGCGATGGAGATCATCCGCGAGCTGGAGCCCCATCCGCGCGGGGTCTATTGCGGCGCGGTGGGCTGGATGTCGCCGGAGGGCGAGGCGGATTTCTCGGTGGCGATCCGGACGCTGTCGGTCTGGGGCGACCGGATCGTGATGAATGTGGGCGGCGGGTTGACGCATGGCTCGACGGTCGAGGGCGAATGGGAGGAGGCCCTGTGGAAGGCGCGCTTCGTGAAGGCGGCGGTGAGCCGGGGCTGAAGCTGATCGAGACGCTGCTGTGGGACGGTCGCGCCGCCCCGCGCTGGGCGTTGCATGCGGCGCGGCTTCGGCGGTCGGCGGGTCTGTTGGGCTGGGACTGCCCCGAGGTCGTGCCCGCAGGCCCCGACCACCCGGCACGGCTGCGGCTGACGCTGGACCGGGAGGGTCGGGTGGAATGGACGGTGGCCGAGCTGCCCCCCGCGAAGGCGGAATGGCGGGTGGGGCTGGCGGTGGAGCGGCTGCGGTCGGACGATCCCTGGCTGCGGGTGAAATCCACCCGGCGCGAAGCCTATGACCGGGCGCGGGCGGCGCTGCCGCAGGGGCTGGACGAGGTTCTGCTCCTCAACGAGCGCGCCGAGGTCTGCGACGGGTCGATCACCAGCGTCTTCTTCGACCGGGGGCAGGGGATGCGGACGCCGCCTTTGGCCTGCGGTCTGCTGCCGGGAGTGCTGCGGGCGGAACTGGCGTGCCCGGAGCAAGTGCTGACGGTCGACGATCTGCCGCAGGTGCGGCTCTGGGTGGGCAATGCTCTGCGGGGCCTGATCCCGGCGGTTTTCATACTGGATTGAAATATCCCCGCCGGAGGCATCCGGTATTGGCCAAGGGAGCCTCCGGCGGGGATATTTGCGCCAGTATGAAAGGGCGCGGGCTTGACTTCATGCGGGGGGCAAGGTGTATCGGCCCGGATGACCTTGAGGCCCTGGGAAGGGGAATGAGAATGCACGCCTATCGCAGCCACACCTGTGCCGCGCTGAACAAGGCCCATGTGGGCGAGACCGTCCGGCTGTCGGGCTGGGTCCACCGGGTGCGCGACCATGGCGGGGTGCTCTTCATCGACCTGCGCGACCATTACGGGATCACCCAGGTGTTGTGCGATGGCGACAGCCCCGCGTTCAAGGCGCTGGAGGCGGTGCGCAGCGAATGGGTGATCAAGGTGGACGGCCGGGTGAAGGCGCGGGATGCCTCGCTGGTGAACGCCAAGATCCCGACGGGCGAGATCGAGGTCTATGTGACCGGGGTCGAGGTGCTGGGCGCGGCAGAGGAACTGCCGCTGCCGGTCTTTGGCGATACCGAATATCCCGAGGAGACCCGGCTGACCTATCGCTTCCTGGACCTGCGCCGCGAGACGATGCATGCGAACATGATGCTGCGGTCGAACGTGGTGCGCTGGCTGCGCAACGCGATGTGGGACCAGGGCTTCACCGAGTTCCAGACGCCGATCATCACTGCCTCCTCGCCCGAGGGCGCGCGCGACTTCCTGGTGCCAAGCCGCCTGCATCCGGGCAAGTTCTATGCGCTGCCGCAGGCGCCGCAGCAGTTCAAGCAGCTGATCCAGGTGGCGGGCTTCGACCGCTATTTCCAGATCGCGCCCTGCTTCCGCGACGAGGACCCGCGGGCGGACCGCTCGCCGACCGACTTCTACCAGCTGGACGTCGAGATGAGCTTCGTGACGCAGGATAACGTCTTCGCCGCCGTCCAGCCGGTGTTGCAAGGCCTGTTCGAGGCGTTCAACGATGTGGGCGGCAAGGCCCGCAAGGTCTATTCCGACTGGCCGCGCATCGCCTATCGCGACTCGCTGAAGTGGTACGGGTCGGACAAGCCCGACCTGCGCAACCCGATCCGGATGCAGGATGTGAGCGAGCATTTCCGCGGTTCTGGCTTTGCCATCTTCGCCAAGCTTCTGGAGCAGGAGGGCAACGAGATCCGCGCCATCCCGGCGCCGAAGGGTGGCTCGCGCAAATTCGCCGACCGGATGAATGCCTTTGCCCAGAAAGAGGGCCTGCCAGGCATGGGTTATATCTTCTGGCGCAAGGCTGATGGCAAACCTGACCCTGCCGTCTTTTCGCTACTGGATAAGTGGTGGTCGTTCAGCGCTGCCGCTGAAAACTTCTGGGATAATGTCCCAAAAGATAAACTGTCAGAGCAAGAAACCTTCGAAGCAAGCGCGCGAGCGACTGACGGGAACTGGCCGACGTTGTCCGAAGTGAGCAACGCCATTCCAGCCGAACTGGAAATAGTAGGAAGCAGCATCCTCGCAATGATCGAGACCGGCGGCGCCAAAAACCTTGCGGAGGCGCGACGCCTAATCATGGAGCATTTTGCGCCATTCGAAGCTGCCGGCCCCATTGCAAAGGCCATCGGGGTAGAGCGGACCGAGGCGCTGAGGCTGGAACTCGGGCTTGCGGAGGGCGACGCGGCCTTCTTCCTGGGCGGAAAGCCGGAGGCCTTCGAGGCCATCGCGGGGCGGGCGCGGAACGTGATCGGCGAGGAGCTGGGGCTGACTGAGCAGGACTGCTTCCGCTTCGCCTGGATTGTCGACTTCCCGATGTACGAGAAGACCGACGAGGGGAAGATCGACTTCTCGCACAACCCGTTCTCGATGCCGCAGGGTGGGCTTGAGGCGCTGTCGGGCGATCCGCTGAAGGTTCATGCCTGGCAGTATGACCTGGCCTGCAACGGCTACGAGGTGATTTCGGGCGGTATCCGCAACCACAAGCCGGAGATCATGTACAAGGCGTTCGAGCTGGCGGGCTATCCGGCCTCGGAGGTGGACAAGCGCTTTGGCGGGATGGTCAAGGCGTTCAAATACGGCGCGCCTCCGCACGGCGGCTGTGCTGCGGGGATCGACCGGCTGGTGATGCTTCTGGCCGATACGCAGAACATCCGCGAGGTCATCATGTTCCCGATGAACCAGCGGGCCGAGGATCTGCTGATGAATGCGCCGTCCGATCCGACGCTTCAGCAGCTGAGGGAGTTGTCCTTGCGCGTGGTGCCGAAGGACAGCTGATGTACCAGGCCTCGGTCCCCGTCTTCCGCCACTACCTGTCGCGCATCAGCGACATCGTGGCTGTGGCGGGGCCGGATGCCCTGGACGCGCAGATCGCCGATACCTTTCCCGCCCGCCAGCAGTTCGCGACTGCGGCGGGCTTTGCCTTGCGGATCGCCTGCCCGCTGGCGGGGCGCGAGGTGCCGGACCTGCCGGAGGCCTTGGGGCCGCGTCTGGCGGTGGCCCGCGCGATGCTGGGCGGGATGACGCCGGGCGAGTTCGAGGGGGCCGAGGCGCGGGTGATCCGGCATCAGGCGGGCTTTGCCGTGCTGGAGCAGACCGGGGTGGAGTTCCTGCATCTTTATGGCCTGCCGAATTTCTTCTTCCACCTGACCATGGGCTATGCGGCACTGCGCCTAGCCGGGGTGCCGCTGGGCAAGGCGGATTTCGACGGGTTCCATTCCTATCCGGCGGATTTCCGGTTCTGACGCCGAAGGCGGCTCAGGCCATGGAGCCGAGGGAGGCCACCCGATCCTCGATCATCCGGACGAGTTTCGCCCGGTCGAAAGCGGTGCGGATGTCCTGCGCCGCGGCCTCCAGCGCCGGGTCGCCCGCCGCGCGGGCCAGGCTGCGCAGGAAGGATTGCGCATATCCGGGATCGCCCGATCCGGCGATCAGTCCGGAGGCGCGGACCAGATCATCGCGCAGCGCCATCGGGTCGGCCGGGGGCGGGGCGGTATCCTGCCCGCGCTCCAGCGGGCCCGCGCCGGTGGCGAGCTGGCGAATCAGCCTGACCAGCGCCGCGACCGAGCCGATGGGCTTTTCGAGGAACCCCGTCGCCCCGGCATCCAACGCAGTCTCGCGGCCCTCGGGATCGCCGGAGAGGCCGAGCACGGGCAGGCCTTCCAGAGCAAGCTCGGCGATCAGGTCCTGGCCGCGGCCATCGGGCAGGCCAAGGTCGACGATCGCGAGGTCGGGGCGGTGGAAGGCCAGATGAAGCCGGGCGATTTCAAGGCTTTCCGCGCGGCGGAGCCTGGCCCCGGCGCGCTGCAGGATCAGGCGCAGCGCATCGCAGGTGAAGCGGCTGTCGTCGACGACCAGGACGGTCAGCCCGTGCAGGGGCAGGCGACCCTGACCCTGCGGCGGGGTTTGCGGCAGCGGCGCGTCGGGAGGAAAGGGCATGGGCGAACCTCGTCTGTCTTGCGCGGAAGTTTCGCCATGGCCCGTAAAGTCCGGGTTAACGCCTGCGACCCTTCTGCGCTTGCATGGCCCGTTCCCGGACCGCATAAGCAGGCGCGAGAGCTTGACGAGGACCCCATGATCGGACGCCTGAACCATGTCGCCATCGCCGTGCCGGACCTGGAGGCCGCCGCCGCGCAGTATCGCGGCACCTTGGGGGCGAAAGTGGGCGCACCGCAGCCCGAGCCGGACCACGGCGTGACGGTGGTCTTCATCGAACTGCCGAACACCAAGATCGAGCTTCTGCATCCGCTGGGAGAGGGTTCGCCCATTCTGGGATTCCTGGAGAAGAACCCCGCCGGCGGCATTCACCACATCTGCTATGAGGTCGATGACATCCTGGCCGCGCGCGACCATCTGAAGGCCTCGGGCGCGCGGGTGCTGGGGTCTGGCGAGCCGAAGATCGGGGCGCATGGCAAGCCGGTCCTGTTCCTGCATCCGAAGGATTTCAACGGCTGCCTGGTGGAGCTGGAGCAGGCATGAGCATCACCGGCGCCATTGTCCTTTATGCGACCACCTGGTTCCTGACGCTGCTTTGCGTGCTGCCGATACGGACCGTGTCGCAGGACGAGGCGAAGCACATCGTCCCGGGCACTCCGCCCGGCGCGCCGGCGGAAGAGATAGTGAAGCGCAAGGCCTGGATCACCACGCTGATCGCGACGCCGATCTGGGCGGTGATCATCGCGGTGATCCTGTCGGGCTGGATCACGATCGACGACCTCGACTGGTTCGGGCGCATCCGCCACTGACGGTGCGGGTGTCAGTGCCCGGCGCTGGCAAGCTGGTGGTAGAGATGGGTGAAGGTCGCCACGCCCAGGACCGGCACCAACAGGTTCAGGATCGGCACCGTCAGCGGCGCGGCCATCAGCGCCCCGGCGGCCCAGAGCGTCCAGCGGTTGCGGCGGCGCATGGCCTTGACCTCGACGGGCGGCAGGCGGCGGAGCGCGACGAGGCTGAAATATTCGCGGCCCAGAAGAAAGCCGTTCATCGCCCAGAAGAGAAGGGGGATGCCTGGGCCGAGGAACGGGTAGACGAGAAGCGCGCCCAGGTTCGCCGCGATCACCACGCCCAGAAAGTTGACCGACTGGCGCAACCCCTCGGCCAGGCTGAGCGGCGTTGCGGGCGGCAGCTGTGGATAGTGCCGGTCCTCGACCGCGTCGGCGACGTCTTCCAGGAATATCCCGGTGAAGGCCGAGGCCACGGGGACCATCAGGAAGACCGAAAGCCCGATCATGAGCAGGACCGAGGTCCAGCCCAGCAGCGTGTGCATCCCGGTGATCGGACCGATGACCGGCAGGTTGATCTGGTCGGGTGACAGCCACCAGATCAGCTGCAGGAACAGCGCGTAGGTGCCGAAAAGAAGGGCCAGCGCCAGAAGGAAACCCAGGAAGACCACCCGCCGGAAGCGGCGGTCACCGAGCTGGCCGAGCGCCCGGAAGAAGGCGGTGAAGATCACCCCTCGGCCCAGGTGACGATCTTCGCGAGATCGGGGCGCGGGCGGTCGGGGAAATCTGCGGGCGGGGTGCCGATATGGACGATGCCGGCCACGGTCTCGCCGCCCTGGCAGCCGAAGGCGCGGGCGGCGAAGGTCGCGTCATGCGCGGGCCAGCCGGTAAGCCAGTTCGCGCCCCAACCCGCTGCCTCGGCGGCATTGACGATGCTGAAGCACAGGGCACCGGCGGACAGCAACTGCTCGACCGGCGGGATTTTGGCCGAGGGCTTGGGCGAGGCGATCACCACCACCGCAAGCTTGCCATTGTCATACTGGCCGCGCCCCTTGGCCGCCATCTCGGCATCGCCGCCCAGTTCCTGCGCCCGCGCCTCGGCCAGATCGGCCAGCCGCTTGAAGGCCGCACCCTGAAGCACGACCAGACGCCAGGGCTCCAGCTTGCCGTGGTCGGGGACGCGGGTGGCGGCGGTCAGGATCTCGGTCAACTGGTCGCGGTTCGGCACCGGGAGGGAGAAGAGCTTGGCAGGCCGGGACTGGCGGGCGGAGAGGAAGGCGAGGGCAGCGTCGTTGCGAGGGGGCATGGGAAACCTGAGTGTTTTCTTCGCGGGCAGATTAGGCGGATTGCCGGTGCGGCGCCAGTCACCCGAGCGGTGGATTGTCCTGCGGTCGGCACCGACGACGTCCGACGCCGGAAAGATGTGCGGAACGTTCGGAAGTCCAGGAATTTTCCAGAAAATTCCTGGAGTTGTTCAAAGGTTGAGCGTCTTCGCCGCCTCGTCGATCCAGCCGCGGAGGAAGGCGTCGAAGCGGGCGTCGGGCTGGCGTTTGGCGAGGGTCGCGGCCAGCGGGTCTGGTGCGGTGATGTCGGAACCGCTCAACTCCTCCAGCACGGCATGGCCGCAGAAGGGAACGTAGACCTCGGAATAGCCGCCTTCGTGGACCAGGGTCAGCTTGCCGTCGCACAGGCGGTCGGCGGCCTGCATCGCCATGCGGGTAAGGCTGCGGAAGGTCTCGGCGGAGCAGAGCATCCGGCCCAGCGGGTCGACGGCGGCGGCGTCGAAGCCGCAGGCGACGATGATCGCCTCGGGCTGGAAGCGGTCGAGCGCGGGCAGGACCACCCGCTCCATCGCGTAGAGATAGCCGTTGTGGCCGGTCCCGGGCGGCAGCGGCAGGTTCAGGTTTGCGCCCTTTCCGGCGCCCGCGCCCTGCGCCTCGACCCCGCCGGTATCCAGGGGATAGTTCCGCTCCTGATGCAGGCTGATGGTCAGCACATCGGGGTCGTCGTAGAAGATCGCCTCGGTCCCGTTGCCGTGGTGGACGTCCCAGTCGATCACCGCGACGCGGCGGACCAGCCCCTCGGCCTGAGCCGCCCGGATCGCCACGGCGATGTTGTTCAACAGGCAGAATCCGTTCGGGAAATCGGCGGTGCAATGATGCCCCGGCGGGCGGGAGAGGGAATAGGCGTTGCGGGCCTCTCCGGTCAGCACCGCACGGAAGGCGGCTTTCGCCAGACCGGCGGAAAGCGCCGCGATCTCATAGCCGCCCGCGCCGAAGGGGGTGCGCAGGCCCAACTCGCCCCCACCCGCGTCGGAGGCGGCCTTGAAGGCAGAGAGATAGCTGTCCGGGTGGATGCGGAGGAGGTCGTCCTTCGTGGCGGGATCGGCCCCGCGCATCGACAGGTGCCGGGTCAGGCCCGTCACCTCGATCAGGTTGCGCAGGCGGCGCTTGGTCTCGGGGTTCTCGGGCAGGCCGCCCGGCGTGGGCTGCACCAGCCCTGTGACCGGAAGCGTGAAGGCGTAGTTGCCGCCGCCGTGCCAGAAGCAGCGTTCGTCGGAGAAGAAGGCGGTGGTCATCTGCGGTCTCCCTTTGGGTGAAGACTAGAAGCGGCGGGGGCGTTTGGCCAGACGGTGGGATCAGAGCCACATCCTTTGAAGGAAGGATCTGATAAATATCTTGCTCAGGAAACCTGGGCTCTTGCCATAACTCCCGTGCCCGGCTTTCAAGGGCCCATGACCGATCTGTCCCACCTCGCCCGGCCCAGCGCGATGATTGCCATCCGCGTCACCCCGAACGCCCGCCGTCCAGGGGTGGAACTGGTCGAGGAGCAGATCCGCGTCGCCGTCACCGAGACGCCCGAGGCCGGAAAGGCGACCGAGGCCGCCCGCGCGGCGCTGGCCAAGGCCATGGGGGTCGCGAAGACGCGGCTCACCCTTGTCCGCGGCGCGACGGCGCGCGACAAGCTGTTCCGGCTGGATTAAGCCTTCCGCTCCAGCCGGTAGCTGCCCTCGGGCAGGTTCAGCGCGGCGGCGAGGTCGCGGATCTGGGTCGTCGAAAGCGTGATGCGCAGGACCTCGTCGGTGCGGGGATCGACCTGCTCGACCGTCACGCAATCCTCGAAGGCGTTGATGACGATGTCTTCCAGAAGCGGTCCGTCCTCGCCCTCATCGACAAGGGTGATCACGGTGGCGTCGAATTCGTGCTCGATGGTGAACATGGGGTCAGGCTAGCGCCAAGGCCCGCAGGCGGCAACCCGGCATGACGCTTGCGTGAGACGGCCTTTCGCCCGCCCGCCGATTTGCTAGGCTTCGCGCGAACCAGAACGAGGTCCGTCATGCGTCGCCTGCTTTCCGCCGTCCTGATGCTTTCACTGGGCGGTTGCGTGGCGACTTATCCGGCCCCTCCCGCCGTGCCGCCGCAGGCCACTGTCGCCCCGGTCCAGCCGCCGCGCGCTGCGGCCGAGACGTTCGTCAGCGTGGTCGCGCGGGTCGAGCCGGTGGCAGAGCGCTATTGCCGCGACCGGGGCATCGCGCGGAACTGCGACTTCCGCATCGTCATCGACGACCGCCCGGGCCAGCCGCCGAACGCCTTCCAGACGCTGGATTCCTTCAACCGCCCGGTGATCGGCTTCACGCTGGCGCTGATCGCGGATGCGCGGAACGCCGACGAGCTGGCCTTCGTCCTGGGGCACGAGGCCGCGCATCATATATCCGGCCACATCCCCAAGCGGCAGGATCAGGCGATGTCCGGCGCGCTTCTGGCCGGGGTGCTGGCCCAGGCCAGCGGGCTGTCGCCGGAAGAGGTGCGGGCGGCGCAGAACATGGGCGCCGAGGTTGCAGCGCGCAGCTATTCCAAGGATTTCGAGCTTGAGGCCGATTCCCTTGGCGCCGAGATCGCGCTGGTCGCGGGCTATGATCCGATGCGGGGCACCGGCTTCTTCGACCGGCTGCCCGATCCCGGCGACAAGTTCCTCGGCAGCCACCCGCCGAATGCCGCGCGCAAGGCTGTGGTCGCGGCAACGGTCCGTCGTCTGACCGGCTCTTGATCTGGGTCAAGGCGGGCCGGGCCGGAGCGGGGCAGTTTCGTCCCGAGGACCGGAGGTTTTGACGATGATCGGGTATCCCGAGGCACCGAAGGCGTGGTGGCTTACCCGCGGCATGGCGCGGATTTCGGGCGTGAACCTGCCGCGCGCGGTGGTGGAGGGCTGGCTGCAGCGCGACGAGCTGGAATACCTGATCTCGCGCTGCGCGGCCTGCGGGCGCAGTGCGCAATGCGAAATCTGGCTGGTCGCCTCCGCCTCGGCGGATTCGATGCCGGACTTCTGCCCGAACAAGGCCGAGATCGAGGCGCTGGGCTAGCGCCGAAGGGACTGGCCGCCCTGCCGGGTGCAGACGGCGGCCGCGGCGGCGGGCCCTCCCCTCTGGTCCGTCGCCCTTTCTTTCCCTAGGAAGGCGGCATGATCGTCCTGGAAGACATCCTGCGCGACCGCGGCTCGCGCTATGCCGCCGCAGGGGGCCGCGTGACCTCGAAGGCCGAGATAGACGCCTTTCTGGCGACCCTGCGCCGCCGCCGCAAGTTCGACAAGGCCACGCACCACAGCTGGGCGGCGCTTCTGGCCGACGGTGGGCCCCTGAAGAACGATGATGGCGAGGCCGGAGCGGGCGCGGTGATCCTGAAGATGCTGGAGCGCGAGGGTGTGCCCGACCGCATCGTCGTCGTCACCCGCTGGTATGGCGGGGTGCACCTGGGCGGCGACCGCTTCGCCCATATCGTCACCTGCACCCGCGCCGCGCTGGCGGCGTTGCGAGGTGACGGGGATGTCGGCTGACACACATTCGCATTCTTGCATGAAAATCTTTGGTCCCCGCCCGTCCGGCTGGTAGACTGCCGCCTGCGGGCCACAAGAGCCCGGCAACGAGGGACGGACATGGATATCTCACGCGGTTTCCTGGTGGCGGGCGCGGTTTATCTGGTGGTCGGCATCGTGTTCGGTGCCTATATGGGCGGCAGCGGCGACCATACGCTTGCGCCGGTTCATGCCCATATCAACCTTCTGGGCTTCACGCTGATGACCGCGTTCGGCATCGGTTACCGGCTGATCCCCGGCCTTGCCGAGGGGGCGCTTCCCAAGCTGCATTTCTGGCTGCATCAGATCGGGTCGCTGCTTCTGCTTCTCGGTCTTTTCCTGATGATGACCGGCACTGTCGCCGAGGCCAGCATCGGCCCGGTCTTCCCGGTGCTGGAAGGCGCGATCCTGCTGGGTGCGGTGCTTTGGCTGGTCGGCGTGATCCGCCACGCCTGAGCCTGCGCGTGTTTCCGGGCGCTCGACGGCCCGGGTGTCCGGGGCTAACCTCTCGCCCCAAGGGCAGGGGGAGAGACGAATGCGCGACATGCTTGCAGCCGAGGCGCGGCGCTTCGCCAATACGGTGATCTGGTCCTGGGACGGTTTCCGCGCTGCCTGGGCCACGGAAAAGACGATGCGGCAGTGGACCATCGCCAATGTCCTTTCGGCCGCGCTGGCCTTCACGCTGGATCTGAGCCCCGGCGAACGCGCGCTGATCCTGGCGCTGGGCCTTCTGGTGCTGGCGGCGGAGCTGATCAACACCGCCATCGAGGAGGTGGTCGACCATATCTCGCCAGGCCCCGACCCTCGGGCGAAGAAGGCCAAGGACTGCGGCTCGGCCTGTGTGGCGCTGGCGGCGATCGCGGCGGGGGTGGCCTGGGTGGTGGTGCTGGTGGGGTAGGACAGATGGTGCCGTTGGGTAGGATAGAGCAGGTGTGATCTTGCAGATCGAGAGTTCAATGGGCTAGCAAAACCCAGCCGCCTTCGGACCATTCGTACATTTGATTAGATACCGGGTAAGCAGAACTGCCCTCCTCCTGGCGAAGGTATGCCAAAACGATCTCCCTGGCTGGGCTCGAATTCGCGTCAAAAACAAATATGCTTCCACGACTGGGATAAATGAGACCAATGCTGCCCCTCTTGGCGGACAGGTCTTCCCATATTTCCGGAAGCGCCATAAGGGCGCCTTCGTTCACCCCATCCATGACGAATGTGGCGATCCAGGGATCCTCGGAGAGAGCAACTATTTCCATCTTCGTGGCGCGATTTCGCAGGTTTCCGAATGCGGATTCGGAAAGCCTGTTCTCAGAAAGCCCTGAACGTTTGAGATCACCCGTAGTCAAATACCTCAGAAGCTCCGATTCCGAGATGACATAATAGATGGAAAGCCCGGGCGCGATCGGTTCTTGAACGAGCGGAGCAGAGTCGGGGTTGGCGGCGAGAATATCTGAAAAGAGATTCTGCTCTCTGATGGCCGGCAGTAGCTCGTCAACTAAAAGTGGTGCCTCAGATAGTGGGTTCTCAAGCAGAATTGAGATATGGTGTTGTACCTCGTCAAGGCGCTGCTGCCGCGAGGATAAAGAAGAAATATGGGCTTCAATGTTATCTGGATAGAGTGTCAGTTCATGCCCATCATTCATGGCTATCTTTAGAGACTTACCTTCCACATCGATAACTGCATTTTTGACTTCAGCATGGGACCGGGCAGCCTCTTGCATGAATTTCAGGGTCTCTGAAATGTCTGCTTTGGCAGATGCTGAAGCTAGCATGAGCGCAAGACGAAGTAGAGCGCGAAACAACTTATAACCTCGCAGACGGGTTGCAACTGCTCATCATTCTCGCAGATCGGTGCAGATTCAGGAACGCGGAATGTAACGGCTGATGATGAAGTGGGGGCAATTCAAATGAGAGACCGGCTACTGCCCGCAAGCGAAGAAAGGCCTCACACCACCCGACCCCAGAGATCGTACTCCCCGGCCTCGTCCACTTCGACCTGGACGATGTCGCCGGGGGCCAGTCCCTCGAAGCCTTCGTCGATGAAAAGGTTGCCGTCGATCTCGGGCGCGTCGGCCTTGGTGCGGCAGGTGGCGCCGTCTTCGTCCACCTCGTCGACGATCACCTCCAGCACTTTTCCAACCTTTGCGGCGAGTTTCGCCCCAGAAATCGCCTGCGCTTTTTCCATGAAGCGATCAAAGCGCTCCTGCTTCACCTCTGGCGGGACGTGATCGGGCAGGAGGTTCGACCGCGCTCCGGCGACGTTTTCGTACTGGAAGCAGCCGACCCGATCCAGTTGCGCCTCGTCCAGCCAGTCGAGCAGCGTCTGGAACTCCGCCTCGGTCTCGCCGGGGTAGCCGACGATGAAGGTGGAGCGCAGGGTCAGGTCGGGGCAGACCGCGCGCCAGGCGGCGATCTCGTCCAGGGTCTTCGCCGCCGCCGCGGGCCGGGCCATGCGGCGCAGCGTGTCGGGGTGGGCGTGCTGGAACGGGATGTCGAGATAGGGCAGCACAAGCCCCTCGGCCATCAAGGGGATCAGCTGGCGGACATGCGGATAGGGATAGACATAGTGCAGCCGCACCCAGGCGCCGAGCTTGCCCATCTCGCGCGCAAGATCGATGATATGGGCGCGCACCTCGCCGCCCTGCCAGGGGGAAAGGTCGTGCTTGCGGTCGACGCCATATGCCGAGGTGTCCTGGCTGATCACCAGAAGCTCCTTCACCCCCGCCGCCACCAGCTTTTCCGCCTCGCGCAGCACGGCATGGGCGGGGCGGCTGACCAGCTTGCCGCGCATGTCGGGGATGATGCAGAACTTGCAGGCGTGGTTGCAGCCTTCGGAAATCTTCAGATAGCTGTAGTGCCGGGGCGTCAGGCTGACGCCGGTCGCGGGCAGAAGGTCGATGAACGGATCGGGCGCGGGGGGCACCGCGCCATGGACGGCATCCAGCACCGCCTCGTACTGGTGCGGGCCGGTCACCGCCAGCACCTTTGGATGGGCGCCGGTGATGTAGTCGGGCTCGGCGCCCAGGCAGCCGGTCACGATCACCCGGCCGTTTTCCTGCAGGGCCTCGCCGATGGCCTCAAGGCTTTCGGCCTTGGCCGAATCCAGAAAGCCGCAGGTGTTCACGATCACCGCATCCGCGCCCTTGTAGTCCGGACTGATCGCATAGCCCTCGGCCCGAAGCCGGGTCAGGATGCGCTCGCTGTCGACCAGCGCCTTCGGACAGCCCAGCGAGACCATGCCGATGGTCGGCTGGCCCTCGCGCCGCAGGTCGGGGACAAGGGCGCGGGCAAGGTCGGGGCGAAGGATCGGCGGGTTTTCGGACATGCGCCGCCTATACTCCGCGCGGGCCTGCGTGGAAAGCCCGGGGCCGCGCGCGCCTCTCGGCTATTTGATGCCAGTCCGGACCCCCTGACTTGGCATCGCGCCGCCTGCGGGCATAGACTTCGACAAAACAAGAACATCCGAGGAGGTGAGCATGCGCTGGATCGTCCGGGTCGGGGTAGGGCTGGCGGGGATCGTGCTGGTGGCCGTCGGCCTTTTGGCCATGGTCCCCTCCGAGCGGATCGCCCAGGCGGTCTCGGCGCAGTTCGAGGCGATGACCGGCCGCAAGATGGCCCTGACCGGCGAGGTGAAGCCGCGGCTCTGGCCCTCGCTGGGTGTGACGACCGGGCCGGTCAGCATCGCCAATGCCGACTGGGCGGCGAGTGACCAGCCGCTCTTCCGTGCCGAAAGCCTGTCGATCGACGTCAACCTCGGCGCGCTGATGGGGGGCGAGGTGAAGATCCTCGGCCTGTCCGCCGACCGGCCCGAGATCAACCTGGAGCGCGACAAGGACGGCCGGGCAAACTGGGTCTTTGCGGCCAGCACGGCGGGTGCGGAGGGCGGCGTCCCTGCCGCGGCGACCGGCTTCACGCTGGACCAGGGGTCGATCACCGGCGGACAGGTCCGGTTCAACGACCGCCAGTCGGGCCGCGTGATCGCGCTTGACGATGTGGACGCGAGCCTGTCGATCCCCGATTTCTCCGGCCCCTTCATACTGAAGGCGACGGCGCTGTCCGGGGGCCAGAGCGTGGCTCTCGACCTGAAGGGCGGGGTCTTCTCGGCCTTCGCCATGGGCCGCGTGGTGCCCTTGATCGCAAAGTTGACTGCAGGCGGCTCGACCGTCAGCTTCGACGGTCGTGGCGGCTATGCCCCGGTTGCGGCCGAAGGCGCGCTGACGGCGAACCTTGCCGACCTTCCGGCAGTGGGGGCGCTGATGGGGTCGGACCTCGCCCGGCCCGACCCCGGTCTTGGAAAGGACAAGCTTCAGGTCACCGGCACGCTGACCATGGACGGCACCGGCGCCGCCTTCCTGCGCGAGGCCGAGATCACGGCGGACCAGAACCAGGTCAAGGGCGACCTCGACCTGCTGCCGGGCGAGGCGCGCTACAAGCTGAAGGGCCAGCTGACCGCCGGGCCGATCACCATCGGCACCGGACCGGAGGGCGAGATGGGCGGCGGCGAGGCGGGCGGGATGGCGGCGGCAGCCTGGCCCGCGGGCGAGATCGACGTCAGCGCCGTTGGCGCCATGGATGCCGAGATCGCGCTTGCCGCCCCTTCCATCGACCTGGGCGTCCTCAAGCTGGGCCAGACCCGGGCGCTTGTCACCATCGACCGCGCCCGCGCCGTGATCGACATCCGCGAAATGCAGGCTTACGAGGGCCAGATCACCGGAGATTTCGTCGTGAACGGGCGCGGCGGGCTGTCGGTCGGCGGGCGGCTGGCCTTCGCGGGCCTGAAGACGCAGCCCTTGCTGACCGACCTCGCGGGCTGGGACCGGCTGATCGCGACCGGCGATTTCGACCTGGAATTCCTGGGCGTCGGCAATTCCGTCGATGCGATCATGAAAAGCCTGAAAGGGAAGGGGTCGCTGGAGCTGGGCCAGGGCGAGCTGCGGGGTCTCGACATCGCGGGGATGCTGAAGAACCTGGACCCGAACTATGTCGGCGAAGGACAGAAGACGATCTTCGACGGGCTGGCGGGCACCTATACGATCACGGGCGGCGTCCTGTCGAACAGCGACCTGAAACTGGTCGCGCCCTATCTCACCGCCTCGGGTGCGGGCGAGATCGGTCTCGGGACACGCACGCTGAACTACCGCCTGCGGCCCACCGCGCTTGCGGCGCAGGACGGGACGGGCGGGGTGATGGTGCCGCTCTTGATCACCGGGACCTGGGCGGAACCGAAGTTCCGGCTCGATCTCGAAAGCATCGCGCGCGAGAAGATGGAGGCCGAGGCGAAGGCAGCCGCCGCGCGGCTGGAAACGGAAGCCAAGGCCGCCGAAGCCGCCGCCAAGGCCGAACTGGAGCGGCGGCTGAAAGAAGAGCTGGGGGTCGAGGTGGCGCCTGACGAATCCCTCGGCAATGCCACCCGACGCGGAGTGCAGGACGCGCTGGAAGACCAGACCCGCAAGGCGCTGGAGGAGATTTTGAACGGGAACTGACCTCCGCAGGGACCCTCGGGTCTACTTCAACGCCGCCAGAAGGTTGGCGTAGTCATCGGTCCAAAGGTTGATGCTTGGTTCGGGCAGGGGCGCCCAGGCCGGATCGGTCGCGGTAAGGCCAAGGTCCGCAGTTGTTCGCGCCAGCGTCACGACCGTAGACGGAAAGGCCCCGACGGCGCCTTCCAGTTCCTGCGCCCTCTGGGAGCGGTAGCGTCCGATCAGCCCCAGTTCCCGTGCCGCAGCCGCCAATGGCTGAGCCAGATCGTAAAACCGGTTCGAGACATGGAAGACCAGGATGCCGCCTGTGTTCAGCCGGTCAAGGTAAAGCTGAATTGCCTCGGCCGTGGCAAGGTGGACCGGAATGGCATCGGAACTGTAGGCGTCGATGACCAGGATGTCGTATTTCAGATCGGTCTGTTGCTGCAGCACGATCCGGGCATCGCCGACATGGATCTGGGCATCTGGCGCGCAGGTCGACATGAAGCTGAAATACTCTGGATTTTTCGCAATATCGACAACCATGGGGTCGATTTCGTAGAAGTGCCAATCCTGGCCGGGTTTGCTGTAGCAGGCCAGCGCACCAGTACCGAGGCCGATGATTCCAATGGTCCGGGGCGGAATGGCGCGTTCCTCGTTGACGATCTGTGCCATCAGGCCTTTTGGATGATAATACGTCAGGGGCGTTGGTCGCGCGGCGCTTTCTGAAATCAGCTGGGCACCGTGAACAGTCGTGCCGTTCTTGTATTCCCGCATGTCGCCACGCACCGAGATGAGATGCACGCCAAAGAAGCTTCGGTCGATCATCAGGATATTCGCAGTGCCGAACAGCGCCCAGATCCCGATCATGGTCGCGGTGGTTACGGTCGGCACAACGGGCTGCCGGGCAAAGACCACATAGATGACCATCAGGATCGCCACCGCCAGCAGCGTTTTGACGACCGGACCAAGCGCGTGCAGCGCCGTGATGTCCAGAAGCATCGGCGACAGGCCCACCAACGCGAGCACCAGGCCGAGCGCGACCTCGCGCGGGGCATTGGCGGCCGGGCGTCGGATCATCAGCAGTGCAATCAGAGCGACAGTGATCGGATATTCCAGCAGCCGGTCGAAGACCAGAGGCGCGAAGATCGAGTTGAAGAGCCCGCCCAGCGCGCCCCCGACCGACATCGTCAGGTAGAAGACTGTGAGGTACTTCGCATCGGGCCGCGCCTCGAAAAGCATGCGGTGGGCGATCAGGCTGACGACGAAGAAAGCCAAAAGCAAGACGGCAATCCACGCAAGCGTCGCGGTTGGGCGCAGGCTGAAGAACACCAGCACTCCCAGCGCCAGTGGCAGCAGGCGAAGCAGCCGGTCAGCGGTTAGCGGCGAGCGGTTGGAAAAGACTAGCACGAAGGTCAGAAGGTAAAGCGCCAGCGGCACGACCCAGACCAATGGAAAGGATCCAAGGTCGGTGCTGATCTTGGAGGTAACGCAGAGCATCAGCGACGATGGCAGAAAAGCCAGGAATGCCCAGTAGCCCAAGGTCTTGATTCCGGGTTCGGCTCTGTCGGAGGCGGCCGCCTCGCGGGGCGCGCCAGCAGGCTCGGCACCGCGTCGTGCGGCCAGTCCCGAAAGCAGCAGGAGCGGCCCCAGCGCCATAAACCCAACTGACCAGCCACCGGAAATGGCCTTCATGCCGAAAAGCGGCTCGGCCACCAGCGGAAAGGCCAAAAGAGCCACCAGCGAACCCAGGTTGCTGGCCGCATACAGAAAATAGGGGTCGTCGGCGCTGGGGCCACCGCTTCGGCGATACCATGACTGGATCAGTGGCGCATTGGCCGACAGCACACCGAACGGCAGTCCGACCCCAAGCGCATACAGCCACAGTGTCTGTGTCACGACAGGACGCGAGGGATCATATTGCCAGCCCGACGGCACGGCCAATGGCAGGACCGTCATCGCCAGCAGCAAAAGCGCGATATGAATCACCACCTGCGCCAGTGTGGGAACATAGCGCGTCATGAGATGGGCATAGAGATAGCCGCCAATCAGCACCGTCTGGAAGAAGAGCATCGCAGCGGTCCAGACGGCAGGCGCTCCGCCAATCTGCGGCAGGACCATGCGGGTAAACAACGGCTGGACGAAGAACAGCAAAAGTGCGCTGGTGAAGATCGTGGCCGTGAACAGGATCGGAATAAGACGCCCCGAACGCCGATCGCTCTCTGCCGAAGTCATCATCGTCATCGCCCGTCTCCTGCACTGTGCCGCAGCAACAGGACAAGTAAATCGGGCAAATTTGGGCCGAATTGGTGAACAATCCACGAAGCACACCCGGCGACGTCCGCGATACGGCGACGCCGGGGCTGAAACGCTGGCCGAAGATCGGAGGCGCCAGAGCGCTACCGCCGCCGGTCGCGCCTTGCGCTCATCGGCTGGAAGGCGACGCCGACATGTGCTTCGCAATAGGGCTTGCCGGGCAGGCTGGGCAGGCCGCAGAACCAGAAATCATCCGTCGCCGGGTCGCCGATCGGCCATTTGCAGGTCCGCTCGGTCAGCTCCATCAGCGTCAGCTTGCGCGCGCGCTTCTCCACCTCGCGGACCGAGGCCAAGGCCTCGGGGCTGATCTCGTTCAGGCTGGGTTGCGGCGGCAGCGGCTGGCCGGCCGGGATGATCGCCTTGCGGACCGGCAGCGGGGTGACGTTGGACGACGGAGCAGGGGCCGCCGCCGCAGGTGCCGCCGGGCGCGGTGGCTCGGCGCGCGGGGCCGGTTCCGGCCGGGGGGCGGGCTCGGGCTTGGCCGCCGCGACAGCTGCGGCCGGGGCGCTGCTCTCCTCCTCGTCCTCCTTGCCGCCCACGCGGTTCGACAGGCCGAGGCGATGCACCTTGCCGATCACCGCGTTGCGGGTCACCCCGCCCAGTTCCTTGGCGATCTGGCTGGCCGACTGGCCCTCGTTCCACATGCGCTTGAGCGTCTCGACGCGCTCGTCCGTCCAGGACATCCCGATCTCCGCCTGTCTGTGCTACCCGGACATTCTATCCGTCCGGGGCAGGGGGCCGCAAGGGTCGCTCTCGCAAAGGGTCAGGGATGCAGGCGCAGCGCCCGCGCTTCGGCATGGCGCACGATGGGAAAGCCCGCCCGCCGCCGCAGAAGCTCGGGCTCGGGACAGACCGCCGCCAGCCGCGCCCGGTCGTCCGGGAGAAGCGCGGCAAGCCCTGCCTCGCCGGGATGGAAGCTTTCCGACAGCGTTCCTTCCGCCAGCAGCACCTCATGCCGGTCGCAGAGCAGCATCACATAATCGACTCCGCCCCCTGGCAGAACCACCCGCGCGGCCTGATCGTCGACCAGCGCCTGGGCGGCGACCAGCACCCGGTCCTCGCCGAAATAGACCGCGGCGCGCCAGTCGTCGATCAGCACCCGTTGCTGGGGCGAGACGACCAGTTCCCGTGCATTGCCCAGGGCACCGGGGCCGAAGGCCACGGGCCGAAGGCCCGGATGCGCCAGAAGCTCGACCACCTCCACCCGCCGCCGTCCGACCCAGCGCAGCGGGCGCGAGCCGTTGCCGAGCGTCGTCACCACCTCTCCTGCGACCAGGGTTTCGACCGGACGCGGTCCGTCGGGCGTGTCGATCCGCGTGCCTGCGACATAGGCCGCGAGCGCATCGGTCAGGGCCGCGCCGTGAAGCACCGGCCCGGATCCCGGCACCCAGGGCCGCGCGCTGGAAAGCCCCGCCGCCTTGCCGCCGACGCGGACCAGGAACAACCCCGGACGGCCCGCGACCGGCTCGACCGCGACCGCGCTTCCGGCGCGATGTTCCATGCTAGGCGGAGTATCTTCTGCCAGCACCAGCCCGTCCGGCCCCTCGGTCAGGCTGATCCCGACCGGCGTCGCGCCCTCCATCAGCACGGGCAGCGTCTCGGCAAGCCGCGCGGCCCAGCCCTTCGCGGCTGCCGGTTTCGGCAGGATCACCCGGTCCAGCGCATAGACGCCGACAGTGATGCGCTCAGCGACCATGTCTGTCCAGAACCCCCGGCTTTCCGCCCTGCCCGGAGGGGCCCCCGCCCCTTCATCCCCGATCCTGCATTGCCAGCGTTTACAGGTCATTGCCAGCGAAAAACCCAAGGCCTGGGAAAGCACTTTACCCGCGCGCATATTCCCGCTACTGACGCCCCATGACCGCAGGATCTTGCCATATCCCCGCCTCGCGCCGACGCCGTCGCGCCTGACGCCTATCCTGCCGTCATCGGCGCTGTTGCGCCTCATCCTTCCCCAAGTTGACTCCCAGCCAGCCCTCGGGCACCCATTGGCTTTCACCTGAAGGACCCTGTTCCATGATCCCCTCCGTCCTGCCGACCTACAACCGCGCGCCCCTGTCCTTCGTGAGGGGCGAGGGCAGCTGGCTCTGGGCGGAAGACGGGCGCCGATATCTCGACCTCGGCTCGGGCATCGCGGTGAATGCGCTGGGCCATGCCCATCCCGCGCTGGTGCAGGTGCTGACCGAGCAGGCCGGGAAGCTGTGGCATGTCTCGAACGTCTACACGATCCCTGAACAGGAACGGCTGGCGAAGCTGCTGACCGACAGCACCTTCGCCGACACGGTCTTCTTCACCAATTCCGGCACGGAAACCGCCGAGCTGGCGATCAAGATGGCGCGCAAGTTCCATTACGACGCGGGCCAGCCCGAGCGGACGCAGATCGTCGCTTTCGAGGGCGCGTTCCACGGTCGCTCGACCGGTGCCATCGCGGCGGCGGGGTCGGAGAAGATGGTCAAGGGCTTCGGCCCGCTGATGCCGGGATTTGTCCATCTGAAATGGGGCGACAATGACGCTATCCGCGCGGCCATCACCCCCGGGACCTGCGCCGTGATCATCGAGCCGATCCAGGGCGAGGGTGGCATCCGCGTTGTCCCCGACGCCGAGCTGAAGCTGATCCGGCAGCTTTGCGACGAGACCGGCACGCTCCTGATCTTCGACGAGGTGCAATGCGGCATGGGCCGTACCGGGCGGCTCTTCGCGCATGAATGGGCGGGTGTCACGCCGGACATCATGATGGTCGCCAAGGGCATCGGCGGCGGCTTCCCCCTGGGTGCGGTGCTCGCCACCGAACGCGCCGCTGCGGGCATGACCGCCGGGACCCATGGCTCCACCTACGGCGGCAACCCGCTTGGCTGCGCGGTGGGGGCGAAGGTCGTCGAACTGATCGCCAACCCGGCCTTCCTGGCCGAGGTCGCCCGCAAGGGCGCGCTGATGCGGCAGGGGCTGGAAAGCCTGGTCGCCCGTCACCCGGCGGTCTTCGAGGACGTTCGCGGCGAAGGCCTGATGCTGGGCCTGAAATGCAAGCCGGCCCCGGCAGATGTGGTGAAGGCGGGCTACGAGGCCGGCATCCTGACCGTTGCCGCCGCCGACAATGTCCTGCGCCTTCTCCCCGCGCTCAACATCCCCGACGACGACATTGCCGAGGCGCTGCGACGGCTCGACCAGACCGCCGCCGCCCTCGAAAAAGCTGCCTGAGCTTCTTCTGTTCCCAAATATCCAGGCGTTCCGGGGGTGAACCCCCGGCCGCCGGATCAAAAAGCGAAACGACATGAACCACTTCCTCGACATCCACCAGACATCCCCCGCCGACCTGCGGGCCATGATCGACAATGCGCAGGCGATGAAGACCGCGCGCAACGGCCGCCCCAAAGGCTCGCCCGACGATGAGACCCCGCTCAAGGGCCGCATGGTCGCGCTGATCTTCGAGAAACCCTCGACCCGCACCCGCGTCAGCTTCGACGTGGGCGTCCGCCAGATGGGCGGCGAGACGATGGTGCTTTCCGGCAAGGAAATGCAGCTCGGCCATGGCGAGACCATAGCCGATACCGCCCGGGTCCTGTCGCGCTATGTCGACCTGATCATGATCCGCACTTTCGAGGAAGCGACGCTGCTGGAGATGGCCGAACACGCCACCGTCCCGGTGATCAACGGCCTGACCAACCGCACCCACCCCTGCCAGATCATGGCCGACGTCATGACCTACGAAGAGCATCGCGGCCCCATCGCGGGCCGCAAGGTGGTGTGGTGCGGCGATGGCAACAACGTCTGCGCCAGCTTCCTGCATGCGGCCGGGCAGTTCGGCTTCGACTTCACCTTCACCGGGCCGGAAACGCTGGACCCGGAGGATAAGTTCGTCGCCTTCGCCCGCGAGAAGGGATCGAAGATCACCATCCAGCGCGACCCGTTCACCGCCGTCGAAGGCGCCGACCTTGTGGTGACGGACACCTGGGTCTCGATGCACGACCCGGAATCGGCCAAGGAACGCCGCCACAACCAGCTGCGGCCCTACCAGGTCAACGAACAGCTGATGTCGCGGGCCAAGCCCGACAGCCTGTTCATGCATTGCCTGCCCGCGCATCGCAACGACGAGGCGACGAGCGCCGTGATGGACGGCCCGCATTCGGTGATCTTCGACGAGGCCGAGAACCGCCTGCACGCCCAGAAGGCGGTCATGCGCTGGAGCCTGGGGGTGTAGGCCCCGATGGGACGGGCGGGCGCTTGACAAGGCCCCGCCCGCGCCCGACGCTTCAGCGCAAAGGGAGGTTCCCATGCACCGCCGTTCCGTCGCCGTCTTCGACCGTTTCCTCTCGGCCCTGGCCGTCATCCTCGACAAGGCCAGCGCGCATTGCGAGGCGAAGAAGATCAAGCCCGAGGTCATCCTCGCCGCGCGCCTCTTCCCCGACATGTTCCCCTTCGCCCGCCAGGTCCAGCTCGCCTGCGACTTTGCGGCGCGCGGCACCGCCCGGCTGGCGGGGCAGGAGCCGAAAGGCTTCCCCGACACCGAGACCACGTTTGCCGAGCTGAAGGACCGGATCGCCGCGGCGCGCGGCTATATGGGCAGTTTCCAGGCCGCCGACTTCGCCCATGCCGATGCCCGCGAGGTGCATTTCAAGGCCGGGGGCCGCGACATGGTGCTGAAGGGCGACGAGTTCCTGTCGTTCTACACCCTGCCGCAGTTCTTCTTCCACGTCACCACCGCCTACGACATCCTGCGGGCGAACGGGGTGGAGCTTGGCAAGCGGGACTACATGGGCGCGCCCTGAACCTGCCCGCGCGCGGGCAGTCGTTCGACCCGTGTCTTATCAACGGCTTGCGAGGCCGCGTTCAGGATTTGGTAACCTCTGTCTTCTTCATGCCGGTTGCCCGCCCGCAGGGGCCAGCACCTTCCGTGCATCGGCATCCGCCGCCCGTGCGGCCAGGAGCGCGACAACCACAAGGATCAGCGCCAGCCCGGCATAGGTCGGGCGGAAGCCGGCGTGCTCGGCCAGGAAGCCGATGGTCGAGGGCGCGACGAGGATGCCGCAATAGCCGACCATGGTGACGATCGAAATCGCATTGGCCGAGGGCAGGCGGGGATGGTTCCCGGCGGCCGAGAACAGGATCGGCACCATGTTCGCCACGCCCAGGCCTGACACCGCGAAGCTCGTGATCGCCAACCAGTCCCAAGGCGCCAGCGCCCCGCCCATCAACCCCGCTGCGCCCAGAAAGCCCGACAGCCGCAGCGTCCGCACCGCGCCCAGCCGGTTGCGGACGGTATCGCCCAGGAAGCGCATCACCGCCATGGCCCCGGCGAAGAAGGCGAAGGCCAGGCCCGAGACGAAGACATCCGAACCCAGTTCCTTCTGCAAATAGATCGCCGCCCAGTCCAGCACCGCGCCCTCGGGCACCATCGAGAAAAGCGCGAGGAACCCCAGGAGCCAGATGTGGAAGTCTTTCGGGAAAAGCTTCGTCTTCGGCGTGGCCACCGTCTCGGCCACCGGGCCGCGTGGTGCTGGCGGCAACAGGAACGGCATGGCTACCAGTACCATTGCCGCCACGACCGCGGCGGTCAGCAGCGACTGCACCTCGGACCCCCAATGCGCGATGACCCAGGCCCCGGCCGAGCCGCCGATGAAGCCGCCCAGGCTCCAGAACCCGTGCGAGGAGGACATGATCGCCTTGTGCAGCCGACGCTCGATCTCGACCGCCTGCGCGTTCATCGCCACATCCATGCAGCCCGCCATCGCCCCGAAAACCGCCATGAACAGGGCCAGGGCCCAGAGGTTGGGCGAGAAGACCACCATCGGCAGGACCGGGATCAGCGCCAGCGAGAACAGCGACAGCACCCGCCGCCCGCCGTACAGGCTGATCAGCCGCCCGGCGAAGAGCATGGCCGAGACCGCCCCCAGCCCGAGGACCAGGATCAGCAGGCCCAGCATGGATTCCGTCACGCCGTGGCGCGGCATGAGAAGCGGGATTTGCGGCGCCCAGGCGCCCATGACGAAGCCGTTGGCCAGAAACATCGCCGCAACCGCCCACCGCGCGCGCTGCGCCTGCACATCCACCTGCATGATCCGCCCCTTCACTGTTAGCGCCGGTCATAATCTGCGCGCCGGACGGTTGGAAGGCCGGTCGGATCAATCCGTGTTGCAAGGCTGAAAGGAAGCGCTGGGGCGCCGCTGGCTGTCTCCGGGCAAGAACGATCCCCTTTCGCGGTCAGGTCCCGCGCGGCTTCGCCCGCAGCGTCGGTTCCGCCTGCGTCGGGTCTTCGGGCCAGGGGTGGCGCGGATAGGCGCCGCGCATGTCCTTGCGCACATCGGCGTAGGAGGTCGCCCAGAAGCGCGGCAGGTCGGTCGTCACCTGCACCGGGGCCCGCGCCGGGGACAGGAGCGTGATCCTGACCGGCATCCGCGCCGCGCCGACCACGGGGTGAACCGTGACGCCGAACAATTCCTGCAACCGCACCTCGATGGCGGGCACCTCGCCCTCGTAGTCGATGGGAATCTTCCGGCCCAGGGGCGTCTCGAAGCTTCCCGGCACCAGCCGGTCCATCTCGGCCAGCCGGTCCCAGCCCAGCAGGGCCTGAAGCGCGGGAACGAGGTCCAGCGCCTTGATGTCCGCTTCCGTCCGCATGCCGGAAAGGTGTGGCAGCAGCCAGTCTTCCGCAGTGGCCATGAGGTCGGCATCCTCCACCCCCGGCCAACCCTCGCCCCGCGCCAGCCGGGCCCGCGCGCGTAGCCGCCGCGCCGCCGGGGACCAGGGCAGGCCGAGAAGCCGCACCCCCTCCAGCGCCGCCTGCGCCACGACGTCGGGGGCCGCGTCCCAATGCCGGTCGTCCAGCACCAGCGCGCCCAGCCGTTCCTGCCGCCGCGCGACGACGCGGCCTTCGCGTTTCGACCAGTCGCAGACCTCGACCCAGGCGATGCGGTCGGCGTAAAGCCCCCGGACCTCGGCCTCGCTGATCGCCACCGCCTGCCGCACCGTCGCTTCCCGGGCATCGCCGTCGAGGTCGGTCGCCACGATGAGCCGGGCGCCCGACAGGGGCAGACCGGCGGGCATCGCCGCCCCCTTGCCCCCTGACAGCACCCAGCGCGGCGCCTCGCCCTTCCGCCGCAGGCCGATCCGGTCGGGATAGGCCAGCGCCGCCATCTCGGCGAGGGTGTGTGCCGGGGAGCCCCCCGCCTGATCGCCCGCTTGGCCAACCAGGCTTCGCGCTGCCGTTGCCAGCCGCCTCGCCTCGGCCCGGATGCGCTCGACCACGCCCCGGTCCGCCTCTGGCCCCGGGCGCGTCACCGCCTGCACCCGCAAGGCCAGGTCCGGTGGTGCCCCGCGCAGCGGGTCGCGTTCCGCCAGGAGGGCTGCCAGGGTCGCCGCCTCCGGCCCCGCCACCGCCAGCATGTGCCCCAGCCTCGGGTGCAGCGGCAGTCCCGCCAACCTGCGCCCATGCGCGGTGATGTGGCCGTTTGCGTCCAGCGCGCCCAGCCCCTGCAACAGACTGCGGGCCTCGGCCAGCGGTCCCGCCGGGGGCGGCGTCAGGAAGGGCAGGTCCGCGCCCCCCCAGAGCGCCAGTTCCAGCGCCAGCCCGGCCAGGTCGGCCACTTCGATCTCGGCAGGCGGGTAGGGGGCGAGGCCACCCTCCTCGCCACGGGTCCAGAGCCGGTAGCACAGACCCTCGGCGACCCGACCCGCGCGGCCCCGGCGCTGCTCGGCCTCGGCCTTGGTCGCCCGCTCCGTCACCAGCCGCGACATGCCGGAGTTCGGGTCGAACCGCGCCCGCCGCGCCCGGCCCGCATCCACCACGACGCGGATGTCGGGCAGGGTCAGCGAGGTCTCGGCGATCGAGGTGGCCAGCACCACCTTCCGCCCTTCCGCCGGGGCCAGCGCCGCCCGCTGTGCCGCAAAGTCCATGGCACCGTAGAGGGGCCGCAGCGCGACGCCCGGCAGGCCGGACAGCAGCGCCTCCACCCGGCGGATTTCGCCTTCACCGGGCAGGAAGACCAGCATCCCGCCTTCGGTTTCCTCCAGCGCGGCCCTTACCGCGCATGCCACCACCGCCTCCAGCCGCAGGGACGGGTCGGGGGACCGGGGTAGCCAGCGCGTCTCGACCGGGAAGGCGCGGCCATGGGACGTGACCACCGGCGCGTCCCCCATCAGCGCGGCCACCGGCGCGGCGTCCAGCGTGGCCGACATGACCAGAAGTTTCAGATCCTCGCGCAGCGCCCCCCGCACCTCCAGGCACAGGGCCAGCCCGAGGTCGGCGTTCAGGCTGCGTTCGTGGAATTCGTCGAAGATCACCAGCCCGACGCCCGTCAGTTCCGGGTCGGACTGGATCATCCGGGTCAGGATCCCTTCTGTCACCACCTCGATCCGGGTGGCGGCAGAAATCTTCGCCTCGCCCCGGATGCGGTAGCCCACGGTCTGCCCGACTGGCTCGCCCAAGGTCTCGGCCATCCGCTCGGCCGAGGCCCGCGCCGCCAGACGGCGGGGCTCCAGCATCAGGATGCGGCCCGTTACGATACCGCGCGCGAGAAGGTCCAGCGGCACCAGCGTGGTCTTTCCCGCGCCGGGCGGGGCCTGCAGCACGGCCATGCCGCGCGACGCCAGGGCATCGGCAAGCTCGGGCAGGGCAGAGGTGACGGGCAGGTCGGCCATGCCCCGCTTATGGCGCGGCGCCCAAGCCAAGGCCAGCACTGGACAGGTCTAAAATCTTTCGCCGAAAAATTTTAGACCCCTCCTGTCACCCCGCCCCTCTCGCCAATCCCGTATCCTTCCGGCAATAAGGCGGAAAGGAGGGGACCATGGACACCACCGAACGCGCCCGACTGATCCGCGCCGGCGACCGCCGGGCGCTGGCCCGCGCCATCACGCTGGTCGAAAGCGCGCGGGGCGATCACCGGGCCGAGGCGCTGGCGCTGATCGACGCCCTGCGCCCGGCGCGCGAGGCGCTGCGGATCGGCCTGTCCGGCACCCCCGGCGTCGGCAAGTCCACCTTCATCGAGACTTTCGGGCTGATGCTGACCGGGCAGGGCCTCAAGGTGGCGGTGCTGGCGGTCGACCCCTCCTCCGCCCGCTCGGGCGGCTCGATCCTTGGCGACAAGACCCGGATGGAACGCCTCTCGCGTGAGCCGAATGCCTTCATCCGCCCTTCGCCCAGCCAGTCGCAACTCGGCGGCGTTGCCCGCCGCACGCGCGAGGCGGTGGCGCTGTGCGAGGCCGCGGGCTTCGACGTGGTCCTGATCGAGACCGTCGGCGTCGGCCAGTCCGAAACCGTGGTTGCCGAGCTTTCCGATCTGTTCCTCCTGCTTCTCGCCCCCGCAGGCGGCGATGAACTGCAGGGCGTGAAACGCGGGATCATGGAGATGGCCGACCTGATCCTGGTCAACAAGGCCGATGGCGATCTCAAGCCCGCCGCCATGCGCACCGTGGCCGACTATGCCGGGGCGCTCCACCTCCTGAGACGCCGCCCGCAGGACCCGAAAGGCTTCCCCAAGGCGCTGCCGGTCTCGGCGCTGGAGTCCGAGGGGCTGGCGCAGGCCTGGGCAGAGATGGAGACCCTGATCGCCTGGCGGAGGGAGAATGGCCATTGGGCCCGCGCCCGCGCCCAGCAGGCCCGCCACTGGTTCGAGGAAGAGGTTCGCCAGGGCCTTCTCGCCGCGCTGTCGCGAGAGCCGCAGAAGGGCCTGATGGCCAGCTTGGGCGACCGCGTGGCTGGCGGCGATCTTTCCCCCGAAGCCGCCGCCGCCCAGATGCTCGACCTTCTGGGCCGCGCGCGGTAAAGGCCGGGGCGACTTCGGTCAGGCTCACTCGTCGGTCCCGAACGGCTGAACCGTGCGCCAGGGCGGCTACCGCGTGAAGATCAGGGCCAGCCCCGCCACTGCCAGCACCGCGCCCGCCCAGCTTGTCGCAGTCGGCCTTTGCCCCGTCCGCAGCCACAGCAGCGGCAGGATGATCACCGGCGAGGTCGCCGACAGCGTCGCGATGATCCCGGTCTGCGACCCCTGCAGCGCATAGAGGAACAGGGTCATCCCCAGGAGCAACCCGATCAGCGCCGTCGCGCCGGTCAGCACCAGAAGCTTTCCCGTCACCCGTTCGGGCCGCGGCGGGGCGAAGGGCAGGGTGGCGACCAGCCCCATCGCCAGGCCCGAGGCGCCCACCCGGATCAGCGAGCCGACATAGGGGTCGAGGCCCCCCGCCATGTAGGGTCGCGCGATCAGCGTACCCACCGCCTGACCCAGCGCCGCGCCCAGGCCGAAGAGGACACCTAGCCGTAACCCGCCGCGGATCGTCTCCAGCCGGTGCGCGCCGCTCGGCGGGCGCCCCATGATCGCCAGCGCCACCCCCGCGACGGTCAGCGCGATCCCGCCCCAGGCCTGGGCACCCAGCCGCTCGCCCAGCACCAGCCAGCCCAGGCTTGCCGCCATCGGCGCGTTCAGCGCGAAGACCGCCCCGGCCCGCCGTGGCCCCAGCCGTCCCACGGCGGCAAAGTTGAGTGTGTCGCCAAGCAGAATTCCCGCCACGCCGGAGACCGCCAGCATCGCCACCGCTTCCCACCCCGGCAGCGCCAGCGTGCCCGAGGCCAGCACGACGAGGCCCAGAAGCAGCGTCACGAAGACCTGCCGGATCAGGTTGAAATGGAACGGCCCCAGCGCCCGGATCGCGTCCGAGGCGATGATCCCCGTCATCGCCCAGCAGGTCGCGGTCCCCAGCGCCGCCAGTTCGTGGATCGGAAAGGTCATCGCATCTCCTTTGACGTTCCGTGGCACAGGCCAACCGGCGCCGCAAGAACGCCCGCTCTTTCAACCGGCATGGTTCGGTCTTGTCCGAACCATCCGTGCTGGACAAGACCGCCGGGCTGCCGCATCCTGCGCCCATGACCGAAAGCCCGAACATCGCCGCCCTGGCCGCCGCGCTCGCCGATCCGGTCCGGGCGCGGATGGTCACGCTGTTGATGGATGGCCGTGCCCGCACCGTGACCGAGCTTGGCGCTGCCACCGGCCTCGCCAAGGCCAGTGCCTCGGAGCAGGCCGCGAAGCTGGTCGGTGCGGGCTTCCTTGCCGCCCGCAGGCAGGGGCGGCACAAATACCTCGCGCTGGCCAGTTCCGACATCGCCCGGCTGGTCGAGACGATGATGACGCTTGCGGGCGATGTCCCGGCAAGGGCGCCGCGCAGCGGCCCCCGCGATCCGGCCCTGCGTGAGGCCCGGCTCTGCTACAACCACCTTGCGGGCCGCCTTGGCGTGCAGCTTTACCAAAGCCTCTCTGCCCGCGGTTTCCTCGCCCATGCACCGGGCGGCCTTGATCTGACCGCCTCGGGCCGGGCCTTCTGCCTTGCCCTCGGCCTTGCCCCGGAGGATCTGGCGCCTGCCCGCGCGCCCCTTTGCCGCGACTGTCTCGACTGGACGGAACGGCAAAGCCATCTCGGCGGGCGGCTCGGCCGGCTTTTGCTTGCCCGGATGGAGACAGAGGGCTGGCTGCGCCGCCGCCCTGCGACCCGCGCGCTGATGGTAACTCCGCGCGGCCATCAGGCCTTTGCGCAGGCCTTTCCCGCCGCCTGACCGCTTGACGGCGCCGGGGATTCCCCTTACACGCCCCCAATCGAATTCGAGGGTCGGGGATTCCCCGCCTTCTCCCGTTTTTGACGAATCGAAGGAACACCGCAATGTCGCGCGTCTGCGAACTCACCGGCAAGGGGCCGATGTCGGGCAACACGATCAGCCACGCCAACAACAAGAGCCGTCGCCGGTTCCTGCCGAACCTGAACGAGGTCACGCTGATCTCGGACGTGCTGGGCCAGTCGTTCAAGTTCCGCGTCACCGCCGCGGCGCTGCGCTCGGTCGACCATCGTGGCGGCCTCGACGCCTATCTCGCCAAGGCCAAGGACGATGAGCTGTCGGCCAACGCGCTGAAGATCAAGAAGGACATCGCCAAGGCGCAAGCCGCGGCCTGATCCGGCTGACGTTACTGCAAAGGCCCCGCCTTCGGCATGAAGGCGGGGCCTTTCGCGTTTCAGCTGGATGGCGGGCAGATTGCACGCCTGGCCGGGGGTCGGACGGGGGCCGTGCGCAGGGTGGGGCGCGATCCACCACTCTGCGCGATCACTGGCCGTCGATCACCCGGCGCAATAGGCCTCGGCGGTCTGCCCGAAGCTCTTGTAGCGTTCCCAGAACGCATCGTCCGCGGCCGATTGCGACACCCAGGTCGCATGGGCCGCATCCGGGTCCTTGAAGAACTTCGCCGCCCGGCGCTGGTCGCCACCAGACAGCGTCATGTCCGCCGCCTGTTGGATGCAGCCACAGAGCGCCCGGTTGCCACCACGATCCGAGGCCATGCAGGCCCGCTCGATCGGACCGGCCACTGCCACGCTGGACATCATCGGGAAAACGGCCGCCGCTGCGGCCAGAAGCACATAGGGTTTCATTCGTTTCTGCCTCATTTGCCGGGCATGGCCAGGCATGTCACCCATTCCACCGCCGGTCATCTTGTAGAAGGGATGATGCCAAGTCCAAGCGATTTTTTCAAGCCCTGACAGAGGGTTGAGGGGAATCAGCGGGAATCCGCAACCCCTCGCGGGCCTGTCCAGCCTCTGCTACAAGATGAAGTGGCTGGCCGCTCGGGCCGGCCACGCGCCAGAGCCAGGACGACACCATGCCGCATCCCGCCCCCAGCCCCCGCACCCGTGCCCGCCGCCTGCACGACAAGGCCGCCTATGACCGCGCCGTGATCGATGCGATTCTCGACGCGATGCCCGTCGCCCATCTGGGCCATATCGTCGACGGCTTTCCCGTCGTCACCCCCACCCTGCAGTGGCGCGAGGGCGACCGCGTCTACTGGCACGGCTCCTCTGCCAGCCGGATGCAGAAGCGCGCGACCGGCACCGAGGTCTGCCTCACCGTGACCCTTCTCGACGGGATGGTCCTCGCCCGCTCCGGGCTTGAACATTCGGTCAACTACCGCTCGGTCATGGTCTTCGGACAGGCCGAGGTGGTGGAGGGCGCCGAGGCCAAGGCCACCCATCTCCGCCGCATGATGGAGCAGATGTTCCCCGGGCGCTGGGATGCGCTGCGCCCGATCACCGCGCAGGAGCTGAAGGCGACGCGCATCCTGTCGCTGCCCCTGACCGAGGCTTCCGCGAAAATCTCTGCCGGGCCGCCCGCCGACCCGCCCGAGGACCGCGCGTGGCCGGTCTGGGCCGGGGTCCTGCCCATTCGCCTGACCGTCGGCGCCCCGGACCCCGCCCCCGACCTGGCCCCCGGCCTGCCGGTGCCGGACCATGCGAAGGGCTATCGCATCGGCTGAAAGCCCCTGACGCCCGTCGCCGGTTTCGCCCCGTCTTGCCCGCGACGAGACGGCGAAGCCGGGACGCAGGAGCAGCCCCCTTTCGCGGCCTTGCAGGGCAGGCTATACGCGCGCCCATGATCACGCTCGACCGCATCCGCAACTTCTCCATCGTGGCGCATATCGACCACGGCAAATCCACGCTTGCCGACCGGCTGATCCAGTCGACGGGCACGGTCGCCGCACGCGACATGCAGGCCCAGCTTCTGGACAGCATGGACATCGAGCGGGAACGCGGCATCACCATCAAGGCCAACACGGTGCGGATCGAATATCCGGCCAAGGATGGCCAGACCTATATCCTGAACCTGATCGACACCCCCGGCCACGTCGACTTCGCCTATGAGGTCAGCCGGTCCATGCGGGCGGTCGAGGGGTCGCTGCTGGTGGTGGACGCCTCGCAGGGCGTCGAGGCACAGACGCTGGCCAACGTCTACCAGGCGCTGGACGCGGGGCATGAGATCGTGCCCGTCCTGAACAAGATCGACCTTCCCGCCGCCGAGCCCGAGCGGGTGAAGCAGAACATCGAGGATGTGATCGGCCTTGACGCTTCCGACGCGATCCCGATCAGCGCCAAGACCGGCCTTGGCATTCCCGACGTGCTGGAGGCCATCGTCCACCGCCTGCCTCCGCCCAAGGGCGACCGGAATGCGCCCCTGAAGGCCATGCTGGTCGACAGCTGGTATGATGCCTACCTCGGTGTCGTGGTGATGATTCGCATCATCGACGGCGTGGTCCGCAAGGGCGACCGCATCAAGATGATGCAGACCGGCGCGGTCTACGGCATCGACAAGCTCGCCGTGCTGAAGCCGCAGATGCAGGACATCGCCGAGCTTGGCCCGGGCGAGATCGGCGTCTTCACCGCCTCGATCAAGCAGGTCCGCGATACGAAAGTGGGCGACACCATCACCCATGAGAAGAAGCCCTGCGACGCGCCGCTGCCGGGCTTCAAACCCTCGGTCCCCGTGGTCTTCTGCGGCCTCTTCCCGGTCGATGCCAACGACTTCGAAGCCCTGCGCGACGCCATCGAGAAGCTGGCGCTGAACGATGCAAGCTTCACCTACGAGATGGAGACTTCTGCGGCCCTCGGCTTCGGTTTCCGCATGGGCTTCCTCGGCCTTCTTCACCTTGAGGTCGTCCGCGACCGGCTGGAACGGGAATACGACCTCGACCTGATCACCACCGCGCCTTCGGTGGTCTTCAAGCTTTACATGAATGACGGCGAGGTGCGCGACCTGCACAACCCCGCCGACATGCCCGACCTGACCTATGTCGACCATATCGAGGAGCCGCGGATCAAGGCCACGATCATGGTGCCCGACGAATACCTCGGCGACATCCTGAAGCTGTGTCAGGACCGTCGCGGCATCCAGCTGAACCTCACCTATGCCGGGTCGCGGGCGATGGTGGAATACGATCTGCCGCTGGCCGAGGTGGTGTTCGACTTCTACGACCGGCTGAAGAGCGTCACCAAGGGCTACGCCAGCTTCGACTACCAGATCAGCGAATACCGCGAGGACAATCTGGTGAAGATGTCGATCCTGGTGAACGACGAGCCGGTCGATGCGCTGAGCATGATGGTCCACCGCGACCGCGCCGAGGCCCGCGGGCGGTCGATGGTGGAAAAGCTGAAAGACCTGATCCCCCGCCACATGTTCAAGATCCCGATCCAGGCGGCGATTGGCGGCCGGGTGATCGCCCGCGAAACGCTGAGCGCGATGCGCAAGGATGTGACCGCGAAATGCTACGGCGGCGACGCGACCCGGAAGAAGAAGCTGCTGGAGAAGCAGAAGGCCGGCAAGAAGAAGATGCGCCAGTTCGGGAAGGTGGAAATCCCGCAAGAGGCGTTCATCGCGGCGTTGAAGATGGATGGGTAACTCGTAGGGTGCGCTGTAGCGCACTTTTGCGGCGCGGAACGGTGCGCTGTAGCGCACCCTACCCATACGCCCCGCCCCTCGGCGCGACCCGCACCACCAGAACCACCAGCCGCCCGTCCTCGATCACATAGACCACCCGCCAGTCGCCGACCCGGACGCGCCACTGGTTCACCTCGCCCACCAGCTTCAGGCACCCCGGTGGACGGGGGTTTTCAGCCAGCTTCTCGATCGCGCGCCTGATCGGCGTGGACAGCCGCGCGTCGCGAATGGCCCGCAGCTGTTTTTCAGCCGTTGGCGTGTAGTCGATGCGATAGCGGGTCATTCGGACTTCAGGTCAGCCTCGATCTCGGCCCATAATTGTTCATGGCTGATCGCCTTCGACGGGTCCGCCAGATATTCGGCATAGGACTCCGCTCCCAGCCGGGCCAATTCCTCGTTCTCCAGCCGCTCGTAATATTCCATCGCCTCGGGAGAGATCATCACCGCCACCGGTTTCCCGTGCTTCTTGATGGTGACATCCTCGCCGCCGTGCTGGACCTTGCCCAAGAGGTCAGCCAGCCGCTCGCGCGCTTCGGATACTGTGACTTCGATCATGGCCCGCCCATTTCGTACAAAATGATAGAAACGTAAGATACGTCATATCTGTACGAAATCAATCCCGAACCGACTGTACTCAAGCAGAAGAACGCAGAAAAGCGGGGCGATCCCTCGCCTCGCGGGTTGCTTCATCCTACCCTTCGCAGGGTTTACTTGCACACCCCCAGGTCATCGCAGAACACCCCTGCCGCGCCGCCGATGACGGCGCCGGTCAGGGCGTTCCCGCCGGTCACATCGGCGATCACCGCCCCGCCCGCAGCGCCCGCAAGGCCGCGTTCGGTGTCGGTTTGCAGGCAGCCCGACAGGGTCAGGGCGACGGCCATCAGGCCGGACAGCTTCACGAGGTTCATCGGTCACTCCTCCAGGTTCACTGGGCCGATCCTGCCCGCCCCGCCTCGCCTTCGCATCGGCCAAAGCCGCCTGTTCCGACGGCTCGGCAGGCTTTCACCCACCGCCCGCGGCGAAACCGGCGGCTCTCTGCCTACATCCCGGCCTTGGTCTCCTGTGCTTCCTCGGTGATCGCCTTTCCGGCGGTCGTCAGGTCGCGTCCTGCACCTTCGACGGTTTCGCAGGCGGCAAGGCCCAGAAGGGCGAGAAGGGCTAGGGTTCGGGTCATGGGTCAGGTCCTTGGTTGCATTCCGGGGTCAACCCATCCGCCCATGCCCCGTTCCCGGCATCGCCGACCAAAGGTCAATTTCCGCCGATGCCCGCGCGTCGGGATGAGGGAAGGTGCTTAACCCATCATTAACCAGACACTGCCATCCTGCCTGCATGAAAGCCCTCATCCCCCTTCTCTTCCTCGCCGCCTGCGGTGCCTCCCCTGCGCCGGAGTTCCTGGGGGCCACGCGCAGCGACGTCACCCTGAACGGCCGGGCCTATACGGTCTTCCAGAAGGGAGAGCGGGTGGAAATCATCCGCCTCGGCCACGCGAAACGGGGGGAGCATCAGGCAATCCGCGCCACGATGATCGAGTTGATCCCGCGTGTGACGGGTTGCAAGCTGCGCGAGTCGACGTTGACCGGCGACAGCGGCGAAATGCGGGGCTCGCTCGACTGTCCGGCTTGACTTGGGGGCCTGAAACGCCAAGAAGCAGGCAGCGCAACCGGGGCCTGTCATGCCGAAGATCGACCTCTCGCGAACTCTGCCGCAGGCAAGGATTCCCGAGCTTCCGAACCCCTATTTCGGCAAGGTCCGCGACTGCTACGACCTGCCCGACGGCACCCGCCTTCTCATCTCCTCCGACCGGATTTCCGCTTTCGACCGCATCCTCGCGGTGATCCCCTGGAAGGGGCAGGTCCTGACCCAGCTGGCCCGCTACTGGTTCGAGCGGACGGGGGATATCGCAGCGAACCACGTCATTTCCTACCCCGACCCGAACGTGGTGCTGGGGAAGAAGCTGACCATCCTCCCGGTGGAAATCGTGGTCCGTGGCTATCTTGCGGGCACCACCTCTACCTCGATCCTGACCCAGTACCAGAAGGGCCAGCGCGAGATGTACGGCCACCGCCTGCCCGACGGCCTCCGCCCGAACCAGGCCCTGCTGCAGGCGATCATCACCCCCACTTCCAAGGCCTTCGACGGCGGGCATGACGAACCCCTGACCGCCGCCCAGATCGTTGGCACGGGCCTGCTGACGCAAGCGCAATGGGATGAGGTCAGCGCGAAGGCCCTCGCCCTGTTTGCCCGCGGCCAGCAGATGGCGGCGGAGCGCGGGTTGATCCTGGTCGACACGAAATACGAATTCGGCACCGATGCGGCGGGCAACATCCTTCTTGCCGACGAAATCCATACGCCGGATTCCAGCCGCTACTGGATCGCCGAGGGCTATGCGCCGGCGTTTGCAAGCGGCGACCGGCCGCCCAGTTTCGACAAGGATGTCATCCGCTCCTGGGTCGTCGCGCGGTGCGATCCCTACAAGGACCCGGTGCCGGACATCCCGCTGGAAATGATCGAAAAGACCGCGCAGGTCTATATCGGCGCCTATGAGGCGATCACCGGCCAGCCCTTCGTGCCCGACGGCAGCGCGGCCACGCCGCTTGACCGCATCCGGGCGAACCTGATGCCGTTCTTCACGACCTGACCTGTTCGCGCTAACAGTGGTGAAATCCGAGGGGGGGACGACCATGATTCTCAGCTGTGGCGAAGCGCTGATCGACATGCTGCCCAGGACCTCCACGCTGGGTGAGGCCTGCTTTTCCCCCTATGCGGGAGGGGCGGTCTTCAACACCGCCATCGCCCTGGGACGGCTGGGGGCGCCCTCGGCATTCTTCTCGGGCGTTTCCAATGACATGCTGGGGGAAATCCTCGCGGATAGCCTGACCGCCTCGAAGGTCGACACCCGGCATCTCGCGCGCTCCGACCGGCCGACCACGGTGGCCTTCGTCAAGCTGGTGAACGGCCAGGCGACCTATGCCTTTTATGATGAGGGCACGGCGGGGCGGATGCTGTCGACCGCCGACCTGCCTGACCTGCCCGAGGAAGTTGACACCCTGTTTCTCGGCGGGATCTGCCTGGTCAACGACCCGGCCGCCAGCACCTATGAGGCGCTGCAGGCCCGCGACTGCGCGACCCGCGTCACCATGGTCGATCCCAATATCCGGCCCGGTTTCATCGCCGGCAAGGAAACCGAATATCGCGCCCGGATCGAGCGGATGGTAGCGAAGGCCGACGTCGTGAAGCTTTCCGACGAAGACCTGCACTGGCTGGAAGGGCAGGGCGACCCGACCGCGCTGGCGCGGGGCATTCTGGCCCGGGGGCCGAAGGTGGTCTTCATCACCGAAGGCGCGAACGGCGCGCGAGCGGTGACGGCGACGCAGGATATTTTCGTGGCGGCGCAGAAGGTTACGGTCGTCGATACCGTGGGCGCCGGGGATACGTTCAACGCCGGGGTCCTTGCAGCGCTGCACCAGGCCGGTGCGCTGACCAAGGCCGGGGTGGCCGCGCTGAGCGATGCCACGCTGACCGCCGCGCTCTCCCTTGGCACGCGGGCGGCGGCGGTCACCGTCAGCCGTGCCGGGGCCAACCCGCCCTGGGCGAACGAGCTGTGAGGGCGGTTCTCCAGCGCGTCACCGAGGCCCAGGTCCGGGTCGACGGCGAGGTGATCGGCCAGACCGGCAAGGGCTTCCTGATCCTCGTCTGCGCCATGGGCGGCGATACCGAGGCACAGGCCGAGAAGCTGGCCGCCAAAATCGCCAAGCTCAGGGTCTTCAAGGACGATCAGGGCAAGATGAACCTGTCGGTCCGCGACATCGGCGGTTCGGCCCTGGTGGTCAGCCAGTTCACCCTCGCCGCCGATCTGCGCGGCAACCGGCCCGGCTTTTCCACCGCCGCGCCGCCAGCCGAGGGCGAGCGGCTTTACCTCCATTTCAGCCAGGCGCTTGAAAAGGAGGGTGTTCCGGTCGCCAATGGCCGCTTCGGCGCCGACATGGCGGTCAGCCTCGTCAATGACGGGCCGGTGACCATCTGGATGGACACCGACCAACCCTGATCACTTGAACGGGTTGCCCGGGGTGCGCTTGGTGATCACGTCGCCGCAATCGATCAGCGCCGAGATCGAGGCGCTGGAGCCCGCCAGCGAATAGTTCTGCACTTCCTTCCCGCTGTTGTCGCGCAGATAGAGCCGATTGCCCCGCGCAACCTCGGCGATGAAATTCACCCCGGCCTGGCTGTCGGGCAGGTAGAACAGCACCGAATTCTGGTAAAGCTCCGCCCCGGTCAGGTTCCACGGCGCGCGGCGGTCGATTTTCACGCCCAGGTCGGCGGTCTGGCCTTCGCCGAAAGCCCAGGCAGTGGAATAGAACTGCAACTGCACCGCGCCGTCCGGGAAGGTCCAGATCGAGAAGCTTTCTCCCGGAGCCTTCACCTCGGCCACGCAGCCGACCGAGCCGTCGTCCCAGCCGACAATCGAAACCTGCCAATGCTTGTGCGAAAAAAGGACCTCGGACTGCTGCGCGCTTGCTATCCCGGTCCATGCGGAGATCAATGCTGCCGCCAAGCCCATGCTAAACTTCATCTTCATATTCCTGTGAATGCATCCCTCGCAGCCCGTTTTCGCGCCGTGCGGCGATTCAGGCAAATGAAACTTGCTGTCATGCAAGCGACAATCCGTTCCCGTTGCCGGATCAGGACGCCCATTCCCAGGGGTTGGAGAACTGCCCCAGAATCGCGGCAACCGCGCTATCCTCTGCCGGCCCCGATTTCGCCAGCTGGGCGACGAGGCCCCGCTTCTTGTCCTCGACCACCGTCGCGACACGGGCGGGAAGACCGGCCCCGGACAGGGCGGCATCGTAGGTCCGGGTGATCGCCAGCCGCCGCAGGTCGGGCTTGAACACCTTGCCGACCGCCGTCTTCGGCAATTCCTCCAGAATTTCCAGATGCTTGGGCACAGCCGCGCGCTCGCTGATGTGCTTGGCCGCGTAGGCCATCAACTCTTCGACCGTGGCCGAGGCGCCCTTGACCAGCTCGACATAGGCGCAGGGCAGTTCCCCCGCATGAGCGTCGGGCTGGCCGATGGCACCGACGAAGGCCACCGCCTCGTGCCCCATCAGCGCTTCCTCGATCATCGCCGGGTCGATGTTGTGGCCGCCGCGGATGATCAGGTCCTTGGCGCGCCCAGTGATGAAGAGATAGCCCTCGGCGTCGATCCGGCCCAGATCGCCGGTGCGCAGGAAACGGCCATCGGCGAAGAGCTCCCGGTTCTTGTCGGCCTCGGTATAGGTCGAGCCCTCATAGACGCCGGGGTTCGAGATGCAGATCTCTCCCACCTCGTCCACCGCGCATTCGCGAAAGCCGATGGCACCCTGCGAGGTCAGGATGCGCACCTGCGTATACGGGAACATGAGGCCGACCGAGCCGATCTTCTTCACCCCGTCCGGCGGGTTGACCGAGACGAGGCAGGTGGCTTCGGTCAGCCCGTATCCCTCGACGATCTCGACCCCGGTTTCCTTCTTGAAGCGGTTGTAAAGCTCGACCGGCAGGGGGGAGGAGCCGGAGAAGCCGTTCTTCATGCTGGAGATGTCGGCATTGACCGGACGCTGCATCAGCGCGGCCAACGCGGTCGGCACGGTGATCATGTAGGTCACCTTGTAGCGCTCGACCAGTTTCCAGAAATTGTCGAACACCCCCTCGCCGCGATAGCCCTGCGGGGTGGGGAAGACCACATGCGCGCCCGAGCCGATCATCGACATCAGGATCGGATAGCAGGCGAAGACGTGGAACAGCGGCAGCGGGCAGATCACCACATCGGTCGGCTTGAAGAGCAGCGTCGCGCCCAGCCAGCCGTTGTAGACCATGCCGGAAACCTTGTGCTGCGCGACCTTGGGCATCCCGGTAGTGCCGCCGGTGTGGAAATAGGCGGCGACCCGGTCCTCCAGCGTGTCGGGGAAGGTCAGCTTGTCGGCGGGCATCCGGGCCATTTCGACGCGGAAGTCCTTGACGTTCGCGGTGTGCTGCACCGGGTTCTTCGGGCGGACCCAGGGCACGATGACCTTCTTCAGCCCTGACAGGTAGGGCACGAGGTCGACCTCCAGCACGGTCTTCACGTTGGGCGCGAACTGGACCGCCTCGCCCACCTTCTGCGGCACGTCGGTCTTCGGGAAGGCCTTCAGCGTGACCACGACCTTGGCGCCGGTCTCGCGCAGGATGGCGCTGATCTTTTCCGGCTCCAGGAGCGGGTTGATCGGGTTGACGATCCCGGCCACCGCCCCGCCCAGCAGCGTGATCGCCGTTTCCATCGCGTTCGGCAGGATGAAGGCGATCACGTCCTTCTCGCCGATCCCCAGCGAGCGGAAAAGGTTGGCGGCCTGCGTGACCTTGCCGTGCAGTTCGGCCCAGGTCAGCGTGACCTTCTTCGTCTCCGGGCCCGAGAGGAGCTGATAGCTGATCGCGGGCCGCGCGCCATGCGCCGTCTTCGCCCGCGTCAGGAAATCATACATCGACCGCGCCTGGCCCCGGTCGGCCCAGGGCATCTCGGCCTCAATGGCCTTGAGGTCCGCAGCGGTTGCGAAAGTGGTCATCGGTTCCTCCCCTTCCTGCCCGCTGTTGCCGCAGGCTTCAGACGAACATGGGGGGAGGAAGCAGGTTTGTGAAGTCGGTTTGTCCCGACCCCGCCCGCCGGGACGCGACGTCAGACCGCGCCGTCGGTGAACTGCAGCCGGGCGAGGCGGGCGTAAAGGCCGTCCGCCGCCACCAGCTCGTCATGCGTGCCCTGCGCCACGATCCGGCCCTGGTCGAAGACGACGATGCGGTCGGCGCGCTTCACCGTCGCCAGCCGGTGCGCCACGACCAGCGTCGTCCGCCCCTCGGCCAGCTTGTCGACCGCCGCCTGCACCAGCCGCTCGCTTTCGGCGTCCAGGGCGCTGGTCGCCTCGTCCAGCAGAAGGATCGGCGCATCGCGCAGGATGGCGCGGGCAATCGCCACCCGCTGCTTCTGCCCGCCCGACAGCATGACCCCGCGCTCGCCCAGATAGCTGTCATAGCCCTGCGGCAATGCCGTCAGGAAGTCATGCGCGGCGGCGGCTTTGGCGGCGGCTTCCACCTCGGCGTCGGTCGCGTCCAGCCGCCCGAAACGGATGTTCTCGCGCGCCGAGGTGGCGAAGATCACCGGATCCTGCGGCACCAGCGCGATGAAGCGGCGGAAATCGGCGCGGGCCATGCTGGCAAGCTCCAGCCCGTCCAGCGTGATGGTGCCGGACTGCGGATCATAGAACCGCATCAGAAGCTGCAGGATCGTGGTCTTGCCCGCGCCGGACGGCCCGACCAGCGCCACCGTCTCGCCGGGCTTCACATGCAGGGACACGCCGACCAGCGCGCTGGCTTCGGGCCGCGCCGGATAGCGGAAGGTCACGTCCTGAAAGGCGATCTCGCCCCGCACCGGGCGCGGCAGGGCCACCGGGCGCAGCGGGTCCTGCACCGAATCCTCGGTCCCCAGCAGTTCCACCAGCCGTTCGGTCGCCCCCGCGGCCCGCTGCAACTCGCCCCAGATTTCCGACAGCGCGCCCACGGCGCCCGCCACCATGACCGCATAGATCACGAACTGGATCAGCGCGCCCACCGACATCGTATCCGACCGCACGTCGCGCGCGCCGATCCACAACACGCCCACGATCCCGGCGAAGACCAGGAAGATCACGATCACCGTCATCACCGCCCGCGTCTTGATCCGCGTCTTGGCGGACTCGAAGCTCTTCTCCGTCACCTCGGCGAAGGCGCCCCGCGTCGCGTCCTCATGCGTGAAGGCCTGCACCGTCTGCACCGAGGACAGCGCCTCGGAGGCCGAGCCGGAGGAGGCGGCGATCCAGTCCTGGTTCTCGCGCGACAGCTGCCGCAGCCTGCGGCCAAGCACGACGATCGGCACGATGATCGCCGGGACGACCAGCAGGACAAGGCCGGTCAGCTTGGGCGAGGTCAGGAACAGAAGCGCCAGCCCGCCCAGCAGGATCAGCACGTTGCGCAAGGCGACCGAGACGGAAGAGCCGATCACCGACAGGATCAGCGTGGTGTCGGTGGTGATCCGGCTCAGGACCTCGCCGGTCAGGATGCGCTCGAAGAAGGCGGGCGACATGCCCAGCACCCGGTCGAACAGCGCGCGGCGGATGTCGGCCACCACACGCTCGCCCAGACGGGTGACGAAATAGTAGCGCAGGCCCGTGCCCACGGCGAGCAGGGCGGCAATCGCCAGGGCCGCGCCGAAATACTTGTCCAGAAGCTCGACCTGCGCGGTGTTGAACCCGTCGACCACCCGGCGCACGGCCAGCGGCAGGACCAGGCTGACCGAAGCGGTCAGGATCAGCGCCATCAGCGCCAGCGCCGCCATGCCGCGATAGGGCCAGAGGAACGGCACCAGCCCGCGCAGCGCGCCGACCCGTTTCGACTTCGGCCGATCCTCGACCACCGAACTGTCCGACATATGCCCCGCCTCATGCGATTTCGGGCACGGGTTTAGTCGCTGGATGCCCCGCCGACAAGCGCCCCGGCCCGCGACCAAAGGGCATGGCCCCGAAGCCCCTCCGTCGCCCCTTTCCCCCGCCCGCTCCACGTGCCACGGTGGCGGCATGACCGACACCCCGCGTTTCTCTGCCGAAGACGGCGCGCTTCTCGCCTATCGCGACGAAGGCCGGGGGCTGCCGCTCCTCTGCCTGCCGGGCCTGACCCGCACCATGGCGGATTTCGACTATCTGATCCCGCATCTGCCGCCACTGCGCCTGATCCGGATGGACTACCGGGGCCGGGGCGACAGCGACTGGACCGGGGCCGCGACCTACACCGTGGAGCAGGAGGCGCGCGATGCCTTGCGGCTTCTCGACCACATCGGCGTGGCGCAGGCCGCCATCCTCGGCACCTCGCGCGGGGG
>Ga0209793_1000108_pt1 | contig 151300 bp, 142 predicted proteins | sample EBPBio122009_DNA_FD_185863 | JGI IMG/M metagenome (GOLD analysis project Ga0209793, IMG submission 185863) | Wastewater treatment Type I Accumulibacter community from EBPR Bioreactor in Madison, WI, USA - Reactor 1_2/2/2009_ DNA (SPAdes) (version 2) | ecosystem: Engineered > Bioreactor > EBPR...
CCTGGCCCGAGCCTGGACCCGCGTCATCTACCGCTGCTGGCACACCGAACAGCCCTACGACGCCAACCTGCACGGCGGAGCGCAGAGGTTGCCGATCGCGGCCTGAGGTTGACTCAGGAAGTGTCATGGCCACTCCACCCGGCTGCGGGGCACCGGTTCGTGGCTCTGAGCAGCGATCGGGTCATCGGCCACCGGCACGGCGGCCAGGCCCAGCCGCTGCCGCAGCGCGTCGGCGCCGGGGCACAGACCCCCATCGGCCCGCCACGCGGGGACGACCGACAGCCGCGGACCACGGCCGCAGAGCACCCCGATGGTCTCGATCCGCCGACCCTGCGGCGTCCGCCGAAGGTGCACCACCGCCTCGACGGCGCTGCCCAGCTGCGCCCGCGTCGCCTGCGGCGTCATCCCGGCCAAGGCCCCGAGCGCCTCCACACGGGCCACCACGTCCTCGATGCGGTTCGCGTGCAGCGTGCCGGCACCCCCCTCGTGACCGGTATTGAGCGCGGTCAGCAACTCCCGCACCTCGCCGCCGCGGACCTCGCCCACCACCAGACGGTCGGGCCGCATCCGCAACGACTGCCGGACGAGGGCGACCAGGTCGACCCCGCCCCGGCCCTCGACATTGGGCGAGCGCCCCTCCAACCGCACCAGGTGCGGATGATCCACGCACAGCTCCGCGACGTCCTCGACGACGACGATCCGTTCATCGGCCGGGACCTCGGCCAGCAGCGCGGCCAGGAGGGTGGTCTTGCCGCTGCCGGTGCCGCCGGTCACGACGTACGACGCCTTGGCCGCCACCAACGCCCGCAGCCAGGCCGCCGCCGCCTCGGTGACCGAACCCCAGGAGCGCAGGTCCTGCAGTCGCGGCGCTCGACGCCGTGGCACCCGCAGGCTGAGGTGCGCCGCGGTGGGCACCAGGGGCGGCAGGATCGCGTGCAGCCGTACGCCGCCGGGCAGGCAGCCGTCGACATAGGGGCTGGCGTCGTCGAGACGTCGCCCGGCCAGGCCGGCCAGGCGGACGGCCAGGCGCCGTACGGCGTCCGCGTCGCCCACCTCGCAGGAGGTACGCCGTAGCCCGCTGCCGTCGTCGACCCACACCCCATCGACGCCGTTGACCAGGACGTCGGTGACGTCCGGGCGGTCCAACAGCTCCTGCAGCGGCCCTGCGCCCAGCACCCGGGCGGCCAGTTCGGCGTTCGCCGCCCGTAGGCCGTCGGCACCCAGCAGGTCGGCGCGCGGGACCAGGAGCCGGCTCACCCCCGCGCTGCTCGGCGACTCGCCCGCGCCGACGAGCTGGGCCACCCGCAGCGCCTCCTCCGGGCCCCACCCGCTCACGCGATCCGCTCCTGCGCCGCCAGGACGCCCCAGAACCGGTCCGCCAGGGCCCCGAGCCGGGTCCGCGCGGCGCCCGGGGGCACGCCACGGGCCAGCGCGTCGTCCAGCCGCGGGTCGTCCGGGACCACCCCCAGCAACGGCAGGCCCAGCCGTTCGGCCACGAGATCGGCGAGGTCCGCGCGGCCGCGGGGGACCCGCTGGACCAGCCAGGCCCGCCCGGCCCCGCCCGCGGCGACAATGGCTGCCGCCCGACCGGCCCGGGCCAGCGCGGGGACACCGGCCCCCACCACCAGGATCAGGTCGTCGCAGCAGGGTGGACCCGATCCCGCCGTGGCAGGCCCCACAGCACCGGCCGGCCCCACAGCACCGATCGGCCCCGCGCCACCGGCCGTCCCGAGGTCGAGGACGAGGGCATCGGCAGCCGCGGCGAGGGCCGTCAGCACCGGGCCGGGGTCGGCGCCCTCGCTGCCGAGCGGCTGACCGGGCGGCTGATCGGCGGGCTGATCGGCGGCGGCGAGCACGTGCACGCCGTCGGCGGAGACGGGCAGGTGTCGCAGCAGGGCCGCTCCGTCGAGTCGGCCCCGGGCGGCGGCCAGGTCGGGCCAGCGGGCCCCGGGCCTGGATTCGAGGTCGAAGAGCGCGTCGATGCCGCCGCCGTGCGCGCTGGCGTCCGCGCAGACGGTGCGCAGTCCGGTCCGGGCGGCGACGGTGGCCAGGGCGGCGGCCACACACGACGTACCGACTCCGCCGGAGGCCCCGAGCACCCCCACGACAGCGGCGCCGCCGGCGCCCCGCCCACCCATCGTTGCTACGCGCGTCATGGTCCCAGGCTGACGGCGCCGACCGGTCCGGGCGGCGGGGCCGGCGCGAGGTGTGGACGAGGCCGACGTCGCCCAGGGGGTGTGGATACCGGAAAACGGGGGCGGCCCCCGTTGGGGGGACAACGGGGGCCGCCAACGCGCCTAACTCCGGGGGGGAGGAGTTGGTGCGCCGCGCTCAACCCGAAGGGAGCGCTAGGCACAGTCTGCCTCCCCTGCGGCCCTGGAGGCAAACCCATCTTTGCGCGTCGCCTCGCGTGTCGCGCCCCTATTCGGACGTCCGCCTCAGCCGTCGGGACTCTGGCCAGCCCGAACGCAATTCGCGGCGGTTGCGACAATGGGTCCAGACACGTCGATGGCACTCCCCGAGGACCCGGGGAGTGCCATCGATGACGTGCGACTCGCGAGTTATCAAGCGTGCATCAGAGCGCCCGGTAGGGCCGATGACACCGCCCGGTTAACCCGGTCGAGTCGCCCGCGGCACCTGCCGGGACCGTCCATCAGTGGACTGCCCGCGAGTGGGTTCTCGTCTGTCTCACGTCGGCGGCGAGGTGATCGCCGTCTTGATGTCAGGTGTACTCCTCGGCGGCGGCGGGGGCCAGCCGATCGTGCTGTCGCCCTTATCACATCGCCAAGCGGCGTGTCACATCGGGGCCGGTCGGGACGGCCGACGCCGAGCCGCTCGAGACCGCGACCCGCGCCGCTCGGGTCCGCTCGGGTCAGCTCGGCAGCCGCCCGGCCAGCACCGCGTCCGCGATGCTGCGCCCCTCCGCCACGGCCGCCAGCATGGACCGACCCCAGTGCGTCAGCCACAGCTCGACCCCCTCGCGGCGGCCCGTGGCATACCCCGCCAGGGAGCCGACGTACGCCGCGCTACCGGCATGGCCGAAGCCGACTTCCGGTACGGCGACCCCGGTGGGGTCCAGCCCGCTCGCGACGACGAAGGCCCGGTCCAGCGCGCGCGCCACCAATCCGTTGCCCCGCACGAACGGGCGCACGTGGGCGATCTCGGCGTGCGCGATCGCGGCGACCACATAGGCCGGGGCGCTCGCATCGGCAAGCAGACTGCCCAGCCCCTGCAGCCGGGCAGCCACCTCTCGCGCCGGTGGGGCGGCACCCAGGTCGGTCAGCTCCGCCACCAACTCCTGCTCGCGTCGCGGCCGCGCAACCGCCTCGGCCGCCAGCAGCGGCGCTCCGGCGGCCACGTGCAGCCGAGTGATGGCCTGACCCGGAGCGGTGCGCACCAGTCCGGCCACGTGCTCCGCCTCGGCCGTGGCCTGCACGGCGGCACGGACCACCGCGTCGGTGGCGTCCCGGCCGGTGGCCGGCTCGGCGGCGCCGCACAGCATGCGGCGTACGGTCGCCTCGTCCACCCGCGCCCCGTCGAGTTCCGCGCTCGCGCGGGCGCCGCGCACGCGCGACTCCGCGGCCGCCTCCGGGATGCGCCGGCGCAGCGCCTGGTGCCAGCGCAGCTGGGTGCAGGCGTCCCGCACCTCGGCCACGAGGGGAGCGACATCGGGCCAGGCGGCCATGTCGCGAAGGATGTCGGCCTGGGTCACCCGGTCAGCCTAGAGTTCGCTGGGTGATCGCGATGCCGCCGCCCTTCGCCTGGGAGGGAATCGAGGGGGTGCCCGGCTGGGCGGCCCTGGCCCTGATGGCGGCCGCGGCGATCGTGATCGCCGTCGCCATCACCTACGGGCTGCGCAACCGCGGCCGACTCACCTCCCCCGAGGCGCGGGCGACGTACGAGGCCCTGCACGTCGCCGCCGCCGCCGGCCGGCACCTGCGGGACGGCCTGACCCCCAAAGCCGCCGCGCGCGCCGCCCGCGACCTGCGTCCCCTGCTGCAAGTCGCCGCGGTCTCGCTGTGCGACCCGACGGACGTGCTCGCCTGGGAGGGCGCCGGGGCGCACCACCGGGACGCGGTGCTGGAACTGAGCCGCGAGGTGCTGGAGAAGGGCGCCACGGTCCGCCTCGGCGAGTTGGAGTTGCACTGCGGCAACATCGACTGCCCGATCCGGGGCGCGATCCTTGCCCCCATCGTCAGCGAGGACCGCACGGTGGGGGTGCTCGGCAGTTATGACCACACGGTGACCGCCGACCTGGTCCGGGCGACCGAGGCGGTCGCCGACTGGATCAGCACCCAGGTGGATCTCGCGGAGTTGGCGATTCAGCGCGAGCGGGTGATGGAGGCCGAGCTGCGGGCCTTGCGGGCTCAGATCAGCCCGCACTTCATCTACAACTCCCTGGCCGCGATCGCGAGTTTCGTGCGGACCGATCCGCCGCGGGCGCGCGAGCTGCTCCTGGAGTTCGCCGATTTCACCAGGTATGCCCTGCGCAAGTCCGGCCCGATGGCGACCCTGTCGGAGGAATTGGCCAACATCGAGCGCTATCTGACCCTGGAGCAGGCGCGGTTCGGCGAGCGCATGGTGGTCAGCCTGATGCTGGCCCCCGAGGTGCTCGCCGTTCAGGTGCCCACGTTGACGATCCAGCCCCTCGTGGAGAACGCGGTCAAGCACGGCATCGAGGCCTCCCCCGGGGTGGGGCACGTCTCGATCACCGCGCGGGACATGGGCACCGACGCCGAGATCGCCATCGAGGACGACGGCGTGGGGGCCGATCCCGACGAGATCCGGGCCATGCTCGCCGGCGAACGGGGCGACCACGTGGGGCTGACCAATGTCGACGCCCGGTTGCGCCAGACCTACGGCGACGACTACGGCCTGGTGGTCGAGACGGCCGTCGGAGCGGGATCGCGGGTTTCATTTCGTGTGCCCAAGTACTCACGTCGCGTCCAGGACCGTTGAGCGCACCCGCAGGTACGCTCAACGCATGAGTACGGAAGCTGGCCCTGCCCGGGATGGGCTGTCGGTGCTGGTCGTCGACGACGAGATGCCAGCTCTCAACGAATTGGCGTGGCTGCTCAGTCAGGACGACCGGGTTGCGGAGGTGCGCACTGCCGCAAGCGGGGCCGATGCCCTGCGCGCGCTGGACGCTGCCTCGGCCGACGTGGTCTTCTGCGACATCAGCATGCCGGGCCTGGACGGGTTGGAGCTGGCCCGAGTGCTGGGCCGCTTCGCGGAGCGTCCCCAGATCGTCTTCGTCACCGCCTTCGAGAAGCATGCGGTGGACGCCTTCGAGGTCTCGGCCACGGACTACCTGATCAAGCCGATCCGCGAAGAACGGCTTGCGGAGGCCGTTCGCCGGGTCGTCACCGCGCGGCACACCGCGGCACCCACGACGCCCGCCGCCCCGCCGGAGGACGAGACGATCCCGGTGGAGCTGGGCGGCGTGACGACCTTCGTGCAACGCAGCGACATCATCTATGTGCAGGCCCAAGGCGACTACGCCCGGCTGCACACGCGCAGCGCCAGCCACCTCATCCGGGTCTCGCTCACCACGCTGGAGGAGCGCTGGGCCAGCGTGGGCTTCGTGCGGATCCACCGCAGCACCCTGGTGTCGTTGCCGGCCGTCACCCAGGTCCGCACCGAACGGGGCCGCTGCGTGGTGGTCCTGGACGGGATCGAACTGCAGGTCAGCCGGCGACACACCCGCGAACTCCGGGAGCGGCTCCTGCGCCTGCCCGGTCAGGATCGCGGCTGACGCCGCCCGACCACCCATGACCCAACCTCCTGGCGGCGACAACGGACGCCGACGTCGCGTCGAGGGGTTGCGGGCCAGCCTGGGGGACGCCTCGCGCGGCTCCCGCGATGTGCCGCGCCGGGTGCGGGTGACCTCCCCACGCAGTCAAGCTCGGCGGCGACCTCCGCAACGGCCGTTGCGGACCGAGATCGGCCAACAGACTGAACTGGGCGAGGTCTACGTGACCTCGCTGATGCGGGCCCAGCTGCGCCTGTCCCTGGTGGTCGCGGGCGGCGTCGGGGTGGCGGTCGGGGTGCTGCCGGCGTTCCTGGTGTTGATGCCCACCCTGGCCGAGCTGCGGGTCGGTCCGGTGCCGCTGTCGTGGCTGCTGGTCGGGGCCATGCTCTACCCCTTCCTGCTGCTCGTGGCGCGCTCCTACACCTGGGCCTCGGAGCGGGTCGAACGCGACTTCGGCGATCTGGTGGAGTCCGAGTCGTGAACCCCACGCCGTCCCTCGTGACCATCGTCGTGGTCTGCTTGCTCACGCTCGCGGCCAGCGGGTTCGGGTTGCGATGGTCCCGGACCACCAGCGACTTCTATGTCGCCAGCCGCGCCGTACCGCCCTCCTGGAACGCCTCGGCGATCGGGGGAGAGTATCTGTCGGCCGCATCGTTCCTGGGTATCGCCGGGTTGATCTACCTCGAGGGCCTCGACACGCTGTGGTATCCGGTGGGCTACACCCTCGGCTTCGTCATGGTCCTGATCTTCGTGGCCGCCCCGCTGCGCCGCTCGGGGGCCTACACCCTGTCCGATTTCGCCGAAGCCCGGCTGGGCAGCCCGGCCCTGCGGGGGCTGTGCACCGGCCTGGTGATCGTCACCGGGTGGCTCTACCTGCTGCCCCAACTGCAGGGCGCCGGACTGGCCATCCGCGCCCTGACCGGCGCCCCCGGGTGGGTCGGTGGGGTGGTGGTCACCCTGGTGGTCACCGCCAACGTCCTGGCCGGCGGCATGCGCTCGCTGACCCTGGTGCAGGCGGCGCACTACTGGGTCAAGCTGTTCGCGATCGCCGTCCCGGCCGTGGTGCTGGTGTGGGTGTGGGCGCGCAATGGCCAGCCGATCCCCGAGATCCCCACGCTCGGCGAGAACCACCTCGGCGGCACCCGTCCCCCCGCGATGTCCCTCTACAGCGCGTACAGCACCCTGTTGGCTCTATGCCTGGGCACCATGGGCCTGCCCCACGTGGTGGTGCGCTTCTACACCAATCCGGACGGTCGGATGGCGCGGCGCACCACGGTCGTGGTGATCGGACTGCTCGGGCTGTTCTACCTCTTCCCGCCGATCTATGCCGCGCTGGGCCGGGCCTACCTACCCACCCTCCCGGCCGGGGATTCGGCCGACACGCTCGTCCTGCTGCTGCCCACCCTGATCGCCCCGGGCGCCCTGGGCGACACGCTGACCGCCGTCCTGTCGGCCGGGGCCTTCGCGGCCTTCCTGTCGACCGCCTCCGGGCTCGCGATGGCTGTCGCCGGGGTGCTCGACCAGGACGTCGTACGGCCCGCGCTCGGTTTGAGCCCGGGCGCCGGCGGGATCCGCAGCTTCCGGATCGCGACGCTGGCGGCCACCGGCATCCCGTGCCTGCTGCTGCTCGGCGTGAGCCGCCTCAGCTTGGCCACCACGGTCGGCCTGGTCTTCGCGCTGACCGCCTCGACCTTCTGCCCCCTGCTCCTGCTCGGGGTCTGGTGGCGGCGGCTCACCTCGGTGGGCGCGATCGCCGGGATGAGTTTCGGGGCGGTGGCCGCCCTCGCGGCGACCGTGACGACGGTCAGCGGCGTCGCCGGAACCGGATGGACCGCGCTGTTGCTGTCCCAGCCGGGCGCCTGGACCGTGCCGCTGTCGTTCGCCGTCACGGTGGTCGTGTCGTTGCTGACTCCCGGACGGGTTCCCCAGGACGCATTGCGGACGTTGGTGCGGTTGCATACGCCGGAATCCCTCGAGCTGTCAACCCCCCCACGCCAGTAGGCGCCGGCCGGTGGCGGCGAATTTCACCGTTTGCACTGGTACGAATCGTATACAAGAAGGTAAACACCGGACCACGTGCGCGGACACCCCCCACCTCCGTGCCATCCGTTCCGGTGAACGGAACGACACTTTACGATCAATTGACGAACGGTTGGGTGTCGATGCGGCCACGCGAGCCGATGGTCCCAGTGGATCGGCCGAACCACCACGCACAGTCCACTTGCCCCACGTCCGCCACAACGGGCGACCCGCATACCGCCCGCTAGGAGCCCGAGATGTCCCGCCTTCAGCAACTTGCCCTCATCGCCGCCCTGGGCATTCTCGCCGGCCCCACGACCGCACACGCCGCCACCATCGACGCTCCGGCCGTCGTGCACACCCGCGTCGTCCACACCGGCGTCGTGCACACCGGCGTCGTGCACACCGGCGTCGTCCACACCGGCGTCGTCCACACCGGTGTCGTCCACACGGGTGTCGTGCACACCGGCGTCGTGCACACCGGCGTCGTCCACACCGGCGTCGTCCACACCGGCGTCGTCCACACGGGTGTCGTCCACACCGGCGTCGTGCACACCCTGACCTCCGACGAGGGCGTCACCGCCCTGGCCGAGCTCGGCCTGCTCGGCTGACCAAGCCAGACCCCCGCCGACGCGGCCCCGCGAGTTGCTCGCGGGGCCGCGTTGCGCGCTCATGGCGCGCCGGGCGGGCACCGACCTCCGCGCCGCAGCCCACCCCGCGTCGTACATTTCCCCTGACAGGGCAGCACAGGGCCCTCCCCCGTCAGGGATCCGGCCCGCCCTACTGGCGACGCAGGAGGATGGCATGGCGGGCGAGGACCGGTACGGCGAGCGGGACGACGACATCGAGCTGGGCGAACCGCTGGTCTTCGGCTCCGGCTTCGAGCGCAGCCTGGCCGCGGACGGCGACCCGGCCAAGCGCCGGGGATGGGCCCGCGTGGTCGCCCCCCTGGTGCTGCTCAGCGCGGCGATCCTGTTGGGCGTGGCGGTGATCTCCGCCGTGGGCACGTTGCGGGCGCCGGTGTCGGAGACCGCCACCCTGCCTGCGGCGGCGGCCGCCCCGACCGGTACGCCGGGCCAGGGCACCTCCTCGGCCTCTGTCGCCGCCGGCTCGCCGACCACCTCGGGCACCTCGACCTCGACGTCGTCCCCCACCGGCAGCCGCACCACCGGCGGCACCGGCGATGCGGCCGCCCAGGAATTGCACCAGATCGCCGCCGACCACGAGAACCGCCCCCAGGGGCAGGTCTACGCGATCCTGTTCGACCTGACCGACGGCGGCGATGACCCCGGCCTCAAGACCGATTCCGGATCCAACACCTGGCACGCCGAAGACATCCTGGGGCTCTACCGGGACCGCGTCTCCGCCTGGCCGGGCGCCGTACTGCAGGAGCGCACCGAAGGTGACAAGCGCGCCTGGCGCCTCACCGTGAGCAACCCCCAGTGGCGCACCGCGGCGGAGGCGCAGAAGTGGTGCGATGCGTCGTTCGCGCAGTACGACGGCGCCGCTCGCACCTCCCGGTGCCGGGTGCCGCAGGGCTGAATTCGCTTGGCACGGCGGCGGAGAATACCGCAGCAAGCACCCCGGGGCGGACGTTGGCGACCACTCCGATCCGGACTTTTCGCCCCGGCGGGGGGTACCAGTCGGTAGCCACGCCGCTCGCCGCGCGCTGACCTCACCCTGTCGCGTGGGTCACAATGCCCCCTTGCCGGTCGGGGTTCCGACCCGCGAGAGTGACGCCGTCCAAAGACGCACGCGCCTGGAGGTTTCGCTGTGGCCGAAGAGACCCTTTCCAACCTACTGATCGAGGAACGGCGGTTCCCCCCCACGGAAGAAATCACCGCGTACGCCAATGGCACCAAGGAGCTCTACGACCGCGCCGAGGCGGACTTCGAGGGCTTCTGGGCCGAGCAGGCCCGCAAGTACGTCACCTGGTACAAGGACTTCACGCAGGTGCTGGACTGGAGCGATGCTCCGTTCGCCAAGTGGTTCGTGGGCGGCGAGCTGAACGCGGCGTACAACTGCGTCGACCGGCACGTCGAGGCCGGCAAGGGCGACAAGGTCGCGCTGAAGTTCATCGGTGAGCCGGGCGACATCCGCGACATCACCTATGCCGAGATGCAGACCCAGGTGGCCAAGGCCGCCAACGCCCTCAAGGCGCTCGGTGTCGGCAAGGGCGACCGCGTGATGATCTACCTGCCGATGATCCCTGAGGCGGCGATCGCCATGCTGGCCTGCGCGCGGCTTGGGGCCCCGCACTCCGTCGTCTTCGGCGGCTTCTCCGCGGACGCGCTGAAGTCCCGGATCGCCGATGCCGAGGCCAAGGTCGTCATCACCTCCGACGCCGGATATCGGCGCGGGTCCGCGTTCCCGCTGAAGCCGGCCGTGGACGACGCCGTGTCGGTCGAGGGCAGCCCGGTCACCAACGTGCTCGTGGTCAACCGCTGCGACGCCGAGGTGGCCTGGAACCCCGACCGCGACGTCTGGTGGCACGAGGCCCTCGAGGCGGCCAGCGAGGACTGCCCGCCGGAGCACGTCGACTCCGAGCACCCGCTGTTCATCCTGTACACCTCGGGCACGACCGGGAAGCCCAAGGGCATCCTGCACACCACCGGCGGCTACCTGGTCCAGGCGGCGTACACCAACCACGTCGTGCACGACGTGCACCCCGACGAGGACGTCTACTGGTGCACGGCCGACGTGGGCTGGGTCACCGGCCACACCTACATCGTGTACGGCCCGATGGCGCTCGGCGCGACCCAGATCATGTATGAGGGCACTCCGGACACCCCGCACCAGGGTCGTTGGTGGGAGATCATCCAGGACCACAAGGTCACGATCCTCTACACCGCTCCGACCGCGATCCGCACCTTCATGAAGTGGGGCGCGCAGGTTCCGCAGAAGTTCGACCTGTCGTCGGTGCGCATCCTCGGCTCGGTCGGTGAGCCGATCAACCCCGAGGCCTGGATGTGGTATCGGGACACCATCGGCGGCGGGAAGGCCCCGATCGTGGACACCTGGTGGCAGACCGAGACCGGCGGTCACATGATCTCGCCGCTGCCGGGCGTCACCTCGCTGTGCCCCGGGTCGGCGCAATACGCAATCCCGGGCGTCGTCGCCGAGGTCGTCGACGACAACGCCCAGCCGGTGGAGAACGGTCAGGGTGGCTACCTGGTCATCACCAAGCCGTGGCCGGGCATGCTCCGCGGCATCTGGGGCGACCCGGAGCGCTACCGGGAGACCTACTGGGGCCGCTGGCCGCACCTGTACTTCGCGGGCGACGGGGCCAAGAAGGACACCGACGGCAACATCTGGGTGCTCGGGCGGGTCGACGATGTCATGAACGTCTCGGGCCACCGGCTCTCGACGTCGGAGATCGAGTCCGCGCTGGTCAGCCACCCCGCGGTGGCGGAGGCCGCCGTGGTCGGCGCGACCGACGAGATGACCGGCCAGACCCCGGTCGCGTTCGTGATCCTGCGCGGCAGCTCGGAGGTCACCGACTCCCTGCCCGAGGAGCTGCGCAGCCACGTCGGCAAGGAGATCGGCGCGATCGCCAAGCCCAAGTCGGTGATGATCGTCTCCGAGCTGCCCAAGACCCGCTCGGGCAAGATCATGCGCCGCCTGCTGCGCGACGTCGCCGAGAACCGCGAGGTCGGCGACGTGACGACCCTCGCCGACTCCTCGGTGATGGACTTCATCAAGAACAACCTGAAGGCGAAGAAGTAGGTCCCACCGGTCGATCGCCGACCGATGGAGCAGGGCCCGGGCCAGGGTGGCTCGGGCCCTGCTGTCGTACGTCGTGGCAGACTGCCGCCATGCGCGCCGTTGCCATCGATCGATTCGGCCCCCCGGACGTCATGAAGCTGGTCGAGGTCCCATTGACCCCGATCGGCCCCGCCGATGCTCGGGTGCGGGTGCACGCCGCCGGCGTCAACCCGCTCGACTACAAGATCCGGGACGGCAGTTCGGGGCTCGTCAAGGACTTCGGCCCGGACGACTTCCCGATCGTCCTCGGCCGCGAATGCTGCGGCACCGTCGAGGCCGTCGGCGAGGACGTCGACCACATCGGGGTGGGCCAGCGGGTGTTCGGCATGGCACCGCTGAAGCATCGGGGTGGCTGCTACGCCGAGTTCGTCAACCTGCCCGCGGACTGCCTCGTCCCGGCGCCGGAGGGCGTCGGGGACGTCACGCTGGCCGGCACCGCGCTGGTCGCACTGACCGCGTGGGCGGCGGTGCACGACCTCGGCCAGGTCCAGCCCGGCCAGACCGTCCTGGTGCACGGCGGCGGGGGCGGCGTCGGCCAGGTGGTGCTGCAGCTGTGCCGCGAAATCGGGGCAGCCGTCTATGCGACCGCCTCCGCGCGCAACCGGGAACGCATCGAGGCCCTGGGCGCCACGCACGTCGACTACGTCCGGGCCGATTTCAGCACGGTCGTGCCCCGGCCGGACGTCATCATCGACGGCGTCTACTTCGGCACCTACCAGAAGAACATGGACCTGCTCGTGCCCGGCGGCAAGCTCGTCATCCTGCCGACGCTGGCCGACCTGGGCCCCGCCCGGGAGCGCGGCATCGACGTCGGTGTGCCGATGGTCGCCCCGGATGGCGAGCGCCTGACCGCTATCGCGCAGCGACTCGGCGACGGCCGACTCGACGTCGAGGTCTCCACCGTCCTGCCCCTGGCCGAGGCCGCGCAGGCGCACCGGATTCTCGAAGGCGGGCACACCCGCGGCAAGGTCGTGTTGGACGTGGCGGTGACCCGCTAACCGGCGCCGGGCGCCAAACGCCGACACCCGCCAGACCCATGCCAGCCGCGCCGACCGCAGGCGCGTCTCAGCCGGTGAGCACCTCGATGGTGACCTCCCCGGCTTGGGCCTGTGGCTCGGAGACGGCCGCAACAGCCGGGCGAAGGTGCAACCACCACTGCTGGCGGGGCCGCCGGTCGCGGCGGTCGACCTCCTCCTCGAAGTGCGCCAACGGGTGGGCCTCGACCTGCCCGCCGACGTGCCCGAAGTAGCGACCCTCGCTGGTGCCCTCGGCAAGCTGCCGGGACAGGTCGTCGACGGCCGCGCGCACGAGCCGGGTCGCGAGCAGTCGGTCGAAGGGCGACGGGCTGCCGCCCTGCTGCAGGTGTCCCAAGACCGCCTGGCGGACGTCGAAGAGGTCCGTGCCCTCCTGCTCGAAGAGTCGAGCGAGGAAGTCGGTGGTGTACATCGTGCTCGCCTCCTCGTTGCGGACCGCCAGGAACAGCCGCCGGCCCGACCGGAACGCGGCGACCATCCGATCCACGTCGGCCTGCAGGTCGGCCAGGGAGATGCCCTCCTCGTGCAGATAGACCCGCTCGGCCCCGCCGGCCAGGCCGGCCATCAGCGCGAGATAGCCGCACCGCCGACCCATGGTCTCGACCACGAAGCAGCGTCGGGACGCCGAGGCGGACTGCTTGATCCGGTCCAACGCCCAGACGATGTTGTTCAGGGCCGTGTCGGCGCCGATGGACAGTTCGGCGCCGGGGCAGTTGTTGTCGATGGTCGCGGGGAGGCAGACGATCGGCAGGTTGAACGCCGGATACCGGTCACGCTCCCGGACCAGCCCGGCGGCCGCGTCGTAGGCGTCGTACCCGCCGATGATGAGCAGCGCGGCGATCTCGTGCTTCTCGATGGCCCGCCCGATCGCGTAGAGCTGTTCGAGCGTCGGCACCTCGCGGCGGGTGCCCAACTCGGCGCCGCCGTCGCCGACCCAGCCGTCGGCGTCCCCCCAGGACAGCGGCCGGATGTCGCCGTCGAGCAGACCCTTGAACGACCCATAGACGCCGACCATCTTCAGGCCGGCGTCGATCCCGAGCCGTACGGCGGCGCGGGCCGCGGTGTTCATGCCCGGCGCCAGCCCGCCCGCGTGCATGATGGCGACCCGCGGCGCGGTGTGCGCCCCGGCGGCCTGTGCCGTGTCCCCCGCCGAGGGCGGCCGGGACATCGTCGCGAACAGGTCGACCATTTCGCGGAAGCTGCCGCCGCGGCAGCTCATCGCCGTCTCGTAATCGCCGGCGGCGATGTGGTCGGCGACGGCGCGGGTCGCCGCGACCGACTCCACCAGCGGGATCAGCGCGATCCGGTTGTGTCGGACGCCGATGACGTGCGGGGTCGAGTCCGCCGTGGCGGCCAGGACCTCCTGCACCGCGGCGTACCCCAGGAGGGTGGACATCCACCGGTCGTACGCGCTCGGTGACCCACCGCGCTGCACGTGCCCGAGGATCGTCACCCGGGTGTCCTCGCCGAGCCGTTCGGCGAGGACGGTCTTGACCTGGTCGGCGGTGATCGGCGCCCCGTTTCGGTCCTGGGCCCCCTCGGCGACCAGGACGATCGAGTCCCGTCGGCCGGCGGCGCGACCGGCGCGCAGCTTGCCACACAGGTCGTCCTCCCAGCCGTCCTGCGGCGGGAGCTCGGGGAAGAACACGTGGTCGCAGCCGCCGGCGATGGCGGCCATCAGCGGCAGGTAGCCGCAGTGCCGACCCATCACCTCGATGACGAAGGTGCGTTGGTGGCTGGCCGCGGTCGAGGAGATCGCGTCGATGGCCTCGACGATGCGGTGCAGTGCGGAGTCGGCGCCGATGGTCATGTCCGTGCCGACCATGTCGTTGTCGATCGAGCCCACCAGGCCGGCGATCATCAGCGCGGGGTGCGCATCGGCGACCGCCTGGTCCAGCTCGCCGCGCTCGACCAGCTCGGCGAGGAGCCCGGCCCAGTTCTTGCGGAACTCGTTCGTCCCGGTCAGCGACCCGTCCCCGCCGATCACGACGAGCCGGTCGATGCCATGGGCGAGCAGGTTGCGGGCTGCGGCCAGCTGACCCGAGCGCTCCCGGAAGTCCTTGCTGCGGGCGGTGCCGATCAGGGTGCCGCCGCGGTGCAGGATGTTGCCGACGCTCTCCCAGTCCATCGGACGAATGGCATCGCCGCCGTCGACGGCGCCCTGCCAGCCCTCAGTCACGGCGTACACCTCGGCCCCGACGTGGATGCCGGTGCGCACCACGGCCCGGACGGCCGCGTTCATCCCTTGCGCATCACCACCGCTGGTCAACACCCCGATGCGGGCCCGAGTCGGAGGGGTCGAGGGGAGCTGCTCAGTCATGGGCGGGCGCGTCCTTCTCGTCGCGGGGGTGATCCGGTCCCATCATGCCGGTCCCAGACTGCCCGTGCGCCGGTCCCAGGCTGCCCGTGCGCCGGGCGCAGCCTGCTCGTGCGCCGCGGGCAGCCGGCCCGCTGCGGCGGGCTGCGGGCCGGTCATCGGCCGCCAGGCACCGCGGCGCAGCAGCACCTCACGCAGCAGATCGGGACGATCGGTGATGACGGCATCAACGCCTACGTCGAGGAGCCGCTCGATCACCTCGGGGGCATCGACGGTCCAGGTCACGACCCGCAGCCCGAGGGCGTGGGCGGCCCGCACCACGGCGGCGCCGGACACCCCGAACGCGCCCAGCACGAGCGGCACGTGCACGAACTCTCCGGTGGCCAACGCCCGCGGCGGCCGCAATCCCAGCCGGGCACACCCGATCAGGCCCGACATCGCGCGCCAGCCCAGGGCGGTGCTGACGCCGGGCGCCTCGGCCCGCACCCGCGCCAGCGCCCGATCCCAGGCGCCGGCCACGCAGACCCGCTCGGCGATCCCCGGTCGGCGCAGCACCCGCGTCAGCGGATCGATGGCCCGCGGATCCTTGAGGTCGAGGGAGAAGCAGGCGTCCGGGAAGGCCGCCAGGGCCTCCTCCAGCGCACAGATGCGGTCGTTCGGCAGCGTGGTCCCGGGATGCCGCCCGGGGCCGGCGACCTGGATGCGGCACAGCTCGGCGAGGGTCCGCGCGGACACCGGGCCGCGGTGGTCGGTGACCCGGTCCAGCGTCGCGTCGTGGAACAGGACCAGCCGGCCGTCGGCGGTGAGCCGCACGTCGGACTCAAGATGGCGGTAGCCGAGGCCGACCGAGGAGGCGAACGCCGCGAGGGTGTTCTCCGGCGCCAACGCCCCTCCCCCGCGATGCACGAGCCCGATCGGAGAGGTCCCCGCGCCATAACCCATGACCCCAGAATCGTCCGTCGGCGACGCCACCTGAAGCCCGCCGCGGCCTCCGTCGACGCTGTTCACGGAGCCTTCACGCGCTGGTGCACGCGGCGTCATTGCCAGGCAAGGGAGGCTGAACGGCGCAGATGTCGCTAATGTCGTCGGGGACAGGTATTCGGGCCCGACGCCCGACGCAGGAGGGAGAACCGATGGCCACCGCCGCACCCGAGGGCAACACCCCTCGCCCGGCAGCCCGCCCGGCGGAGGCGAGCGCGGCCGCGCGGGTCGCCGCCCGGGAGAACGAGCCCACGATCGGTGGGTTGGTGAACGACGCTCTCAAGGACGTCTCCAGCTTGGTCCGCAGCGAGATCGAACTCGCCAAGGTCGAGATCACCGCCGACGTCAAGAAGGGCGGCCAGGGCGCGGCGTTCTTCATCGTCGCAGGCGTGCTCGCGGTCTTCGGCTTGACCTTCTTGTTCCACACCCTGGCCTGGGCCATCGCGGTCTTCCTGCCCACCTGGGCGGGCTACCTGATCGTCACCGTGCTGCTCTTCCTGATCGCCGGAATCCTGGCCATGCTCGGCAAGGGCCGCATCGCCAAGGTCAAGGGCAAGCCGGAGCGCACCATCGTCACCGCCAAGGAGACCGTGGAGGTCGTCAAGGCGGCCGCGCAGGGCTGAGTCGTCCGGGTCGGGGTAGGCGATGTCGGGGGAGACGGGGTGAGCGTCGACTCATCCGTCGTGCTCGTGGCCGGTCCGTGGGAGCACCGGTACGTCGCGGCGAACGGCGCCCGATTTCACGTGGCCAGCGCCGGGGAGGGTCCGCTGGTGCTGTTCCTGCACGCCTTCCCGCAGTTCTGGTGGACGTGGCGCCGGCAACTGACCGCGCTGGCCGAGGCCGGCTATCGGGCCGTCGCGATGGACCTGCGCGGCTACGGCGCCTCCGACAAGCCACCGACGGGCTACGACGCGCCCACGCTGACCGCCGACGTCGCCGGGGTGATCCGCTCGCTCGGCGAGGCCGACGCCGTGGTCGTGGGCCATGGGATCGGCGGCTGGCTGGCCTGGACGCTGCCGATGGCCTACCCCGATGTGGTGCGGGCGGTGGCGGTGGCGGGCTGCGCCCACCCGGCCGCGACGATGGCCGCCCCACATCCTTCGCAGGCCAAGGGCCTCTGGGCGTTTCTCGGCATCAACCGCCCGTTCCATCCGGAGCGGGAGATGGCGCGCGGCCCGGCGTACGTGCACAAGATCCTGACCACCTGGCGCGGGGTGGACGACGGGTGGCCGGACGCGGAGGAGGCGGCGCGGTACGCCGAGGCGATGGCGATCCCCTTCGTGGCGCACTCGGCCGCCGAGAGTTTCCGGTGGCTGATTCGGGCCCGGCTGCACATGCAGGGCCGGCACTACCTGCGTCGGGTCCAACGACCGGTGGTCGTCCCGGTGCTGCAGCTGCACGGCACGCACGACCAGGTCGTCGTTCCTGCCCTGGCCCAGCGCAGCGCCCGGTGGTGTCTGGGGGCCTACGACTGGCGCCCCATCGACGGCGCCGGGCACTGCCCGCACGAACAGGCCCCGGCCGACACCACCCGGGAGCTGTTGGCCTGGCTGGCCGGGCTGGACGCGCGCCGCTGACCGGATGCGGTCAGGCGGCGGCGGTGCACCCGCCGGTGCCGACCGCGGCGGCGGACCGGCCCGCCTGGTCGAGCACGGGGCGCGCCTCGGCCAGGGTGACCGCATAGCCGGTCTGGGGGTCGTCGAGGGACCGGGCGAAGACCACGCCGGCGACGGTTCCGTCGGGGGCGAGCAGCGGCCCCCCGGAATTGCCCGGCTGGACCGTGGCCAGCAAGGAATACACCTCCCGCTGCACCCGGTCCGCCCCATAGATGTCGTTGCCCCGAGCCATCAGGACCTCGCGGACCCGCGCGGCCTCGATCTTGAGGGGTCCGGCCAGGGGATATCCCGCGATCACGGCCGAGTCGCCGTGACCGAGCGGGGCGCCCAGGCGAAGCGGCGCGGCCGCGAGCCCGTCCACGGACAGCACCGCGAGGTCGCGACGCGGGTCGAAGACCACCACCCGGGCCGGCAGGCTGCGGCCGGCTACGCTCACCCGCACCCCCTGCGAGCCGGCGACCACGTGCGCGTTCGTGACGACCAGCCCGGGCCGGTAGACCCAGCCGGTGCCCTCCTGGGAGCGCGAACAGGACGGGGCGTCGGCGTCGATGCGCAGCACGGAGCTGACGGCGGTGCGGATCTGCGGCGTGGCGACCACCCCGGCGTCGACACCGGGCACCGGCCGGATCGGTTCGGGATCAATCGAGGTGAAGACGCGCGGGAAGCCGTATTCGTCCAGCCTGGCCTTGAGCCCGCCGAGGAGTTGGTCGCTGCCTGCGGGCATCGCCGCGCCGATCCCCGCCACCACCCGCGATTGCCCGATGCCGCGGGCGAGTTCACCGGGGGCGACGACCCGCAGGGTGCCGGCGAGCAGCCAGGTCGTGGCGGCGGCCACCGCGAGCGTGAGCACCGCACCGAGCAGGGCGTCCAGGGCCCCCAGCGCGGACGTGCCCAGCCGCCTGGCGGCGCCCGCGACGAGTCGCACCGCCAGGGTCTGCACCACGGTCGCCAGGATCACCACGCCGAGCACCAGGAGCATCGGCCGCAGCAGCGGCGATCCCCCGGTGACCAGCTCGGCGATCCGGTCCGGCAGCAGCCACAGCGCCAGCGCCGCGCCGCCGACGAAGCCGACGGCGGCGACGACCGTCACCAGCAGGCCGCGGCGCAACCCCGCCAGCGCGCACAGGGCGAGAAAACCCAGCAGCACCACATCGAGAGCCGTGCCGAAGGTCACCGGGCCTCCCCTGTCGAATGCGGCCGGTCCGATGTCGCGGCGGCCCGCTGGTACGGAACGTCTCGGCGCAGATCCCGGTTCCAGTCCGTATGGTCCAGATCGGCCAAGTCGAGGGTGGATGTGAGCAAGGCCGCGGTGAAACCCCAGATGAACAGGCCGTCCACGGCGAAGGCCGGCGCCACCAAGCCGTTCGGGTGCACGGCCATGAAGCGGTTGGCGGGGTCCAGCAGGTCGGCCACCGCCACCCGGGCCACCCGCTCGACCTCCTGCGGACTGGTCACGGCCAGCGGCGCCGGCCGCTGCCACCAGCCGAGGACGGGGGTGACGGCGGAGGTCGAGGCGGGCAGGAACAGCTCGGGAAAGGCGCCCAGGACGCGTACGCCGTACGGGTCCAGACCCACCTCCTCGCGCGCCTCCCGCAGCGCCGCCTGCGCGGGCCCGTCGTCGTCCGGATCGATCCGACCGCCGGGGAAGGACACCTGACCGGGGTGACTGCGCAGGTGTGCGGTGCGCTGCGTCAACACCACGTCCACGTCCCCGACCACGCCGGCTGTCGGGGCCGGGCCGGCGGGACGCACCGCCTCGGGGGTCGTGTGCCGCGGACCGAACAGCATCAGCACCGCCGACGCCCGGCCCCGACGGCTCGGATCGGGACGGTGTCGGGCGAAGTACGCCGGGTCGACCGCGTCCAACCGCTCGACCAGCCGCGCCAGCCACTGCGGCGGCTGCTCGACCGGTGGGTCGGGCGGCGGGGTCACGGGCCGGTGTGCGGCGGGCCCTTGACAAGCCGGGCCGCGCGCGCGGGATCGGTCTCCCCGATGCCGTACGACGGGCACAGCGCCGCCACCGGGCACGCGCCACAGGCCGGTCGGCGGGCGTGACAGGTGCGCCGGCCGTGGAAGATCAGCGTGTGCGACAGCACGGTCCAGTCCCGCCGCGGCACCAGCGCCCCGACCTCGGCCTCCACCGTGACCGGGTCCTCGCTCGTGGTCCAGCCGAATCGCCGAGCCAGCCGCCCGAAGTGCGTGTCCACGGTGATGCCGGGCACGCCGAAGGCATTGCCCAGCACGACGTTGGCGGTCTTGCGACCCACCCCACGCAGGGTGACCAGGTCCTTCAGCCGTCCGGGCACCTCGCCGTCGTAGCGCTGCACGAGGTCCGCGGACAGCGCGAGCAGGGCCTGCGACTTGGCCCGGAAGAAACCAGTGGATTGGATCATCGTTTCCAGGTCGGCGCGATCGGCGGCGGCGAGGGACGCGGAGTCGGGGTAGCGCGCGAACAACGCCGGAGTCACCTTGTTGACGTTGACGTCGGTGGTCTGCGCGGACAGGACGGTCGCCACCAGCAACTGGTAGGCGTCGGCGAAGTCCAGCTCGCAGTGCGCGTCGGGGTAGCGGGCGACCAGGAGGCGAAACATCCGCCGGGCCCGACGGGTCCTGGCCAGCGCGCTCTCGCCCGGCGATCCGGCGCCGGCCTGGACCGCGCTGGCCTCGACGGTGCCCGACTTGACGGCGCCCGCCGGCTGCGCTCGTTTCACCACAGGCCCCAGCGTAGGGGCCGGCACCGACAGGGGTCAGGCGCCCGGCGCGGCACCCCGGAACGGGGCCTCGGAATGGGACCCGACGCCGCTGCCGGTCGACGCTCCGGGACTCACGTGACCTGGGGCACATCTGTGGCAGAGTAGGACCGTGGACAACGACGTGGTGCGACGGGCGGCTCTCTTCGCGGCCTTGGACGACAGCGACGTCAGTGCGTTGCGATCCACGATGTCGACGACCCGCCTGCAGCGCGGCGAGGTGCTGTTCCGCGAGGGTCAGCGCGGTGACCGGCTCTACGTGATCGTGAACGGCAAGATCAAGCTTGGTCGGTCCAGCACGGACGGCCGGGAGAACCTGATGGCGATCCTCGGGCCCGGCGAGATGTTCGGCGAGCTGAGCCTGTTCGACCCGGGCCCGCGGACCGCCACCGCGACAGCGGTCGCCGACACCGAACTCATCGGGATGGGCAACGAATCGCTGCACGAATACCTCAAGGACCGTCCCGCGGTGTCGCTGGCGCTGCTGGGCGCGTTGGCCCGCCGGCTGCGGCGTACCAACGATTCCGTCGCCGACCTGGTCTTCACGGACGTGCCGGGCCGCGTCGCCAAGGCCCTACTCGACCTCGCCGGTCGCTTCGGCCGGCCCGCCGAGGAGGGCGTCCTGGTCGCGCACGACCTCACGCAGGAGGAGTTGGCCCAGCTGGTCGGCGCCTCCCGGGAGACCGTCAACAAGGCGCTGGCCGACTTCGCCTCCCGCGGCTGGCTCAAGCTGGAGGCCCGCGCCGTGCTGCTGATGGACGTCGAGCGCCTGCAGCGCCGCTCCCGCTGACCTGACCCCCTCTCCATACCGTGGTGTGGAGTGATCCGCGCCGAACGGTCCGCTCTTCATACCGTGGTATGGGAGGGGGCGCGCCGAACGGTACGCCGTCCGTCAGTCGTGGCGGGGGTCGATCGGCGGCGGCGGGGAGCCGTGTGGTTCCCCGAGATAGTCCAGCTGCGCTCGCACCGACAGTGACGCCGCCGGCCAGAGGGAGCGGTCCACGTCGGCGTACACCGTCTCGACCACCGCCTCGACGCCCCGCGCGCCGTGCGCCAGGGCCGCGCGGATCTGCTGCAGCCGTTCCGCCCGGTGCTCCCGGTAGTAGCGCACGATCCCCGCGGCGTCCGCGATCGGGCCGCCGTGGCCGGGCAGCAGGTCGGTGACCCGGCCCGAACCCGTCAGCGCCGCGATCCGCTCCAGGCTGGCGAGGTAGTCGTGCAGCACCCCGTCCGGCCAGGCCACCACGGTGGTGCCCCAGCCGAGCACGGTGTCCCCGGTGAGCAGCGCATTCTCGACGGTCAGGCAGAACGAGATCGAGTCCGCGGTGTGGCCGGGGGTGGCGACGACGAGCAACTCGACCCCGGCCCCGGCGACCGAGTCGCCGTCCGCGAGGTCGTCATGGCCGGTCCCGATGGCCCGCACGGGCGCGCCGGTCAGCTCGGCGAATCGGGCGCCGCCCTCGGCGTGGTCCGGATGCCCGTGCGTGAGCAGGGTCTGCACCACCCGCCGATCGCCGATCCGGCCCAGGACCCGCCGCAGGTGCGCCTCGTCGAGCGGCCCGGGATCGACGACGAGCACCTCGTCGCGGTCCGGGGCGCCGAGCACCCAGGTGTTGGTGCCCTCCAGCGTCATCGGCGAGGGATTGGGGCACAGGACGCACTCGGCGTACTCGCTCCACACCCCACCGGTCCACGTCTTGGGATCCCAGCTGGCCGGCCGCGGCACCCGCGGCACCGGCGCCGATCCCGGAGCGCCGCTCACGCCGGCCCCGGCGCGGGGGGCACCCAGGTGCGCAGCAGCCGTACGCCGTGGTCGGTGCGGACCGCGACCGGCAGCACCACCGGCAGCGGCGTCGGGTCGTCCAGCGCGGCGAGCACCCCGGCGACGGATCCGTCCCAGTCCCCGCCGAGCGAGTCCGCCGAGGCAGGCTCCAGCCGCCGCAGGCATACCTCGGTCGGCGGCAGCAGCAGCGCCGAGCCGGCCCGTTGCTCGGCGAGCAGGTCCGCGGGCCGCACCCACCGGACGTGCTCCGCCTCGGTGCAGTCGTCGTCGGGGACCTGGCCGGCGGGCAACGCGGCCACGAAGAAGCGGGTGTCATAGCGGCGCGGCTCGAACTCAGGGGTGATCCAGTGGTCGACCGCCCGCAACAGGTCGGTGCGTAGCACCAGGCCGCGCTGAACCAGGAACTCGGCGAAGGACAGGTCCCGCCCGATCAGGGCAGCGCGCGCTTCGTCCCATTCGGGCCCGGTGAGGTCCGCCACGACCGTGTCGGCGTCCGGTCCGGCCAGCAGCACGCCGCACTCCTCGAACAGCTCCCGGGCCGCGGCGACGACGAGTTCGCGGGCCTGGGCCTGCGTGGGCGCCGCCAGCCGCGCCGCCCACTGCGCCGGCGAGGGGCCCGCCCACGGCAGCGTCTCATCGGCGTCGCGGGCATCCACCCCGCCGCCGGGAAAGACGTAGACGGAGGGGGCGAACGCCATGGTCGCGGCCCGGTGCAGGACGAAAACCTCCAGCCCACCCGGCGTACCCTCGCCGGCCGAACCCGCGCCGGCCGGGACACCCGCGTCCGAGCCGTCCCGCAGCAGCATCACCGTCGAGGCGTCCTTGCTCGGCGCGGGCGCCTGGCCCGAGTCGATCCAGGCGGCGGCGTTCGTGGCCAACGCCGGCGGCAGTTCGTAATAGACCTCGGGCACCTCGATCGCGGACTCGGCCGGGGCGACCCGGCCCCCCGGTCGCTCGCTCATCGGCTCAGTCCCGCACCGCGAAGATCGCCTCGACCTCGACCGGCGCCCCCAGCGGCAACGCCAGCACGCCGACGGCGCTGCGGGCGTGCGCGCCCGCGTCGCCGAACACCGCCTTCATCAGTTCGGAGGCGCCGTTGATCACGCCGGGTTGGCCGGTGAAGCCGGGCTCGCTCGCCACGAAGCCGACGAGCTTGACCACCCGCTCGACCCGGTCGAGGTCCCCGATCACGCTCTTGCAGGCCGCGATGGCGTTCAGCGCGCAGGTCGCGGCCATCTCCTTGGCCAGCTCCGGGGCCACGCCGCCGGCGCCCTCGCCGACCAGGCCGGTCGCGGCCATCGCGCCGCCGGCCAGCGGCAGCTGTCCGGAGACGTAGACATAGCGGCCGTCGCGCACCGCGGGCACGTACGCCGCGACCGGTGGCGTGACCTCCGGCACGGACAGACCCAGCTCGGCGATGCGCTCCTCGATGTGTCCCATGGCTCAGGCTCCCTTCGGCCGCTTGAAGTAGGCCACCAGGTTGCCCTCGGGCATCGTGACCACCGCTACCAGCTCCCAGCCGTCCTCGCCCCAGGTGTTGAGGATGGCCTGGGTGTTGTGGATCAGAACAGGCGTCGTCGCGTATTCCCACTTCGTCATGGCGGCCACCCTAGCCGGAGCGCCGCGAGCCGCACGGGCGCATCGGCAACGTGAGGAGCGCAACGCCCGCGGAGCCGGACTACCCGGCCTCTCGTGGGGCGTCGTCGCAGGTCCGCTCGTAGACTCGGGCCCATGCCGGATGACCTCTCCCCTGCCGATCCGAGCCCCGAGCCCGCCACGCCGAGCGGCTCGGAGGCCGATTGGCCCGACGTACGACTCCACGTGGTCACCGGCAAAGGCGGCACCGGCAAGACGACGGTCGCGGCCGCATTGGCCCTGACGCTGGCGAGCCTGGGGCGCAAGGTGCTGGTGGCCGAGGTCGAGGGCCGCCAGGGGCTGTCCCAGGCCCTCGACGTACCGCCGTTGGCCTTCGAGGAACGCCCGATCATGAAGGTCTCCGGCGGCGGGGAGGTGTGGGGCCTGGCGGTGGACGCCAAGGCGGCCCTGATCGAATACCTGTCGATCTTCTACCACCTGGGCCGCGCCGGGAAGGCGCTGGAGAAGGTCGGCGCGATCGACTTCGCGACGACCATCGCGCCCGGCGTCCGGGACGTGCTGCTGATCGGCAAGATCTACGAGGCGGTCCGGCGTCGCGGGACGCGCCGGCGGCCGGACGGCGGGATCGACTGGCTGTACGACGCGGTGGTGCTGGACGCCCCGCCCACTGGCCGGGTCGGCCGCTTCCTGGGGGTGAACCGGGAGGTCGCGGACCTGGCCAAGGTCGGCCCGATCCGGGCCCAGGCCGACTCGATCACGGCGTTGCTGCGTTCGGGCTCCAGCGCGGTGCATGTGGTGACTCTGCTGGAGGAGATGCCGGTGCAGGAGACGGTCGACGCCGTGGCCGAATTGCGGGCGGCGCAGTTGCCGGTGGGCGCGATCATCGTCAACCAGGCCCGCGACCCGCTGCTCGACCCGGCGCAGCTGGCCAAGCTCGCCGCCGGGAGCCTCGACCGGTCGGCGGTGGCGCAGGCCCTGCGCCACTCGGGGGCCTTCCCCGGCGACGACGGCTCCGGAACCGAGAGCCGCACCGACGACTGGAGCGAGTCCTGCGTGACCGCCCTGCTCGCCGAGGGTGCCGCGCACGCCGAACGGATGCGCCTGGAGGACCAGCAGTTCTCGATCGTGGAGTCGCTGGGGCGCCCCGTCTATGTGCTGCCGCCGCTGCGCGGCGGGGTGGATGCCGACGGCGTCCGCATCCTCGCCCAGGAGCTGGCCGACCAAGGGAAGTGGTGAACCGGATGACCGCGCACGCCGCCCGCTCCGGTCGGGTCCCCCGGCCGCTCGGGGAGAGTGCCCCCGTGCTCGACATGGATGCGCTGCTGGACGATGGGGGCACCTCGATCCTGGTCTGCTGCGGCGCCGGGGGCGTCGGCAAGACGACGACGGCCGCGGCCCTGGGGCTGCGCGCCGCCGAGCGCGGCCGCCGCGTCGTCGTGCTGACCATCGACCCGGCCCGCCGGCTGGCGCAGTCCCTGGGGCTGGTCGAACTCGACAACACCCCCCGCGCCGTCGCCGGGATCGATGAGTCCGCCGGTGGGTCTCTCGACGCGATGATGCTGGACATGAAGCGCACCTTCGACGAGATCGTCGAGGCGCACGCGACGCCAGAGAAGGCGCAGCAGATCCTGGCCAACCCGTTCTATGTGGCGCTGTCCAGCTCCTTCGCGGGCACCCAGGAATACATGGCGATGGAGAAGCTGGGCCAGCTGCACGAGATGCGCGGCCCGGACGGGGCCCCGCGCTGGGACCTGGTCGTGGTCGACACCCCGCCGAGCCGGTCGGCGCTGGACTTCCTCGATGCGCCCGAGCGGTTGGGCAGCTTCCTCGACGGTCGCTTCATCCGGCTGCTGCTGGCGCCGGCGAAGGCCAGCGGCCGCGCCTACGTCAAGGTGGTGCAGGCCGGCATGAACCTGGCCGCCTCGACGTTGAACAAGATCCTCGGCTCGCAGCTGCTCACCGACGTGCAGACCCTGGTCGCGGCGCTGGACTCCGTGTTCGGGGGGTTCCGGCAGCGGGCGACGCAGACCTATGCGCTGCTGCAGGACGCCGGTACGGCGTTCCTGGTGGTCGCCTCGCCGGAGCGGGACGCGCTGCGCGAGGCCGGCTACTTCATGGACCGGCTGGCCGCCGACCGGATGCCGCTGGCCGGCGTCATCGTCAACCGGATGGGCTGCACGACGCTGACCCTGGACGCGGATGTGGCCGACCGGGGCGCCAACCGGCTGGACGCCGCCGCGGGCGCGGCGGGACCCCGCGGGGCGAGCCCGGAGCGGGTCGCCGCGGCGCTCTTGCGGATCCACGCGACCCGCGACGCGCTGGCCGAGCGGCATCGGGCGGCGGCCAAGCGTCTCTCGGACGCCCACCCCGGGGTGCCGGTGGCGCAGGTGCCCGCGGCGGCCACCGACGTCCACGATCTGGCGGGACTGCGCACGATCGGCGCCGAGCTGGCGAACTGGGCACACCCCTGACGGCACCGGTCAGACGGTGCTGTCAGTCAGGCGGTGGCGCCCGGTCAGGCGGTGGCGTCCAGGCGGCGCCGCTGGTCAGGCGGTGGCTTGCCCGAGTTCCCGGTCGCCGTGGCCGAGCCGGTCGGCCTCGAACAACGCGCGGAACGAGGGGATGTTGGGGTGGCGCCGCAGCATGGCGCGGCGCTCCCGTTCGGTCATTCCGCCCCAGACCCCGAACTCGGTCCGGTTGTCGAGCGCGTCGGCCAGGCATTCGGCGACCACCGGGCAGCGCTGACAGATCTGCTTGGCCTGCTGCTGGGCCGCGCCCTGGACGAACAGCGCGTCCGGCGCGGAAGTGCGGCACGCAGCCAGCGGGGTCCACTCGATAGTCCAGCTCGTCCGCGATTCGCGGCTCATGGGAGCGACTTTGCTCACTGATGCCCACCCTTGTCCCGGCCCTGCTCGTGGCGGACCACCGACCTCACAACAATTTGCACAGTAGAAACGGGTGACGCTCGCTGCCCATCCCCCGCGCGGACCTCACTGTCTGGTCATTATGGACTAGTCGAGAATTGGTCACTGGCCGATCCGGACCTATGAATTCTGGCAGACCCGCTGGTGGACAAGGGGTCTCGCGAGGGTGAACGGCCAGCGCGGACTGGACGCCCGCCCAACTCTCCCCTCGAGTGCGACGGTGGAGAAGCCGGTCACACGGCCCGCCGTACGGGCATCGCACAGGACCGGCACGTACTCTGCTGCCATGCAGAGCCATCCCTCGGGGTTCACCAATGTCCTGCGCCTGATGGCCGCGTTCGTCGCGGCCTCGATGGTGATGGGGCTCCTGGCGGCGGGCATCGCGATCCCGTTCGTGGGCGCGACCGGGGCGACGGCCAAGGCGGCCGTCGGCACGTTCGACGCGCTGCCGACCGAGCTGACGATGCCAGTGCTGGCGCAGCAGACCCGCATCCTGGCCAACGACGGCTCGACCGAACTCGCCACGCTGTATACCGAGAACCGGACCGTCGTGCCGCTCACGGCCGTGAGCAAATACATGCGGGACGCCCAGGTGGCGATCGAGGACGACCGCTATTACGAGCACGGCGGCATCGACACCCGGGGCCTGCTGCGCGCCTTCGTCGCGACGATGCGCGGCGACACCCAGGGCGCCTCCACCATCACTCAGCAATACGTCCGGCAGGCGCTGGTGACCAACGCCCTGCTCAACGACGACCAGGCCAAGGCGGACGCTGCCATGGAGCGGCGCGGCATCGCCGGGGTGGTGCGCAAGCTGCAGGAAGCCAAATACGCGATCGAGCTGGAGAAGCAGAAGAGCAAGGACCAGATCCTCGAGGGCTATCTCAACCTCGTCTTCTACGGGGCCAACAGCTACGGCGTCGAGGCCGCCGCGATCCGCTACTTCGGCGTGCACGCCAAGGACCTCACCCTGCCGCAGGCCGCGATGATCGCCGGGATCCCGCAGGCCCCCACGACGTACAACCCGCTCGTTCCGGACAACGCCGAACGCGCCATCAGCCGCCGCAACGACGTCCTGGACCGGATGGCCGCGACCGGCAAGGCCTCCCCCGCGGAGGTCGCGGCGGCCAAGAAATCCCCCCTGGGAATCAACCCGCAGATCCTCAAGCCCAACTGCGAGTCGGCGGTCGACAAGTGGGTCTGCCTGTACGTCGAGCACTGGCTGGTCAAGAACGTGCCCGCGCTGGGCAAGACGGAGTCCGAGCGCAAGGCCCGGCTGCTGCGCGGCGGCCTGACGATCAAGACCACCCTCGACGTCAACCTGATCAAGTCGACCCGGCAGATCCTCACCGATTGGATCCCCTCGGAGCAGGAGAAGGACGTGGGCACGGCCGCCGCGGTCGTCGAGCCCGGCACCGGCAAGGTGCTCGCCATCGGGCAGAGCTCCCAGCCGACCAACGACCTGGTCTGGTCGGTGGACTCCGACCTGGGACAGGGCGGCGGGTTCCAGATCGGCTCGACCGCCAAGATGTACGCCGTGGTCGAGGCGCTCAAGAAGGGCCTGGGCGCGTGGACGACCCTGAACGCCACGCCGAGCGGCACCGTCTACGACCAGTCCCGGTTCCGTGCCGGCGAGTGTGACGCGATGGGCGGACCGTGGCGGGTCGGCAACTTCGAGGGCACCCAGGGCGGCCGGATGAGCCTGCAGGCGGCGACCGTCTACTCGGTCAACACGGCCTTCGCCGACCTGGCCACCCGGATCGGCGTCTGCGACACGAAGGCCCTGATGAAGGACATGGGGCTGCACAAGGCCGACGGCAGCGCGTACGGCGACGTCTCGCCCTCGATCATCCTCGGCGCCGACAACGCCTCGCCGCTGACGATGGCGGCCTCGTTCGCGACGCTGGCGGCCGGGGGCCGCTACTGCGAGCCCTACCCGGTCGAGTCGATCACGCAGTACGACGGCACCAAGCTCGACCTCAAGGTCGGCACCTGCCGGGACACCACGGTCTCGCCACGCATCGCATACAACGCCACGCAAATCCTGCGGGGCGTGACCAGCCCGAACGCGCTCGCAGGGGGCCGGGACTCCGCCGGCAAGACCGGCACCTCGGACGGCGGCTCGCACCTGTGGATGATCGGCTACACGCCGCAGCGATCGACCGCGGTCTGGACCGGCCGGACGCTGCAGGGCACCAAGCCGCTGACCGGCGCCCGCATCGGGAACAACTGGTATGGCAACCCGGTCGGCTCCCAGGTCTCCGGGCCGACCTGGCGGCGCATCATGAACGCCGCCCATGAGGGGCTGCCGAACGAATCGTTCCGGATCCTGACGCGACAGAGCGCCGACGGCAAGGTGGTCGTTCCCGATCTGCGCGGCACCTACCAGCAGGAGGCGATCGCCGCGCTGCAGGAGGCCGGCCTGACGGTTCGCACCGGACAGTGGGTCAACGACCCGAACCTGGACGGCGGACAGGTCGTGCGCACCGACCCGGCCGGGGGCACCTCGGTGGACCCCGGCACCACGGTGACGTTGACGCTTGCTGCGGCGCGCTATACCCCGCCTCCGCCGCAGCCGTCGCGCCGGGCGACGCAGCAGCCGACCTCGACCCAAGGGCCGTCGCCGTCGCAGCCTCAGGCCACGACCCGACCCCGCGCGGCGGCGTCAGCGACACCGGCACCGCAGTAGTTCACCGCCCACGAACCCGTGAGCGCGGGGACGCCGGGGGAGGTCCGGTGAACCATCGCCTGCGCCGCGCGAGGTGCTGGGTCGCGGGGCGAGGAGGCGGGGCGCTTGCGGGCATCGTGGGGCCGGTGGCGAGGGTGCGATAGAACACGGCCTTGCCGCCTTCGACCAGGGCGAGATAGATGAGCACCATCGCCCCAATCACGACGTACAGCTGCCAGGGCAACGCAGCGAAGTGCATCATCGCGGCCAGCGGCGTCAGTGGGAGGAGGGCGCCGACGGCCACCACGGTCAGGGTGGAGACGATGATCGCCAGGCTGGGGCGGCTGCGGAAGAAGGGGATGCGCCGGGTGCGGACGGCGAAGATGACAAGGGCCTGGGTGGCCAGGGACTCGACGAACCAGCCGGTCTGGAACATGGCCTCATCTGCATGGAAGGCCCACATCAAGACGCCGAAGGTCGCGAAGTCGAAGATCGAGCTAAGTGGTCCGAAGATCAGCATGAACCGCCGAATGAATCCGATATCCCAGTGCGATGGCTTGAGCAGCTGGGCCTGGTCCACCTGGTCGGTGGGGATCGCCAGCTGGCTTGTGTCGTAGAGAAGGTTGTTCAGAAGAATCTGGCTGGGCAGCATCGGCAGGAAGGGCAGGAAGATCGACGCACCCGCCGCCGAAAACATGTTCCCGAAGTTGCTCGACGTACCCATCATCACGTACTTGATCGTGTTGGCGAAGATCCGTCGGCCCTCGACCACCCCGTCGGCCAGCACCTCCAGGTCCTTCTCCAGCAGAATGACGTCGGCGGCGTCCTTGGCCACGTCGGTCGCGGAGTCGACCGAGATGCCGATGTCGGCGCCGTGGAGGGCCAGGGCGTCGTTGACACCGTCGCCGAGGAAGGCCACGCCGCCGACCAGCCTGCGGCCGGACTTCACAATGCGCGCCTTGTCTTCTGGGCTGACGCGGGCGAAGACCGTTGTGGTCGGGATGGCCGCGTCGAGTTCGGCGTCGGACATGGCGGCGATCTGCGGGCCGGTGAGGGCGGGGGCATCCGGCAGCCCCAGGTCATGGCAGACCTTGAGGGCCACGAGGGGGTTGTCGCCGGTGACGACCTTGACGTCGATGCCGAGCTCACGCAGCCGTTGCAGGGCCCGCTGCGCGTCGGCCTTGGGCGGGTCGAGGAAGACCAGCAGCCCCGCGAGCTGCAGGTCTTCTTCGTCAGCGGCGCCGAGTCGCCCCGCCCAGTCGGGGGCCAGGTCGCGGGTGGCGACCGCGACCACCCGGCTGCCCTGCGAGAATTCGGCGGCCAACTGCGCGTGAACTTGATCCGGCACGTTGGAGCAACGCTCCAGGATCGATTCGGGTGCGCCCTTGCTGATCAGGTGCGTGGTGCCGTCGGCGCGCCGGGCTACGACAGAGACCATCCGCCGTTCGTGGTCGAAAGGCAGGACAGCCACCCGGGTCCACGTCAGCAGCTGGGCGGACCGAGCCCGCGGGGTGCTCCAGAGCGCCTGATCGAGCAGGTTGCCCCCGACTGCCTGCCCTTCGGTGGCCTCGCTCTCGGTGGCGAGCAGGCCCAGGTGGATCAGGTCGTCGGCCGTGTGCTCTCCGGTCGGGATCGCGCGCCCGAAGTCGAGGGCGCCGCGAGTGAGCGTGCCGGTCTTGTCGGTGAAGAGCATCGACACATCGCCCAGGTCCTCGATGCACACGAGGCGTTTGACCAGCACCTTCACCCTTGCCATCCGGGCGCTGCCGGTGGCCAGGCTGGTGGAGACGACAACAGGCAGCAGCTGCGGGGTGATGCCGACGGCGATCGCGAGCGAGAAAAGCAGCGCGTCGATGAAGGGCTTGTGCAGCACCAGGTTGATCCCGAAGATCGCCGCGGTGAGCGTGCCCCCGACGTACACGAGGAACATCGAGAACCGGCGCAGCCCTGCCTGGAACGAGGTCTCCACCTCTGCAGTGCCAAGTCCGGCCGCGATCGCGCCGAACTTGCTGTGCGGCCCGGTGGCGACGACGACGCCGACCCCCGATCCGCTGGACACGACGGTGCCGGCGAGCGCGCAGCAACCCAGCTCGGCGAGCGGCAGGCCAGCGGCCACGGGGGCCGCGGACTTCTCCACCGGGGCACCTTCGCCGGTGAGCACGGACTCGTCGCATTCGAGTTCGGTGGTCGTGATAAGCCGCAGGTCTGCGGGTACGACGTCGCCGAGCTTGATCGTGACGATGTCGCCGGGCACCACGTCCGCCACCGTGATCGTCGTCGCGACGCCGTCCCGGCGCGCGACGGTGCTGTGTTGAATCTGGTCATGGAGGGCCTGGGCGACGCCGACCGCCCGGTACTCGTGATAGAAGCCCAGGCCGCTGGACAGCACGACGATGACCCCGATGATGATTGCGTCATTCGGGTCCCCCAGGGCCGCGGACAGGGCGGCTGCCCCCAGCAGCAGCATCAGCAGCGGGGACCGGAACTGGCGGGCCAGAATCCGCCAGCCCGAGGGTTGTCGCATCGGGATGGCGTTGGGCCCCCAGTGGGCAAGCCTCGTCGCCGCCTCGGCCGTCTTCAGTCCGAGCGAGAGGTCGACGTTAAGCTGCCCGGCTACCTGCACGGTCTCCAGTGTCGCGGCCTGCTCCAACGTCACCGTGGCGTCGTACGCCTCAGTGATCACGCAGCCAGACTAGGCCGCCGCCCTGGACGCGCCCTGGGGGGAGGTCTACGGGTGCCGGGGGCGGCAGACCCGCAGGGGGCCGGGGTGGCGGGGGCGGCGGGGGCGGCGGGGGCGGCGGGGGCGGCGGGGCAGCCGGTACGGCGTGCCCTTGTGTCGGTGCCGGTTCTTGGTCGCCTGCCCGGTCTGCGACGATGGACGGCAATGAAGACGCTGACGAGGACCGCTATGACGCTGGCAGGCGCCACCGCCGGGGCGCTCGCCTACGCCTCGCTGATCGAGCGCAACGCGTTCGTGCTGCGGGAGTTGACGGCGCCGGTGCTGCCGCGCGGGGCTGCACCGCTGCGGGTGCTGCAGATCTCGGATATCCACCTCATGCCGGCCCAGCGCCGCAAGGTGGCCTGGATCAAGGAGCTGGCCCGGCTGCGGCCCGACGTCGTGGTGAACACCGGCGACAACCTCTCGCACGCCGACGCCGTGGTGCCGCTGCTGGAGGCGATGTCGCCGTTCCTGGACCTGCCGGGCGCGTTCGTGCTGGGGTCGAACGACTACTACTCGCCCAAGCTCAAGAACCCCGCCAAGTACCTGACGAAGGCCGACGCCGAACCGGACACCCCCCTGTTGCCGACCGCCGAGCTGGTCGCCGGGCTGCGCTCGCAGGGCTGGCTGGACCTCAACAACGCCCGCGCGCCGCTGTCCGTGGGCGGACTGGAGCTGGAGCTGGTGGGCGTCGACGACCCCCACATCAAGCTGGACCGGTATGGCGACGTCGCGGGGCCAGCCGATCCGGCGGCCGACCTGACGGTGGGCGTGCTGCACGCGCCGTACCAGCGGGTGCTCGACGCGATGACCCGCGACGGGGCCGGCCTCATCATCGCCGGCCACACCCACGGCGGGCAGCTGGCGCTGCCCTTCTACGGGGCACTGGTCACCAACTGCGACCTGGACCCGCGGCGCGCCAAGGGCGTGTCCCGCTGGTGGCCTGGGGCCGCCGGGGCGCCCGATGCTGCGGCCCCCGCCGACGCGGCGTGGCTGCACGTGTCGGCCGGGCTGGGCACCTCGCCGTACGCGCCCGTCCGCTTCGCCTGCCGCCCCGAGGCGACGCTGCTGACGCTGACCCCGCGGGATCGCTGAGCCGGGCCACTCGGCCTTAACTGAGGCGAAAGGCGGTGCCGGCGTCGCCTTTCGCCACAGTCAACGGCCGCATCGCCCGCCCGGATCCAGCTGCCCGACCGATTCGGAGGATGTCTGGACGATCCGCTAGCATGGGGCGTCGCCGGTTCCCAGGACAGCTGTCCACGGGAGTTCACCCGGCGACAAGCCACGGGGTGTGGCGCAGCTTGGTAGCGCGCTTCGTTCGGGACGAAGAGGCCGCAGGTTCAAATCCTGTCACCCCGACCATCATGATCTCCGGCGACATGGGACAAGCCGCCACCCGCAGCCCTCATACACCCGCGAAGTCTGGTCGCTCTGGCACCGTCTTCACGATGAGCGCCGGGGCTGACAGGGCACCCGGCGAGGCGTCAGCGACCGGCCTCCCGTAACAGGGCTGCGAACGTTGACTATCGCTTTGGTCGATAATAACCTCCACCATATGAGAACTGAGGCGCCGCTGCTCGCCCCGATCTTCCGATCGGGCGGTCAAGCACGCCTCCTCGCCGAGCTCCTTCTCACCGGCGACGAGCTCAGCCTCACCGACCTGGCCGAGCGCATCGATTTGGCCTACGCCACCGTGCATCGGGAGGCTGAGCGGCTGCTCGACGCCGGCATCCTGCGCGAGCGTCAGGTCGGCCGCTCTCGCCTGATGAGCGCCAATCCAAACAGCCCGATCGTCGACCCGCTGCGACAGATCCTCTTGGTCAGCACCGGCCCGAAGGTCCTGCTCACCGAGGCACTCCGGCAGGTCGAGGGCATCACCTCAGCGTTCATCTACGGCTCGTTCGCCGCGCGCCTGACCGGGGCCCCGGGCCCGCCGCCGCAAGACGTCGACGTCATGGTCGTCGGCGCACCCGACGTCGACGCCGTCCACGACGCGTGCGACACCGTGCAGGACCTGATCGGCAGGCCAGTCAACCCGACCATCCTGAGCCCTGCCGAGACACGGAAGCGCACGGCATTCGTGACCGAGGTCGCCGCCAGTCCCACGGTCCTGCTCATCGGGGAGCTGCCCTGGTGACGCCCGCTCTCAGCCAGGCACAGCGCCAAGCCATCGACGCACTAGTCGCCGTGAGCGACCCCGCAGCCGCTGCAGGTATCGGTCCACTACAAGCCCGTCGCGGTCAGCGCCGAGAGCACCCGGGGTCGCGGAGTTCGTCCCCGACCCGGCGAGCGAGACGGCACGCCAGTCGGAGGCCGGCCTCGAGGCTGTTACCCAGTTTTGGGCGGAGAGCCGTCGTGAGTCGGGATGACCGCCGCGTGAAGACCCACGAAGTCCTACAGCGCCAAGACCAGACGAAGACCGTCGTCGACATGACTCAGGTGATGTGACGGCAGTTGCCCGACGCGGCCCACCAGCCGGGAGCGATCGACCACCAGCGTTTGCGAGACTTTGACGACGCTGTCCTTGGGCAGACCCGCCACCCCGCGCGCGAGTTCGACATTCCCCGGCGCGGCGGCCAGGCGCAGGTTGCTCGTCACCGCCGACACGATGACCGTCCGAATCCGTGACCCGTTGAAGCGATCCGACGACACGACAAGCGCGGGCCGCACATAGCCGGGCTCCGAGCCCAGCGGATCACCGAAGTCGACCCACCAGATCTCCCCGCGGGCTACCACTCCCACGCGCCCGAGTCCACCAAGGCGCGTCCGGTGGCGGGCGTCTCGACGCTGTTCAGCTCGTCGGCCAGGGCATCCAGAGCGGAAGTCACGGGGTCTTGGCCCTGCCGCTCCAGGAACTCGCTGACGGCCCGGGTGTAGAGCTGCGAACGACTCCAGCCGAGCCGCTCGGCCGCCTGGTCCGCGGCCCGGTAGACCTCGTCCGGTATGGATATCGCCGTCTTCATAGCCGCAAGTATAACCGGTAATACCGCCCCAGTAGCTGGCCCACCGGGATTCTGGCCGACACGGCGCAGGTGGACCGCCCTGGCGGATGCGGGTGTGAGCAACGAGACCGGATCCCGCAGGCCGACCCCGCCGTACGCTTGACGTACGGAAGCGTCGCGGACGAGGGCCCGACAGACCGTCGCGCCCCACCCGGCGTACCCGCCGAAAGGGATGAGCTCGATGAGCACCCTGCTGAGCATCGAGGACGAGCACCGGCACTACCAGCGCCGAGCCGCGGAACTGCACGATCGGATCGTGCTGCGCGACGGTACGCCGGCCTGGGTCGGGCCGCTGCAGCACAAGGATCGCGCGGACCTGGCCCGGGAGTACGACACCCTCTCCGATGCCTCGAAGTGGCACCGGTTCCTCGGCGGCGTGCCCCATCTCAACGCCGCGATGCTCGACGCGCTGGTCGACGACGTGGACGGCCTCGACCACGTGGCGCTCATCGTCTTCGTCGACGACCACGGCGAGCCGACCCCGGCGGGGATCGGCCGGATCGTGCGTCACGAACAGGTGCCGGATGCGGCCGACATCGCGATCACGGTGAAGGACGCCTGGCAGGGGCGGGGAATCGCCTCCGCACTGGTGCCGCGACTGGTCGCCGCTCGGCCGGCGGGCGTCACGCACCTGCTCACCGAGATCTCCACCGACAACGCGGCCTCGCTGGCGCTGGCCCGGCACGCGGGCACGCTCCGCATTCACCCCACCGGGGGCGCGTTCGACATCGAGGTCGACCTGGACGACACCGGCCTCCGGTTCCCGCCGCCCGCCGACGGTGGCCGGCTGCACCCGGCGCTCGCGGCCGAGGGTCGCGATCACCTGCACACCCGCGACCACGCACACCTGCACCCGGCCACCGCCGCTCGCTAACCTCAGCGGCCGGGAACCGCTAGTCGCTGACCTCAGAAGCCGTGCGGCAGGGTCGTCGGCTGCCGGGCGGCGGCCTTCAGCGCCTCGAGCTTCTTGGCCTGCTCCTCGCTGATCACGAAGCGGCCCGTGACCGCCGAACGGACGACATGGCCCGTCGCAGACCCGGTGGCCGCGGGGGGTGTTCCCGACGCGACCCCGTTGATCCTCTTCGTCTTCTTCGCCATGTCACCCTCCTGTCGACCACTCAACGCGGCTCGCGCCGCAGCCGCCGACGCAGCGCCGACTGCTGCTCTTGCCGGTGCTGAGCCGCTTCGCGGCGAGCCTCGGCCCGGGTGACCGTGTGCGCCTGGTAATTGGCCATCAGCCCCTCCAGGATCGCACGCTGGCCCTGCACGGTCGAGGCGTCCAATAGCTCCTGGAAGACGCCCGTGAAGGTGTCTGGGTCGAGCTCGTCGATGTTCTTGTCCACCCAGTCGAACGTCTTCCACCACCGTTCGCGTTCCGCGCTGTCATGGACCGTACGCCGCTCGTTGATGTTCTTCTGCACCGCGACCAGCACGCCGAGTCCAGCCATGAGGCCACCGAACCCGGCCGAGGTCATGAACCCGCCGAGCGTCAGGCGAACCCAATTGAGGAAGTCCAGCAAGGCGTCCACGGTCAGGGATCACCGGGCCAAGGCCGTACGTCGGGTGCCGCTCGCATGCGGCGTACGGTACTGCGGCACACCGACATAGGGTGGCGCCCATGGCGAACCTGCGGGACCTGGGCTGGGCCTACTTCGACGCCATTGTCGCCGCGGCGCCGCTGCGCGACGTCAACCCCTGGCGGGTCCGCGACGAGACGGGGTCGGGCGGACGAGCGCACCCCGCGTACGAACCCGACGACGACACCCTCGAACGGCTGCTCGGCGTCCCCGTGCACCTGCGGGCCACGTCCCAATCCGGCGTGCCGGCCCTGGCCCTGGACGTCTGGGTCGCCTACGAACTGCGTCGGGCCGGATTCCACCCCGACCGGGTCTGGCCGCGGGCCAGCGCCCCGCGGGTCCTGCCGGTCGAGATCACCGAGTTCATCGAGCGGCTCCCCCGCAAGGAGCAGGCCGAACTGTGGGCACGGATCCGCCGCGGGCAGGGTGGCGCCGGCACGGCCAACCTGCTCGGCAAGAACTACGTCAAACAGGTCGACGTCGTGATGAGTTCCTGGGCGACTGGCCCCGAGCTGATGGTGTCGACGAAGCGGATGGACTCCTCGTTCGGAAAGAACGCCGCCAACCGCGTCGAGGAGAGCTACGGCGACGCCAAGAATCTGCGGTTGCGGCACCCGCAGGCGGCGCTGGGGTTCGTCTACGCGCTCAGCGCCGTCGCGCTGGAGACCGAACCCGACATTGCGGCGTGGCTGATCGACCTGCTCGGCAAGTTGGGTCGGGAGGAGGACGCGTACGACGCGGTCGCCCTCGTCCTGCCCGATCTGGCCGCGGCCGACGAACCGGCCGACCCAGCGCCGGAGGAGCCAGCCGGCCCCATCGAGGCCGGCAGCGCCGCGGAGGGGGACTGGTCCGACGATCCACGCCTGTTCGAGCTGCCGGCCTCGATAGCCCCGGGCGGGGGCTCGGCTGAGGGCCCGGGCGGGGGCCCGCTCGAGGACCCGGGCGGGGGCCCGACCGAGGCCCCGCCCGCGCCGCCCGGGGTTGCCACCCCGCAAGGCCTCCTGGCACCGAGCCGACCCGCGGTTGAGATCGACACTCTCCCGCGGGTGGGCCTGCGTCGCGACGAGGTGCCCGCCGACCTGGATCCGGCCCGGTTCTTCGAGGTGATGTGCCGCCGGATCCTCGACAATTCCCCGGTCAACTTCCACCCCGAAGCGCGTCGTCGGCGCAGCCAGCCGAGGCCAGTGGCCACGCTCCGGTAAGGCGCGCACGATCACGGCGACCGGGACCGGGCGCGCCGCCGATCGTGCAGCGCCTCGCGGCCGCGACGCAGCGCCTCGAACTCGGGGCCGCCGGCCATCTCGTCGACCGGGGCTGCCACACCGTCGATCCGGCCCGACGAGCCCCGCGGGGGATCGTCCGACTCGGGCCACAACGCCGCGTCGACCAGCCGGGACGCGGCAAACACCGCCCCCCGGGCCAGCTGCTCAGCCACGGCCGCACGCACGCCCCGCAGCGCTCCGGCCCGAGCCGCCACGAGATCCACCGCCGGCATCGGCCACCGATCGGCCTCCCGAGGCTCCAGTTTGAGCACGCCACCGCCATAGGCGCGCCCCACCACCTCGGCCCCGAGCAGCGTCACGCTGTTCAGCGCCGCGATCGGGAGCAGTTCCCGACCGAGAGCCCGCACCTCGCGGCGCAGGTAGACCCCGTGCACCGAATTCAGGTGGTGCACCCCCGCGGTGTTCGTGCAGAGCCGGGCCGTGTCGGCGTTCATGTAGGTCAGCAGCAAGTCGGCGGGCGGCAGATACGGCGTACGCCACCACGGGGTGCGCACCCGGCACTTGTACGCCCCGTCGACCCCGACCGCCTCCCCCGCCGCGATATAGCGGCGACCGGTCGCCGACGGCGCCCCCTCGGGCCGGAACAGCCAGGTCGACTTTCCCGACGCGTCCAGCTCCTCGAGCCGCGCCGTGGTCAGCTCCAGCCCCCGAAGGTGCCGGCTGCCCGGCGGCGAGAGCCGGATCAGGTCCTGAGGCCGCAGACCCTGCCGACGGGCGGCCGCGCCGCTCACCGCGAAAAAGGCGTTGTTCCCCGTCACCATGCCCAGCGTCGTCTCGCCCCACGCGGCCAGCGGCACGATCCCCGGACCGGCGAGCGCCGCCGCGTAGGCCCGGGCCGCGTCCGGCGGGAGCAGCGCCCGCGACCAGCGCTCGCCCACCTCGGGATTCCAGCGCCGCACCGGGGCGTCGGTCGGCTCGGCCAGCGTCGCCGCGTTGCGCGTCTGCACCAGCTCGCAATGGTCCGTCGGGGCCAGCCCCCGCCCCTCGGCGAGCAGCAGCACCACGTCCTCGAGAACCCCGGGGAAGACCCGCTCGCTGAACAGCACCAGCCGCACCCGCGCAAACGCCCGCATCAGGAAATCCCGCACCGGCGCCGCGTAGTTCACGGTGAGCATCTCGGCGGGCAACACCAGCCCCAGCCGCCCGCCGGTCCGCACATGCAGCGCGGCATGCACGGTGAACGCGGCCCAGCTGCTGGCCAGGGCCGTCAGCGCGACCCCGCCGCGCAGGGCGGCGCCGCGGGCGACGGCCCTCGCCTGGCCCGAAAAGGCCTGGTAGCGCACGTACGGCGGGTTGCCGACGACCACGTCGTACGCCGCAGCCGGCGCACCGGCCAGGAAGTCCGCCACCGCGATCTCGGCCCGGTAGCCCGCCGTGTGCAGGTGCCCCACGGCGGCCGCCACCGAGCCGGCGTGCACCTCGACCCCCGCCAACTGCCCGGCCAGGTCGCCGGTCGCGCCCAGGGCGGTCAGCCGGCGGCCCGCCGCCACCAAGAACGCGGCCTCACCGCAGGACGGTTCCAGCACGTGGTCGTGGGCCGAGCGCACCGCCCAGTCGGTGACATAGCGCGCGAGTGGCTCCGGCGTGAAGAACGCCCCCCGCGCCTTGCGGAGCTCCGTGGAGTCGTGGGGGTGGCCGGCCATGGGGACATCCTGCCCGGGGGGTCCGACAACGCTGCGGACCCGCGCCGGGTCGTGGTGCGTACCGCCGCCTCAGTCGCCCGTGCCCACCATCTCCACGTCCGGGGTGCCGGCCGGAGTTCGGTGACCCACGGCGCGACCAATAGCCGCGTCGATGATCAGGAACGCCAACATGCTCAGCCCGAAGACCGGGACCACGATGCCCCAGGCGATGAGCAGCGCGGTCGCGACGGCCACGAGGCCCCGGGGAGCCGTGCGCCAGGCGCCTCGGCGTGGCGACCGGCCGAACCGGAGCCTGGGCCCGTGCGGGCGGCGGCGCCACCACATCCGGTACCCCCACCAGGTCAGCGCGATGACGGCGACCATGCTCAGGACGAGCTGGATGTCGTTGAGCGGGCCCAGCGTGCGACCGAAGTGGAAGAACAACAGGAGGCGGTTGGCCTGGGCCAGGACCGGCCAGGAATCCCAGCCCAGGGTGCGCACGGCGGCCCCGGTGGCCGGATCGATGACGGCCTGGTCCAGATTGACCGGCCAGGTCAGGTCGGTTTCCGACGCGGTCCAGCCCTGACCGGGCGCCTTGGGAGCGGTCAGAGAGACGGCCTCGCTCACCCCCACGCGGGCGGCGCCCCGCAGCACCTCGTCCACGCTGACCCCGTTCGGCAGCTGTCCCGGACCCGCCACCGCAGCGGTGGCCCCAGGGATCACGGTGCTGATCCGTGGCGCACTGGCGCCCTGCGAGGCGAGCAGGTCGGTCCACCGCGGGCCCGATGACACCCCGACCATCAGGCCGGTCAGTGCCACCACCAACACCAGGACCGCGGTCCAGGCCCCGACCACACCATGCCAAGACAGCGTCGCGTGCAGGCCTCGCCGGGACCGGTCCAGCAGTCCGAAGCGTCGGGCGAATCGTCGTGTCCGCCAGCCACCATGCCGGGCGGACCGCTCCCACCACAAGATCGCCCCGCCAATGGTGAGCACCGCGAGCCAGTGCGAGGCCAGCTCGGCGTACACCCGCCCCGGCGTGCCGAGATGGAGGTCCGCGTGCAAGGTACCCAACCAGCCCTTGAGCGGAGTGCCGCCGTGCCGGGTGACCAGGCTGCCGGTGACCTCAGCGGTAAACGGATCGACGTAGACGCTGTGGGCGGACATCGGGGGCAGCGCGGGGTCGGCGAAGTCGACCCGGGTGGTCTCGCCGAGGTCGCCGGCCTTGACCCCGCTCAGACGCAGGGTAGGTGTCGCGCGGACCGCCGCCTCGACCTGGGACTGCAGCGGGAGGGCCGTCCTCCCGCCTGGATCCACGGTGAGCTCCTGGGCGTACACGACGCGCTCCAGCGGCGAGGCGAAGACATACAGGATCCCGGTGAGCGCGGCCAGCACGATCAGCGGACCGACCAGGATGCCCGCGAAGAAGTGCATCCGCACGAGCACCGGTCGCCAGGGATGGTCGCGATGGTGTGGGCCGGTGGGGTGATCGGGGACCGATCGTGTGCCGCGGCCTGCCCTCCGGTCCCCCCGACCCGACCGTTCGTCGTGATGAGCCGACCCGACTGTGTGGACCAACGGACCCACCCCTCTCATTCCTGGATACCAATGAGGCCACCTATTGGCTTCTGTGATAGATCACAGTACTGATGCCAGGCCTGACTTGGATACCAAAGACGCCGGTAAGGAGTGCGGTGGACTCGGCTGCGCGGGGTATGCCCCAATAGGAACGTGGAGCCCGCAGAGGACGTGACGAGAGCCAAGCCAACGGCGACGGACCTGGCCTACGACGTCCTGAAGCGTCGAGTCCTGACCTGCGAACTGCCGCCGGGTGCGCCGCTTCGGGAAGGCGACCTGGCGACGACCACCGCGCTGTCCCGCACCCCGGTGCGCGAGGCTCTCAACCGACTCGTGCAGGACGGACTCGTGGAGGTGCGACCGCGCAAGGGTTACCGAGTGACGGATGTCACGCTTGCAGGCGTCGCGGAGGCCTTCGAGCTCCGGGCCCTGCTGGAACCCGCGGTGGCGACGTCGGTCGCCTCCCTCGCGCGTACCAGGCCCGGACGGCTCACTGCCCTCACCGAACTGGCCATGGCCGATCCCCCCGCCGACCTGGCCACCGCGATTGTCCGGGACCACGACGTCCACGAGATGCTCGCCGGGCTGGCCGGCAACCGCTATCTCACCCGGAGCATGCGGCAACTGCTCGCGGAGCTCCAGCGGATCATGTTCCTCACCTTCAGCGGCAACGCCTCAGACACCCTCCTCGCACACCACCACCAGGTTCACCATCGCGCGCTCTGCGAGGCCGTGCTGGCCGGTGACGGTGTCGCGGCCACGGCGGCAGTCCTCGCCGAGAACGAGCACATGCGCCGTCTGGTCGTCGACGGCCTCCTCGCCCAACTGCCGGACGTCACCCTCGCCCCGGTCAAGGCACCATCTGCCGATCCCGGGCCGCGCCAGGGGTAGCCCCACGGGCAGGCGTCCGGATCAGTCGTGGGCCAAGGGCCTGCGCTCCGCCACGTTTTGGCGGGCCGCCCGCACGGCCCGGTCGGTGAGGAGTTCGTAGATCGGTCGGCACCTTAGCGAGGTGGCGATCAGCATGGCCAACGCGCAGGCCCCCAGCATCGGCGCGAGGAGGTTGGTCGTTCCGGTGAGCTCCGTCGCCAGGATCAGGCCGGTGACCGGGGCCCGGACGCTGGCGGTAAAGAAGGCCGCCATTCCGATGAGGGCGAGCCCAGCGGGCTCGGGGGTGACCGACGGCACCAGCGCCTGGCCCGCCAGCCCCACCGCCAGGCCGATGTAGCTGCCGAGCACGAGCATCGGCGCGAACAGGCCGCCCGGGGTCGCCGCGGCATACGCCACGACCCCGAGCACCGCGCGCAGCATCAGCACGAGGCACACGGTGACGAGCGCCCCGGACCCGGTGAGCGCGTCCTGGGTCAGATGGTTGCCCGCCCCGACGAGGTCCGGCAGGAACCAGCCGACCAGGCCGAACCCGGCGCCGATGAGCCCGGCCCGTAGCTCGACCGGGACCCGCGACGCGTCGGCGATCCGCAGTGCCGCGATGATCGCGTGGTTGTAGGCCACCCCGACCAGCCCGCAGACGACGCCGACCACGGCGACGACGGGAGCCTGGCTCAGTCGCGGGTCGTCCAGCGGGGGCATGTGGAAGTCGGTGTCATTGCCGACGAGGACGTGGGCCACGATGAAGCCCGTCCCCGACGCTGTCAGGGTCGCCAGGGTGGTCCGCAGCTCGAACCGTTTGACCAGCTCCTCCAGCACGAAGACCCCACCGGCGATCGGTGCGTTGAAGGCGGTGGCCAGGCCCGCCGCTGCGCCGCTGGCGACCAGAACCCGCAGGTCGAATGCGCCGCGCCTGGTCAGCCGGGCCATCCAGATGCCGATGTTCCCGCCCATCTGCACGCACGGACCCTCGCGGCCCAGGGCGAGGCCGGCGCCCATGGAGAGCAAGCCGCCGACGTACTTGACCGGCAGGATCCGCCGCCGCCCCGGCTCAGTCCGCCCCTCGACCACGCCTTCCACCCGCGGGATGCCGCTGCCCTCAGCGTGGGGTTCGACGCGGTGAACCAACGCGGCGGCGAGCGCCGTCGCGGCGGCACATCCGAGCACCAGGACCGGCAGTCCCCACCACGTGCCGTGGGACCGCATCGTCAGATCTCTGCGCAGGTCGTCCGCTGCGCTGAGCATGAGGCGAAACGAACCCGCCATCGCGCCGGTGCCCGCGCCGACCAAGGCGGCCGTCATGACGAAGACAAGGAGCCGGCCCGGTTCGTCCGTTGACACGTTCGGCCGGGTCACGCGAGGCAGTCTCCCATAGCCGGGGCCGGTCACCAGAGCTGCCACCAGAGCTGCCGCCGGGGCGGGTCGCCGTGCGGGGCCATGCGCAGGGACTTCGCGAGATCGTATCCTCGCCACTATGGACAACGTGGTAGCCCTGCCCGGCCGGACGGCCCGACAAGCCCGGCCTCGCGGCCCCCAGCTGCGGGTGGCGTAGCGCCGATGACCGACACCTCGGGGGAGGCGGCGGCGCTGGCGACCGTACGGCGCCCCGCGCACCGCGTCAGCCCCAAGGCGCGCTGGGTGTGGCTCATCAGCGCCGCGATCGGGTGGCTGTTCCTGCTCGTCCCGCTCGGGCTGGCCGCCGCGCTGATCCCGGAGGCGCCCACCGCGCTGCGCGCGGGCACGATCGCACTCGCCGTGGCGGCCATCGCGTTCTGCCTGGTGATGCCGCACTGGCGCTACCGGGTGCACCGCTGGGAAGTCACCGAGGGCGCCGTCTACACCCGGACCGGCTGGCTCACGCAGACCTCGCGCGTCGCCCCGATCAGCCGGGTGCAGACCGTCGACAGCCACTTCGGCCCGCTGGAGCGGGCGTTCGGGCTGGGCACGATGAAGGTCACGACGGCGAGCGCGCACGGTGCCGTCGAGGTCGCCGGACTGCCCCGCCACCAGGTGGAGGAACTGGTGGCTCGGCTCACCACCGTCACCTCCCGCGATAGCGGGGACGCGACGTGAGGGCGGATCAACGGTGAGTCAGCACCTTGGCAACCCCGGGCATGCTCGCGCGTCGGTGGCCGACGGCGCGTGGCGGCGCCCCGCCGCACGATCTCTGCTCGTCGCGCCGCTGCGCAACGCGCGGGAACTGATCCCGAGTCTCGCCCCGGTCATCCTCATCGCGGTGTCGCAGCGCGGGATGGCCTACTGGCTGTTGCTCCTCGTCGTGATCCTGCCGGTCCTGCTCGCGGTGCTGCGCTGGTGGACCACGACGTACCGGGTCACCGGCGACCAGTTCCAGGTCTGCCACGGCGTCTTTCGCAAGCACCTATTGACCGCGCAGCTGGACCGGATCCGGACCGTGGACGCCGAGGCGTCCCTGCTGCGGCGCCTGCTGCGGATCGTGGACCTGCGCGTCGGCACCGGGGCCCACGAGGACGTGGCCCTGCACGGCATCGACGCCGGCCAGGGCGCCGAACTGCACCGGGTTTTGCTGGCGCGGCGCCGGTCGGCGTCCGCCGAGGCTGGTGCCTCCGCCGACGCTTCCGGGCCGGGCGGGGCCGCGGAGCCGGGCGGGGCCGCGGAGCCGGGCGGGGCCGCGGAGCCGGGCGAGACCTTCGAGCCGGGCGACGCCTTCGCGTCGGGATCCGGCGCACCCGGGGAACGGACCGTGGCGGCCTTCACCCCGGCCTGGTTGCGCTTCGCCCCATTCACCATGACAGGCGTCGCGACGGCGCTGACCGCGTGGGCCATCGGCGCCCGAATCGTCAACGAATTCAAGCTCGGCGACACGATCGGCCCCTGGATCGAGCGGGCTCGCGACGCGACGGCCGAGTTCAGCCGAGCCTGGCTCATCGTCGAGCTCCTGCTCGGCACCGTCATCGCGGTCTCGGTGCTCTCGCTGGTGGCGTATGCGCTGGCCAACTGGGGATACCGGCTGACCCGCCGGGACGACGCGACCCTGCACGTGCGGCGCGGCCTGCTCACCTCGCGGGCCGTGACCATCGAGGAGGCGCGCCTACGCGGGGTCGTCGTGGAGCAGCCCCTGTTTCTCCGGGTTCCCCGGGGCGCCCGCGCGAAGGCGCTGGTCACCGGGGGTGGCCGGGGCGACGATCACGGCTCGCGGTCCTCCCATCTGCTCATGCCCCCCGCACCCGTCGCGGTGGTGCGGGACGCCGTGGCCGACATCCTGGATACCGACCGGCCGCTGCGCACCGGCCTGGTTCGGCACGGGGTTCGGGCCAGCCGGCGCCGATACAGCCGGGCGCTCCTCGCAGTCGCCCCGTGTGCTGCGGCGCTGGCCGGTGCTGCGTGGTGGTGGGGCTGGCCGGGGTGGACCGCCGCGGGAGCCGTCGTGATCCTGGCCCTGGTCCCCGCGCTCGCCTCGATCCGGGCCCGCTGGCTCGGCCACGCCCTCTGCGGCGATCCGCACCAACACACCGGCCCGGACGCGGGCTACCTGGTGGCCGCCGAGGGCGCGTTCCCCCACCAACATCACTGTCTGCGAACCCGCGCCATCATCGGTTGGGTCATGCACGAGTCGTTCTTCCAGCGCCGCGCCGGACTGGTCACGCTGGAAGCCACCGTGGCCACCTCGACGGGCCACGTCCGGATCCTCGACGTCCCCAAGTCTCGCGCGGTGCAAGTCATCCGCGCGGCGACCCCGCACCTGATGGACGAATTCCTGGACCCCGCCGGTCGGCCCTAAGGACCAGCGGTCGACCCTAAGGACCGGCGGCCGGCCCGGCTAAGGACCGGCGGCCGGCCGAACCGATATCGCAATGGGCAGGGCACGCTCGGCCCCCATCCGTTGACCTGCGAATACGTCATCGCGGTGCGCGTGGCGGCATCGATGCGATATCGGTTTGAGCCACCTGGCCGGGCTAGGGTGCCGGAGTGAGCCGCCCCGACGCCCCCGCCGTGCTGCTTCTGGGCGGCACGGACCAGGCCCGCGCCGTGGCCACTCGGCTCGATGCCGAGGGCTGGGACGTGACGACGTCGCTGGCGGGACGCACCACGAACCCCCGGTCGCCGGCCGGCGTGCTGCGGGTCGGGGGCTTCGGCGGCGCGGACGGGCTCGGCGCCTGGCTGCGCGAGCATCGCCCGGCGTGCGTCGTCGACGCCACGCACCCGTTCGCTGCCCAGATGACCGCCCACGCCGACGAGGCCTGCCGGGCGGCCGGCGTACCCCTGCTGCGGCTGGTCCGCCCGGCCTGGGCCCGAACCCGCCCGGACGCCGCCGAGTGGGACTGGGTGGCCGACCATGACGAGGCCGCACGCGCGGTCCTTCGGCTGTTGCCTACGGCCCAGACGCCCGGCACCGTGCTGCTCTCGGTCGGTCGTCAGCACACCCCCGCCTATCTGCCGCTCCTGAGCCATCACAGCGTCCTCGCGCGGGTGGCGGAGGCCCGGGACCTCGTCGTCCCGCCCGCCTGGCGCGTGATCGTCTCGCGCGGCCCGTTCCAGGAGTCGCAGGAGCGCGCCCTGTTCGCCGAGGCGGACGTGCGTGTCCTGGTGTCGAAGGACTCCGGGGGCACGGCGACGGCCGCGAAACTCGACATCGCCGCCGAACGAGGGGCGCGCGTGGTGATGATCGCCCGTCCGCCGACGCCGCCAGGTACCCCGGAGGTCTCGGACCTCGAGGAAGCCACCCGCTGGTGTCGGGCGGTGGTCCGCGGGGTCGGCCGCCCTGCCGCCGGCTGACCGTCGGTCGAAGGTCGGCCGCCTCGCCAGCGGGCGACGTTCAAGCGTCGCCGAGACAGCCGGGACAGCTGAGACAGCACGCGGATCTGTCCCCTCGATCCGCCGAACGGCCGACGGAATCGGTCGGGTGGCGTCAATGACCCCGCGGATCGGCCGACTGGAACGGCATCAGCACCCGTTACTCCGAGGAGGCACCGTGACCGTTCTGCCCGCCAAGATCCTGTCGATCATCCTGGCCGCTGCCGGGCTGTCCCACGTCGTCGCGACCCAGCAGATCATCATCATCTGCGGTTGACCCCCACGTCTCGAAGGGCCCGCACACGAAGCGGCGGGCCCTTCGAGCTGCCCGCCGGTGCCCGGCCGGCCCCGGCAAAAGAGCAGCCTCGCGTCACTCACACCCCGGCGACGATCTCCACCGGCCGCGGGTCGGCGGGATGCGGCTCGTCGAGGTGCAGGTCGACGACGGCACCGATGACCACCACGGCCGGGGGCTCGATGTGCTCCCCCGCGGCAAGCCGCGAGATGTCGGCCAGTGTGCCGCGGAGCACCCGCGAGGACGTCGTACAGCCCGTCGGTCCGACGGCGCTCGCGACCACCGCCGCGCCGGTCTCGCCGTCCAGGCCCGCAGCCCGCAGCGCCTCGACGATCTGGGGCAGATAGGTCACCCCCATCAGGATCACCAGCGTCGTCCGGGTGCGTGCCAGGGCGGCCCAATCCACCGTCCCGCGCGGGTCACCCGGCGGAACATGGCCGGAGACCACCGTGAACCCCTGCGTCAAGGACCGGTGCGTGACGGGGATCCCCGCCAGCTCCGGCACCGCGACCGCCGAGGTCACGCCCGGTACGACGTGCACCGGCACCCCGGCCGCCGCGCACGCCTGCCATTCCTCGCCGCCGCGCCCGAAGACGAACGAGTCGCCGCCCTTGAGCCGTACGACGCGATGGCCCAGCAGCGCCTCGGAGACCAGGATCTCGTTGATCCGGTCCTGCGGCGTCTGCCGGCCGCGCGGGATCTTGCCGACATCGATCAGTTGCGCGCCGGGCCGCGCCTCCGCCAGGCACTCCAGTGGAGCCAACCGGTCGTAAACGAGCACGTCCGCCTGCCGAATCGCGTGCAGGCCCTGCACGGTGATCAGGCCGGGGTCGCCGGGGCCGCCGCCGACCAGGGTGACGGAGCCGGGGTCGAGGTCGCGGATCATGGGCGGTCCTTGGTCGTCGGAGGGCGCAGCTGCGCGAGCGCGGCGGCGAGGGCGGCGTGGGTGTCGGGGTCGCGGACGGCGAGGCGAATCCAGGTGGGGCCGAGCCCGGGGAACGTCTCGCCGCGCCGCACGGCGAAGCCGCGGGCGGCCAGGTCCGGACGCACCGACCCGGCGCCGAGGGGGCTGGTGTCGAGGAGCAGGTACGGCGCGCGAGCCGGCCCGACACAGCGCAACCCCAGTTCGCTCAGTCGGCGCAGCAGGTCCTCGCGGGCCGGGGCGATCCGGGCGGTCTGCGCTCGGGCCCAGTCCTGCGCGGCCGGGGTCAGCGCCGCCAGTCCTGCCGCGATGGCCGGGGTGGACACCGCCCAGGGCGGCTGTCGGGCGGCGAGCCGGGCGATGAGGTCCGGGGAACCCACCGCATAGCCCAGCCGCAGCCCGGCGATGCCCCACGTCTTGGTGAGGGACCGCAGCACGATGACGCCGTCCGGCGGGCCGGCGCGCCCGGGACCCAGGATCGTCTCCGGCTCGCCGGGGACCAGGTCCATGAACGCCTCGTCGACCACCAGGACCCGGCCCGGCCGGACCAACCGCAGCAGCTCGGCGCGGGGGTGCAAGACCGAGGTGGGGTTGGTCGGATTGCCCACCACGACAAGGTCGGCCGCGGCGTGCTCGGCCGCGAACACAGCCGCCTCGAACCGGAAGTCCCCGGCCGCGGTGAGCAGGTGGCGCCGTACGGCGTGGCCCGCCGCCCGCAGCGCCGCCTCGGGCTCGGTGAACTGGGGGTGGACGACAACGGGGTACGTCGGGTGCAGGGCGTGCGCGATCAGTGTGAACGCCTCGGCGCCCCCGGCGGTGGGCAGGACGTGGGCGGCCGGCACGCCATGGTGCTCGGCCAACGCCGCCCGCAGCGGCGCGGCGTCCGGATAGGCCGACCAGTCGGCGTGCTCGACGACGGCCCGGACCAGGAAGTCCGGGGTCCGCGCCGGCCGCACGTTGACCGCCAGGTCGACCAGCCCGGGCCCGATGTCCTTGTCCCCGTGATGCGTCAGGTCTTCGTGCTGCGCCAGGTCTCCGTGATGCGCCAGGTCTTCGCGCTGCGTCAGGTCCTCGTGCTGCGCCAGGTCCGGGGACACAGCGGGTCCGGCGGCGCGGGTACCCCCGGCGTACGCATGCACGGCGTCGGCGAACCGTTGCGCCGCCTCGGGGTACCCCGCCCAGTGCACATGCAGATACGCGGCGTGCAGCGTCGGCCGACCCGTGCCCGCCGGGTCGAGCGAGAGGCCGTCCGGCTCCCCCGCCAGGCACCAGGCCGGCGGGCCCGTGTCATCGGTGGGCGTCGTTCGGGTGCGGTGGAACTCGTGGCCCCGGACCCTCTCCCCGACGCGCGCCAGCAGCGTGTCGGCGGGCACCGTGGCCTCCCGGTAACCCATCGCCAGGCGCGGCGTCATGGCGGCCGTCAGCGGCAGAGCGCCGGCCATCGGCGCGCCGTCGACGCTGCGGCACAGATAGAGCAGCCCGGCGCATTCCGCGACGGTCGGCAGGCCCGCGGCCACGGCGGCCCGGATGCCTTCGCGCAGTTGGGCGTTCGCCGCCAACTCGGTCGCGTGGACCTGCGGGAAACCGCCGCCGAGATAAAGCCCGGCGGTCCCGGTCGGCAGGACGGCCTCGCTGGTCGGGTCGAAGACCACGACCTCACAACCGGCCGCGTGCAGGAGTTCGGCGGTCTCGGCGTACCGGAACGTGAACGCCCGCCCCCCGGCCACGGCCACGACGGGCCGGGCAAAACCACCGCCGCCGTCACCGCGACCGTCACCGCCGTCAGGGCGCCGCACCTGCGTCGCCGGGTCCCAGGGGACCGCCGCGATCGGTTCCGCGGTGCGGGCCAGCGCGAGCACCGCATCGACGTCGACGCGCTCGGCGACCAGGTCGGCCAGGACGTCGAGCGCCTCCTGGGACTCCGGCCGCTCGGCCGCCGGGACCAACCCCAGGTGCCGCGACGGCGCCTCGATCGCGGAGTTGCGGGGCAGGACCCCGACCACGGGGATCCCGGTGCGCTCGATCGCGCGCCGCGCCTCGGCCTCGTGCCGCGTCGACCCGACCTGGTTCAGGACCACCCCCGCCACGCGGATCCTGTCGTCATACGTCGCCAACCCGTGCACCACGGCACCCACCGTGGCGGATTGGTGCCGGACGTCCACGCACAGCAGGACGGGGCTGGCCGTGAGGCGGGCGACGTGCGCGGTGGAGGCGAAGGAATCGGTGCCCAGGCGCCCGTCGAACAGCCCCATCACGCCCTCGATCACGGCGACGTCGGCGGGCGCCGGGGTCAGCGCGCCGTGCAGCAGCAGCGGCACGATGCGGTCCTCGCCGACCAGGAACGGATCGAGGTTGCGGCCCGGCCGACCCGCCGCGAGCAGGTGGTAGCCGGGGTCGATGTAGTCCGGGCCGACCTTGGCCGGCGCCACCGCGAGCCCGCGCCGCCGCAGCGCCGCCATCAGCCCGATCGTCAGCGTCGTCTTGCCGTGACCGGAGGCGGGGGCGGCGATGACGACGCGCGGCAGCCCGTACGCCGTCGTCGGCTGCCCGTACGCCGTCGTCGGCTGCCCGTACGCCGTCGTCGGCTGCCCGTACGCCGTCGTCGGCTGCCCGTACGCCGTGGTCGGCGGCACGCTCACCATTCGATCCCCCGCTGACCACGCACCCCGGCGTCGTACGGGTGGCGCTCTTTCGTCATCTCGGTCACCAGGTCGGCGACAGCGAGCAGCGGCTCCGGGGCGCCCCGCCCGGTGATCACGACGTGTTGGTGGCCGGGCCGGCCGGCGATGGTGGCGGCCACCCGGGCGCCGTCGATCCAGCCGAGTCGGATCGGATACGTGATCTCGTCGAGGATCAGCAGCCGGTGCTCCTGGCGCGCGATGAGTTGTTCGGCGCAGGCCCATCCGTCGGCCGCCATGGTGCGGGCGTCCGCGGCCCGGTCGCCGGTGGCCGGGCGGGACCAGGTCCATCCGGCGCCGGCCTGGTACCAGTGCACGGGACCGCCCTCCCCGGTCGTCGCGTGCACCCGCCCGAGCGCGAGCAGCGCGGCCCGCTCCCCCATCGGCCACTTGCCGGACTTGACGAACTGGACGATGCCGATGGACCAGCCCTGCGCCCAGCCGCGCATCGCCAAGCCCATCGCCGCGGTGGTCTTGCCCTTGCCCTCCCCGGTGTGCACCAGGACCAACGGGCGGGCGCGGGGGTCCCCGGGCCGCGGCGCCGTCCCGTCGAGCCGCGGTGCCGTCCCGTCGAGCCGCGGCGCCGTCGAGTCGCCGCCTACCGCTGTCCCGGCGGACCGGGTCGCGATCCTGCGGCCGGGTAGCCTGCCCGGGTGCTCTCCCCCACCGACATCGCCGCCCTCGGTTCGTGCCCCGGACTGCCCGACGACGCCTTCGACCACGACGGCCTGATCACCAAGCGGCCGCTGCGTGCCTGTGCCCTCGCCGAGCTGCGCCCCGGCCCCGGCCGGGTGCTGTGGGACATCGGGACCGGGGCCGGCTCGATCGCCGTCGAATGGTGCCGCGCCGGCGGCGCCGCGGCCTACGGGGTCGAGCGCGATCCCGTCCGCGCCGCGCGGGCCCGCGGCAACGCCGAGCGCCTCGCGCCCGGGCTGGTCCATGTCATCGAGGGTTACGCCGCCGAGGCCATCGCCACCCTGCCCGCTCCGGATGCGGTCTTCCTCGGCGGCGGCGCCAGCGCGGCCGTTCTCGAGTCCTGCCTGGCCGCCCTGGCGCCCGGCGGCCGACTGGTCGCCCACGCCGTGACGATCGAGACCGAACAGGTGCTGATCGCCGCCTTCCGGGCCCGCGGCGGGTCGCTGCTGCGGCTCGGTGTCGAAGCCGCCGAACCGCTCGGCGGCCTGTTCGGCTGGAAACCGTTGCGCCCGGTCGTGCAATGGTCCTACCGCGCTCACGGCGCCACCGGCTGACACGGCGCCACCGGCTGACACGGCGTCCCGGTCTGCGCCAGGAGGGCGAGCACGTCCTCGACCCCGCGCGGGTCGCCCGCCAGGCCGAGGCGACGGGCCAGTTCCAGCGGCCATGGACGGCGCAGTCCGGCGGCGGCGAGCAGTTGCTCGTCGTCGAGGACGCTGCTGACCGGCCCGGCATGGACGCGGCCGCCCAGCACGACCGCCGCCTCGTCGGCCCAGGTCAACGCCAGCGCCACGTCGTGCGTGGCGAGCAGCACGGTGGTCCCCCAGGTCTGCACCCGCGCCAGCACCGTCAGCAGCGTCTCCAGGCCCGCCGGATCCAGCCCGGCGGTCGGCTCGTCGAGCAGCAGGACCGCGGGGCGCATCGCGAGCGCGCCCGCCAGCGCGACTCGTTTGCGTTCCCCATAGGACAGCTGGTGGGTCGGCCGGTCGGCCAGGTGCGTCGCGCCCACGAGGTCCAGAGTCTCGGCCACGCGCCGACGTACCTCCTGCGCTCCCAGCCCCAGATGCAGCGGCCCGAACGACACGTCCTGGGCGACGTCCGCCGAAAACAGCTGGTCGTCGGGGTCCTGCAGGACGAGCTGGACGCCGGCCCGGTGCGCCCGCAGGCCGGCGCGATCGTGCCGCAGCGCGACGCCGTCGCGTCGGATCGTTCCGGCGGCCGGGCGATGCGCCCCGGACAGACAGCGCAGCAACGTGCTCTTGCCGGAACCGTTGGCGCCGAGGACGGCGGTACGACGCCCCGCGAGCACCGCCAGGCTGGCACCCCGCAGGACCGGAGCCGGCGCGCCGAGGTAGGTCGCGGTGATCTCCTCCGCCGCGAGCAGCACCGGTCCGCCGTCGCTCACGCGCCCTGCCCCGGCGAAGCGCCCAGGAACGGGCCGACCGCGCTGACCCACACGACGAGCCACACCGCCGTGATCGCGGCCAGCGCCACCGCCTCGAAGCGCAGCGACCGAGGCCCCGTCACCGGCAGGGTGCGCAGATCGTCCTCATAGCCGCGGCCGGCGAGACCCTCGGTGAGCCGTCGAGCCCGGGCGAAGGAGTGCACCAGCACCGTGCCCACCAACGAGCCGGCGGCCCGTAGCCGGTCCGCGACCCGGCCCGATCCGCCCAGCCGCGCCGCCTGCGCGGCGTGGGCCGCCAGCGCCACGTCGAGCAGCACGAAGAGCAGGCGATAGACCAGCGCGGCGATGTCGAGGCAGGCGGCGGGGATGCGCAGCCGGCGGGCGGCGGTGACGAGATCGACCATCGGGGTGGTGGTGGCCAGGACGAGCACCCCCAGTGCGCCGGCGACCCCGTGCACCACGAGGCCGGCACCCCGGGCGGCGGATTCGGGACCCATCGACAGCGGACCGAGCGCCCACCAGGCGTCCGGGGTCGCCGCGCCGACCGCGACGGCCACCGACAGGGCGCCGAGCACGACGAAGGCGACCGGCGGGCCGAGCGCCTCGACCAGCAGCCGCGGCGGCACTCGGGCCGGCCCGAGCAGGGCGGCCAGGGCGACGACGATGACCAGCAGACCGCCGGGGGCGGGTGGGGCCAGCAGGGCCGTGAGCACCAGCCCCAGACTCAACAGGGCCTTGTCCGCCACCGGTCGACGACGCCACGGGCTCGACCAGGCGGCGTCATCGAGGGCGGTGAGATGCACTCCGTCAGCCCCGATCGCCGCGCCGCCGCGGCGCCGGCTCGGCACGACCAGAGGCCCCGGAGTTCAGCCGTCGACCGTGCAGCCGACCCACCGCGTACCCGAACAGCCCCGCCCCCGCGGCGGCCTGCATCGCGAACAACCCCGCCTCGATCTCGCCGCTGCCGGGGGTGAACACCGGCTGGAACCAGGGCTGGACCCCGTCCTCCTCCAGCGCCGCCGTCACGGTCGAGTCGGTGCCGGCGAAGGCCTCCCCGTCGGCTTCGGGTCGGGGCGCGAGCAGCCAGGACAGCGCGAGGATCGCGATCGCGACCAGTCCGCAGGCGGCGCTGATCCAGTGCCGGGTGCGGGGGCGAGGGCGGTCGACCGCGGCGAGCGCCTCAGACATGGCTGGCCTCCCGTCGCGCGGCGCGGGACAGCGTGGTCCGGACCAGTTCCCCGGGAGCCACCCGCCGCAGGAACCGGTAGACGACCACCCCGAGGAAGCCCTCCGCGAGCGCCAGCGGCACCTGGGTGAGCGCGAAGATGCCGAGGAATTTCGCGATCGCCCCGGCCAGTCCGCTGGCGGGGTCGGGGTAGGCGAGCGCGAGTTGGAGGGCGGTGACGACGTACGTCGTGAGATCGGCCACGGCCATCGCGGCGAAGATCCCGACCTCGGTGGGCAGGCGCACCGAGCGGACCAGAAGGAACGCGGCATAGCCGGCCCAGGGGCCGGCGACCGCCATCGAGAAGGCATTGGCGCCCAGGGTGCTCAACCCGCCATGAGCGAGCAGCAGCGCCTGGAAGAGCAGCACCACCGTCCCGAGGAAGGCCATCACCGGGGGCCGGAACAACACCGCCCCCAAGCCCGTCCCGGTCGGATGCGACGAGCTCCCGGTCACCGAGGGCAGCTTCACCGCCGAAAGAACCAGGGTGAAGGCGCCGGCAGCGGCCAGCAGCAGGCGGTTCTCCGGATCCTCGCGGGCTTCCCGGGCGACCGCCCGGGCCCCGTGGACCACGAAGGGGGTGGCGGCGACGAACCATGCGGCGCAATGACTAGCGGGCAGAAAGCCCTCGGCGATGTGCACGGCACACTCTCCTCTCCGAGATGACGCGTCTCGATAGAGCGGCCTACGGGGACGGAGTTCCTGACTCCCGACGCCTTTCGGCGCCGTCCACAGTGGCGCGACCGTGCCGGCTTTGCCCGGCTTCCTCGTGCCCCGCAGGGTTGGTCCGCCCATCGTGGCACAACAGGAGCCCCACCGAGCCCGACCAACGTCCCGCCGTTGGCCGCTACCGTTGGCCGCTACCGTGGGCGGCGCACCGTGCCGACTCGCGCGCGGCGCGACCGCGAGGAGGAAGACCGGATGGGCGAGGCGCTGAACACCGGGGGTTACGACTACCGCAGGGACGGCGCGGACATCTACGCCGAGTCGTTCCGGATTATTCGCGCCGAGGCCGAGCTGGCGCGCTTCCCCGCCGACGTCGAGCAGGTCGTGGTGCGGATGTGTCACGCGGCCGGCGACGTGACGATCGCCGACGAGGTGGCGTTCAGCCCTCAGGTGGTCACGGCCGGGCGGGCGGCGTTGGCGGCCGGGGCGCCGATCCTGTGCGACTCGACGATGGTCGCGACGGGCATCATCCGATCCCGGCTGCCGCGCGGCAATGACGTCGTGTGCTTGCTCCCGGAAGCAGGCCTGGCGGAGCTGGCGCGGCAACGCGGCACGACGAAGACCGCGACGGCCGTCGAGCTGTGGGCCGAGCGAGGGCTGCTCGCCGGCGCGGTGGTCGCGATCGGCAACGCCCCGACGGCGCTGTTCCGGCTGCTGGAGCTGGTCGCGGCGGGTGCCGACCGGCCCGCGGCGGTGTTCGGCATCCCGGTGGGTTTCGTCGGGGCTGCCGAATCGAAGGACGCCCTGGTCAGCAGTGGTCTCGGGCTGGAGTACCTGGTGGTGCGCGGCCGCCGAGGTGGCTCCGCCATGACGGTCGCGGCGATCAACGCGACCGCCTCGCCGGCCGAATAGGCGACCCGCCGCGCCCGCGCCCGCGCCGCGGGACGACCCGTTGGGGGCTACATCGGCGGCCGGCGCAGGTCAGGCGGCAGTGAGGGTATAGCGGGTGCCGGAGGAGCCGGCCACCCAGGCCTGCGGGAGCCGCGCCGCGAGCGCGTGCTGCGCGCGCCAACCCGTGCAGTGCCCCGGCACGAGCAGGTCCGGGCCCATCGCCTCGAGTGCGTCCAGCGTGGCCGGGATGATCGGTTCGAAGGCCGGCCCGTTCAGGTGGAAGCCCCCGATCAGCGCGCACAGAGTATCCACCCCGGTCAGGCGCATGGCATGCCGGACGATGTTGACGACGCCGGCGTGCCCGCACCCGGTGAGCACCACCAATCCACGGCCGCGGACGTGGATCACGACGGCCTGGTCGTCGATGACCGCGGCATCATGGCGCCACTCGGTGCCGTCCCAGGCCTGGTGCACCGGCGGCATGCCGCGCTCGAACTCCGTGGTCCGATCCACCTCTCCGGTGACCAGCAGGCGACCGTCCAGCAGCAGAGAAGGCACTCGCCGCTCCAGGAGTTCGAATCCCTCGGACTCCAGGGCCTTGCGGCTCAGCGTGGGAAAGACCAATTCGCTGCCCGGCATGACGAACCGGCGACGGGTCCAGGCATATGGGTGCACCACCAGAGGGGTACGTCGTGGCCCGCGCTCCGCGGCCAACCCGGTCAGCCCGCCACAGTGGTCGAAGTGCCCGTGACTGAGAACGACGGCCGCGACCTCACCGAAGTCCACCCCCAGCCGCTGTGCATTGACCACCATCGAGTCCGGGGTCATCGCGGTGTCGAACACGATCGTGGACGTCGACTCCCGCGAGCGCACCGTGACCAGGGCCGAGAACCCGTGCTCCGCCCGCAGGCCCAGCAGCGCCGTGCCGTCCTCGAAGTGCGGCGCCGGGGCCTGCCCGGCCCCGAAAGTGCCGCGTTCGATGCCGGGGCCGGGAGCCAGCAGGCCGTCGAAGGTGTTGTCGACCAGGGTGGTGACGACGACCTCGTCGACGGGGTCCAGATGGATGGGATCCACGGCCGAGCCGTACGCCGCGCGGGGCGCGGTCCTCGCGGCCGAGTGAGCATCCTCAGAGGTCATGCACATCGCAGACTCCTCGTCGAGTCGGTGCCGGTGGGAGCCGACGCTACTCCCGATCCGCGCGCTCGGGGCCCCGGGCCGCTCAGTCGCGCAGGGCCCCTCAGTCGTGCAGGGCCCCTCAATCGTGCAGGGCCGCCAGCAGCGCATCGCGGACCCGCACCGACCGGCGCGGGTCCCGGTTGCCGACCACCGCGACGGTCAGCCCCGCGGCCCGCTCGACCGCCGGGGTCCACGCCGTGCCCAGCCGCGCGGCGTCCGCCCGCACACAGAACACCCGCGCCGCCTCGGCCGCGCCGGCCACCCGGGCATTGACCTCGGGGTCGTTGGTCGCGGCCAGCACATACCACGCCGAACCCACATCCCCGTCGGCGTACGGCCGCTGCTCCCAGGCGATCTCGGCGCCCGAGCGGACCAACCCGCGCAGCCGCACGCTCAGCGTCGGCGAGATGAGCCGCACCCGGGCCCCCGCCTCCAGCAGCCGGGGCACCCGACGATCGGCTACGTGACCAGCGCCGACCACGAGGACCTCCCGGCCTGCCAGCCGCAGCCCGGCCAGATACACCGGCGCCCCCGCCTCGCCGGCCGTCGGCGCCAGTTCGCCCGCGGCCTCCCGGTAGCGGTCGGCGACGACGTCGGCGAGGTCGTCGCAGTCGCCGATGACCTCGGCGATGCGCACCGGTACGTCGGGATGGGTGGCCGCCCACGCCTGCACCTGCTCGCGCATCCAGGTCCGCAGCAGCCCCGGCAGCAGGAAGTTCGGGGCGACCACGATCCGGCGGTGCCCGAGCATGGCCAGCCTCCCCAGCGCCTCGGGCAGCGACGGCCGGGTCACCTGGATGAACGCGGCCTCGACGGACGCGCCGGTCCGTTCGGCGAACAGCCGGGCGAGCCGGGCGTGATCGGCGTTGGCCTCGGCCACCTTGGCGCCCCGACCGAGGAAGACCACGCCGAGATCGCGCAGCGGCCGCTCCCCCGGTTCGGCCCAATCGTCCGCGGCGGCGGTGGCCCGGTTCATCACCGCGTCCAGCAGGCGCGGGTCGGCGCCCAGCGGCCGGGCGTAGCGGACCCGGTCCAGCGACGCGGCGATCCCCCCGGGGCCGGACGCAGGCTCGTCGGCCAGGCCCGCGGCGATGGCCTCGGGGATGTCGTCGCGGACATGCGTGCCGGTGCCGAGCATCAGCGGGACGACGACCGCCCGCTCGGCCCCGCCGGCGAAGGCCGCCCGGACCGCCGCCGCGATGGGTGGCTCGACGAGCTCGACGTACCCCTCGTGCACCGGCACGCCCGGCAACCGTCCGCGGACCCGCTCGATCAGCGCCCGGCCGACCGCCACGCCGTGGGGGTCGCGCGTCCCGTGCGCCGCGATCACGCACGCCGGCACCCCGGCGCTTGCAAGAGTTGTCATCGCTTCTCCTCAGGATCCCGAGGGGGCGCAGGCGTCCTGCTCGACGCCCATCCAGGTGTAGTCGCGGGGGGTCACGAGGTACGGCGGGCGACCCTCGCAGGGGAGGTACGAGGTGCTGCTCGACCCGATGATGACCAGCGAATTCATGTCGACGACCGCCGGATCGACGTCGGCCAGCTCGGCCAGGACGGTGCCCTCCTGGCGCCGTTCCGCCTGGGTCACCACGGCGACCGGGGTCCGCGGCCCGCGATGCGCGGCGAAGATCTCCAGGGCCCGCGGCAGCTGCCAGGTGCGGGTGCGGCTGCGCGGGTTGTAGAGCACGGTGACCAGGTCGCCCTCGGCCGCCGCGACCAGGCGCCGCTCGATCGCCGGCCACGTCGTGTGCAGGTCGGACAGCGAGATCGTCGCGTGGTCGTGACCCAGCGGGGCACCCAGGATCGCCGAGGCGGCCAGGCTCGCGGTGATCCCGGGCACGACGACGACGTCGATGCCGTCCGTGCCGTATTCCAGCACGGGGCTGGCCATCGCGTAGATCGCCGGGTCGCCCCCGCAGACGAGGGCCACCGCATCGCCGCTGCGGGCCCGGGCCACGGCCTTGGCGATCCGGTCCTGCTCCGAACCCATCGTGCTGGCCTCCACCTGCGCCCCGGGCCGGGCCAGATCGCGGATCTGCCGCACGTAGGGTCCGTAGCCCACGACGTACCGAGCCTCCTGGATAGCCCGCACCGCCCGCGGCGTGAGCAGGTCCCGCGCCCCCGGACCGAGCCCCACCACGCTGAGCCGCCCCCGCGCGGGCAGCCGTCCGATCGCGCAGGTCGCGTCGGTGGACTTGCGCTTGGGCACGAGCAGTACGGCGCCGCGCGCGAGCACCGAGGCCTCGGCCACGCTGGGGCTGCCGACGTGACCGGCGACGACGGTGCTCGGGGTCGGCACCGCCACCTCGGCGAGGGTCTCCGCCAGGAACGGCCGCAGGTGCAGGCGCAGCCGCGCGGCGAGCTGCAGCAGCCCGATCTCGCCGGCCTTGGCGTCGATGGTGGTCAGCGCGGCGACGGACTCCGCGGCGAGCCCGGCTCCGGCCAGGGCCTCGCGCAGCAGCGCGTGCAGGTGCTCCACGTCCGTGCCGGAGTTGCAGCCCATCCCGACGACCAGCGTCGGCGGGTGCAGCACCACGGTGGGCACGTCGGCCTCGGCCAGGACCAGCGCCCCGGCCCGGTCGGTCACCACGATGCGCGCCGCGACCCGGTTGTCGTCGTCGCCGCGGGTCCACACCGTCTCTCCCCCGTCGGGCGCCTGCGTCACGTTGTCCGGCAGCGGCGGTAGCGGACAGCGGTATTCGCGCACCAGCTCGACGCGCCGGCCGTCCAGCACCGCCCGGGTGGTCCCCGCGACGTCGCCGCGGTAGGGCCAGCCGAGGGTGTCCAGGGCCGCGATGCCGAGACCGTCCGTGGCGGTGGTGAGCACGGCCGTCGCGCCGGTCGCGGCGGCGATCCGGCGGGCCAGCTCGTTGGCGCCGCCGGCATGCCCGCCCACCAACGGCACGGCGAAGCGGCCGGCCTCGTCCACCACCACGACCCCGGGGTCGGTCTTCTTGTCGGCGAGCAGCGGCGCGATGATCCGGGTCGTCGCCCCGAGGGCGAGATGGCTGACGATGAGATCGCACTCGGCCCAGGCCCGGGGCAGCAGCTCGGTCGAGGGGCCGGGGTAGATCGTCGTACCGCCCAGCGCCGCGTCGAGTTCCGCCGCGCGCCGCCGGGCCGCCGGGCTGGACCCGACCACCTGCCCGATCCGCTCCGTGGTCGCGGGGGTCTCGGGCGTTTCGGGCGTCTCCAGCGTCTCCGGCGTCTCCGGCGTCTCCCGGGTGGTCACGGTGCCTCCCGCGGCATCTCGGTGGTGGGCAGAGTCTCGATGGTGGTCAGGTAGGTCGAGCGGGTCGCGCCGTCGGCATCGGTGAGCGCCAGGTGCGCCACGTCGACCCGAGCGCTCGGGGGGAATCCGGCCAGATCCACGGCAGCAGCGGCGCCGTGGGCCGCGTCGTCGCCGGACAGCAGGACCACCAGGCGCGGGCCTGCTGTCCGGCGGGCCAGCGCCGGCAGCCAGGAGGGATCGTCGAGCAGCACCAGGTCGGGGTCCGGAAGGTACGCCGGGATCGCCGGCTGCTCGAAACCGTCGGTCTCCGCCAGGCCGTCGGCGGGCAGGCCGTTCAGGTCGACGACCGCCGCGCCGGTGCGGGCGCCCCAGGCCACGACGTCCTCGACGATCTCTCCGGCGCACCAGATCGTGTCGCCGAGGCGCGGCGCGGTGCGGCCGAACACCAGCGCGATCGCGGCGGCATGCGGCGTGGCAGTGTCCCTCAGTCCCGGCCGAGGTGCCGGGTCGTTGGCCGCGGGCCGCGGCCCCCCGACGTACGGCCCGAGCACCCCCAGCGCCGCCGGCGAGTCCGGGGGCGCGGCCAGCACGAGCACGACGTTCGGCTCGGCGACGTCGGTGGCGCCGCGGGCGGCTGACCCGTCCAGCACCCGAACCCGCTCGTCGGCCTCGCCGAGTCGCTCGGCCACGACGTACCAGCGCTCCAGATCCGCCAGGCCCGCCGCGATCTCGCGGATCCCGTGCCCCGGCGCGGTGAGCACCGCGACCTTGGGCAGCGCCCGGCAGGCCGCCCAGGTCGGCGCCATCCCGTGCCCGTGTGCGCTGACCAGCTGCGCGTCGTCCCAGGGCAGCCCAACCGCGGCAAAGGCGGCCGCGAGCGAGGAGATCCCGGGGTGCACCCGGCACCACAGTCCCCCGGCGCGGAACCGGCGCACCACCCCATAACACAGCGGGTCGCCACTGGCCAGGACGACCACGGGGCCGTCGGGTTCGCCGGCGGACTGGTACGCCGTCACTGCCGCGATCGCCGGGCTCACCCCGCCCAGCACGATCCGACGCTGCGGGGGTACGTCGAGCGCGTCGAGCGCCCTGGCTCCGGCGACGACCCGGCCGGCGCCGGCCACCGCCTGGCGAAGCTCGGGCCCCGGGGCGCCGAGGTGACCGTAGACGTCGATCACGGCTCGTCCGTCCCTGTGTTGCTAGCGATGCCGACCGCACCCTGGCTGCGCAACTGTGCCTGGGCACCGGGCTCGGCCTGGCGAAATTCGTGCCGGAACCCCGGATGGTAGAGGTGGCTCCGCGCCGCGATCGGGCCCGGCGCCAGGGCCGGACCGACCATGACGATGGTGTGCTTCCACAGCTTGCGCTCGCGCATCGTCGCCGACAGCTCGGCCAGTTCGCAGCGCAGGATCAGCTCGTCCTCCCAGGTCACCCGGTAGCCCACCAGGCACGGTGTACCGGGCGGATAGCCCCCATCGAGGAGTGCTTGCTGGAGTTGCCGATGCCGCGCGGCCGAGAGGTAGATCGCCATCGTCGCCCCGTGCGCGGCGAAACCGGCCACGGTCTCGCGGTCCGGCATCGGGGTCCGACCCCCCTCCAGGCGGGTCAGGACGAAGCTCTGGCTGACCTCCGGCACGGTGATCTCGACGTCGCAGCGGGCGGCGGTCGCGGAGTAGGCGGAGATGCCGGGGACGGTGTCATACGCCAGTCCCAGCCGGTCGCATTGGTCGCGCTGCTCCGCGGTGGCCCCGTAGATCGACGGGTCGCCGGTGTGCACCCGCGCCACCAGCAGGCCTTCGTCGCGGGCCCGCACCAGCACCGGCTCCAGGTCCTCCAGCGAGGCGCTGGCCGAGTCGATGACCAGCGCGTCCGGCCGCGCCCCGGCCACGATCCCGGGGTGCACCAGGCTGGAGGCCCAGATGACGATGTCGGCCTGCGCGATGACGCGCGCCCCGCGCACCGTGACGAGGTCGGCGGCCCCCGGACCGGCCCCTACAAAAACCACCCTGCCCCGCGAATTCGGCTTGGGCCGTAAGGCGTTCACAGACGTCCGCCGATCGTGGCCCGGGCCGGCGCGGACAGCACGGTGCAGAAGTACGGCGCCCGCTCGGCCTCGCCCAGCTCGGCGAGGCCGACCAGGCGCTGGTGCGGCAGCGAGACGTCTGTGCCGATCACGGTGGTCGCCTCGCGGTCCGCGGCGCGCAGCCGGCTCACCACCTCGGGCATCCGGCGACCGCCCTTGTACGCCACGACGGTGTCCGCGGCGGCCATGGCCCGCTCCAGCGTCTCGAGGCCGGCGGTCACCGGGACCAGCGCCAGCACCTCGGTGCCCTCCACCAGCGGGATCCGGCTGGCCGCGGCCAGTGCCTGCATGGCGGTGATCCCCGGGATCACCTCGACGACGACGTCGGGCAGCCGCTCGGACACGGTGGCCGCGAGATAGGAGAACGTCGAGTAGACGCTCGGGTCTCCGACGGTGGCGAAGGCGACGGTGCGGGCGCCCTCGTCGTACGCCGTGAGCGCCGCCGCCGCCGAGGCGTCCCAGGCCTCGCGACGTCGGTCGGTGACCCCGCTGCGGTCGGCCATGCTGAACGGCACCCGGCGAATCGCCGGCGCCGCCGTAGGGCAGCAGCCCAGCACGATCAGCTCGGCCCGGCCGGCGCCGCCCCGACCGTCGGCGCTGCCCGGGCCGCGCGTGCTGGATGTCTCGGTCTCCGGGACGAGGATCGCGTCGGCGCCGGCCAGCGCGCGGACCGCCTTGAGGGTCACCAGCTCCGGGTCGCCGGGGCCGACACCGATCCCGATCAGCCGCCGCACCTGGTCGGTGGGTGCCGCCGGGTCGCGCTGCTCCCCGGGCGACGCCGGCGCGGGCAGCGCATCCGGCGACGCCGCGGCGTCGGGGCGTGGGGTCGGGACGTCCACGTGGCCTCCTCAGGTCTACCGCCCGAACGAATTGCCTGCGCCCGGGGGAGTTCCTGGCTTCGAGCGGTACGCCGGGTGGGGCCGCGAGTCTCCGCGGCGCACGACGTACGCCCTCACAGTGGCGGGACCGCCCCGGACTTGCACCCGACGGTGCTCACCGGCGTTCCTCCGCTCCTGACGCGTCCGTCATCCTGCCACAGCGGCGCAGGGCGGCGTCGAGCTGCGCCGATCGATCCCGCCGGCGCTCTCAGGACCGGAGCCGCCAACCGTGCATCCGATGCACTAACATCTCGTGCATGCGCACCACTCTGGCGATCGATGACGACGTCCTCGCCGCGGTCAAGGAGCGGGCGAGGCGCGAAGGAAAGACGGCCGGCGAAGTCCTCTCGGACCTTGCCCGGCGACAGTTGACCCAGACGCCGCAGCAAGCGGGCCGCACCCGAAACGGACTTCCGGTGTTGCCGTCGCGCGGCACACCTGTCACGAACGAGCTGATCGATCGGCTGCGTGCCCAGGAGGGCCTGTGACGGTAGCCCTGCTCGACGTGAACGTCCTGCTCGCGCTGTTCGACCCTGACCATCTCGACCACGAGCGCGCCCATGCGTGGGCTCAGACCGGTCTCGCCGATGGCTGGGCGACATGCGCGATCACCCAGAACGGCCTGGTGCGCATCCTGAGCCAGCCCACCTACCCCAATCCGCTGACGGTCCCGGCGGCCATGGAAACTCTGCTGGCTGCGACAACGGATCCGCGCCACGAGTACTGGGCCTGCGGGCTATCTCTCGTCGGCGGAGCCATCGAGACATCCCGGCTGCTGGGCCCCAGGCAGGTCACGGACACCTACCTGCTGGCCCTGGCGGTCGCCCAGGACGGTTCTTTCGTCACTTTCGACGGACGGATCGACCCGGCCATCGTCCACGGCGCGACACCGGATCACCTGGTCGTGCTGTGACGACAGCAGCGCGGTGTGCCGCCTCCCGGCCCCGCTGACGCCGCCGCTCCGATCGGCGTTCTAGTGGGGTCCTGGCCCCATCGACACCCCGATCGGAGTGTCGGGACACGCCCAGCACCGGGGAGCCCCCGCCCACCCGCTCCCCCGGCGGGCGGCGCCGTCAACGCGCCAGGGCCAGGAGCGCGTCCAGGTCCAGATGGGCCTCCACCGCGTCGGCGAGGGTGTCGATCATCGCCTCACGGCGGTCGGCGAAGCCCGGTACGCCGTCGCGCGGTCGCCACGCGCTGCCGGCCGCACCGGCGATCTCGGTCAACCACGCCCGCCGGAAGGCGTCGTTCTCCATCGCCCCGTGCCAGAGCGTGCCCCACACCGACCCGACGCGGCAGCCGTCCAGGAACGGCTCGGCCGTCCCGGCTGCGAGGTCGCAGATGCCGTGGTGGATCTCGTAGCCCACCACCTCGTGCCCCCGCCACGTCCCCCGGGGCCGGCCCAGGATCTTCTCGATCCCGAAGGAGACCCGAACCGGCAACAGCCCCAACCCGGGAGTCATCCGACCCGCCCCTGCGGCCGCCGCGGACTCCACCCCCGCTTCGTCGCCGATCTCGCGCGCGAGCATCTGGTAGCCGCCACAGATTCCGAGCACCGGCCGGCCGGCCGCCGCGCGCGCCGAGACCTCGGCCGCGATCCCGCTGTCCCGCAACCAGGCCAGGTCGTCCAGGGTGGACCGGGAGCCGGGCAGCACGACGAGGTCGGCGTCGCGCACCCGCACCGGATCCCGGGTCACGACGACGTCCACGCCGGCCTCGTGCGCGAGGGCGTCGACGTCGGTCGCATTCGAGGTGCGCGGGAACGCCACCACCGCGACCCGCAGCACCTCCGAGCCCGACGCCGCCACCCCGGCCCCGTGCGCGCGCCAGCGCGCCAGCTCCAGGGCGTCCTCGCCGTCCAGCCACACCCCGTCCAGCCAGGGCAGCACCCCGAGACACGGCAACCCGGTCCGACGGCTCAGCTCGCTCAGCCCCGGCTCCAGCACCGCGACGTCGCCGCGGAACTTGTTGATGACGTAGCCCGCGAAACAGGACCGGTCGGCGTCGTCGACGATGGCCCAGTGCCCGAAGATGGAGGCCAGCTGACCCCCTCGGTCGATGTCCCCGACGAGCACGACCGGCAGCGACTTCGCCCGCGCCAGGCCGAGGTTCACATAGTCCCCGGCCCGCAGGTTGATCTCCCCCGGCGACCCGGCGCCCTCGCAGACCACGATCTTGTGCGCCGAGGCCAGCTCGTCGTACGCCGCATAGGCCGCCTCCGCGAGCTGCCGCCGGCCCGTCGCGTACTCCCCCGCCTCCAACGTCCCGGCCGGCCGACCGCGCAGCACGACGAAGGAGCGCCGGTCGGTGCCCGGCTTGAGCAGCACCGGATTCATCGCCGAGGTCGGCTCGACTCGCGCCGCGAGGGCCTGCAGGTATTGCGCCCGCCCGATCTCGGCGCCGTCCGCGCACACCATCGAGTTGTTGGACATGTTCTGGGCCTTGTACGGCGCCACGTCCACGCCCCGGCGGCGCAGCGCCCGGCACAGCCCGGTCACGACCAGCGACTTGCCCGCATCGGAGGACGTGCCGCACACCAGGATCCCCGCCATCTCAACCTCCCCTGAGCTTGAAAGAAGGAATCCCCCAGGCCGCCCCACGCAGCGCACAGATCCCCACCGCCACAACGGCGCTCGCCCACGACACCAACGGCACCAGCCGCGCGGCACGGCGTACGTCGTGGGCCGTGGGCAATCCCCCGTCCCCCAGCGTGGGCCGCTCCTCGACGCGCCCCGCATAGTCGTTCACGCCGCCGAGGCGCACCCCGAGGGAGCCCGCCCAGGCGGACTCCGGCCAGCCGCCGTTGGGACTGGGGTGGGCCGCGTGATCGCGCCACATGACCCGCCAGGCGCGTCCGGACGACCCGCCCACCAGGGGCGCCAGCAGGCACGCCAGAGCCCCGGTGACCCGAGCCGGGACCAGACCGAGGACGTCGTCACACCGAGCGGAGGCCGTCCCGAACCGCGCGTACCGCGCCGACCGGTGGCCCACCATCGCGTCGAGCGTGTTCACCGCCCGGTGCCCCAGCAGCCCCGGCACCCCGAAGGCGGCCCCCCACAGCAGCGAGCAGACCACCGCGTCGGAGGCGTTCTCGGCCAGCGATTCGACGGTCGCCCGGCCCACCTCGCCCGCGGACAGGTGCTCCGGGTCCCGGCCGCACAGGTGCGGCAACCGCTCCCGCGCCGCGCCCAGGTCCTCGGTGGCCAGAGCGGCCGCCATCGCCCGGCCCTCCCCCGCCAGGCTGCGCGCCCCGACGACCGCCCAGGTCGCCAGCGCCGTCACGAGCACCCGCGGCACCGGACGTCGCGCCGTCGCCCGCTCCACCACGATCCCGGCCGCCAGCACCGGAGTCACGCACGCGATCAGGTGCCCCACCCCGGCGATCCGGGTGTTCCGATAGGTCCGCAACTCCACCCACGCGGCGTACCGACCGAACCCCGCCACCGGATGCCACCGCCGCGGATCGCCGAGCCAGGCGTCCGCCGCGAGCCCCAGCAGGAGGCCGGCAGCGCGGGCCGAGCCACCACGGGCCGAGCCACCACGACGACCACGGCTGAGCGGGGCGGCGGCGGGCACCTGCGCGACGCTAGCAGAGCCCGAACTCCGCGGGTCCGCACCGACTCGCTAGGCTGCCAATGACCAGGTCGCGCCCGTCCGGGGCCCGGCCCTGACGGGAGGTGCGGCTCATGCGGCTCATGCGCGTCGGAGTGTTCGGCCAGGAGCAGCCGGTCGTCAGCGACGACGGTCAGATCTGGTACGACGCCTCGGGGTACGGCGACTTCGACCCCGACTTCTTCGGCTCGGATGGGTTGGCGCGGCTGCGCGCCGACCTCGCCGCCCGACGCCTGGCGCAGATCGACATCAGCGGCCGTCGGATCGGCGCCCCGATCGCCAAGCCCCAGGCGATCCTGTGCATCGGCCAGAACTATGCGGCGCATGCCGCCGAGTCGGGCAGCCCGCCGCCGGAGCACCCCATCGTCTTCCTCAAGCACCCGAACACGCTGCGCGGCCCGCACGATTCGGTGCGGATCCCCCGCGGGGCGCAGGCCGTCGATTGGGAGGTCGAACTGGCGGTGGTCATCGGCCGCGAGGCGAGCTATCTGGACAGCGACGCCGCCGCACTGGCCTGCGTGGCCGGCTACGCCCTGGCCAATGACGTCTCCGAGCGCGACTATCAGCGCAAGATCTCCGGCGGCCAGTGGAGCAAGGGCAAGTGCTGCCAGGACTTCTTCCCGCTCGGCCCCTATCTCGCGGTCGATGAGATCACCGACCCGCAGGACCTGGCGCTGAAGTGCAGCGTCAACGGCGCGACCCGGCAGGACTCCACCACCGCGGACATGGTCTTCTCCGTCGCGGCGCTGATCCGCGACCTGTCCCAGGTCATGGTCCTCTCGCCGGGCGACGTCATCAGCACCGGCACCCCGCAGGGCGTGGCCATGTCGGGCCGGTTCCCCTATCTGCAGGCCGGCGACGTCATGGAGCTGTCGGTGACCGGCTTGGGCGAGCAACGTTCCGAGCTGATCGCCGCCGACGTGCGCTGACGGTGCCGGACGACCCGCCCGGGTCCCCTCCGCAGGCCCCGGGGGCGCGGCTGTGGCCGCTGTACGCCGGGGGCTTCCTCGGCCCGTTCGCGGGCGCGATGACCGGCGTCATGCTGCCCGAACTCGCCGCCGGACTGGACACGACGATCGGCGGGGCATCGCTGGCGGTCAGCTGGTTCATGCTGCCGTTCGCCGCCGCGCTGCTGGTGTCCGGCACGCTCGCCGCCCGGTGGGGCGAGGCGAGGGTGGTGCGGACGGCCTTCCTCACATACGCCGCGGCCTCGCTGGTCGGCGTCTTCGCCACGACGCTCGGCCCGTTCCTGGTCGGTCGCGCGCTCCAGGGCATGTCGAATGCCTTCACGACGCCCCTGCTCATCGCTATGCTGGCCGCCCTCAGCCCGCCGCACCGCCGCGGCCGGGCGATGGGGATCTTCGCGAGCATGCAGGCCAGCGGCATCGCGTTCGCTCCGGTCATCGGTGGCGCGGCGGCCGCGGTGGACTATCGGATCGCCTTCGGCGCCGCGGCAGCCGTCGCGGTCGCCCTGGCGATGCTCATGCCGACGGCCCACGTCCTGCCCTCGGGCGGCGCGGTCACCGCCCGGGAGAAGTGGGCCGCGCTGCGCAACCGGCCCCTCGCGCGCGCCTGCATCATCGGGTTCTGCCTGCAGTTCACCGCCACCGGGGTGGGCCTTCTCGTCCCCCTGTTGGCCCATGACCGGTTCGGAATGGACGCCGCGCAGCGCGGCCTGGTGACCGCCGGCTTCGGGGTGGCGGGACTGGCGACGGGGACGTTGAGCGGGCGGCTGGCGGACCGCTACGGGCTGCGGCTGGTGGGCGGGGTCGCCCTCACCCTGCTCGGCGCGGGGATGGCGGTGGCCGGTGTCGCGCCGTGGCTGTGGCTGCTGGTCCTGGTGACCTTCCTCGCCGGAATCGGCAACACCGCCTCGCGGGTCACCGCCCAGTCGTTGGCGGTGCGCTCGACGCCCGCCAACCCCGGTGGCGCCACGAGCTTCGCCCTGGCGATGCAGTTCCTCGGCGGCGCGGTCCTGCCCGTGGCGGTGCCGGCCTATCAGCGGCATCCCGCGCTCACCTGCGTCGGCGTCGGCGCCGTCGCCCTGGTGGGGGCGCTGGCCGCGAGCGCGCGGGTCGCCCGGCGCTGACCCGGGTTCGAACCCCACCCGAAATCCTCGAACGCCCGTCCAGTGCGTCGATAGGGGACCCGCCGGGCGAGGGCGCCCGGCGCCGCCTCCGGGGGGAGCCATGGACCTACGACGCTGCCGACGACGCGCCCTGTCGAGCGCGTTCGCCATCGGATTCCTTGTCGCGCTCGGCGCGCCCGCCGCGACCGCCAGCGGCCCCGCGCCGTACCCCACGCCAGGCCCCACAGCAGGCCGCACGGCAGGCCCCACGGCGGGCCCCACAGCGGGCCCCGGACGGGGCCTCGGCGCAGCGGCGCACGGACACGACGCCGACCGGCCGGACCCCGGCGCCGAGGTGCAGCGGCCCAGCAGGCGCACGCCGCTGTCGGTCCCGACGGAGCAGCCCGGACGGGTCGTCTACCTCACCTTCGACGACGGGCCGAGCGCCTCGGGGACACCGCAAGTGCTGGCGCTGCTCGCCGAATACGGCGCGCAGGCAACCTTCTTCATGGTCGGCAGCCAGGCGCAAGCGGCGCCCGACCTGGTGGCGCAGGTGCGCGCCGCCGGCCACGCGGTGGGCAACCACACCTACCACCATCCGTGGCTGACGAACCTGTCCGACAGCGGCATCGGTCAGGAGATCACGTCGACGAGCCGGGCCGTCGGGGGCACCTCGTGTCTGCGGCCGCCCGGGGGATTCGTGGACGCTCGGGTGCGCTCGGTCGCCGCCTCCCTGGGGCAGAGCCTCGTGATGTGGACCGTCGATCCGCAGGACTGGCGGCGGCCCGGCGCTGCGGCCATCGCCGGGGCCGTGCTCGACCGGGCGACCTCCGGCAGCATCGTGCTGCTGCACGACGGCGGTCGGGACCGATCCCAAACGGTCGCCGCCCTGCGCACGATTCTGGCGACGCTGTCGGCTCGCGGGGACGTCTTCCGCACGCTGCCCCAGTGTGAGTAGCCCGGCAGGGTCGCCGGGCGAGTGATCCTGAGGCCCCGCTAGCCTGGGGACCTGTCTCCGGTTCCCAGCAGGCGAGGTAGTCCCATGCCGCAGATGCGTTCGCGTACCACCACCCAGGGCCGCAACATGGCCGGCGCTCGCGCGCTGTGGCGCGCCACGGGCATGGGTGAGGACGACTTCGACAAGCCGATTATCGCGGTGGTCAACAGCTACACCCAGTTCGTGCCGGGGCACGTCCACCTCAAGGACATGGGCTCGATCGTCTCCGCGGCGATCGCGGCGGCGGGCGGCGTGGGCCGGGAGTTCGACACCATCGCCATCGACGACGGCATCGCGATGGGCCACGACGGGATGCTCTACAGCCTGCCCAGCCGGGAGATCATCGCCGACTCGGTCGAGTTCATGGTCAACGCGCACCAGGCCGACGCGATGGTGTGCATCAGCAACTGCGACAAGATCACCCCCGGCATGCTGCTGGCCGCCCTGCGCCTGAACATCCCCACGGTGTTCGTCTCCGGCGGCCCGATGGAAGCCGGCAAGGCCGTGATCAGCCCCGACGGGGTGGTGAGCAAGCCGACGCGCCTCGACCTCATCGACGCGATGATCCAGGCCGTCGACAAGAACGTCTCCGACGAGACGATCGAGACCGTCGAGCGATCCGCCTGTCCCACCTGCGGGTCGTGTTCGGGCATGTTCACCGCGAACTCCATGAACTGCCTGATCGAAGTGATCGGTCTGGGGCTGCCCGGCAATGGGTCCACCCTGGCGACCGCGGCGGCTCGGCGCGACCTGTTCGAGCGCGCCGGCGCCCTCGCCGTACAGCTCGCCAAGCGCTACTACGACGGCGACGACGACTCCGTCCTGCCGCGTTCCATCGCGACCAAGGCCGCGTTCGAGAACGCGATGCGCGTCGACTGCGCGATGGGCGGCTCCACGAACACGGTGCTGCACCTGTTGGCGGCGGCGCAGGAGGCCGGGGTCGACTTCGACCAGAACGACATCGACCGCCTCTCGCGCATCACCCCGTGCCTGTGCAAGGTCGCGCCGAACACGCACGACTACTACATGGAGGACGTGCATCGCGCCGGCGGCATCGTCGCGATCATGGGCGAGCTCGCCCGGGGCGGCATGCTGACCGAGTCGGTGCACGCGGTGCACAGCCCCTCGCTGCGGGACTGGTTGGCGCAGTGGGACATTCGGGGCGGTACGCCGAGCGCCGCCGCTGTCGAGATGTTCCACGCCGCGCCCGGCGGGGTGCGGACCACCGAACCGTTTTCCTCGACCAACCGGTGGGATTCGCTGGACACCGATGCCGCGGGCGGGTGCATCCGCGACGTCGAGCACGCCTACACCGCCGATGGCGGGCTGGCCGTGCTGCGCGGCAACCTCGCCCCGGACGGCTGCATCGTCAAGACCGCCGGGGTGCCGGAGCACCAATGGACGTTCTCCGGTCCCGCCAAGGTTGCCGAATCCCAGGATGACGCCGTCGAGATGATTCTCAGCGGCCGGATCGTCGAGGGCGACGTGGTCGTCGTCCGATACGAGGGCCCGAAGGGTGGCCCCGGCATGCAGGAGATGCTCTACCCGACCAGCTACCTCAAGGGGGTCGGGCTCGGCCCAAAGTGCGCCTTGATCACCGACGGTCGGTTCAGCGGCGGCAGCTCCGGGCTGAGCGTCGGGCATGTCTCCCCCGAGGCGGCCTCGGGCGGGGCGATCGGGCTGGTCCGCGACGGCGACATGATCTCCTTCGACATCCCGAACCGGTCGGTCCGCGTGGAGGTCTCCGACGAGGAACTGGCCGCGCGCCGGGAGGCGCAGGACGCGGCGGGTTGGCGTCCGGCGCACCGGGAGCGCACCGTCTCGGCGGCGCTACGCATCTTCGCGCAGTTCGCGCAGTCCGCCGACAAGGGCGCGGCGCGGCTGGTGCCCTGACCCGGCGGCCCGGGCCGCCGGGTCAGGGCACCGAGTCAGGGCACCGGCGTCACTTCTGCCAGAGCACCGGGGCCTTGTAGTAGTCGCTGGTGCTGTCGCCCTCGTAGCGGGCGCCGGTCACCGCCTCGCCCTTGGTCGCCGCGATCGTGCACGGTTTCGAGCTCTCCCCGACCGCGCGGTTCTTGAACGAGGTCGACTTGCACTTCTCGAAGTTGCCGAACGCGGAGACCCAGCCGGCCTTGCGGCCGTCGGCGAGCACGCCGGACAGCGAGATGCTGGGCGACCCGTAGGGGCTGCCCTCCCAATAGACGATCTCGTTCGTCGACTCGACGTACCACGGCGTCACCCCGGCGAACTCCGCCTTGTTGCTGAAGCCGTCGAAGTCGGAGTTCGCGCCCTTGCGGATGTCGGTCACGGTCACCTTGTAGATGGCCTTGGTGTAGTACTTGTCGCCCTTCTTTCCCGACTCCGCGACGAGCGTGGCAGGCTCGCCGACCTTGAGCTTGGTGCCCGGCGCCGTCACGGCCGCATTCGGGTCGCCGGCCGTGATCGGCGCGGACGGGTCCGTGTTGCTCGATGTGGTGCTCGGGGTCGAGGTATTCGCGGCCGAACTCGTGCCGCCCGCGCCCCCGCTGGTCGAGCCGCTCGCGCCGCCCGTCATCGTGGCGGTCGTGCTGCCCGAACCCGCACAGCCGGCCAACAGGCCCGCCACACAGGCGAGCCCGGCGGGCAGAACGAGCCGTCGTTGGATCGAAGTCATCTGATTCCTCCCGAGATATCCCCCACCCCCGCCCTGGTCGCGCCGGGTGAGGGGGGCGCTCCGGGGGCCGAATCACCATAACCGACGTCGCCGCGTCCCGTCCCGGACCGGGCCGGATTTGCCGTCCCGACCGCGCGGGGATGCCGGGGGTCGATATGACGCCGCCGACATCCAGCCTGCCGAGGCTCACCTGCGGAGCTCCGGAGCCGATGCGTACCTCGTGACGACAACTCCAGCGAGCACGGCAGGCGCGGATGTCCGGCCCTGAACCCAGCACCGCGCCGCCGCGCGATCGGGCGCACCTGGACCCGCACGGCCTGGTCCTGCTCGACTCGGACCTGGCGCTGCTCGCGCGCGGGCTCGGCCGGGTCGTCACCTGGCCGGTGCTGCGGGGCGAGCCCCCGGCGCAGGCCGTGCACGTGGCCACCATCCGGACCCGGGTGTTCGCCGGGCGCCCCGGCGGCAACATGCTGGGCGCCATGGCCGAATACGACCGCACCCGCAAGAGCGCCGGCCATCCCGAGGCCTTCGGCGCGCACTTCATCGCGGCCTGCCAGATCGCCGCGCTGAAGGAGAAGCGGCGCGAGGCCCCGGCCGCCAAGACCCCAGAGGCCGGCGCCGACGTGCTGCGGATGTGGCTCGGCCGCTGAGGTTCACACTCCGCTGGGCTTGAGACTCCGGTGGGCTTGACACAATGCCGGGGTCGTCCCGGCGCCTCGCCGGCGCGACCCGAGCGCGGTGAGGAGCCGACATGCGGCTGCAGCAGATCCACGTCTTCCCCGTGAAGTCCATGGCCGGACAGCAGGTGAGCGCGTGGCCGGTGACCCCGCAACGGCTCGCCGGGGACCGGCTGTGGGCACTGCACGATGCCGCGGGCAAGATCGGGTCGGGCAAGGACAGTCGCAGATTCCGCCGCGTCGATGCCCTGTTCTCGTGGCGCGCGAAACTGCCCGATCCGCAGGCCACCGCGTGGGTCCGCCGCGGCGCGGCCGACTGGCGAGAGGTCACCGACCCCGAGGTCGCGGCGGCGCTGCGCGCCGACTGCGGCGCCGACGTCCGGCTGCTTCCCGAGAACGACCAGAGCCACCTCGACGCGGCGCCGGTCAGCCTCGTGGGCACGGCCACCCTGGCGGAACTCGGCCGCCGGTTGGGCACGGGCGAGCCGGTCGATCCGCGGCACCTGCGGGCGAACCTCGTGATCGAGACGGATGAGCCGTACGTCGAGGACGGCTGGGTCGACCGGCGCCTGACGATCGGCCGGGCCCATTTCGCGGTGACGCAGCGGGTCACCCGGTGCCGCATGGTCGACCTCGAGCAGGCCGACATCCCGGCGCTGCCCGGCCTGCTCAGGGCCACCGGGGCTCGCGATGCCTGCGCGGCGATCTATCTGCGCCCGCTCGCCCCGGCCGAGCTGACCGTCGGCGACCTCCTGGTCACCTGACCTGCGGCAAGGTCGACCCCGAGGCTGCCACCTGGACGGCCGCGCCACGCTATACCCCCTGCGGGCCGAGGAGAGGTTGTGGCGCGGTCCCGTGATCGGCAAATCAGCGGTAAATCCATCTATCCGGCTATGGTCCCCGCCCTCAACTTATGTGAAGCTGTGTTAACCCCCCGATCGTTGCGATCGTGCAACGATCCACCCCATCCCCAGGTAGGTGACCCAGAGATGTTGGAAGAAGGCCTCACCCACATCGACGAAGCCGAGCGACTCCGCCTGCAAGCCACGGTCGACAGGCACCGCATGGACGAACGTCACATGCAGACCCGCAAGCATCAGCCGCCAGGCGGCCCCGACCGGGCGCGACCCACCCGGACCCCCGCGCGAGCGGTCACGCCGGCCTGATCCCGCGGCACCGGCCGGTCCCGGCGTCGCGTCCACTCGCACACCGGGTCACCACCTCGGACGCCTACCGGGACCGACCACGACGAACCGCCCACCACCTGATCTGAGGTGGTGGGCGGTTCGTCGTCGCTCGTTCGTGGCCCGGCTTCCGGGCCCGGCCGCTCGCTCAGCGCCCGGACAGCTCCGCACAGACCAGCTCGGCGATCTGGGCGGTGTTCAGCGCGGCGCCCTTGCGCAGGTTGTCGCCACAGACGAACAGCTCGATGGTGTTCGGGAAGTCGAGGGCCTGCCGGACCCGGCCCACCCAGGTCGGGTCGGTGCCGACGACGTCCGCCGGGGTCGGCCACTCGCCGCGCTCCGGGTCGTCCAGGAGCACCACGCTCGGCGCGGCCACCAACGCCTCGCGCGCCTCCTCGACCGTGATCGGCCGAGAGAAGCTGGCGTGCACCATCAGCGAATGGGTCGTGACGACCGGCACCCGCACGCAGGTCGCGGAGACCTTGAGGTCGGGAATGCCGAGAATCTTGCGGGACTCGCTGCGCACCTTCAGCTCTTCGCTGCTCCAGCCGTCGTCCTTGAGCGAGCCCGCCCACGGCACCACGTTCATCGCCAGGGGCGCCGGGAACGGCGAATCCGAACCCAGCGTGGACTCGATCAGCCGGCGCACGTCACCGGTCTGGCTGCCCACCCGCTCGCCGACGACGGCCTCGATCTCGGCGTACAGGCGGTCCACCCCCGGCTGCCCCGCACCCGAGGCGGCCTGATAGGAGGCGACCACCAGTTCGGTGAGCCCCCAGCCGGCGTGCAACGCCCCGAGGGCGTCCATCATCGTCAGCGTCGTGCAGTTGGGGTTGCTGATGATGCCCTTGGGCCGGTTCTTCACCTGGGCCGGGTTCACTTCCGGTACGACGAGCGGCACCTCGGGGTCCATCCGGTAGGCACCCGAGTTGTCCACCACGACCGCGCCGCGCGAGGCGGCAATCGGTGCCCAGTGCGCGGAGATCTCGTCCGGGACGTCGAACATCGCGACGTCGACCCCGTCGAACACCTCGGGCGTGAGCTCCTGGACCGTGACGTCCTCGCCGCGGACCTGCAGGACCTTGCCGGCGGACCGGGCGGAGGCGACGAGCTTGATCTCGCCCCAGACGTCCTCGCGACTGCTCAGGATCGTCAGCATCACGCTGCCGACGGCGCCGGTCGCACCGACGACCGCCAGGGTGGGCTTGCCGCGCTCGCTGTAGTTGCTCATCGTCCGGTTCCTCCGTACACGACCGCCTCGCCTTCCGACGAGTCGAGATTGAACGCCGTGTGCACCGCGCGCACCGCGTCGTTGAGTTGGTCCTCGCTGGTCACGACAGAGAGGCGGATCTCCGAGGTGGAGATCATCTGAATGTTGATGTCGGCGTCCGCGAGCGCCTTGAACAGCGTCGCGCTGACCCCCTGGTGGGTGCGCATGCCCGCGCCGACCAGGGACAGCTTGCCGATCGCGTCATCGAAGATCAGGCTGCGGAAGCCGATCGTCGCCTTGTGGTGGTCGAGGGCCTTGACGACCCGGTCGGCATCCTTCGTCGGCAGCGTGAAGGAAATATCCGTTTTGCCGGTTTCCACGGCCGACACGTTCTGCACGATCATGTCGATGTTCGCGTCGGTCTGCGCCACGATCTCGAAGATCTTGGCGGCGTAGCCCGGTCGGTCCGGAACGTCGACCACGGTGATCTTTGCCTCGCTGCGGTCGTGCGCCACGCCGGCGATAACGGGAGCCTCCACGGCCTCTCCTTCGGGGTGCTGGTCCGTGATGCGGGTGCCTTCCTTGTGCGAGAAGGAGGACCGCACGTGAATGGGGATCTGGTAGTTGCGGGCGTATTCCACGCATCGCAGGTGCAGGATCTTGGCGCCGTTCGCGGCCATCTCCAGCGTCTCCTCGGTGGAGAGCACCGGGATGCGGCGGGCGCTCGGCACGATCCGCGGGTCGGCCGTGAAGACGCCGTCGACGTCGGTGTAGATCTCGCACACCTGCGCCCGCATGGCGGCGGCCAGGGCGACGGCCGTCAGGTCCGAGCCGCCGCGACCCAACGTGGTGATGTTCTTCGACGTCCGCGACACGCCTTGGAAGCCGGCGACGATCGCGATCTTGCCGTCCCGGACGCAGGCCTCGATCCGCCCGGGCGTCACATCCATGACGCGGGCCACGCCGTGGTTCTCGTCGGTGACCACCCCGGCCTGACTGCCCGTGAACGACTCCGCGGTGTAGCCGAGGTTGGCGATCGCCATCGCGAGAACGGCCATCGAGATCCGCTCCCCCGAGCTGAGCAGCACGTCCAGCTCACGCGGCGGGGGGAGCGGGCTGATGGACGCGGCCAGGTCGATCAGCTCGTCCGTGGTGTCGCCCATCGCGGAGACGACCACCACGACGTCGTTGCCGGCCTTCTTGGTCTCCACGATGCGCCGCGCCACCCGCTTGACGCTTTCGGCGTCCGCGACGGACGACCCACCGTACTTCTGGACCACCAAGGCCACCGCTGGACTCCTCGTCTCGAACTGCAGGCGAACGGTAGGAGAGTCTAACCGTGCGCCCCAACGGGTTCCGAGAGGCTCGACCGGCGAGACAAGAGCCTTTCGGCCTTGTGTTGCGAGCTAGGCAGACTTCCCTGAGCTAGGCAGACTGCCCTTGTGAGCATCGAAGTGCGGGGGCTTCGCCGGAGTTTCGGCACCGTCAAAGCGGTGGACGGGATCGACCTGACCGCCGCGCCCGGGGAGGTCACGGCGCTCGTCGGCCCCAACGGCGCGGGCAAGACCACGTTGCTGCTGGTGCTGGCCACGCTGCTGGCGCCCGACGAGGGGACCGTGCGCGTCGCGGGGCATGACCCGGTGACCGCGCCCCGGCAGGTACGCCGGCTGATGGGCTGGATGCCCGACGGCTTCGGCACCTGGGACACCCTGACCGTCCGCGAGGTCTTGGCCACGGTCGCCGCGACGTACGGGATCGGCCGCGCCGCCGCGGCCGACCGCATCGAGGATCTCCTCGCCCTCGTGCACCTGGCCGACCTGCACGACCGGCCCGCACGGGTGCTCTCCCGCGGTCAGAAGCAGCGCCTGGGCTTGGCGCGCGCCCTGGTGCACGATCCCGACGTGCTGCTGCTCGACGAGCCGGCCTCCGGCCTCGACCCGCGCAGCCGGATCGAGCTGCGCGACGTGCTGCGCGACCTGGCGGACCGGGGCCGCACCATCCTGGTGAGCAGCCACATCCTGGTGGAGCTGGAGGAGATGGCCGATCGGGCGGTGATCATCGACGGCGGGCGGACCGTCGCGACCCATGACCTGCGCTCCCCGGGTCGCACCGGCCGCTGGTTGCTGGCCGTCCTCGACGCGGCCGCTTTCGAGGCGGCGCTGCCGCGCGTGGCGGACGGCGACGGCCGGGCGCAGGGGCCGCGGTGGCAGCCCTCGACGGTACGTCGGGTGCCGGTGCCCGCCTGGCCCCCGACGTACGAGCTCGCCCTCGGCGACCCCAGCGCCGCCGCCGACCTGGTGGCGCGGCTGGTCACGGCGGGTGTGCCCGTCTGCGGGCTGGCCCCGGCGACCGATGGTGGCCTGGAGGCCGCCTACCTGAGCGCGACGGCCGAGCACGAGGGGGCGCGACGATGACGCTGCAGATGAGTGAGCCGCGCGGGGCGACGCGCACCCCGGAGCGGGTGCCCTTCTGGGCCGGGGTGCGCACGGTGGCGGGGCTGGACCTGCGTCAGCGGCTGCGGACGTCGCGCACTCGATGGGTGCTGCTGGCCTGGATCGTCGCCGTCTACGGGTTCGTGGCGTTGACTTGGTTCGCGACCCAGCACGCCAGCACGCAGGGGCAGGCGGCCCTGTTCTACGGGGTGACCATTTTCGTCGTCCTCACCCTCGCCCTGCTCGTGGCGCCGTCGCTGTCGGCGAGCGCGATCAGCGGCGACCGGGCCGACGGAATCCTTGCCTCGCTGCAGGCCAGCCTGCTCAGCCCGGCGCAGATCGCGGTGGGCAAGTGGCTGGGCGCCTGGATCGCCGCGCTGGGCTTCCTGGCGATCGCGGCGCCGGTGTTGGGGTGGGCGCTGCTTGCGGGCGGCGTGACGGCCGGCTCGCTGGGCCTGGCGGTGCTGACGTTGGCGTTGGTCACCGGGTCGATCTGCGCGATCGGCATCGGCGTGTCCGCGCTGACGGCGCGGGTGGTCAGCTCGGTAGCGATGACCTATGTGGTGCTGGGTTTCCTGGCCGTCGGGGCACCGCTGCTGTTCGGGCTGACGCTGCCGTTGACCGAAACCACCGGACCGGTCCGGGTGCTGCGCAACGACATGACGAACTGGCAGCCGAGCACGAGCGGCACCGCGGCCGAGCCACCGCCGTGCGTCGAGCAGACCATGATCCGCACCGTGACCCACACCGAGCGGAACTGGTGGCTGCTCACCGCCAACCCGTACGTCGTGGTCGCCGACGCCGCCCCCGGCCGCGCCGATCCCCGCACCAACACCCCGAACGAGCCGCTCGGCGTGATCCGCGAGGGGATCCGGTCGGCGCGGCGCGGTTCTCAGGAACCGCTGGTCGAGTGCTGGTCCCGTGGCCTGTTCGGACCGGACCAGACCGAGGCGCAGGCGGCCCGAGGGTTGGACCAGCCCGCGTGGCCGTACGGATTCGTCACCTACGCGGTGCTGGGGGCGGGGTCGCTGGCGATCGCGATTCGGCGGCTACGCACGCCGGTGCGCCGGCTCGCCCGCGGCACCCGCATCGCCTGAGGCGATCGCCGCTGGTGCGGCACAGGCGAGCGGCGCAGTGCCGGCTTGCTGCTCAGCGCCGGGTGGCGGCGCCGGCTAGCGGTGCAGCGCGTCGAATTCGGCCTCGGCCACGGTGTCCTCGTCGGCGTCGAGGCGGATGTGGCTCATGATCGACTGCAGCGCCCGCAACGCGCCGGTGGCTCGCGCCCCCCAGTCGGACAGGTAGCTGAACTGCCACCACCACAGGGCCTCGCTGATCCGGCCGTCCGCATAGTGCCGCAGCCCGTGCACCAGCGCCGCCGAGACCTCGGCGAGGTCGCCCGACAGCGTGCTCTCGCCCAGTTCGGGGCGCGTCATGGGGTCGACGACCTCGCAGTATTCGTCGAGTCCGGTGAGCAGCGAGCCCAACGACTCACGCAGGTGCTCGACGTCGAAGTCGGCCCCGAGGTCGGTCTCGAACTGCTCGGCCGGGACGACGTCGGTGATGGCGCCGAGGCGTGCACCCGTCACCAGGATCTGGGAGACGGCCAGCAGCAGGAGCGGGATCGCCTGCTCGGGCGACTCCCCGGAGCCGACGCCGCGCAGGACGGCGAGAAACTCGCGGGCCTCCCCCGCGGTCTCCTCGCCCAACAACGCCAGGTCGGCGTCGATCGGTTCGGACCCGAGGGCGACCTCGACCGGCTCGGCCACATCGTGAGGGGACGGAGTGTCAGGCATTGAGCAAGCGCCTCCCTTCAAAGGCCCGACCGAGGGTGACCTCGTCGGCGTATTCGAGGTCGCCACCGACCGGAAGGCCGGAAGCCAGCCGCGTGACCCGCAGCTGCAGTGGCATCAGGAGGCGGGCGAGATAGGCCGCGGTGGCCTCGCCCTCCAGGTTGGGGTCGGTGGCGATGATGACCTCATCGACGCGACCGTCGGAGAGCCGGGTGAACAGCTGGGCGAAGCGCAGGTCGTCGGGGCCGATGCCGTCCATCGGGCTGATCGCGCCGCCGAGCACGTGGTAGCGCCCCCGGAACTCGCGGGTGCGCTCAATGGCCAGGACGTCCTTGGGCTCCTCGACCACACAGATCGCCCGCTCCTCCCGGCGCGGGTCGACGCAGATGCGGCACAGTTCGGCCTCGGCGACATTGCCGCACGTGGCGCAGAACCGAACCCTCTCCTTGACCTGCACGAGGGCGTCCGCGAGCCGTTGCACGTCGATCTCGTCGGAGGCCAGGATGTGGAACGCGATCCGCTGGGCACCCTTGGGGCCGACCCCGGGCAGCCGCCCGAGCTCGTCGATCAGATCCTGAACCGCACCCTCGTACACGCCGCCCAGCCTACGCGGCGGCTCCGACAAGGCCGAGCGTCCAGGCAGGGCGGTTGCCTCCGCTGCCCAGTCAACAGTTCAAGTGGACGCCGGTTCACGCCCCGCGCGAAGCCGGTCCGGCGCAGTGCGCGCGCCGGGACTGCTCAGTGCGCGGGCCGCTCGTTGTAGACCCCGGCCAGTTCCTGGCCGCTCATCGCCGCGATCGCCGCGGTCACCTCGTCGGCGATCTCGCGCCGGGCCCGGCCGGGCGGCAGGTCGGCATACCGATCCGCGAGCCGCAGCGGCGGCCCGAACTCCACCCCGACCTTGGCCGGACGCACGAACCGAGAGCCCACCGGCTGAATCCGATCCGTTCCCCACAGCGCGACCGGCACGACCGGCGCCCCGCTGGAGAGCACCAGGTGTCCGATGCCGGTGCGCGCCCGATAGAGGCGCCCGTCCCGCGACCGGGTGCCCTCGGGATAGATGCCGAACGCTCCACCGGCGGCGAGAACCTCGAGTGCGACCTCGAGCGATGCCGACGCGGCCTTGGTCTCGTCGCGGTCGACCGGGATCGTGCCCGCCGCCGTGAAGAAGGCGCGATTCCAGGCACCGACCAGGCCCTTGCCGGTGAAGTACTCCGCCTTGGCCAAGAACGTGATCGGGCGCGGCGCGACCGCCGGCAACACGATGCTGTCGAAGAACGACAGGTGATTGCTGGCGATGACGACGGGGCCGACCGGCGGGACGTGCTCCGCGCCGCGGACATCGGCGCGCAACACCGCCCGCAGCACGGGCGACACGACGGCCCGCGCGGTGGCGTAGAACCTGGTGCTCTCCACGGGCGGCGATGCTACCCGTGCTCAGTCGAGCTGCTCGTCGATGACCACGCCACCCAGGACCTTGGCGATCACCGGCTGGCCGACCGCGCCGAGATCGGAGATGTCCTCGTCATCGACGCTGACCTGGGGGTCCTCGACCTCTTGCGACCCCGCACCGGTCGCGCGGGAGCCGCTCGGACGTTGCTCGCCCAGTGCGGCCTTGGCGCGTTCGTAGGCGCTCACCCGCGCCTTTGCTGCGCCCCGGCGCGACGGGGTCGGCTGTTGCGCCGGCCGCTGCGGTTCCGGTTGCTGCGGCGTGGGCGGGTCCCGCGGCGGCAGGTCGCCCCCCGCCGGTACGTCGCCGTCCGCCGGTGCCTCATCTTCGCCCACCGCCGGTACGTCGGCGCCCAACGGTACGTCGGCGTCGGCCGACGCCCCGTCGTCGCGAGGCAGGTCCGCACCCTGGTCCAGCGCCTCATCCAGCGGCGGCTCCAGCGGCGGCTCCAGCGCCTCGGCCGGTTCCGGCTCCGGTCCCACATCCGGCCCGACGTCCGATGCGTCATCCGGCGGCGGCTCCGGCCCGTCATCGGGCGGAACGAGGTCCTCCATGCCGGCCAGGACATCGCCCTTGGGACCGCCCACCGGGGCCCAGTCGTCCTCCGGCGGGTGCCCCGGCTCTTCCTCGGCGCGCCGGTCCAACGGCGGGCGCGTGAACTGGGGCTGCGGGGCCGGAGGTTGGGGGGCAGGGGGCTGGGGGGCCGGCTGCTGCGGGGCCGGCTGCTGCGGGGCCGGCCCTCGCGCGGCGGCACCCCTCGGGCCCATGGGCGAGGGCGACGGCAACGGCGGCGACGGCGGATCGGTCCCGCGGGCGGGCATGAGGCGACCGTCGACCTGGGCGTCGATCCCCAGGGTTTCGATCAGGGCCTGCCTCACGACCTCGGCGTGCGAGCCGTGGTGGAAGGTGCGGACCAGCCCCTCGGTCGCGATGCCGAGCACCAGCCCGCGCCCGTCGTAGTCGAGCACCTGCGCGTGCTGGGACAGGAAGGTCCAGGTGACCCTGCGGATCGCATAGACCTTGGCCAGCACATCCGGCCAGGAGCGGCGCACCGCGTCGGTGTCCAGACCGCCGCGGGGAGTCGCCGGAGCACTCCGGTCATCGGCGGGCGTCGACTCTGGGGGTTCGACGCGGCCTGCCCGGTCGGGCCCCGCCGGGGCGGCCACTCCCCGGTCGGGCCCCGCCGGTTCGGGCCCTGGCTGGCCGGGCCCTCCTCTGGCGGCCGCGTGGGCCCGGCGCAGCGCTTCGCGCCCGCCAGAGGAGGGGGCGGCCGACTCGGAACCGGCGGGCGGCCCGCCGCGGGCCTCCCACCCCTCCCGCGACTGCGGCCCGCCGCTGGCGTGCTGTGCCCCGAGGGGCTCGACGGGTGCCGGATCGTGCCCCCCGCCCGACGTACCGACCGGTGGCACCGGACCGGCCATGTCCAGGCGTCGCTCGATCCGGTCCAGGCGAGCGGCGTATCCGCCGGTTCCCGAGGCCGCGGGCAGCAGCAGCCGGGCGCAGATCAACTCCAACTGCAGGCGCGGCGCGGTGGTGCCGCTCAACTCGGTGAGCCCGGCGTTGACGATGTCGGCGCTGCGCGACAGCTCCCCCGGTCCGAAGGACGCGGCCTGCTGACGCATCCGATGCAGCTGGTCCTCGGGCACCCCACGCAGCACGGCCGCCGCGGCGTCCTCGCTCGCCGCGACGATGATCAGATCGCGGAAGCGCTCCAGCAGATCCTCGACGAATCGCCGCGGGTCGTGCCCGGTCTCGATGACCTTGTCCAGCTGCCGGAAGACGGCCCCGCCGTCGCCCGCGGCCAGGGCATCGACGACGGCATCGAGCAGCTCCGCCTCGGTGAAGCCGAGCAGCGCCGCCGCGCCGGCGTACGTCAGGCCCGCCTGGCCGGACCCCGCGATGAGCTGGTCGAGCACCGACAAGGAATCGCGCACCGAGCCCCCGCCGGCCCGGACGACGAACGAGACCACCCCGGGTTCGACCGCCACTTCTTCGCGCTCGCACAGTGTTTCCAGGTATTCGGTCAGCCGGGACGGCGGGACCAGCCGAAACGGATAATGATGCGTCCGCGACCGGATGGTCCCGATGACTTTCTCCGGCTCGGTGGTGGCAAAGACGAATTTCACATGCTCGGGTGGCTCCTCGACGATTTTGAGCAGGGCATTGAATCCCTGCGGGGTGACCATGTGGGCCTCGTCGATGATGTAGACCTTGTAACGGCTCTGCGCAGGCCCATACGCCGCCTTTTCGCGCAGATCACGGGCGTCGTCGACCCCACCGTGACTGGCCGCGTCGATCTCGATGACGTCCACCGATCCCGGGCCACCGGTCGCCAGGGCGACACAGGAGCCGCACTCGCCGCACGGGGTGGGGGTGGGACCCTGCTCGCAGTTGAGACATCGCGCCAGGATCCGAGCACTGGTCGTCTTGCCGCACCCGCGCGGGCCGCTGAACAGGTACGCATGGCCCACCCGCCCGGTGCGCAGGGCCTGCATCAACGGCTCGGTGACGTGCTCCTGGCCGATGACGTCGGCGAACGTCTGCGGCCGGTAGCGGCGGTACAGCGCGATGGTCACGCCCCGAGGGTAATCGGCCGCGCCGACAGCCACACACCCCAGCAGCAAACGCAGGCCGACCCGAGTCGATCGGCGGCCGCCTCGGCCGGTTCGGGCCCACTGCACTACAGTGAGGGCCAGGCCCCCCGCGTGGTGGTACCTCGCCGAACTCCCCCAGGGCAGGAATGCAGCAAGGGTAAGCGAGCTCTTCCAGGTACGCGGGGGGTCCCTCATGCGCGGCCCGACCGGTCGCCACCGAGGCATCCGAGCGCATCCGGGCTGTTCACACGTCCGAAGCAGCCCGAGGCCGCCTGGGTTCGGGCGGCCTGGGTTCGGGCGGATTGGCGGAGGATGCGGGATTTGAACCCGCGAGGGGTTTCATCCCCAACACGATTTCCAATCGTGCGCACTAGGCCACTATGCGAATCCTCCGCGGATCAGGGTACTCGAGCTGGCAGGTTGGATCGAATCGCCGTCAGCCGGTCAGCTCCCGGGGGTCGTCGCGCACGACGTACGGCGGGTGGTGCGGCAGCCCTCCCCAGCCCAGCAGGTGCTCCCCGACGAGCCGCGCACCCTCCAGCGCTCCGCCCAGCCCGGGCACCAGAAACGCCTGCCGCCGACCCAGCGCGGCGGCGAGCGCGACCCGGAGCTCGTGCAGGTAGAGCAGCCCGCCCACCGCCACGATCGGCTCCTCGGGGAGCAGCCGGCGCCCGGCCAGCAACGTGTCGGCCAGCGCCTCCCCCGCGTGCCGCAGGATGGCCCGTGCGATCTCGTCCTCGTGGGCCGCCTCGGCCACGCGCGGCGCGAAGCTCGTCAGCGCCACCGCGGCGTCGGCGCCGGCCAGCAGGGTCGGCCAGGTCGACTCGTCGCCGAACGCCTGACGGCCCGCGGCCAGGAGCACCTCCGAGCCGTCCGGCACGCCGTCGCGCCACCGCAGCCCGGCAGCGACGCCCTGCGCGCCGATCCAGGCCCCCGAACCGCGCGATCCGAGCAGCGGCCCCCAGCCGTCGAGGCGATGCCACAGGCGACCAGCATCCGTCGCGAGCGCGGCGGCCGAGGCGCCGACCTCCAGGCACGTGCCCGCGCGGACGGCGCCGAACGCGCCGACGTGCGTGGCGAATTCGTGCGCGACCACGACAACCCGCGGCGCCGTCGCCCCGCCGGAGACCTGGGCTCTGGCCGCCTCGAGAAGCTGCGCCGCCGGGGCGCCGTACCACTCCTCCGGCACCGCCCACACCGCCGCCTCCGGGCTGCCCTCGGCGCGTCGCGTCAAGTCCGCGACGGCGGCCACCAACCGTACGCCGGCCGCCGCGTCGCCCGGCGCCACCGGGGCATCCGGCATCTCGACGAAGGAGTCCGCGGCGTCGCTGCGGCCGGTGCGCCGCGCGCGCACGCCGCCCGGGCCGATCGTCACGGCCAGGACGTCACGTCGCCCCGACGCCGAGTTCGCTTGTGCCGCAGACATGGTCAGCTTTTCGGGTCGAGGTTGCGCCGGCTAGCGCCGGCGGGCCGTGCCGAAGATGCTGCGGGTGATCTCGCGGCCGACCACGGTTCCCGCGGACCGCAGCATCGAGCGAAACGCGCTGGACTCCACCACCTGCTGGAGCATGCCCGGCTCCTCCTTGGGGGCCCGGCCGCGACCCGACCCGCCGCCCGAGCCGCCACCCCGGGCGGGTTCCGCGGCGGGGGGCGCCGCCTGCGTCTGCTGCTGTTCCTGGGCCTGTTGCGCGGCTTGCTGCGCCGCCTGCTCCGCCGCCGTCAGCTTCTCGAAGGCACTCTCCCGGTCGACCGCGTCGCGGTACTTGCCACCCAGGGTCGACGCACCCACCGACTGCTCCAGCTTCGCCGCGTCGATCGGGGCCATCAGCGACTGCGGCGCCCGCATTCGGGTCCACGCCACCGGGGTGGGCGCGCCGCGCTCGGACAGCACGGTGACGACGGCCTCGCCGGTGCCCAGCTGAGTCAGCAGTTCGCCCAGGTCGTAGCCGCTCTTCGGGAACGTCGAGACGGTCGCCTTCAGCGCCTTCGCGTCCTCGGGGGTGAAGGCCCGCAGCGCGTGCTGCACCCGGTTGCCGAGCTGGGCCAGGACGCCCGACGGCACGTCCTTCGGGGTCTGCGTCACGAAGAACACGCCCACGCCCTTGGACCGGATCAGCCGCACGGTCTGCTCGATCGAGTCGACGAACTCCTTGCTCGCGTCGTCGAAGAGCAGGTGCGCCTCGTCGAAGAAGAAGACCAACTTGGGCTTGTCGACGTCGCCCACCTCGGGCAGGTCGTGGAAGAGGTCCGCGAGCAGCCACATCAGGAAGGTCGAGAACAGCTTGGGCCGGTCCTGGACGGCCGGCAGCTCCAGGCAGGAGACCACGCCCCGCCCGCCCGCCGTGCGCAGCAGGTCCGCCGTGTCGAACTCGGGTTCCCCGAAGAAGACGTCGGCGCCCTGGTCGGAGAACGAGATCAGGGTGCGCAGGATGACTCCGGCGGTCGCCGAGGACAGGCCGCCGAGGGTCTTCAGGTCGGCCTTGCCCTCGTCGCTGGTCAGGTGCTGCACCACCGCCCGCAGGTCCTTGAGATCGATCAGCTCCAGCCCGCGGCTGTCCGCGTAATGGAAGATCAACCCCAGGCTGGAGGTCTGGGTGTCGTTGAGGCCCAGCACCTTGGCCAACAGGGTCGGCCCGAAACTGGTGATCGTCGCCCGCATCGGGATGCCGACCCCCTGGCCACCCAGGCTGAAGAACTCGACCGGGAATCCGCTGGCCGCCCAGGCCTGGCCGACATCCGTGGCGCGGGCCTGGACACGGTCGTTGGCGGTGCCGGGGGCGGCCATCCCGGACAGGTCGCCCTTGATGTCGGCGAGGAACACCGGCACCCCGTTCGCCGAGAGCTGCTCGGCCATCAGCTGCAGGGTCTTCGTCTTGCCGGTGCCGGTCGCCCCGGCGACCAGACCGTGCCGGTTCATCACGGCCAGCGGCAGATTCACCGGTACGTCGGGGTGCGCGGCGCCCCCCTCGGAGACGGCGGCACCCAGCTGCATGGCCAGGCCGGAGAAGGTATAGCCGGCGCGGATCGCCTCGAGCTGATCGACAGACTTGGCGGCAGACTTGGCAGTTTCGCTCACGAGGCGAAGCGTACGACGGCACGCCCGGCCGGTGCGATCATGCGTGCCGTCCGGCGCCGTCGGGCAGGATAGGACCCAAGGGTGCGACAGGAGGGCATGTGAGCGAGCGCGACACATCCGGCGCGTCGGCCGCGGAACGGCAGCGCCGTCGGTCCGTGGCGATCCTCACCGGCCTCGGGGCCTTTCTGCTGGTCTCGTTCCTGATCGCCTTCGCCTACATCCAGGGCTGGATCCCGCCGCAGGGTGGCCCGGCGCAGCAGGCCACCGGGACGCCGAGCCGGACTCCGACGACATGTCCGTCGGTGCCGCCGGCCCCCGAACCCAAGACCGTCACGGTCAACGTCTACAACGCCACCGATCGGGCCGGACTGGCCGCCGCGACGGCGAAAACCCTGCAGGACCAGGGATTCACGATCGGCGCGGTGACCAACGACCCGACCGGCAAGAAGCTCGACGTCGCCGCCGAGATCCGGTTCGGCAAGGCCGCGGCGGCGAAGGCCGACGTCCTCGCCCAGCGCTTCCCCGGCGCGGTCAAGGTGGTCGACGACAAGCGCACCGACGAGCTGGTCGACGTGGCCATCGGCGCCAAGTTCGCGGCGGTGGCCCCGCCGCCGACCGCTAGCCCCACACCGACCTGCTGACTGGCGGGCTTCCAGGCCACGCGCCCTGCTGACCGGCTGGCCGGGCCGACCTGCTGATCGGACCGGGTCAGTGTCACGCGGGCGTCGGGGCGGCGTCGGCCAGCGCGGCGTCGAGGTCCGCGCGCGTCGGCCCGCCGGCCGAGACCATCGTGCGGATCGAGAGTGCGGCCGCCACGTTCGCGACCCGAGTCGCCTCCTGCGGGTCCGCGCCCCGAGCCAGTTCCGCCAGGAAGGCCCCGGTGTGGGTGTCGCCGGCGCCGGTGGTGTCCAGCACGTCCGCAACGTGGGGGGCGGGCACCCGCACCAGCGACTGGCCCGGCCGCACCAGCAGCGTGCCGTGTTCGCCGTCGCGGACCAGCACGATCGCCTCGGGCCGGAGCTCGGCCAGCACCCCCGGGGTTCGGGCCTCCGCCGGTTGCCCGGACAACAGCGCCATCTCGCGGGTGTTCAGCGCCAGGATGTCGACGCGGGGCAAGATCGTGTCGAGCACGGCATCGGGAATCTCCGCGACCAGCGGGCCCGGGTCGAAGACCACCGGCCAGGCCGCCGCGGCGCCGGTCAGCCAGGCCGCGAGCGCCGGCCCCGCCACGGGATAGAGCAGGTCGTAGCCCGAGACATAGAGCACGTCGCCGGGGAGCAGCCGGACGCCGTCCAGATCGGCGGGGGTCAGCCTGGACTCGGTGCCCGGCGCGGTCACGAACGTCCGCTCCCCATCCGGCTCCACCATCCCGACACAGAACCCCTGCTCGCCGGCCACGGCGGGCAGCAGCACCGCGATCCCCTCGTGCGCCAGCGCCGCCCGCACCACGTCCGCGAGGGGCCCGGAGCCGACGCGTCCCGCCAGCGCCGCCGGCAACCCGAGGCGCGCGGCGGCGGCCAGCACGTTGAATCCGCCGCCGGCCTGGGCGCGCACGTCGCCGGCCAGCACGTCCCCGCCCCGCTCAGGCAGGTGCGGCACCCGGGTCATCAGGTCGACGATGACGCTGCCCGCCACGACGAGACGCCTCACCTCGCCGATCACCGCGGCACTCCCCCGACGCCCGGCGCGGGTCGGGCCTGGTCCTGGCGGGCCGGCGCCGACCGGGCCGGGGCCGGCCGGGCCGCCAGCAGGTCGTCGGCGGTGCCGATCAGATCCAGCGTCGGGTTCGCCGCAGTCAGCGCCGCGACGGCGTCGGCGGGGAAGGCGGACAGGCCGTGCCTGGCTCCCACCATCGCCCCGACCATGGCGGCGATCGTGTCCGAATCGCCGCCCAGGGCGGCCGCCGCGAGACAGGCCTGCCACGGGTCGGCGTACGTCGTGGCGATCGCGAAGGCCGCCGGCACCGACTCCTGGGTCGCGACCGAGGTGCCCACGAGCAGCTCGATCACGTCCAGCGGCGCATCGGCCGCCGCGGCCAGCCCGCACGCCCAGGCGATCCGCGCGGCCACATCGGGGCCGGGGGTGACGTGCCCGCGGCGCGCCCCCTGCGCGGCGGCGGCCAACGCCAACGGCAGGATCTGGTCGGGCGCGACGCCCTCGATCCCGGCGGACACGGCCCGGGCCACCGCGGCCGCCCCGGCGTGCGCGATCCGGGTGTCGTGGGTGGGCTGGTCGACCGCCGCCACGAGATCCACCAGGTCCTCCAGAGGCTCCGGACGACAGACGATCCCCACCGGGCAGATGCGCATCGCGGCGCCGTTCGTGTCGCCGTACCGGCCGGCCCCCACGGAGGTGCCGGTCCGCCGGTACTGCGCCAACGCCCGCGCCGACGACGGGCCCAACACCTCCAGTCCGCCTGCGGCCGTAGCGCGGTCGGCCCACTCCGCCAATCTCCCGGCCAGCCGGTCGGGGTCCACCCGCCCGCCGTCCTCCAGGAGTTCCCGGGCGACCACCAACGCCTGCTCGGTGTCGTCGGTCACGGTCCCGGCGGGCACCGACGGCGCGAGGAGGGAGTCCGCAGGGCCGGCCTCGAACCAGGCCAGCCTCGGCCAACGGTCCCGCACCTGATCTCGCGACAGCAGCTGGGTCGGCATACCGAGCGCGTCGCCGAGGGCGAGGCCGACGAGAGCACCCCGCGCCCGATCCGCGCGGCCGTCCCCCGGCACATCCATGGCCGAAACGGTGGTGGTCCGGCTGTCGTGATGTCAAGCCCGGGCCCGATCGGGCACAGTTGCTCCGTGGAACGCAACGGCATCAACACCATCGCCGAGGCAGAGCGGCGCGGCCGTCCCCGGGACCTGTTCCAGCCCTGGTTCGCCGCGAACGTCTCGGTGCTCGGGCTCAGTTACGGCGCCTGGGTGCTCAGCTTCGGCGCCGGCGCGGGCGCGACGATCGTCGCGGCCGCACTCGGCATCGTCGCGTCGTTCCTGCTGGTGGGCATGGTCTCGCTGGCCGGTCAGCGCGGTTCCGCCCCGACGATGGTCCTGTCCCGGGCGCCGTTCGGGGTGCGCGGCAATGCCGTTCCCACCGCCGTGGCTTACGCCTCCCTCGTCGGCTGGGAAATCGTGCTGGTCTCCCTCGCCGTACTGATGTCGCGCACGGTCGCCGAGCGGCTCGGCGCGGACGGTTCGTTGGCGATGGCCGCGACCTTCGTGGTCGTGGTGGCCGCGGTGATGACCGCCGGCATCGCGGGCTTCGCGCTGGTCATGCGGATCCAACGGTGGATCACGGCGGCGACGGCCGTGCTGACCGCCGGCTACCTGCTGCTGGTGGCGCCCCAGATCCGGCTCGACGCGTTGGCCGGCCTGCCGACCGGGTCCGCCGCCGCGGCGGTGGGCGTCTTCGTGTTCTGCCTGACCGGATTCGGTCTGGGGTGGGTCAATTGCGCCGCCGACTACTCGCGCTACCTGCCCCGGGATGTCTCCGGCCGGGCGGTCGTCGGCTGGACCACCCTGGGCGCCGCCCTGCCGATCGCCGTCCTGACCGGGTCCGGGCTGCTGCTGGCGGCCTCCGACCCCGCGTTGGCGCAGGCCATCGCCGCGGACCCGATCGGGGCGCTGACCTCGGTGCTGCCAACCTGGTATGTCCTGCCGTTCGCCGGCGTCGCCCTCCTGGGCCTGCTCTCCGGAGCGATCCTGGACATCTACTCCTCGGGGCTGACGCTGTTGACGCTCGGGTTGCCGGTGCAACGCTGGCAGGCCGTCGCGCTCGACGGGGTGTTCATGGCGGTCGGCACGTGGTACGTCGTGTGGGTCGCCCAGGACTTCCTCGGCACGTTCCAGGGCTTCCTCGTCACCCTCGGCGTACCGCTGGCCGCCTGGGTGGGCACCTTCCTGGGTGACCTTGCGCTGCGGCGGACGGCGTACGACGAAGCGGCCTTGCACCGCGCCACGGGCCGGTACGGCGCGGGCCATCCGACCGCCCTGGTCCTGATGGCCCTCGGCACCGCGATCGGCTGGGGCCTCGTCGTCAATCACACCCTGCCGTGGCAGGGCTACCTGCTCGGGCCGTTCGGCGGTCGCGAGGGCGAGCTGGCCCCCAGCGGCGTGGGGGTTCTGGTGGCCCTCGCGTTGACCTTCGTCGGCACGCTGGCGACCGACCGGGCCCGGGTCCGCCGTCAGGAGGCCGGCCTGACAGGTCTCGCTGGTCCCGCCGGTCCCGGGGGTCACGCCGGTCCCGCCGGTCCCGGGGGTCACGCCGGTCACGCCTCGGAGCCGGCGGCGACCGCCCCGGAACCCGTGTCTTAGATCTGGGCGCCGAAGAACCGGCCGATCCAGTAGGTCACGCCCATCGCCAGCAGGCCCCCCAGCACATTGCGCAGCACCGCCCGGGGCACGCTCGCGCGGCCGAGCCGCGCCGAGGTCACCCCCGTCGCCGCCAGGGCCAGGGCGACGGCGGCCACCGTGACCGGGACGGCGACCTCGCGGGGGGCGATCAGGATCGCCAGGAACGGCACGAGCGCGCCGACCACGAAGGCGAGTGCCGATGCACCGGCCGCCTCCCAGGGGTTGGTGCGTTCCGTCGGGTCCAGCCCCAGCTCCAGGTCCGCGTGCGCGGCGAACGCGTCGTGGTCGGTGAGCTCCACGGCGGCGACCCTGGCCGTCGCCTCGGACAGGCCGCGCTTGCGCAGCAGACCCGTCAGCTCGGCCAACTCCTCCTCGGGGAGTTCGGCCAGCTCGCGGCGCTCCAGGTCGAGGATGCCCCGCTCGGTGTCCCGCTGGGCGCTGACGGAGACGTACTCCCCCACGGCCATCGACATCGCCCCCGCGGACAACCCGGCGATGCCCGCGGTGACCAGGGCCGCCCGCGACGCCGAGGCGCCCGCTACCCCGATCACGAGGCCCGCGACCGAGACGATACCGTCGTTGGCCCCGAGCACGGCCGCCCGCAGCCAATTCAGTCGGCCGCCGACGGCCCCCATCTGGTCGTACCAGGCGTGCGTGCCCGGCGCGGGTTTCCCGGCCCGTCTGGCCATCGTTGTCTCCCATGGTGTCGATCCGCAGGCGCGGCCGGCGTCATCCGGGAGCCCCGGCCCGGCCCCGCCCACGCAGGGTCGGCGTTCCGGCTGGCATCGTCGCACGCGCCCCGGCGCCGACCAACTCCGCCATCGCCGCCGGGATCGCTGACAGGATCGCGGCTGGGATCGCTGACAGGATCGCGGTATGCCTCGGCCGGTCGGCGATCTCTCCGCGTACGCGGGCGCCGTTGTGCCCGACCTGCTCCCCGGCCCCGGCGAGGGCCGACCAGCTCAGCGCGGCCGAGCTGCGCGCCGGACCGGCCCGGGTCGAGGCCGTCGTGGCCTCCACCGCCCCCACCGTGGTCGCCGTCGCCGGGATCACGGCGTACCGCCTCGCCTACCGCGAGCCGCGCGCCCGGGCGGGACGTCAGGACCGCCGGATCGGGACCGCAGCGGTCTACGTCGTCCCCAACCCCAGCGGACTCAATGCGCACGAGACCGTAGCGAGCCTGGCGCGGGCCTACGCCGCGGCCGCAGTCGCGGCCGGGATCGACACTGCGGTGCGCAAATTCCGCTGAACAGGGGAATAGCCGTCGACAGACTCGCGGCGTACAGTCAGAAGTTGAGACTATGTCGTGTCCCCGGAGGTAGGCACGACCGGGGCAGGCAGGAGGCTGGGGGATGGCTCTAGCCGGTTGGTTGGATCGGGTGCGACATCGGCCCGGTGCCCTGGTGCTGCCTGCGGCTGCGGACGAGCAGACTGCACGCCTGGTGGCCGCCTTCCGGGCCGACCCGGGAGCGACGGACCTGAGACCAGTCACCAAGGCCATGACCAGGGACATCAGCGGGTGGATCCTGGGTCATCCCGCGGTCCGCACCGTCCAGGACGCCTGGTCGCTGCGCGCCGCCCTGATCGTCAGCCCGGACCTGCAGGAACTGATGCTGGTGCGCCTCGACGCGCAACGGTGCTTGCTGGCGCAAGCGCTGGCCGAAGACTCGGCGGTCCCGCCGTTGTATCTGGTCGCCCGGCTGGACACCCTCCTGGAGGGCTCGATCGACGGCTTCCTGACGCTGTTGCCCACCGGCTCCGTGATGCAGATCGACGTGACCGCCGCGGCCCACCGGATGGACTTGTGCCGCAATGCGTTTGCCCGGCTGCGGGACTTCCGGGTCGACACGGCGCTGACCGGTTTGTGGGCGGACGGGACCGAGGAGCAGATCGTCCAGGAACTGGCGCCCGACGTGCTCATGCTCGACGTGGACGCCCCGCTGAACTACCGCGATCGACTCACCCAGATCGGGCGGCTGCGCGCCGGCGCGGGGCCGCACCGGGCCCGGATCGTGATGGGCAGTGTGGCCAGCGTGGTGGACGAGTGGGCCGGCACGGTGTGTGGCGCGGACCATCTGATCGGCCCGCTCTACGACACCGAAGACCTGACCGCGCTCGCGCATCGGGTCCGCGAGACCGCGGCGCAGGACGACAAGAGCCCCTATGAGCAGGCCGCGGCCCACTACGCCACCAGCGTCGCCACCTTCCGCGACGTGCTGGCGCGGGTCGCGACGATCGCGGACCTGGTCTGCGCCAGCGCGGACAAGGCGGATGTCTACCTCGCCTGTCGCGATGTCGGCGGCGTCCCCGCCGAGGCGGCCCGGCTGGTCGCGCGGATGGTCGACTGCGGGGCCGCGGTGACGGCCCTGGCGGCGAGCTTCCATGGGTTCGACATGCCCGGGTTGACCTGCACCACCGTGCCGCCGAACGAGGCGCTGACGGATGGTTGGGCCCTCGTGGTGCTGCTGCCCGGCGTCGGACACATCGTCGCGGGCATCGACTTGGGCGATAGCGTCACGGCGCTCGATCGGCGCCATTCGTACGTCGTGGCCGAGGACCGGGAACTGGCGGTGCGGATCGCCAACCGGATCAGCCAGCGGGCCGCCGAACGAGACTCCGTAGTCGACGTGTGAGACCCTGAGCCCCATGGCGTGGGTCGACCTGTCGGGGCCTGGATACCCCGGTACCTCCCGGGGGCTACGCGCCTATGTCGCCACCCCCACCACGCCGGGTCCATGGCCGGGAATCGTCGCGCTGCACGAGGCCTGGGGGCTGGACGAGTGCCTGCGCCGGCAGGCCGACTACCTGGCCTCGCGGGGATATCTTGTGGTGGCCCCCGATCTCTACAGCGACGGCGGCGGATTGCGCTGCGTCCGACAGGTGTTCACCGCCATCGCGCGCCGCGAGGGTCGCCCGTTCGCGGACGTGCAGGCCGCACGGCGCTGGCTGGTCGGGCACACCGGCGGCTCCGGCCGCGTGGGCGTGATCGGGTTCTGCATGGGTGGGTCTTTCGCGCTGGTGCTCGCCGACCGCGGGTTCGACGCCGCGAGCGTCAACTACGGCCAGGTGCCCGGCGACCTGGAGGTGTTGCGCGGGGCCTGCCCGATCGTCGCCAGCTACGGCGGCCGAGACCGCGCGCTGCAGGGTTCGGCGGCGCGGCTGCAGGGCGCGCTGACGGAGTTCGGGGTTCCGCACGACATCAAGGAGTACCCGCGGGCCGGGCATTCGTTCCTCAACCACGTGCCGAACAGCCCGCTGGTCCTGCGGCCCCTGGCCAAGATCGCGGGCATGGGCCCGGAACCCGCGGCGGCCCAGGATGCCTGGGAGCGCATCGACGCCTTCTTCGAGACTCACCTCGGCGAGGCGAGCTGACCCACCAGCGCCGATGCGCGCCCGCCCCCTCCGCTGATCGACCCGAAGCGCGGCTCAGGCGGGACGAACGCAGCGGATCAGGTGCCGGGTCGAGTAGGTGACGAACGGACCCTCGTCGCGGATGCGCTGGTCGAGTTCCCGAAGGGCGTGGTCGTGGGCCTCCACGGTGAAGTCCGGCACCCACCAGACGCACTTGCGCAGCACCCACACCACGGCTCCGATGTCGTGGAACTCCATCCGGGAGGTCGCCAGCTTCAGGTCCGGCACCCGCAGGCCCGCGGCTTGCGCTGCGGCGCCCTCGCGCACCGGGTCGCGGGGGTCGCGGCCCCGGGGTTGCGGCCCGAGGAACCACTCCACCAGTTCGGCGGCCGAGCGGTGGCTGACGTGCTGACCGATGTACGCCGCTCCGGGGGCGAGCACCCGGCAGATCTCCGCCCAGTCCGGCGTCACGGGGTGCCGGCTCGTCACCAGTTCGAAACTCGCATCCGGAAACGGCAGCGGCTCACCGGGATCCACGTGCCGGACCGAGACGCCGTAGCGGCCCAACGTGCTGCGCGCCGCCCGCGTGTTCGGGCCCCAGCCCTCCGTCGCCGCCCGGCGGGCGGGCAGCGTGCCGCCCGCACCGAGCACCTCGCCGAGCGCCTCCGCGAGCACCTCCCCGCCACCGGTGTCCAGGTCCAAGGCGGAGCCGGCGCGGGACCACTCCTGGGCGAGGATCCGCGAGTAGCGCCACTGCGGCCGGTCCTCCGTCGCCCGGCCGCGCAGCCATTCCCAGCCCCACCCCGAGACGTCGGCCGCGGCCGCCTCGTCGACGAGTTCCTCATAGCTGCGCACAGCGGCATCCTTCCCCATCGCCGGGATCTGGACGGTCGGTAGCCCTCGCCGAGGTGCCCGGCGCCCCGCGCTGTGTGCCCGGCGCCCCCGCGCTGCTGCCCCGAGCCCCGCGCCAGCCGTCAGAGCTTGGCCAGGAGCTGCGCCATCGTGCGCATGGTCGCCAGGTTGCGGGCGGTCGCCTCGGGGGCGGCCCGACCGTACGCCGCGGCCAGCTTGCTGCCGTGGATCGAATGCGGAACATGCAGGTAGATGGCCCGCTCGCCGACGGACACGCCCTCGCCGGCCACCGCCTTGGCCTCGATCGCCTCGGCCCGGGCGCGCAGCTGGGCCGTGATGGTGCCCTGCACGAGGCCCACGTTGACGTGCTTGGCGACCGGCGGGTCGTAGGGCTCCTCGGCGAGCACCTGCGCCAGCGCCGCCCCGGTCAGCACGACGGTCGGCACCTCGAAACCGGCCGCCCGGCCGAGCACCTCTTCGATGGCGGCGGCATGGCGGGCGGCCGCCGCGTCGGTCCCCTCGGGCGGGTCGGCCTGCCGCCCGGCGGCCGAGGAGCCCGCCGGGACGCCGAACAGGATGTTCCCGGAGGCGATGTGCGTCCGGACCGGGGCATACCCCAGCTCCGCGGGCAACACCTCCCGCACCAGCGCCATCGGCAGCTTTCGCTTCCCACCCAGGTTGACGGCGCGCAGGAAGGCGGCATACCGCACGTCGTCGCTCATGTCCCCTCCGTCGTCGCTCATGTCCCCGTGGTCACGATCGGCCATGGCAGCCTGCCAGCTCGTGCCCGTGGCAGCATGCCAGGTATGGCACGGCCTTACACCTGCACGATCCAAGCCCGCATCGGCGACGTCAACTTCACCGGACACGTCGACAACGTCGAGGCCTTGCGGGTGGTCGACGAGGCTCGGATGCGCTTCTTCGGGCTGCGCAGCCCGCGCACCGGCGAACACGTGGCGGGGGTGATGGACGACCTCGGCGACGGGCTGCTGCCGGTGGTGGTCGCGCACCGGTTGGAGTACCACCGGGAGCTGCTGCCCTCCCTGGCCGAGCCGTACGTCGTGCGGGTCTGGGTGGTGCGGGTCGGCGCGAGTTCGCTGACGTTGGACACGACGATCAGCCACGCACCCTCCGGACCCGAGCCCGCGGTCATCGCCGAGACGACGCTGGCCATTCAGGACCTGAGCACCGGCCGATCGACCACCCTGCCGACGGCGACGCGGGCGGCCCTGGAGACTCACCTGGGCGAGCCGTTGACCCTGCGGCCGCGACCGGTGGGGTGATCCGCTGACCAGCGCGTTCCGAGCCTTCCTGACCCGGTGATCAGCGCGTTCCGAGGCTTCCGAGCCCGGTGATCGCCGCGACGGCCGCCGCGACGGCCGCGGGCTGCGACTGGCCGATCAGCCCACCGGCCGGCACGATCGCGGCGACATAGGCGTCCGGCCGCACCACCCACACCTCACCGTCGGCCGCGCCGAGCGCAGGCACCACCGGGCCACTCAACTCGCGCATGGCGACCACCCGCAGCGGACCCGGCGCCGCCAGGTCCGCGAGGGCCCGGACGACGGCCACGGCCCGAGACTCCATCCCGGGGGCCAGCAACACGGTGATTCCGTGGCGCACGATCTGCCGCAGCCGGGTGGCTCCCTCCCAGCAGATCGGCACGTCCGGCAGACACCGTCCGGGGCCGGCGTCCCCCGCCGGTCCGCTCGGCGGACGCGCGTCGTCCGGCCGCCTCGGATCCGGCATGGTCAGCCGACTGGCCACGTAGCACGACGACTCGGCCAGCCGGCCCGACTCGACCAGCGCCAGCGCGGTCGGGTCCGTGCGCGCCGCCGACAGCAGCGCGCGGCGTCGGCGGCTCGCGGCCTCGTCCGGGGGCACCAGGAACTCCATCGTGGCGCGGGCGATCGCCAGGTTCTCGGCCGCGGCGGCCGACCGCTCGTCGTGATAGGTCTCCAGCAGGGCGGGCTGTGCCCAGCCGCGCACGACGTACGCGATCTTCCACGCCGCGTTCTCCGCATCCGCCACCCCCGAGTTCAACCCGCGCGCCCCGAACGGGCTGAGCAGATGCGCCGCATCGCCCGCGATGAGCACCCGGCCGACCCGCATCCGGCGCACCCGCCCGGCCCGCAACGGATAGACCGCCCGCCAGCGCAGCTCGTAGTCGGCCTCGCCCAGGATGCGGCGCAACCGCTGGTCGAGGCGGCCGTCGGCCTCCTCGGCCGCGAGGTCGAAGTCGGGCGGCAGTTGCCAGTCGAGGCGGTACGTCGAGTCCGGGATCGGGTGGATCAGGACCTGCCGACCGGGATTCCAGTCCGGCTCGAAGAAGAACCGGCGCTCGTGTTCCCACCCCGGCAGGGCCGCCCGGACCTCGCACATCAGCAGCCGGTCCGGGAACGTCACCCCGTCGATGCGCTGCCCGAGCATGCGACGTACGTCCTCGCCGTCGGCCCCGGTGCAGGCGATCGCGTACGCCCCGGCCAGCAGCACGGGCTCCCCGGCCCCCGCCGGCGCGCGGCGGCAGAGCAGCCGCACACCGTGCTCGTCCTGCTCCAGGCCGACGACCTCGTGCCCCCAGCGCACGTCGATGAGCGGCTCCTGCGCGATGCGCTCGTCGAGGATCTGCTCGACGCGGTGTTGGCCGAGGTTGACGAACGGCGGGTACGGCGAGATCCCGGCGTCGACGTAGCCCTGCCGGAACAACTCCACGTCGCCATGCAGGATGACCGACCGGTCCCAGGTCAGGCCCTCGGCGGCGATCCGGTCGCCGGCCCCGACGTGAGACCAGATGTCGAGGGACTCGCGATGCTGGCAGACGGCCTTGGACCCCCGGTCGTCCCGGCGCGCGCGCCGGTCGAGCAGCACCACGCGGACCCCCCACCGCGCCAGCAGCAAGGCCGCGGTCTGTCCCACCGGACCGTTCCCGAGGACCAGCACGACCGCCGGGTCGGCGACATCGGACGGCGCGGCCATGCGTTCGGCTCCGAATCAGTGGTTCGATATGCGAATCAACCGTTCCCATGACGGTTTCCGCAGACGCTACGGGGGGCCGGCGGGGCACCGCAAGGGGAGCCGTCGCACCCCCCGAGAGGCATCCTTCAATGCCGAATAAGACTGTGAAGCAACGGAATTCGGAGCCGGCGTCGCAGACCCTGGACCGCGGACTGAGGCTGCTGGAAGCGATCGCCGATGCCCCAGAGCCGGTGACCACGGGCCAGGTCGCCGCGATGGTGGGGCTGCATCGTTCGGTCGCCTACCGCTTGCTGCGGACCTTGGAGGACCACCGGCTGGTACGCCGTGAGCCCGGTGACCGATTCGCGCCGGGCTACCGGCTGGCCACCCTGGCCCGGCGTGCCGTCAACGATCTCGCGACCGCCGCCACCGGCGAATTGCAGGCGCTGGCGCAGGCCGTGGACCTGGCCGCCTTCGTCATGGTGCGCGAGGGGGATGAGGCGATCACCGTGCTGGTGGCCGAGCCGACCACGCCCGGCACCTGGTTCACCCAACGGGTCGGGTCCCAGCACCCGATCGGTCGGGGGGCGCCGGGGGCGGCCATCGCCTCGCTCGAGCCACCTGGCCCGGCGGACCGAGCGGCCGTGCGGCAGGCCCGCGAGCTGGGCTGGACGATCTCGAGCGGGGAGGTCTTCGAGGGCGTCACCTCGGTCGCGGCCCCGCTGCCCGGATATCGGACCCCGGCGGCCGTCGCCGTGACCTTCGTCGGCGACCTCTCGCCGCAGGAGCTGGGCCCGCGGATCGCGGCGACCTCGGCCCGCATCGCCCGCCGCCTGGGCTGACCCGGCCGGATGCCGCCCGCCGCGTCGGGTGCGCCGACCGGTCGGGCACACCGGAGCTGCCTCCGCCGCGTCTGGTGAGCCGGCCGGTCGGAGCGCTCAGACCGCGGCTCCCTCGGGCGATGGGACAACGCGGTGGCCTGGCCGCCCGGGCGACGCCCACCTCAGCAGCGCGCGTCCGCAACCAGTGGGGAGGGGCATGAACGGCGCGATCTTCGCCCTGCTCCTCGCCGCGACGACCATCGCGTTCATCTGGGCCTGGTGGCCGCGACGCGGGCCGCGAGCCCCCGGCCCGACTGCTGGCACGACTGCCGGCCCGGCTGCCGGCTCGGCACCGCCCGGCCATGACGGGGTGGCGTCGGCGCCCGGCCCAACCCCGGACGCCGGTGGCGCGCAGCGCGACTCCGCCCGTCCCGGCGGCACAGCCGGCCCCGCAGCCATCGGGGCGGCCGAACCAGCCGCGATCGGGGCCGGCGACCAGCCCGATCGGGGCGGGAACGCCGACACTTCACCCGGCGCCGACCGTCCACCCCGTGCCGGTGGATCACCGGGTGCCGACCGTCCACCCGGTGCCGACCGTCCACCCGGTGCCGACCGCCCACCGGGTGCCGACCGCCCACCGGGCAGCGCCCGCCCGGGACGGACCACCGTGCGGCAACGGGCCCCGCTGTTCGCCTACGGCGCCCTGGAGACGGGGCCCGTGTCGCCCGCGTCGCCCGTGTCGCCCGCGGGACCCCCGAGGACCGCGGGGTCGACAGCGGCAGCGTCGGTCGAGCATCGCCACCACGGCGACTACGTCTGCCTCGCCGCCGCGACCACCGGCTTCGCCGCAGCCCGCGAGCGCATCGTCGAGCTCGCCGTCGTGCGCGTCGACGCCGCGGGCACCGTCCTGGACCGGTGGACCACGCTGATCGATCCGCGGCGGGAGGAGATCGGGGGCGCAGCCGTGCACGGCATCGGCCCGGGGACGCTGCACGGCGCACCCGCGCTGGCCGATGTCGCCTCCGAGCTGCTCACCCGGTGCGAAGCGGCCGTCGTGGTGGCGCATAACGCCGCGCTGCTGGAGTCCTTCCTGGCCGCCGAACTGATGCGGGTCGGGGTCCTCGCCCCGACCCTCCCGGCATTGGATCTGTCCCGGCTCGCTCCGGTGGCGGTCACTACCCCTAACGTCCGGCTCGGCACGCTGGCCCGGCTGGCGGATCGGCGCCGCTGTGTGCCGTCCTCGGCGCTCGACGATGCGCTGCTCGTCGCGGCGATCCTGCCGGTGATCCTGAGCCGGCTCGGCAGCCGGCTCAGCTACCCCGTGGCGCCGACCCCCTCGACGGTCGACGCGGCCGGCGCGGCGGGCCGGCACCGTCGCGTCGCCCCCACCCTGGCGCGCCCGGCGGGGACGGTCGGCACGCCCCCGACCGGGTGGCTGGCGGACCTCATGGCGGACCTGCCGATGAGCGCCGCCGAGGGTCACGACGGCCGGCTGGCCGGTTACCTCGACGCACTGACCTCGGTGTTGCCCACCGGCCGGATCGTCGCCGATGAGGTCCGGGAGCTCACCGGCGCCGCCGTACGTGCTGGTTTTCCCGCGGCCCAGCTGCGCGCCGTCCTGGAACGGCTGCTGGAGTCGCTCCGCAGCACCGCGTTCGGGCGGGGTCCGGTGACCCAGGACCAGGTGCGTCACCTGCGCGCGGCGGCGCTGTCGCTGGGGGTGCCGCAGTACTTCGACGACCTCGTTCAGGCGCCCCCACCGCCCGCGCCGGTGCCGGGGTCGGGCACGTTCAGCCGCCCGGTGCGCAAGCCGCCGCCGCCGACCCCGCCGACCCAGGCGCCCCGGTGTGGACGCTGCCTCCAGGTCGGGCATTACACGGCCGCATGCCCCTTGGTGCGGCGCCGTGGCGGCGGCCAGGGCCCCATCGGCGGCGTCCAAGGCCTGGGCCCCATCGATCCCATCCGGCCGATCTGAGCGGAAGTCTCGTTCAGGTCACGGGTCGCCGTGCCGACAGGGACGCGTACGACGGAGCGCGAGTTCCACGCCTCCCCAATCGCGCTCGCCCGGACCCCACCCCGGTCGACCGAGGCCCCCGAAGGACCGCCATGAACGTGAACTCCACGAACAGCTCGGCAATGATCTCCGACGTCTTCGAGGAGTACCGCCGCTACGAGCGCTACCTTGCGCTGGCGTTCGGCCTTGGCATCATCGTGGTCGTTTCGATGCTGTGCCCGGACGCCATGTGGGCCGGCTCCGCCGCGTTGCTGCTGCTGATCGTGGGGGCGTTCCGGCGCTACCACCAGGCGGTGCACCGCTATGTCGGCGCCCCCGGCCCGGACACCGACCACACGCTGCAGCTGTGGGGTACGACCGCGCAGGCCTGTGTCTGGGGCGCCGTGCCGATCGTGATGGCTCTGGTCGTTCTTCAGGTGAGCGCCTGAATTAAGCCTGGCTCGACTGAGCCGCCAACGACAGAGAACCCCCGAGTCGATGCCTCGGGGGTTCTCTCGTGCCGCCCCGGATCGCTCGCGAGGCCTGCTTGGCGGTGGCGGTGGGATTTGAACCCACGGTGGAGTTGCCCCCACACACGCTTTCGAGGCGTGCTCCTTTGGCCGCTCGGACACGCCACCGCCGACCAGGGTACTAGAGCCGCAACGGCCCACGAAATCCCCGCACCCGGGCACGTTGCTGCACGTCGGCGCCCGGCCGCGGGTTCGATTCGTCCTGGCCAGCGGGTTGCGTGCCGGCGCCCCGGGACCCTCAGCGATGCTCGGTGAAGAAGTCCCGCAGCAGAGCCGAGCATTCGGCCGCCCGCACCCCGCCGACCACCTCGACCCGATGCAGCGCCTGCCGGTCGCGGACCAGGTCCCACACCGAACCGCACGCCCCCGCCTTGGGGTCCCAAGCGCCCAGCACGATCCGCGCCACCCGGGCCAGCGACGCGGCGCCCGCGCACATCGGGCACGGCTCGAGCGTCACGACCAGCGTGCAGCCGTCGAGGCGCCGAGTGCCCAGCCGCTGGGCGGCCGCCCGCAGCGCCAGGATCTCTGCGTGCCCGGTCGGGTCGACGCGCGCCTCCCGGACGTTGCACCCCTCCCCCACGATCCGCCCGTCCGGATCGGCGACGACCGCGCCGACCGGTACGTCCCCGGTCGCGACGGCCGCACCGGCCAGGGTCAGGGCTCGGCCCATCCACTCGGCGTACCGCTGCTCGACCCCCAGCCCCCGCGCCGGCCCGGCGTCGTTCGGCCCGGCGTCGCTCGGCCCGGCGTCGTACGGCGGCGGGGTCGGCGAGGTCACGCGCTAAGTTTGCGCCATGCGCGTCCACGTGGCCGACCACCCACTCATCAACCACAAGCTGACCTACCTGCGCGACAAGAACACCGACAGCCCGACGTTCCGGCGGCTGGCGGAGGAACTGGTCACCCTGCTGGCTTACGAGGCCACCCGCGACGTGCGTGTGGAGCCCAAGCCCATCGAGACCCCGCTGTGCCCGACCACCGGGGTGCGGCTGGCCAGCCCCAAGCCCGTCATCGTGCCGATCCTGCGCGCCGGGCTGGGCATGCTCGAGGGGATGACGCGGCTGCTGCCGAGCGCGGAGGTCGGCTTCCTCGGCATGGTGCGGGACGAGGAGACGCTGGAGGTGAGCACCTACGCGAACCGCCTGCCGAAGTCGCTCACCGGCCGGCAGTGTTATGTCGTCGACCCGATGCTCGCGACCGGGCACTCGCTGGTCATGGCGCTGGACTACCTGCTGCAGCTGGGCGCCGACGACATCACCGCGGTCTGCCTGCTCGCGGCGCCGGAGGGGATCGAGCACGTGCGCGAGATGCATGAGGTGCGTGGCGTCGCCGTGCAACTCGTGGTCGGCGCGGTCGATGACCACCTCAACGAGCAGGGCTACATCGTGCCGGGCCTGGGGGACGCGGGCGACCGCCTCTACGGCGTGGTCTGAGCTCTCGAACCGCTTGCCGACGACCCGGACCCCACGGTTACGCGGCGCCGGCACCCCCCGGAACGCGGCCGGCGAACGGATCAGTCGGCTGGCGACGTACAGTACTTCGCGACGACACGCGCTCGACATTTTCCACAGCCCCCTGAGCTGCGGATTTACAGTCCGGGGGGCACCCCGTGGGCCACGCGGAGGCAGTACTGTACGTCCGCAGCCGACACCGTCGCGTGGACCTGCCTGTCAACATCGGTCAGGTCCGGGCTCGAGCCCGATAATCCGATCGAGCTTCTGTCCGTACGGACCTCCGCGGGCAAATCCGCGAATACCGAGCCGGTGGGGCGGAGCTGTTAGCCGGTGACCAGGCCCAGTTCCAGGGCCTTCAGCACGGCCCGGGTGCGATCCCGGGTCCCCAGCTTCAGCAGGACCGCACTGACGTGGTTCTTCACCGTGCCCTCCGCCAGATGCAGGCCCGCCGCGATCTCCCGGTTCGAATACCCCGCCGCCATCAGCCGCAACACGTCGAGTTCCCGGTCGGTCAACGCCACCGGAGCCGTGTGACCACCCAAGCCGCTCGCCGGGCCGCCGCTGCGCCATGGTTCCGCCTCCGGCGCGCCCGCCCGACCAGCCCGAGCGGGCGCCCCCGTCAGGCGGTCCAGCAGCGACGCGGTCACCGCCGGCTGGACGAGTCGGCCGCCGGCCGCCAGGGTCCGGACCGCCTCGACCAACTGCGCCAACGTCACGTCCTTGAGCAGATAACCCCGCGCCCCCGCCCGCAACGCGCCCAGCACCGCCTCGTCGTCGTCGAAGGTCGTCAGCACGAGCACGGGCGGCGCCGCGGGCCAGGTCGCCAGCTCCGCCAGCACCCCGTGCCCGTCGAGCCGCGGCATCCGCAGGTCCAACAGCACGACGTCCGGCTCGACCTCCCGGATGAGCGCCAGGGCGGCCACCCCGTCGCCGGCCTCCCCGACCACCTCGATGCCGTCGGCGAGTTCGAGCAACTGCCGGATCCCCAGCCGTACCAACGTCTGATCGTCCACCAGCACGACCCGGATCGCGCGGGCGTCGCCGCTGCTCATGACCGCTCCGGGAGCCGCGCGACGACGCGGAACCCCCCGCCCGGCGTACCGGACGCCGTCACCAAACCGCCCAGCCTCGCGAACCGCTCGCGCATCCCGGTCAGCCCGTTGCCCGCCACCACCTCGGCGGCCCCCCGCCCGTCGTCGACGCCGCGCAGCACGATCTCGCCGTCCTCGGCGCGCACGTCGAGCCGCAGTTCGGTGGCCCCGGCATGGCGGGCCGCGTTCGTCACGACCTCCTGCGCGGCCCGGACAAGCGCGTCGTACGCCGCCGGAGTCAGCGTCGGGAGGTCACTGACCCCTACGACGACGCGCGGCTGCGGCACCGCGGCGGCCAGGTCGTCCAGCCGAGCGGCCAGGGCCGCCCCGTCATAGGCCGCGCCGTCGTACGCCGTGCCGTCCCCGCGCCAGCCGGCCACCACCGCCCGGACGTCGGCGAGGGTGTCCTTGGCGAGCGCCCGACACCGCTCGACGGGCTCGGCCGCCGGACCCCCGGCCGCCAGGTGCGTCGCGGCCTCCAGGTGCAAGGCCAGCGCGGTCAACTGGTGACCCACCTGGTCGTGCAGGTCGCGGGCCATCCGCAGCCGCTCCTCGGCGCGGCTCGCCTCGGCCAGCGCGGCCTGCGCCGCGGCCAGCTCCATCCGCGCCTCGCGCTCCCGGCGGGTGGCCGCGACCATAGCGACCGCGAAGAGCTGGATCCCGAGGTAGGCGCCGCCCCAGCTGAGCGGGCCCAGCAGGGATCCGCCCGGCTGGCTCACCGCCAGGGCCGCCGCCAACGCCAGCGCCTGCCCGAGCGCCACCGCCGCCGTGACCCGGTCCGAGAAGCAGAACGCGACGCACGCGATGGCCATCACGGTGAACATGCCGTTGGTGCCGTACCCCGGCGCGACCAGCAGCAGGACGACGTACAGGGCGACCAGCAGCAGCGCCAGCCCCCGCGCCCGGGCCGGCGACCAGTCGCGCATGTTGAGCAGGAAGACGACCAGGTACGCGACGGATAGGCCGAGCCACGGCACCGCGACCGGGCCGCCGCCCGACAGATCGGACAACGCAGGGATCACGGCCGCGAGCCACGCGCACACCCCGCCGAGCCCCGCGATCGCACCCAACGTCGTCTCGGAGAACTGCCGTTCGGCCCTGCCGTCGCTCACCCTGGCAGCGTAAACAGTCGCAAGCGCCCCAGGTCAGTGCCGGAAGTCATGGCGCGCGAACTCGGGAAGCCAGGACCGCCGCGCCGCCACGGCGGCTGTGCCAGGCTTCGGGGCATGGCTTTGGCGAACGACGTCACGTCGCACTGGGAGGCCGATGTTCTGCTCGTCGACGGGGGCACGGCGCGGATCCGGCCGATCCGAGGCGACGACGGCGACCGCCTGGTGGCCCTCTTCGAGCGAATGTCGGAGGACTCGCGCTACATGCGGTTCTTCTCCCCGAAGAACGCCCTCACCGACTACGAGATCCAGCGCTTCACCGGCGCCGACCAGAATCAACGCGTCGTGCTGGTGATGACGCTCGGCGAGGACATGATCGGCACGGGCGGCTACGACCGGATGAACGACGAAGAGGCCGAGGTCGCCTTCATGGTCTCCGACGACCAGCAGGGCCGCGGGGTGGGCACGCTGTTGCTGGAGCACCTGGCGCAGGCGGGGCGGGAGCGGGGGGTACGCCGGTTCGTGGCGGAGGTTCTTCCCGAGAACGGGCAGATGCTGCGGGCGTTTCGGGCGGCCGGCTACCAGATCAGTCAGGGCTTCGCGCAGGGCCTGATGCGGTTCGAGTTCCCGATCGCGCCGACCCAGAACTCGTTGGCGGTGATGGTCTCGCGCGAACACCGCGCCGAGGCCCGGTCGATGCAGCGGTTCTTCGTGGCCCGCAGCGTCGTCGTGCTGGGGGCCAGCCGGCAGCGCAACAGCATGGGCCAGCGCATCGTGCACAACCTCGTCCTCGGCGGGTTCACCGGCCGGATCTACCTCGTGCACCCGGAGGCGGACGCGATCCTGGGGATCCCCGCTTACCGGAGCATGGCCGACATCTCCGAACACGTCGACCTGGCGATCATCGCGGTGCCCGCGGACCGGGTGAACGAGGTGGCGCTGGAGTGCGCCCGACACGGTGTCCACGGCCTCGTCGTCGTCTCCAGCGGGTTCGCCGAGGCGGGCCCGGAGGGGGTCGAGCGGCAGCGGCAGCTGCTGGACCTGACCCGCGGGTATGGGATGCGCCTCGTCGGCCCCAACGGGCTCGGCGTCATCAACACCGACCCGACGGTCTCGCTGAACGCCACCGTCTCGCCGCTCATGCCGCTGCCGGGACGGGTCGGGTTCTTCTCCCAGTCCGGCGCGCTGGGCATGGCGATCCTGCGCAATGTCTCCGGCCGCGGGCTGGGGCTGTCGACGTTCGTGTCGGCGGGCAACCGCGCGGACGTATCGGGGAACGACCTGCTGCAGTACTGGGAGGAGGACGACGCGACCGAGGTCGTCCTGCTCTATCTGGAGTCGATCGGGAACCCCCGCAAGTTCTCCCGGATCGCCCGCCGGGTGGGGCGGTTGAAGCCCGTGGTGGCCGTGAAGTCGGGCCGGGCGGATCGGGGCGCGGCGCCGACCTGGCACCGGGTCCGGCGGTCGCTCGCCCCGGCCGCCGCGTGGGCCGCGATGTTCCGGCAGGCCGGGCTGATCCACGTCGACACCCTCGACGAGATGTTCGACGTGGCGCAGCTGCTCGCACACCAACCGCTGCCGGAGGGGCCCCGGGTCGCGCTCATCGGCAACTCCGGCGAGGTCGTCAACCTCGCCGCGGACGCCCTGGTCGGGACGCGCCTCGTCGTCGAGCGCACCGAACTGCTGCCGGTCTCGCCCACCGGCGCCCAGATGGAGGCCGCGCTGCGTGCGGCCATGGCCACCCCCACCGTGGACGCGGTGTTCGCCGTCTACTCCCCACCGCTGGAAGAGCGGGACGAATCGGTGGCCGAGGCCATGGCCGCGGTCGGCCGGGAGTGCCGCAAACCGCTGCTCACGACGTTTCACGCGGAACGGGGCGTGCCCGAGGCGCTGCGCGTCGTCGACGCCAGCGGCGGCACCGGCCGCGGGTCGGTGCCCTCCTATCCGGCGCCGGAGAGCGCGGCGCGGGCGCTGGCGCGGGTGGTCAAGTACGCCGAGTGGCTCGGCCGGCCCATCACTCCGGTGCCGGTGCTGGCGGATGTCGACCCCGACGCGGCCCGGGCCTTCGTCGAAGCCTGGCTGGTCGAGCACCCCGACGGGGGAACCTTCGACGACGCCGCGACCACGGGTCTGCTCGCGACGTTCGGGATCCACCTGAGCCGGACCCGGCCGGTGCACACCCTGGAGGAGGCGAGGTCGGTCGCCGCCGAGATGGCCGGCCCGCTCGTGCTGAAGTCGACGGATGTCCAGCTGCGGCGGCACCCGTTCGTACGCCACCTGCGCACCGGGCTGAGCGGGCCGGACGAGGTGGCCGCAGCGTGGCGTTCGCTGACCGAAGACCTCGGGACGGCGGCCACCACGACGTACGTGCTCCAGGAACAGGTCGGACCCGGCCTGCCGATGTCGCTGGCCACCACGGAGGACCCCTCGTTCGGCCCCATCGTCTCGCTCGGTCCGTCCGGGCCGGCGTCCGAGCTGCTGGGCGACATCGGGTATGGGATCCCGCCGCTGACGGAGTTCGACGCGCACGACATGGTGCGCGGGCTGGGGTCGGCGCCGCTGCTGCTGGGGTACGGCGGCAGCCCGGCCCTCAACGTCCCCGCCCTGGAGGATCTGCTGCACCGGCTCGGGCAACTGAACGAGGCGCTGGCCGAGCTGACCCACCTGGAGCTGGCGGTCATCGTCGGAGTGGAGCGGGTCGCGGTGCTCTGGGCCGCCGCGCACGTCGCCCCGCCCGCGCAAGACCGCGCCGACGGACCGACCCGCCGGTTGTGGGTGCCCGAACCGGACCTCGACGCGCAGGAGCGGTCCGAGCCCTGAGCCCCTGAGGCGTGCGCCCACCGTGCCTGCGGCGGGAGACCCGTGCCGGAAGTCATGGCCGCAGGTCGTGACGGTCGGCACCTGCGGTGGTCGCGGTCCGCGCCGTAGCGTCGAGGACATGGAATACATCCAGGCCAGGGGGCTTCGCAAGACCTACGGCACCACCCGCGCGGTCGACGGGATCGACCTGTCGGTGCCGGCCGGGCAGGTCGTGGCGATCCTGGGACCCAACGGGGCGGGCAAGACCACCCTCATCGAGATGATGCTCGGCATGCGGCGCCCCGACTCCGGCGAGGTGCGGCTGTTCGGCGAGCGCCCGGACGCCCGCACGGTCAAGGCGCGGGTCGGGGCGATGCTGCAGGACACCGACGTACCTCAGGCGCTCACCGTCACCGAGGTCGTCGCCCTGGTGCGCCGCTACTACCCGCGCGGACTGGACGTCGCGGACGTGCTGCGCCGCGCCGACCTGACCGCGAAGGCCGGCACGCGGGCCAACCAGCTCTCCGGCGGGCAGCGGCAGCGGCTCTCGTTCGCGATGGCCATCGTCGGCGACCCGGACCTGTTGTTCCTGGACGAGCCGACGGCCGCCCTCGACATCGAGGCGCGGCGGGCGTTCTGGGAGCAGGTGCGCGGGTACGCCGACCGGGGCGTGACGGTGCTGTTCGCCTCGCACCACATGGCCGAGGTGGAGGCGCTGGCCGACCGGGTGGTGGTCGTCCATCGCGGCCGGGTGGTGGCGGATGACACGCCGGGCCAGGTCGCGGCCTCGGTGGTGACCCGGCGCATCGAGCTGGTCACCGACGCCACACAGCTGCGACTGGAGGGCCTGCCCGGCACGGTCGCGGTCCGTCGGATCGGGGACGCGGCCGGTCCGGTCGCCGGGGCGGCCGGGCGCGTCGCCGGGGCGGCCGGGCGCGTCGCCGGGGCGGCCGGGCGCTTCGAGATGGACTCGACGTCGCCGGAGGAGGCGATCCGGGAGCTGTTCGGCAGCGGGGCGCGGGTCGACCGGCTGGTCGTCGCGGACGCCGACATGGAGACGGCGTTCCTGCATCTGATCGGGGAGGGTGAGGTGGCATGAGTCCGATGAGCACACCGACGGTGATCGAGACCGCGGATCGGACAGCCGCCGAGGGGTCGCCGAGTCGGCCCACGGGCGGCCCGGTGGGGTTGCTGGCGGCTCAAGTAGGGGCGGAGCTGCGCCAGATGGTGCGGGTGCCGGAATACCTGGTCGGCATCGTCGGGGTACCCGTGATCCTGTACGCGATGTTCGGCCTGTCCAACGCCGGGCAGCGGCTGCCCGGCGGCACGGATGTGGGGGCCATGCTGGTCGCATCGTTCTCGGCGTATGCGGTGGTGTCGCTGGCGATCTTCACCTTCGGCGTCGACGTGGCCGCCGAGCGGGGCCGGGGTTGGCTGCGCCGGTTGCGGTGCACGCCGATGCCGATGTGGGCCTATTTCGCGGCGAAGATCGCCGCCGCCCTGCTGCTCACGGTGCTGATCTATGTGCTGGTCTGGGCGCTGGCCATCGGGGCGGCCGGGGTGCCGTTCGAGGTCGGACCGGCGGTTCGGACGCTGGGTGCGCTGCTGGTCGGAACCGTGGCGTTCGCCCCGATGGGGTTTGGGCTGGCGTTCCTGGCTCGGCCGAAGGCCGCCGCCGCGATCGGGAACCTGCTGTTCCTGCCGCTGTCGTTCGTGTCCGGCTTCTTCACCTCGCTGTCCAGCCTGCCGCAGATCCTGCGCGACGTGGCGCCCTACCTGCCCACCTATCACTTCGGGCTGCTGGTGTGGGGCGGGGTGGCCCCGGCGGGTGACGTCCAACGGTTCAACGGCATCGACCCCGGCCCCGCCGCACCCCAGTTGGTCTGGCTGGCGGCGACGTTCCTGCTGTTCGGCGCATTGGCCGCGTGGGGCTACGCCCGCGACGCCCGCCGCGAGCGGGAGTGATCCGCCCACGGGACGTCATCCAACCGAGCCAGACCGTGCCAGACAGCGCCCAAACCGATATCGCAATGACGGGGCCACTTCGAGCCCGAGGGCGCCGACCTGCGGCTTCGTCCGCGGGGCCGCACCGGCGAGAACCATTGCGATATCGGTTTGGGCCTGTGGATAGCCGCAGCGGGGTTTTCCGGCGGCATGCCACCCTGCGGTCATGGGGACGATCGAGGCAATGCGGCAGGTTTTGGCGTGGCAGGGCGGCGTCGCGACCCGGGGTGAGCTCGTCACCGTGGGCTCGCCCGCCTTGCTGACCCGGGCCGTTCGGGAGGGGCAGATCGACCGCGTGGGGCAGGGTCGCTATGTCCTTCCGGACATCGCGGACGCGCGGCGCGCCGCCGCGGCGGCGCATGGCGCGGTCTCCCATCTGTCCGCAGCGATCGCCCACGGCTGGGAGGTGCTGCGCGAGCCGGATCGCTGTCACGTGACGCTCCCCCGCGGCAAGAGCTTGCCGGTCACGAACCTCCCCCGGCGTCGCAAGAACGTGAGTTACCACTACGCCACGCTTTCGGCGACCGAGCGCGAAAGGCACGTGACCGACCCGGTCCGCACGGTGCTCGACTGTGCCCGGTTCCTGCCCTTCGGCGAAGCGCTCGCCGTCGCGGACAGCGCCCTGCGGCATTGCTCGTTCGACCACGACGAGCTGCTCACCGCGGCTGCCCACATCCGCGGGCCGGGCGCTCGGCGGGTCCGTCGGGTCGCCCAGCACGCCACCGCGGCCGCCGCTAATCCGTTCGAGTCCCTGGTGCGGGCCATCAGCCTCGACGTGCCCGGGCTGACCGTCAAGCCGCAGGCGGAGATCGACCTGCCGATGGGTCTCATCTTTGTCGACCTCGCCGATACCCGCCTGCGCATCGTCATCGAAGCGGACAGCTTCGCCTTCCACGGGACACGCAGCGCCCTTATCGCGGACGCGGCCCGCTACAACTGGCTCACGATCTCCGGCTGGCGCGTCCTGCGGATCACCTGGGAGGCCGCGCTCGACGATCCCGCCCTGGTCGCGCACTGGCTGGGCGCACTGGTCAACCTCCAACGCCTGGAGTCAGCCGGCTGAGTGAGGCGACCCCGGCGGGCCGGCTGACTCCCGGCGCGCCGACTACGGTGTGGCTCATCGGACTTCCGTAACGGACGACCTAGGCTGCCACTGGACCTTTCTGCCCGGAGAGGCCCGCGCCCCTCGAGCAACCGGAGTTCCCGATGCCGTCCCAGGTCAAGAAGGTGCTGCAGTGGGTCTTCTGGATCTTCGTCATCTACGCGATCTTCACCTCGCCCGATCGCGCCGCGGACATCGTCCGGTCGATCTGGGACATCATCGCCAACGGCTTCCACAACCTGGCCGTCTTCTTCGACCGGGTGCTGCAACGGTGAGCCGGCCGTCGACGCGGTCGAGCTGAGCGGGCCGTGACCTCGCACAGCGGCGTCGGGCATCGACCGCGATCGGTGGAGAATTACCTGGTCAGCGGCGAGAGAGTGGTGGTCTCGTTCCGTCGCCACTGGGTCGTGATCGCCGAGCCGTGGCTCACCGCCATCCTGTCCCTGCTGTTCGTGGCGTGGCTGACCTTTGACGTCGCCTCACCGACGACCTCCACGAGCCTTATGTGGTGGTTGTGGTTCGCGCTGTTTGTCCGGGCCATCTGGATGGCCTTCGACCACTCCCGCACGTGGTTCCTCGCCACGGATCGACGGCTCCTGCTGGTGTACGGCGTTCTGGTCCGGCGCGTCGCCATGATGCCGCTGGGCAAGGTCACCGACATGAGCTACCAGCGCTCTCCGTTGGGCTATCTGCTCGGCTACGGCACGTTCGTGTTGGAAAGTGCCGGTCAGGAGCAGGCGCTGCGCGAGATCGACCATGTGCCGGACCCCGACGTCAACTACCGGGCGATCGTCGCGCAGATCTTCCACAAGGATTCCGACGACCAGGCCGACGCCGAGGACGCCAACGCCGCGGACGACGCGTCGCGGGGCGGGTACGACGCGCCGTACGGTGGGTTCGCCGCCGGGTACGGCGAGTCCTGGGACGACGACCCGACCAGCCGCTACGCGATCTCCGAGGGCGAATCGCGCCGGTGGGGTGAGCGCCTGCGCGGCGGCGCCAACCGGGCCGGGCGAGGCGCGGGGTCATCGGCGTGGCTGCGGGGCCGTCAGCAGCAGCCGGGTGGGGCGGCTCCCGACCCGACCGTCGGCGCCCAGCACCGGGCCAACCCCGGCGTCGGCGACCACGGCGGCGACCGCAACGGCGATCGCAACGGCACCCGAGACGTCGGCCGCCGCGGTGGATCACGCGACGATGACGCCGACGGCGGCGAGTGGTTGTATCGCGGTGGCAGCACCCAGCCCACCGACGACCGTCGGGAGCCCCCGCGCGACGCGACCGGCTATTGGGGCTAAGCCGCCAGACCGGGTGCGGTCAGCTCTGCTGACCAGGAACGCCGGACCCCGTGGGCGGCAGGTTGGGGTTCCGAGCCGGAGCGGGCGGCTTGGCGGCGGCTTCCTCCTCGGCGCGATCCCGCTCGACCTCCGCGGCGCGTTCCCGATCGCGCCGGGCGCGTTCCTCGGCGGAGAGCACATGGCGCGGGCTGAGCAGCTGGTAGAAGCCGAGCGCGTTGCCCCAGTTGTCCGAGAAGTTCACGAAACTGACGACGTCCTGGATGACGACGACCTCCCCCACGGGGACCTTTGCGCCAGTCAGCCGTTTGACCGAGACCTCGATGTTGTCGACCTCGAGGCGCACCCGGGCGTTGTTCGCGCCGGGCCGGTCATGCCCGGTGGAGATCTGCAACCACGACCCCGGGCAGATCTGCCACTCCAGGAAGTCGTCCAGGGGAGCCGTGTCGGGACCGTGCCCGAAGACCAGGGTGTAGAAGTCGAGGACTTCGGTGAACTCCCCGGCGTTGAGGGCGATGGTCATGCCCCGGACGTCTGCCATGCCCAACAGATTAGGGCACGAATCGGATTCGGCCCGGGTGCCGCCCGGCGCCGCGGCGCACCGACCTGATCGCCCCGCCCCGCGGGTCCCGCCGGCGAACCCCACGCCCCGGAGAGCTCCGCGCCGGCGAAGCCGCGGGCTTCCCGCTCAGGTTCCCCCGGCGGATGGACGAATGGGTAGTCGCCACCCGGCACCCCGGGCGGCCACCGCATCAAGGGAGCGTCCATGACCATTCAGCAGGCGATGCTGTTCGCCGCGCCGTCGGCGTTGGCGGGTTTGGCGATCCTGTGGTGGACCACCCACGTCATGCGGCGGCGCGGCACGGCACGGGTGCGCGACGGGATCTGCCTGGAACTGGCGATGCCGCCGGCGTGGGCCCTGGACCTGGCGCAGGCGCAGTTCGCCGTCGCCGACTGGACTCCCGTCGACGGCGACGGCGCGCTCAACCGGCAGCATCGGCTGCCCGGACGGCCCGGGGTCTCCGTCGAGGCCGTCGCGCTGCCCGAGGGCGGCTGCGAGGTGCACCTGTGGATGTCGTCGTGGACGCTGCGCGGGGGAATCGTGCGGTACGCCGGGGTCGCGCGCCGTCAGATGCACGCGTTGGCGCAGGTGCTGCGTGCCGCGGACCTCAGCTACGACAAGCCGGTCCGGCCGGCCCAGCACGCCGCTGACGTGCTCGATCTGTTGATGACCAGGCAGTCCGCCCGCGACGCCTCGGCCGCCTGAACCCACTGTCCGCGGCGCGGGACGAGGGCACCGACCAACCGCCACACCGTCGACGCGAATGGAGACGCGCCCCACCGTCCACAGCCCGTCGCCGCGAATGGAGACGCGCCCCCACCGTCCACAGCCCCGTCGCCGACGCCATTGCTTATGTCGCACGGAGCCCATGACTTTTCCACAACACGACCGTTCGTCACCTGCCCTTTTAGCACCATGGTGCTAAAAGGGCAGGTCGCGAACGGTCAGGCGCTGGTCAGGCCCCCGGCACCGACAGCGGGTCGAAACCGTAGGGCAGCTCCAGCCGATGCGCGGCCATCAGCGCCTCGTCGGCGAGGATCTCGCGAGTCGGCCCGTCGGCGACGATCCGACCGCCGTCCATCAGCACGGCGCGGGGGCACAACTGCAGGGCGTACGGCAGGTCGTGCGTCACCATCAGCATCGTGACCTCGAGCGCGAGCAGGATGTTCGCCAGCTCCCGACGAGACGCCGGGTCGAGGTTCGAGGAGGGCTCGTCCAGCACGAGGAGCTGCGGGTTCATCGCGAGGACCGTCGCCACGGCCACGCGCCGCCGCTGGCCGAAACTCAGGTGATGTGGCGGCCGGTCGGCCACTTCCAGCATGCCCACCTGGTTCAGCGCCCCCCGCACGGCGGCGTCGAGGGCCGCGCCCCGCAGACCCAGATTCGCCGGTCCGAAGGCCACGTCGTCGCGCACCGTCGGCATGAACAGCTGGTCGTCGGGGTCCTGAAAGACGATGCCGACGCGACGGCGGATCTCGGCCAGGTGCTCCCGACGTACCGGCAAGCCCCCGATCGCCACCGAGCCCGCCCCGGTGCCCCCGGCGGCTGCCCCGAGGATGCCGTTGAGGTGCATGACCAGCGTCGTCTTGCCGGCCCCGTTGGGGCCCAGGATGGCGACCCGCTCGCCGGGGTCGACGGTCAGGGTGACCCCGAAGAGCGCCTGGCGTCCGTCGGGGTAGGCGAAGGCGAGGTCGCGCACCGCCACCGCTGCCACCGCCGCCCCCGTCACAGGCCCATCATCCTCGCGGCGACCAGGACCATCGCGGCGGCCCCGGGCAGCACGGCGCACAGGGCGGCGGCGTGGCGCGGGGAACGACGAGCGAGTACGCCGTGCGCCGCCCCCGCCATCGGCCCTGCCCCCGCCATCGGCCCTGCCAGCGCCATCGACTCGGCCCCGCCGCGCAGCTCGTCCAGGCGGGGCATCCGGCCGGTGTAGCCGCGGGATGCCATCGCCAGCGCCACCCGCTCGCCGCGCTCGTAGCTGCGCACAAACAACGTCCCCGCGCCGGCCGCGACCGCCGCCAGGTGCCCGGCCCGCCCGCCGGTGTAGCCGCGCGACTCCCGCGCCACCCGCATCCGGGCGGCGTCGCCGGTGACGACCGTGGCGTAGCGGACCATGAACGACGCGATCGCCACCAACGCGGCGGGCAGCCGCAGCCGTTCCAGGCCCAGGAGCAGGTCTCGGGCCGGGGTGGTCGCGGCGAGGACGACGGCCGCCACCACCCCGAGCGTCGCCTTGATCGCGACGCCGAGCCCGCCGACCAGGCCCGGTTCGGACAGCTCCAGCGGGCCCAGCTGCACCCGCGACCCGGGCACCACGAAAGGCATCAGGGCGGCGAACAGCAGGAACGGCGTTTCGACGAGGCTGCGGCGCGCGACCAGGGCCGGCGGCAGTTGGGCAAGCGCGACGACGATGAGGAGCAGCACGCCGTACGCCGCGAACGGCAGCCACCCGGCCGCGGCGAGCCGGCCGGGCACCGGCGTACCGACCACGACCAGGACGAAGCCCAGCAGCGCGAGCAGCTTGGCGGACGCGGGCAGGCTGTGCAGGGGTCCATGGCGGTGGACGACGAGACCGTCGCCGGCGCCGTGCGCGTGCGGGCCGCTCACCGCCGGGCGAGATCGTTGGTGTCCCCCGGAACTGCGGTGCCGGCCTGGCCGGCGGGGAGCGCGCCCTCGGCGGCGAGCGCGCGGCCGCGCGACCGGTGCCGCCGACCGGCCCGCACGACGGCGAGCACCGCCATGCCTACGGCGACCGTGACGAGCACCCCGACCAGCCCGGCGACGGTGGTGGCGAGGGGACCCTGCAGTCCGGTGAATCCGTACTCCGCGAGGGGGGACCCGGCCACGGCGGACTCGTGCGCCGAGCCGCCGAAGCCGAGCTCCTCCCCCACGTATTCGAGGCCGTCCGGATGGCCGCTGGCCAGCAGGGACAACAGGCCGGCGACGACGAGGGTGACCAGACCGCCGGCGGCCAGGAAGCCGCGCGCGCCCCGGGTGCCGGATGGGCCGGCGGGTGCGTGGTCGGCGGGTGCCGGGTCGGTGGTGGCCGGGTCGGTGGGTGACGTGCGTGGGTCGGCGCCGACGGTACGCCGGGAGCCGTCGTCGCCCACGATGACCAGGTCGGGACGCAGTCCCCGGACGGCGTACACCAGGTCGGGCCGGGTGGCCACGACCGCCCCCAGGATCGCGGTGGTGATCAGCGCCTCGCCGATCCCGATGAGCAGGTGCCAGCCGATCATGGCCGTCGCGAGGGTGGGCAGCGGGATGGCGACGGTGCCGCCCACGGCGTACAGGCCGGTGAACGCCAGCGCGGCCGCGGGAGTCGAGACGAACGCGCCCACGGCGGCGGCGGGCAGGATCGAGCTGGGGCGCCGCGGCAGCAGGCGCAGCAGGAGGCGGGTCAGGCCGTAGCCGACCAGCACCGCGACCAGGCCCATCAGCAGGATGTTGGTGCCGAGGGCGGTGAGCCCGCCGTCCGCGAACAGCAAGCCCTGCACCAGCAGCACCACGGTCATGACGAGCACCGCGGTCCACGGGCCGACGAGGCAGGCGGCCAGGACCCCGCCCAGGAGGTGGCCGGAGGTGCCGGCGCCGACGGGGAAGTTGACCATCTGCACCGCGAAGATGAATGCCGCGGTCAGCCCGGCCAGCGCGGGGCCGGTGGTGCGGACCTCCGCCTCGGCCCGGCGCAGCGACAGGCCGACGGCCCCCACCGCGATGGCTCCCGTGGCGAGGGAGGTGGGGACGTCGAGGAATCCGTCGGGCACGTGCATAACCGCATCCTTGCCTTATTGCGAGTACTTCGCAACAAGGCGGACGGCCTGGACCATGGGGCGACGCGCCCGGGAAGCGGCACACGGCGTACCGCTCACCGTGCGCGAGACGCCACCGGGCCGCGCCACGAATCAATTACTGACCAGTTCGGCGACGTCTGCCGCGGCGGGGGGAGTAGCCTCACGCGCGCGTGTCGACGTGTGCCGACCGGCGCCCAACCGTCCAATCGGCGCCCAACCGTCCAATCAAGGAGCCCCGCCATGAGCATCATGCGGACCAAGACGATCGAGCAATCGATCGCAGAGACCGACGAAGCAGAGTTTCATCTCAAACGGCGCCTGAGCGCAGTGGACCTGACCGTCTTCGGCATCGGCGTCATCATCGGCGCCGGAATCTTCACGCTGACGGGCCGGGCGGCTCAGGCGTACGCCGGCCCGGCCATCGTCATCAGCTTCGCCGCCGCCGCGCTCGCCTGCGGTTTGGCGGCGTTGTGCTATGCGGAGTTCGCGTCCACGGTGCCGGTGGCGGGGTCGGCGTATACCTTCTCCTATGCCACCCTCGGCGAGATCGTCGCCTGGATCATCGGCTGGGACCTCCTCTTGGAGATGATGCTCGGCGCGAGCGTCGTGGCCCAGGGCTGGTCGCAGTACTTCGTGGTCTTCCTGAAGAGGATCGGGATCACCTGGCCGGAGAGCATCGCGCCCGGCGCCACCTTCGACGCTCCCGCATTCCTGCTGGTGATCGTCCTGACCGCGCTGGTGGCCTACGGCATCAAGGAATCGCTGCGGGTCAACCTCGTGCTCGTGGCGCTCAAGCTGTTCGTGGTGCTCTTCGTCATCGTGGCCGGCCTGGCCTACGTCAACACGGCGAACTACGCCCCGTTCATTCCCGACCCGGTGCCGGCCGCCACCGTCGGCGGTGACTGGCTGACCTCCCCGCTCATTCAGGTGATCTCGGGCTTCTCCCCCACGACGTACGGCTGGGGCGGCATCTTCGCCGGCGCCTCCATCGTGTTCTTCGCCTACATCGGCTTCGACGTCGTCGCGACCACCGCCGAGGAGGCCGAGAACCCGCAGCGAGACCTGCCGATCGGCATCATCGCCTCGCTGGTCATCTGCACGATCCTCTACATCGCGGTGGCCCTGGTCATCACCGGCATGGTGCATTACGACCACATCAACCCGCAGGCCGCGCTGGCGACCGCGTTCGAGGACGTGGGCAAGCCCGCTTATGCCACCCTCATCGCCGCCGGCGCCGTGGCCGGTCTGTGCACGGTCGTCATGACGCTGATGATCGGCGCGACCCGCGTCATGTTCGCGATGTGCCGCGACTGGCTGCTGCCGTCCAGCTGGGGCCGCACCAACGCCAAGACCGGCACGCCGGTCAAGCTGACGATCGCGATCGGTACGACAGTGGCGTTCGTGGCCGCGTTCACCCCCATCGGAAACCTGGAACAGATGGTCAACATCGGCACGCTGACCGCGTTCATCCTGGTCTCGCTGGCGGTGCCGGTGCTGCGCAAGAAGCGCCCCGACCTCAAGCGCTCGTTCACGGTGCCGCTCAGCCCCGTGCTGCCCGTGCTGTCCGCGCTGGCGTGCCTGTGGCTGACGCTGAACCTGTCGGTCGAGACGTGGTTCCGGTTCCTCATCTGGATGGCGCTCGGATTCTTCATCTACTTCGGCTATTCGCATCGGAGCGCCCGACTGGCCAAGCACGGGCATGCGGCGGAGCACGACGACGCGCACACGCACTGACCCCCCGGCAACCCTGGCGCCGGCGGCCGGTTCCGCGGATTCCTGAGGAATGGCACACCGCCACACACACCGCCACACGTCGAAACCGCCGGTCGCGGCGACAGGCTGTCGCTCTTGGTCACCCGTCCTGTATCCTGGGAGAGCCGCCTTCGCCAGGGGCGGCAATCTGGCGGTGACGCGCCAGGGATGACCGTCGAGGCCCCCACCCTTTGGGTGGGGGCCTCGATGCGTGCCGGGCCGCTCTTCGGAGGCGGGATATCCCGCGTTTCGCACGGCAATTCGGGCGTACGCCCCGATCGAAGTGGCAGAGTGAGAAACGTCGCGCGGAGACCACGTGTCGCGGTGGTGCTTTTGCACCAGAGGCTCCCTGGGACCTCGCAGACCGGGACCGGCGCCCTGGGCGCCTTAGGGGTCCGTCGGTTCCGTCCTCGGACACGTCCGTCGCGACAGCGGCCCGCCGTGCGCCCTGGCGCGCGGCGGGCCGTCTCTGTGCTTCTTGAGCCTGGGTGGGCCCGTTCAGGAGCGGAGTCCGTAGGCGTCGAGCGCCAGGTACGTCGAGCGGGTGTCGGTCACCACGACCGTCAGGACGGTGGGGCGGGCGGGGTCGGGTTCCCAGCCGGAGACGGTGCGCACGGGGTACATGTAGGGGTCGGTGACCGCGCCCCAATAGCGGGCGTTGGTCTCGAAGTCCGCCCAGTTACGTCCGTCGATGAGGATCTTGCCGCGCGCGCCGTACGGGTGGACCGTGGCGTACAGGTCCACGGCGCGGGTGCCTTCCGGCAGCGTCGTCGTGAAGACGGCGCCTGGGTAGCCGAGGGCGGCGGTGTCGTTGTAGTACGGCAGGTTCTGCGTCCGCAGCAGGTCGCTCAGGTGCAGCCAGGGCCCGCGGAAGGTGCCTTGGCCAGGAGCGACGTCGGTGAACCCCCGTTCGATATTGACGATGATCGTGGTGCTCGCGGGATCGGAGCGGTTCCCGGCCGAGTCGGTCGCGACCACCGTGACCACGTAGTGGCCGCCATCCGGGTCGACGACGAAGTTCGCGCTGGTCAGGGCGGTGCCGGTGAACCAGCGCAGCTCGGGGCCGGGTCGGTCGTCCTCGAGGATCCGATGGTAGGTGACGTCGTAGCTGACGGCGTTGGCCGCGGACCAGGTGACCCGGGCCGTCGGCGGGGTCGCGTCGAGGATGGCGCTCTCGACCGTGACCGGACCGATCTCCGGCGCAGGCTGCTCGGTGATCCAGGTCCAGGTGGTGGTGGCGCCGTCGGGGAAGGTGTAGCCGGCCTGGGGCGTGGCGGTGACGGTGAAGGTGAACCGCCTCCCGACGGGTTGGGGTGTGCCATAGGTCGTGGGGTCGACCGGCACCCCGTCGACCGCATAGTCGACGCCCGTGGCCAGCGGGATCGTGAAGGTGTCGTCATCCGAGCCCTCCTGATCGGCGACCGTGGGCGGCAGTGGGATCACGGTGCTGAGCGCCGGCATGGTCTTCGGGGTGACCGTGATCGTGGGGCGCGTGGTCGCCGGCGAGCTGGGCGTGTTCGGCGAGCTGGGCGAGCTGGGCGAGTTGGGCGAGTTGGGCGAGTTGGAGGTGCTGGGCGTGTTGGCGCCGAGGGCTCGCGCGGGGGTCACGGCGTACGGGGTGGCCGGCGCGACCGCGGCCAGGGTGAGGGCGGGGGCCAGGGCGATGTGGGAGGGTACGGCGCGGCGGGCGCGGCGCTGGCCGTCAGCGAGGCGCCGGCCGTCAGCGGGGCGCCGGCCGCGGGCGGCTGGTGCGGCGTCGATGGATAGGGCGTCGGTGGATAGGGCAGCGGGAGGTACGCGGTGGGCAGGCACGGGCGGCCTTCTTTCGAGGAGGTGCCCCGAACGTGCGCGAGCCCGTGGGGCGGTGGCCAGGGATGACGAGTCCATCCTGCCGCCTGGCCCCACGGGACGGAAAGCGACGAAAGGCCAAATACGCTGGGCGAGTTTGATGCCGGCTCGGGGATTCGGCCGTCTCGGCCACTCACCAGCCGACTGACTGCGGCGAAAGGCGGTGCCGGCACCGCCTTTCGCCGCAGCTAAGAACCCGAGTGTCAGCCCTTCCGGGGTGGGCGTGCAGCCGCGTGGACGTGCGGGCAGGTGAACGAATAGCCGAGGGCGTGCAGTCGAAGAGGCCGCGGTTATTGGCGGCGGCGCCAGCGGATCCGGCCGTCGACCAGGCGCCCGATGAGTCCGCGGGTGTGGACGTCGGTGTGGTGTCGGGTACACAGCAGCGCGAGATTGTCGACGTTGGTCTCGCCGAGGTCTGTGGTCCATTCGCGCAGGTGGTGGGCTTCGCACCAGCTTGGTGGTCGGTCGCAGCCGGGGAAGGTGCAGCATCTGTCCCGTAGCCGCAGGTAGCGGACTTGGTCGGGGCTGGCCAGTCGGGCGGCGCGGCCGAGGTCGAGGATCGCGCCGTCGGTGCCGAGTACGGCCGGGATGATCCGGGCATCACACGCCAGGCGTCGCACCGTGGCCGGGGTCAGCGGAGTGCCGAACCCGTCCAGCCCGTACCCCCACCCCGCACCTCGACCCGCCGACCCCGCTACCCTGGCCGACCCCGCTGTCCCCGCACTGCCCGTTGACCTGGCCGACCCCGTCGACCCCGCGCTGCCCGTCGACCCGGCGCCGCCCGTCGACCCGGCGCCGCCCGTCGACCCGGCGCCGCTCGTCGACCCTGCGCCGCCCCTCGATGCCTGCACGCCGCACGAGTCCTCCTGGGCGTCGTCCTGGCCGGCGCGCTGAGCGCCGTCCTGGCTGGTGCGCTGGGCGTAATAGGCGCGGACCTTCTCGGCCAGCAGGTCGTGGTCGATCGTGATGATGATCTGGGCCTTGACCGCCGAACCCGGCCGGACGTGGCCGCTCAACGTCGGGTCGGTCGCCACGATGCGGGCCATCTCGATGATCGCGTCCAGGTTGCGCTGCTCCGCGGTGCGGGCATCGACCTCACCCTCGGCGGTCGGGGTCGGCGCGGCCAACGCATCCAGCGCCGCTTTGAGGGCGGCGTACTCGTCGTTGGTCATCTCATACCGACCGACCCACATCCCGGTGCCGTCCTTGACGGGGTTGGTGAACCGCCGCTGGCGGTGCAGCTCCTTCTGCTGCTCCTCGAAGTCACCCTCCTCGCCGTAGCTGGCGATCAGCGCCTCCTTCAGACTGCCCAACTGCGACGCGGAGGCCCCGGTGGCGGCGTGCGCGATCAACTCCCCAGCCGCCGCGTCCCACCAGTCCGCCGGGATTTTGACCGCCAACGTCGACAAATCAGCCCCGAGCCGGGCGCCGACCGCCAGGGAGATCCGCCCGGCCCGGACCGCCTCGGTCAACGGCGCCAGCTCCGGCCGGCGGGACTGTTCCCAGCACGTGCGGTAGGTCCCCGCTACCCCGGCCGTGACTGGCGCACCGGCTGCGGCGGCCTGCTCCTGCACCCACGCGGTGACCTTCGGCCCGATCGGCCGCGGCGACTCTTCCGCGGCGGCGACCACCCCACGGGCGACGGCCTCGGCCAACACCGCCGCCGAGGCCCCCTCCGCCAACGCCCGCAGCGCCACCAAGTCCCCGAACAGACCAGCCAGCTCGTCCGTCGGCACCAACGCCAACACCTCACCCAGCCGAACCGGCCCGCCACCAAAGCCAGCGCCAGCGCCAGGCACGTCAGCCCCAGGCACGTCAGCCGCGGGCGCGTCCGCCTCAGGTATGCCAGCACCGGTCAAGCTCGCCAGCCCCGACCCCACCCGACGTACGGCATCGCCCAGCCAGAGCATGACCTCGAACGGCGAGGCGGCCGCGCCTGCTGCCTGGGGCCGATCATCCGTCGTGGTCATGACTCATGATCTCGCACACAAGCTCGAATAGTCCAGTCGTCATGTCAAGTTATGTTCGATATTAAACACGGAATCCGCTGATTCCAACCGCGAAATGGCTACAAGGCCAGGCAAACTCCCAGCGAGTATAACTGTTGCGCAGATCACATGACTGCTTATGTTAATAGACCTGCTCAGCGGCCGCGCGGCGACGTTTCAAGCACACCGATACGGCCCCCAAACGTCGGCGCCACCGCACAGGCCAGCTCGCGGGGCGGGCTGGCCCGACTGGCTCCCACGCGCCGAGGCGCCGAGCGACCGTCACTCCGCCCCTGTGTTCATACGGGCTAGTCCGTATCTTAAGGTGCAACAGCGCGTTGCAACGTCACCGGGTCGCTCACGACGGCGTACAGCCTGCGCTGCGGGTGCGGACGCTGCTGCAGGGCGCCTGGCGGGATCTCTTCGCGACGGGACTGGATGCCGTGTTGGCGCCGACGCTGCCGAACGTGGCGGCGCAGGTCGGTCAGGGGCAGTTCACGCACGGCGAGCCGGCGGCGATCATCGACTCGTACGTGCGCACCAGCGCACCCGGCCATCTCACCCGGCCTGCCGTCGCCGTCGGTGCCGTGCGGCTTCTCCGGCGCGGGGCTGCCGATCGGTCTGCAGGTGATCGGCAAGCCGTTCCGGGAGGCCGAGGTCCTGGCGGTCGGCGCGGCCTGGGAGCGGCTGAACCCGGCCGCCGGGAGGATGCCGGACCTGTCCTGAGCTGGGCCTGCTATGGGGTGACCACGTTCGGACGGTACGTCGTGCGCCGGCGCGGGACGTCGTGTGCCGGGCCGGCGCGGCTGATGAGGTCAGGCAGTCAGTAGCTGATGCGCTCTTTGGTGTGAAACTCCGAGCAGCATGCCGATCTCGCGAACTGTGAGACCACTCTCGCGCAATTGCTGTGCCGCCGCCCGAAAATTGCTGTTGGCCTCTGCTCGACATTGCTCCTCGGCCGCTCGCGCCCGGTGCGCGTGCTCAAGGGAATGACGCACGCCAACCGGCAGTTCGATGGTGACGTCGACGCCGACCGTGTGCACGTCGACTTCGTCATACAGGCCACCAGGTCGCGGGCCATCTCCTCGATCTCGCCGAGGCGCCGCGCCTGCGTGGGCCTGACATTCGCCACGTGAATCGCCCAGGAATTCCCGACGCGACGCGCCAGGGCCTCGTAGTCTGTCACTTCCACCAGTCCTTTCCAAGCTCGACCGATGCCTCTTTGTAGATCGCGATAGTGACCACCTCGTTGAGCTCTGCGTGCCGGGGAACCGGAATCAGTGTTGATCCCACGAAGAAGATGGTGTGTCGACCACCTTCCCGCGCCACCCCGAAGGGCAAGCCCGCGCCCCGAGCGCCTGCAGCAAGCGTTCGAACCAAGACACGCCGCTTGGTCACAGACGTAGCGAGAAGTCTGATACAGCTTGTCCCGCGGCAGCCTGTTCGCCAGGGGGCCGAGCCGTCTGGCAACCTATCCGCCATGGCGAACATGCGACGTCCGGGTCCGGAACAGAGGCCGGGCCCGATGCGAATCGAGCACCGTCCGGGCATGGCGAACGAGCTCATGCGCGAGCTCGCGCCGATCCTCGCCGAGGACGGCATCGACATCGACAATCTCGAGTTCGACAGCATGGAGGACTTCCAGGCCGCCATGAACCGGGCCGTCGAGCGGCACAACATGGAGCGGTTCACGCCGGTCGGCCCGGCCCGGGACAAGGCGCTGGCCGCCTTGCGTGAGGTCGCGCAGGCGCTGGCTGCGGGTGACACACAGCGCGCCGGCGAGATCCTGGACGCCGTACCGCCGGACGCCCCCGCCGGTGAGCTCACCGTCGCGGCCTGCATGGGCGCCGGGCTCGATCTGCTCGATACCTGGCTGAGCGGCTCGCATCCGGACACCCCGCCCGGCCTCGCCGTACGGACCAGGCTCCCCCGCGGTCACTGGGAGGGCGGCCGGGCCGCCAAGGACGTGCTGGCGCTGGCCGCGAAGGGCCGCGCGTTCGGTTCGCTCGACAGCCTCACGGCGCGGCACGGCGGGAAGAGCCTGCTGTACGGCGTAGCGCTGGCCATCTCAGCGACGCTGCAGACCTGGGCCCTCCTGACGGACGAGCCGGTCGACGCCCTGGCCGAAAAGCACCTCCGCTAGTGTCGTGAGGCGGTAATTCGCTGTTGGATTGGCAGGCTTGCTGGGGACCTGTCCTGAGCCGGGCCCGTTACGGGGTGACCACGTTCGCGCGGTACGTCGTACGCCGCCGCCGAGCTGGCGCCTCGGAGGGCTCGGTCATCGATCTGCTGGGTCGCGCAATGAGTCGATAACGGCGCGAAGCGTGGTGTCGAGAGTCCAAACGTCGACATCGACGACCTTCTTCAGGACGCTGGCTCGTGTGCGACGCCACTCCTCCACAATCATGAGGTCACCTATCTCGAAGATCCCGTCGGCCAAGCTCTGCTCCAACGAGTAACCATGCCCCGTGCCAGCGAGAAGGTCCTGAATCACCTCTCGCGACCAGGTGAACTGCAAGAAGGACCACGGAGCCTCGTCGTCGAGGGCACTCGTTAGGAAGCGCACAAAGCTGCGAGCGCATTCGCGGCGCGCGTTGCCGTTCTTGATCCGGCGCACATGAGCGCCGGTCTCGAGGACCGTAGCTGTAGGGAGGCGGAGTTCGATGCCGCTGTCCATGTGCCGCTGAAAGAGCTCGACCACCTCGTCGTGACGATCAGCCTCAAACGGGACCTTGATGATTTCGAGTAAGACGCTTGTATCGATGAGGAGGACCCGGCGCCGCGGAAGGCTCATCCAAGGACCTCGGCAATCGACAAGCGCCGCCGTGTCGGCCTCTTGGAGAGCTCACCCCTGGTCAGTGCCTGCCCCAGATGGCCGTTCTGCACCAGCTCCAGATATCGCGGGTGGTCGACCAGAGTAGACAACGTCCCGCGGCCCTGCTCATCCCTCTCGCAGATCACAATGCCTTCGTGATCACTCGGATTGACTGCGTCGAGGAGGGCGGGACTGTGCGTCGTGGCTATCAGCGTCACGCCCTCCTGTCTTGCCTCCTCACGGAGCAGCTGGAGAACGCGTTCGGCCTGGTCAGGGAACAGTCCATTCTCAATCTCCTCAATCACCATCGTTCTGGGTGACGTCGAAACGTTTTCGCGGGAGCCCATCCGGAGCGATAGGAGGGAGGCCAGTATCGAAAGATAGCGGAGAGTTCCATCACTCATCTGCGTCGCCGGCACGGGGTAGGGCCCACTCGGTGTCTGCTCGACCAGCGCCACCATGACATCGACGGGCGAAGTACCTACAGGAAGGCGCCCTTCAGCGAAGGTGAGTCCCCGAACGTTGGCGCCGACGAGACCGGTCACCAAAGCAATCAAACGTTCCCAGGCCAAGCCATCCGAACGTAGTGCATGGAGCTGAGCCGATAAGGAGGAGCCGGATCGGTCCGGTGGCACCCCGAGACGTGTGTAATCTCGCATTTCCGCAGGCACAGGGTCCAGAACAAAGATGCCGGTGAGTACCGAAACCACGGTTGCCGCGGTATCTACCACCAGCTTCCGGCTCTTGGAATCTGTCGGGATACGACTGACGGCCTGAGAACAGATCATTCGTCCAGCCAGCATCTGATAGGCCTTGGGCGCGCCGCCGCTATATACCTGCGCCTCGGCCAAGCCTGAGCCCGGCTCTGTGCGCCGGGCCTCAAACAGAGTCTTCGCCTGACGGCCGGGCTCTCGGAGAACGAGTCGCTCGTTATCGACCTCGAACCTGGTCGGATCAAGGGTCATGCTCAGCTCAGCGACAGAACGGTCACCGAGATCGACGGAGACACCGACCTCGACCATCCCCTGGCCGAAGGGCGCAGAACCACTCAATCCACCACGCAGACCGGCGACCTCCTTGTCGCCCCGCTCGAGGTCTCCAAGGTCTCGACCGTCAGCAAGCAGGGCGAGCAACGTGATCGCGTCAAGCGCGTTCGACTTGCCGCTGCCGTTGCGCCCGATCAGGAGCGTCAGCGGCAAGATCGGCAGACTCTGCCCCTCATAGGACTTGAAGCGTCCGATGTCGATGTCAGTCAACCTTGCTTCAGCCATGAAGACAGTCTGTCAGCCGGTTCGCTCGACAGCCTCACGGCGCGGCAGGGCGGGAAGAGCCTGCTGTACGGCGTAGCGCTGGCCGTCTCAGCGACGCTGCAGACCTGGGCCCTCCTGACGGACGAGCCGGTCGACGACCTGGCCGAAAAGCACCTCCGCAAACTAAAGACCCTTAGCGATCTGCGCGACGCGCTGGTGGGAGATGCCGAGAATCCGGCCGACGTCACGCATCGGGAGTTCTCTGTCCAGAAGGTCACGGACTAGTTCGGCACGCATTGCGGATTCGACACCGCGCAGCCGGCTCGCCTCGGCCGCGACAGCGCTCAGTTCGTCGCGTCGATGAGACAAACTCGGATCAAGTTCAACGACGAGATGGATTTCGCCGAGCGAAGACTCCTCCACGTCAGCAACGAACGCGATCGCCTCACGCTGCGCTTCCTCCGCTTGATCGAGCCGACGCACCTCGCTGATGGCACCTGGGACTTCGCGGCACTGGAGCCGCCAACCGGACGCAATCCTGGTCGCGACGCTCGTGTAGTCGGTCATGCTCGCCACCACCCCTTGCCTAGGACTGCATCGAATTGCTTCCAGAACGCCTCGGCGGTGCCCTCGTTGATTTCTGTCGTCCGGGAAATGGTGACACGGAGCCCGCCAACAACCACGCCAGTGTGTCTCTTGAGTTCGACTTCCGAGTACTGAAGACCGGCACTTCGGGCCGCGCGCTTGACCTTCCCCAAGACCTGTCGGCGCCGCACAGCGTCTAGTCTAGTCACATAGCCAGGCCCTCGTCTAGCCCAGTAGTCACGCCCGGCCAGGACGCGAAACCGGGCTCCAGCACGCCGACGCACCGCGCAACTGGACGCGTATCTCCACCGGGTCGTGGACCGTGATCTCGCCGAACAGGGTCTGGCCGTCCGGCGACCCGAGACCCTACGCCGCTGGCTGGCCGCCTACGCCGCCGCAACGTCGACCCCGGCCAGCTATTCCCGCATCCTCGACGCCACGACCTCAGGAGATGGCAGCCAGCCGTCGAAGGTCACGACCATCGCCTGGCGTGACCACCTGACCCAGTGGTGGCTACTTGACCCGGTGCCGGGGTGGAGCCACTCCCGCACCGTGTTCACGCGGCTGCAGCAGGCCCCCAAACACCAACTCGCCGATCCGGCTCTTGCGGCCCGGCTGCTGAGCCTGGGCCCGCGGGCGCTGCTCGGCCCCCGCGGCGCCGCCATGACCGGCCCCCTCTTCGAGGCGCTGGCCACGCTGACGGTGCGCGTCGCCGCGCAGGCGGCAGGTGCGCGGGTGGGCCACCTACGCACCCAGCGCGGCGACCACGAGGTGGATCTCGTCGTGGAGGGCGATGAGGGAGAGGTCGTCGGTATCGAGGTGAAGCTGTCCGCCACGGTCGAGGACGCGGACGTGCGGCATCTGATCTGGCTGCGCGACCGGCTGCCCGATGACGTCGTCGATCTGCTGGTCATCACGACCGGTCGGCACGCCTACCGGCGCCCCGACCGGATCGCGGTCGTTCCCCTCGTGCTCCTCGGCGCCTGAGCGCTGCCTGGTCGCCGAACCGAAGGAGAGTTCTCACCCGTACGTCGGAGCCAGGCGCCGCGCTCGGAACAAGCAGGGACACGGCAAATCCCCCATTCGCAAGGAATGGGGGATCTGCCGCACCTGAGGCTCCCTGGGACCTCGCAGACCAGGCAGCCGCCAACCTCCGGCGTCCGAGGATCGGCGGCACCGTCCTCGTCCTGGTGCAGGTCTACATCACGGCGGCCCGCCGCAAGGACCTTGATTGTGCGTTGGCCTTGCGGCGGGCCACTCGTGTGTCACGTCACGTGACCATGTAGCCGGTCACCGTGACGGGTCGATCAGCGAGCCTCGTAGGCATCCAGCGCAACGTAGTGCATCGGGTCCGGGTCGACGATGGTCACCTTGATGGTCACCGTCTTCCAGGCCGCCGCCGTCGGGTCCCAACCGCTGACCGACCGCACCGGGTACATGTACGGGTCGGTCACCGCGCCCCACTTGGCCGAGTTGGTGTCGAAGTCGGCCCAGTTCACGCCGTTGACCGTGATCTTGCCCTTCGAACCGTACTGGTGCACCGTGGCGTACAGGTCGAAGCTGCGCGAGCCCTCCGGCAGCGTCACCGTGAACGACGAGTTGTTGTAACCCAGCGCCGCGGTGTCGTCCCAGTAGGGCAGGTTCTGCGCCTTCAGCAGGTTCGTGAGGTGATCCCACGAGCCACCGAACGTGCCCTCGCCTGGGGCGATGTCGACGTAGCCCCGCTGACCCGAGAACGAGACCAGCGTCTCCGCCGCCTCGGACTCGCCGTTGTCGTTCATGGCGACGACCCGGATGTAGTACTTGTCGCCCTCCATGGCCACGAAGTTCGCGGTCGTGGCCTCCGTGTCCGCGAACCAGGTCAGCTCCGGACCGCGCTGGCCGTTGCCGAGCAGCTTCTGGAAGGTGACCTTGTACGACGAGGCGCTGTCCGAAGACCAGTCGATCTTGGCGGTCGGCACGTTGGCGTCGGCGACGATCTCGTTGGAGACCTCCGGGGTTGCCGGCATGCCGCCATACGTGAACGTCCAGCTCGTCTTGGCGCCGTCCGCGAACGTGGTGCCGTCGGCCGGCTCCGCGGTGATGGTGACCGACGACTTGCCCTCCGTGGAGTGCGTGCCGGCGGCCATCTCGACGCCATCGACCATCCAGATCACGCCCGCCTGGTCGGGCAGGGTGTAGGTGTCGTTGGCGACGTTCTCCTGGTCATCCTGCGTCGGCGCCTGCGGCGTGACGTCCGTCTCCGACGTAAACGTGAAGATCCACGGGTCGGGAGCGGTCCCGTCTGGCTTAGGCTGCAAGAGGTAGCCTGTCGCCGCTTCTGCGATGACAGTGACTCGACCCGTGTAGGGCAGCGGCTTACCTAGATCGCTATAGGCGATAGTCCGAGTGATTCCGTTCTGCACCGTCTTATAAGTGACTCGCGGGTCCATCGGGAACGTGAGTGTGTCATTGGCGGAACCCGCCTGGTCGCTCTGCACTGGGGCCTGCGGAACGATTACGACCGTGTTCGTGAAACTGTAGCTCCACGAGCTCTTGACGGGGTTACCGTCTGCGCCCTTCGTCACGACGTACAACGAGTCGTTGGGCTCCGCCACGATCAAGACGTGCACGAAGGCGATATCCCCGCCTGCGAGAGTCCGCTGAAGGTCCGTGAGCTTGATCGTCTTGCCGTACCACGACCCATCGACGTACTGGGTCGCTGTGGTGGGCACAGCCGTGTCGCTCAACGCGATCTTGTAAGACGTCATGCCGGTCTGGAGCTGCGGGAAGGTAACCGCGTCCTCAAAGATGCCAGTCTGGTCAACGAAGCTCGGAGCAGCCGGCGTGATGGACGTCCGACTGTCATACTCCTGCTTCCACTGCTTAAGCGTGACCGCCGGGTCCCAGGCGTACCTGGCCTGGTCGGCAACACTAATGGAGGCAGTGAATGTGTACTCGACCGGGTTTACCTGCCCGTAGGTGTAGACAGGAATCCGAGTGCCGAGAAGCGGGTTGTCGCTGGTGTACGTAGTGGTGTTCCCGCCTCCGACGACCGTCCACGTGACTCCCGGGACCTTGGGAAGAACGTAGTAGTCGTTCGCGCCGTCAGCATTAACCATTTCCGGCGCAGGCAGCGACTTGATCGCTGTGGTGTCCTGGAAGGTGGCGGCTCCCGACTCAACTGTGGCGCCACTCGTGTTGACAGCATCCCACTTGTACTTAGACATGTCGGTGAGAACTGCCTGCCAGAAAATCTTGCCGCTGGCATTATCCTTGGGGCGCGTAATGACGGCCTGCGTCTCGCCGCTCTGGAAGGTGACCTTATTCCAGTCTCCCGCAGTTCCGCCAGTGATGGTCGGGGCAGTGTACACGCCGAGAGAGGTGTTCCCCGCGGTCGCCGTGCCTCCCGGCGCGGATCCCACATCCTTGGTGCTGTAGAACCAGGTGACACCCTGGATGTTCGGAAGAGTAAGCGTGTCACTCTCGATGCCGTCGCGGTCTTGCTTCGTGGGCTGCACAAAGCTCACCTGCGAGCGGCTGTCCATCTTGTAAGACTTGACAACATCCACGCCTGTGTAGCCAGGCGACGGCTTGGCAGTGACAGTCACGAGTTCAGTTCCAACAGCGCCCGCGACCGTCAGGGTCTGGGTAGCTAGAGGGCCGTCCGTCGCGGACCACTTGAGGACTGCTGATGCAGGTCCAGTCGTCAGGTTGCTGAGGATCTTGCCAGTTGCGTCAACCTCGGCGTCTGGCAGGACGAAGAGCCCGCTGGTCGTGACGGTGGTGTCAGCCGCGTTGGTGCCGTCAGCAATGGAGACCACCCAGTCGATCCCCGTTCCCTTCGTGACAGTGATCGTCTTCTTGGCCGGATCGGAAGTCAACGAGGGCACGGAACTGACTGCGCAGGTCGCGTTGTCAAACGTACCAAGGGAAGCCTTGGCGCCGCTCTCGTCGTAGACGGCGAACGCGGTGACAGCCTTCCCGGTGGCTGCGTCATACAGCTCGTCACTAAGGGTGACCTTGTAGGTGGCCTGGTCAGCCGACAGAGTCGCCGTTGCGGCATTGGCCCCCGCGGTGTTAGCGCCACCGATGGTTGCGTCGGAAGTGTCGACGGTCAGGTCCACAGCGCTATCGCCGGCTGCCTTGAACGTATAGATCCCAGTGTTCGCCGGAAGCGTGACATAGTCGAGACCGGCCCGCCGCAGACGTTGGTGAGCGTCACGTCCGCAGCGGCCGCGTGGGCTGCGAGGGGCGCCGCGGCGAGACCAACAGCCGCCAGCGCGATAGTTGTGGAAGCGGTGAGGACGCGCTTGCCAGTCTTGTGAGACAAGGTTGCTCTCTTTTCGTATGAGTGTCCGTCGCAGGGCAGGCCTGCGGCCGGACGGCCAGGGATGACGGACTCACTATGCACCGGCTTTGCCAAGAAATGGAAGTCGACTCGCGAAAAACTTCTCAAGATCTCGGATCGTGATATGGACGAGCGTTTTAGACGAACGCGTGACTTCGCCAATTCCCGCACGTCCGCGCAGTTCTCGCGCCTTAAGCCCGATCACGTATCACGAGTGCCTGCGCGGCGCCTCCGCCTCACCTGTCCATGGTCCCGGCCGACCGCGGGCCAGAATCTGGAACTATGACAAACTAGCAGGTGAGACCGCCCGCGATGCGGTCGTGGCGAATCGCGCAGGGGGCGATGGCGATTCGGATCTGGCTCTCTGCTCAGGTCGCATCGGGAGCTGCCGATGAGAGCGGTGCCGACGTGCACTCGAATTCGATCGGCGTCCTTTTCGAGTGCCCCATTTTGGCATGCATTCTTAACCTGGAGAGGGACATGGAAGAATTCCGCGGGAACGACGTGGTGCGTGATCTCGCGCCCATTGTCGCGCGCGATGAACTCCACGATCTGCTCGCCCTATCGGGGTCCGTGCGCTGGGGTGTGACGAGCGGCCTACTGCTGCGTCCGCTGCCCGCATCGACCGCCGGCCGGACCGGTCGCACCGTGCGCGGCCCGCTGCGGCCCGCCGCCTAACGGCTCCAGCCGACCCGATAGCCCCAGTCCCTCAGGGCTGGAGCTTCGTGCTGCCGGTCGGTCCACCGTCTGCACGGACCGTGCGCTGCCGGCCGCTGTGTCGGGCCGGACTCCGAGCGGAGCATCAGCTACGCCGTACCGCCTGTCCCCGCGGAGCCTCCCCCGCGGGCTCTCCCCCATGCGCCGGGCTCCCGAAGCCGCTCGGCTCGGGCGTACCCCCGCATGTCTTCCGGTGTCGTCGACCTCCCCAGGTCCCCAAGGCGCCGATCTCTCCCCGACCAGCGCTGACACTCGAAACGGTAAGTCAGCCCCGCCGCCACGGCAAGACCCCTGAGACGCAAGACATTTCGTGTCGCGGGAGGTCGCCACGCCGCCGCCTCCCACCCCCGCACCCCTTCTCCATACCGCGGTATGAGCAGCGACCGCTCACCGCACTCTTCTCCATACCGTGGTATGCGCAGACGACCGCTCGCCGCCCGTCCCCCGCCAGGCCGCGCCTGCCACTGCCGCCCGCCGCCGCCTCCTCCATACCGTGGTATGGCCAGGGGGCGCTCCCGAATCCCACCTGGCCGCTCACCAGCCGACCGGGTCGGACCCGAGACCCGCCGCGGGCTTGGGGCTCACCACCGCGCTCAGCATGGCGCTCACCCGGCTGAGGTCACCCGTCACCGACGACTCTCGGGACGCCGTGTCATTGATCGGGTACTGAGCCCTCAGGCGTCACCAGAGAGTCCCGCACGCGCTCGGGCACGGCGTACGAGCTCGTCCACCCCGATACGGCCCGCGACATACTCCCTGCTGTCGACCTCCGCCTCAGGCGAGATGTCGAGACCTTCCAAGCGAAGGTCGTGCACCGCGGCGGCTACGTGCGCTGCTCGGCGCTCCGCGAGGGAGGACACCGCCTCGGAGGGCTCGTTCACCGCGCTCATGCGCTACTCCCTCGATCAGATCTGCTCAACCTATCGGTTGGTGATGGCCATACCCAGCCCAGATACCGGGCCGGTACGCCCATTGACCTGCGTCATCCACAGGTTCCCGGCGCCGCTCGACGTCCCTGCGTGCTGTGCCGATAGCCTGCGGCGCGTCCGAACGGGCATCATCGAAGAGACGCGGAAGGAGGCCCGCCATGACCGCCGCACCTGTGCGATACCTGAGCATCGACGAGTTCTTCGCGGAGTACAGCGACCGCGAGGGCGAACGCTGGGAACTGGTCGCCGGCGTCCCCGTCATGTCCCCCACCGAATCCCCCACCAACCGAGCCACGGCCTTCACCATCGGATTCCACCTCCGGTGCCAGCTCGGCACCGAGTACCACTTCGAGCCGGACTCGGACGTCTTCCTGCCTCCGACCCGGGGGCGGGACACCGTGCGGATACCCGACCTGCTGGTCCGCCGCCGCGTCGCTGGCGTTCGCCCGGAGCATGGTGACCGCTCCGAGGTTGTCCTGGTGGTCGAGGTCGTCTCGCCCGGATCGGTCCGCACGGACCGCGTCACCAAGCGCCGCGAGTACGCCGCAGCCCGCATCCCCAACTACCTGATCGTCGACGTCCGCCACGAGACCCCGACGCTCACCCTGTACGACACACTCGTCGAGCCAGCCAACGCCGGAGACGCAGCGGCCACGACGTACCCGCACTACGCCGACCCCACCGGCGACGGCACCTCGGTGACCCTGCGCATCGACGGCCACGCCATCACCCTCACCGCCACCGACCTCGCCAACGCCCTATAGCCATGACCACCGCACCAGAGCGACACCTGAGCATCGACGAGTTCTTCGGGGAGTACGGCGACCGCGAGGGCGAACGCTGGGAACTGGTCGCCGGCATCCCGAACTACCTGCTCATTCCGGGCGCCGACCCGATCACCATCACGGGCGACGACCTGCGCTAACTCCGGCTACCGGGCGGATCGTCCACACCCCCGACGTTCGAAGCAGGTATCCACAGCGGTCGTGACTTCGGCCGGTGCGGTGTCGTACGCCGCCCGTAGCGTGACCGCGTCGGCACCTGGATACTCGAACTCATGGGAAGGAGCGACGCGATGAGCACCACGACCGCCGCTGACGCCCTGCGCACCCCGATGCGCGAACTGACCATCGCCGAATGGCACGACCTCTACGGCGACTACGAAGGCGGTCACTGCGAACTCGTCCGCGGCCAAGCCATCGTGACCCCCACCGAATCCACTCAGAATCTCGCCGCGGCAATGAAGCTCCTGCGCCTACTCAGCCCGCGCATCGGTGCTCGATGGACGGCGCTACCCGGCGTGAGCATCCAGCTCGCGGAGGAACCAGCCGCGCTGGTCCGCGTGCCCGACCTCCTCCTCGTCCGCAGCGCAATCGTCGGCCCCAACTGGAAGGTCGCTCCAGCAGACATCTCTCTCGTCATCGAGGTCGTCTCCCCGTCCTCGGTCGAGCGCGACCGCGTAACAAAACGCGCGGAGTACGCCGCGGCGGGCATCCCGAACTACCTGATCATCGAGTTGGCACCCAATGACGGACCCCACCTCTGGCTCTTCGACACGCTGCTGACCGACGACGCCAGCGGGATCACGACGTACGCCGACCCCACCGGCGACGGCAACACCGTCACCCTGCACATCCCCGGCGCCGACCCCATCACCATCACCGCCGACGACCTGCGCTAACTCCCCCTTTCGTGGCGCCCGCCGTCCACACCCCCGCCACCGAGAGCGGATATCCACAGGGCTCGACGTACGAGCCGGTGCGTCGTCGTACGCCGCCCGTAGCGTGACCGCATCGGCACCTGGATACTCGAACTCATGGGAAGGAGCGACGCGATGAGCACCACGACCGCCGCTGACCTCCAGCGCACCCCGATGCGCGAGCTCACCATCGCCGAATGGCACGACCTGTACGGCGACTACGAAGGCGGCCACTGCGAACTCGTCCGCGGCCAAGCCATCGTGACCCCCACCGAATCCATTCAGAACAACCGGGCGATCCGGCGACTGATGCTGCTCCTTGACGCGGCCCTCTCCGACGCCTGGGAGCCCCTGACCAACACGAGCGTGGTCATCCGCCACGATCCGAGGCCCACGATCCGCGTGCCTGACCTGGTGGTCCTCCGCAGCGACCTTGCCGGCTCGCAGTGGCGCGTCCTTCCCGCCGGCGTCACTCTCGTCGCCGAGGCCGTCTCCCCGTCGTCCGTCGAACGCGACCGGGTGACCAAACGAGCGGAGTACGCCGCGGCGGGCATCCCGAACTACCTGCTCATCGAGGTGGGACAGGATGACGGACCGCATCTGTGGCTGTTCGACACGCTGCTGACCGACGACGCCAGCGGGATCACGACGTACGCGAAGCCCACCGGCGACGGCACGACCGTCACCCTGCACATCCCGGGCGCCGACCCGATCACCGTCACCGCCGCCGACCTCACCGACGCCCTCTAGCCATGACCACCGCACTCGTGCGACACCTGACAATCGAGCAGTTCTACGCGGAGTACAGCGACCGCGAGGCTGAACGTTGGGAACTGGTCGAAGGCATCCCCGTTCGGTATCCCATCGAATGCCCGACCGAACGTGCCGCCGTCGGCGTGCTCATCTGGGAGATGTATTCGAGGCTCGCAAACGCTTACCGCTACGAGCCCAACTCCGACGTCTTCCTGCCGCCCACCCGTGGACGAGACACCGTGCGCATGCCCGATCTGCTGGTTCGCCGCCGCGTTCCTGGTGTTCGCCCGGAGCAGGGTGACCGCTCCGGGGTCGCGCTGGTGGTCGAGGTCATCTCGCCCGGATCGGTCCGCACGGACCGCGTCACCAAACGCCGCGAGTACGCCGCAGCCGGCATCCCCAACTACCTGATCGTCGACGTCCGCGACGAGACCCCGACGCTCACCCTGTACGACACACTCGTCGAGCCGACCGACCCGGCAGGTGCAGCGGCCACGACGTACCCGCGTTACGCCGACGCCACCGGGGACGGCACCTCGGTGACCCTGCACATCGACGGCCACGCCATCACCCTCACCGCCGCCGAGCTCGCCGACGCTCTGTAGTCCGAAGCAGGCCAACCGGAACGCGGATGTCGCGTCGTCGGCGTTCATCCACACCCCCGGCCCGAGACGGGTTTTGACCACAGGGGCCGGTCGAGCGCGACGCGGTGTCGGTCCTGCGCCCTATCCTCCGCGGTGACGGGACCCGGATACTGACCGCATGGGAAGGAGCGACGCGATGAGCCTCGCCGCAGCCCCGGTGCGGCCGCTGACGATCGAGGAGTGGTACGAGCTGTACCACGACGACGAAGGCGGCCGCTGCGAACTCGTCCGCGGACGCGCCATCGTCACGCCCCCGGAGGATCCGGAGCACGCCCGGATGATTGGGGATCTGTCGTTCCTGCTGCATCCGGCATTCGCGTCCTCGTGGCGGACTCTGTGGGGGGTGGGGCTGCTGCTGCGGGGCGATCCGGACGCGACGTTCCGTTCCCCCGACGTGTCCGTGCTGAGCCGCGACATCGACATGAGGGGCTGGTACGTCCATCCCCACCAGGTCGCCCTCGCCGTCGAAATCACGTCGTGGCAGTCGGTGGAGACGGATTGGGTGCACAAGCGGGCCGAGTACGCCGCAGCCGGCATCCCCAACTACCTGATCGTGGACGTCCGCTTCGACGACGGGCCACACTTGTGGCTGTTTGACCGACTCGTGGCGGACGCGGGCGGGGGGCCCACGACGTACGCCGACACCACCGGCGACGGGCACTCGGCCACGCTGCGCCTGCCCGGCTGCGACCCGATCACCATCACCGCCGCCGACCTCGCCTGACGCGTGCTGCAGGCGACAGCCAGGCCAGGACTCATGTGACTTGCATCACGTAACTATTCGCAAGCAATGCCCCTGCGGCCGCGCTGAATTCAGAATTAACACGGCCTGACTCTTAGAATGCATGAGCGCCTACATCTAGCCATCAGTGGGCGCTCACTGCAATAATGAGTGGGTGACCACGACAGCAGCGCCGCCGACACCACTGGAGTGCGTCGCTGCTGTGTTCGACTCACCTCACGATGTAGCCCAACGTGCCCGGGACGCGATCCAGGCCGCCGCGCAGGCGTTGACGGCGTTCGACTCATGGGGCATCGCGCCGCCGTGGAGCGACGAGGCCGACGGCTGGAGCGCGCTGGGAGGGAGCCCGTCGGTCGGTGCCGCGGTGGGGGTGCCGACCGCCGATCTCGCAGCGGTCTGCGGCGAGCTTTTCCAGCTCAGGGCCCTGACAGAAGGCGCGGCCGTGGCCGTCGCGCTGGAAGCGGTGACCCGCGGGGTCGTCGCCGAGTCGATCAGCGTCGACGTCGACGGCTGGGTGCGGGATCAGGCCTGGGACGCCGGTGTTGGCCTCCCGCCAAGCGTCGCCGCGGGAGTCAAGGTGGTTGTCGAACAAGCCCGCCGGAGCCGGCCCGTGGACCTCCGCCCGCTCGCGGCGGCGGTCGTGGCGGGACGGGTGCCGATCACGAGCGCCACGAACCTCGGCAGGGAACTCGATCTGCTGGCCAAGCGCGTCCCCGAGCCCGTCTGGGAGACGGCCGCCGCCGAACTCATCGACTGGGCGGCCCAGGGCGCCAGCCCCAGCGACCTGCGCACGGCCCGTCAACGGATCGCCGCCCTCTACGGCACCGAAGCGTTCGAAGAGGAACAGGCCACCGCGAAGCGCCACCGCGACGTCACGAGCTGGAAGGCCGACGACGCCGGCGGCTGGACCTGTCGAGTACACACCGACAACGAGGGACGTTCGATCCTCGACGCCGCCTTCGATGCCCTGGCCGGCCCAAGCCCCGAGGCCGCCGACGTCATCGCCTCCCGTCCGCCGTTCCGCCCCGCCGCGCCATGCGGAGGCGCTGACCAGCCCGACGCCGACGCCAGCGCCAAGACCGACGCCAAGACCGACACCCTCCCCGACTCCGACACGGTGACGCCGACCCGCGACACCCGCACGGCCGGGCAGCGACGCCACGACGCCCTCATCGAATTGGCCCGAGTCATCGCCACCGACCCGAGCGCGATGACCGACGCCAGGCCCACGTCCGCGGTGAAGGCCCAGGTGACGATCACCCTGGACTTCGAACGCCTGCGCGCCGGCCTCGGACCCGGCATCGACGGACACGGGACGCCGTTGACGGCGGCAACCGTACGCCGCATGTGCTGCGACGCCGCGCTCATCCCCGCCGTCCTCGGCAGCGACTCCGCTATCCTCGACTGGGGGCGAGCCCGACGGCTAGCCTCCGCCGACCAGGTCCGCTACCTGCGACAACGCGACAAGGGATGCACCTTCCCCGGCTGTTCGAGACCGCCCGCCTGGACGGAAGCACACCACCTCGACGAATGGCTCGAAGACAGCGGCACCACCAACGTCGACCGGCTGGCCCTGCTCTGTTGCCGGCACCACGACATCGTGCACGCCCACCGGCTCAAGGGCGAACTCGCGGGCGGCCGCATCATCTGGAAACGCCGCGATGCCTGACCGTGCCAACCGCCGGGCCGCTGCAGGCGCCGCGATGCCTGACCCCGCCAACCGCCGGGCCTCCGGATCAGCCCGTCAGCTTCACCAACTCCGGGTCACCCTTGAGCACCGACGCCGCGTTGGCGCGGGTCACCTGCGCGATCGGCGACAACATGCGCGTCCCCACGTCGCGGCGGCCGGTGTTGATGCTGGTCTTGTCGGTGACCGGCCAGTCCTTGCCCTTCAGGTCGCCCACCAGCTGAGCAATCGAGGCAGCCAAGGCCGCCGGGTCATCCCAGGTCGTCGCCCCGAGCCGGCCCTGCATCAGATCACGGACTCCCTGATAGGTGGCGCGGGCCCCCACGACGTACGGCAAGGTCCGCTTCGCCTCCGCCACCGCCTCCGTGGCCGCCACCGCAGCCTCGTCGTCCGGCGCCACCACGCCCTCGGGCGCCTGGTCGCCGTACTTGTCCTTCAGCAAGGCCGCCATCTTGGCCTTGGCATCGCTCGGCGCCGCCAGGGCCGAGCGACCGAAGTCCTTGCCACCCGACGGCATCTCCAGCGACTTGTCATCGAGCTTGGGCTGCAACTTGGCGAACGTGGCGTCGTACTGGATCTTCGCCGCCACATCGTCCGAGCGACCGGCCATGACCTCGACCCGCGGCGGGCCCTGCGTCCGCCGCCCGGTCACCCCGGTCAGCACCGCCTCCGCCTGCGCCTCACCCCGCAGCTTCGGGTCGGCCCCCACGTAATAGTCGATCGTGTCGTCGTCCATCGGCAGCGTCGTCGCCGCGATGACCACGACGCCGGCCTTCTCGGCCTGATCCAGCCGCATCTTCAGCCGGCCGGTGTCGACCGCTTCGATCACCAAGACAGCGGGCTTCGACTCGAGCAGCATCCCGACATAGCGGTCCTGATCATCACCGGTCCGGGCGAACCTGGACTCGACCGAGAAACCGGCCTTCTTCAACGCCGCGTTCAGCGCCGGTTCGACCTTGCTCCCCACCGGGAAGGACAGCCCGACCTTCGCGTCGGCCTTGATCGGGGTGAATGCGCCACGCGTCGCGGTGCCGGAAACCGGCGTGCCCGGCGCGGGAGAAGCATCGCCCCCGCTGCACGCCGCCGCACCAGAGGCGAGCGCTACCGACAACAACAGGGCCGCACTGACCCGGCCCGCGCGGGGCCACTTCTTCGCCATGTTCTGCTCCAGGGATGACACGGCCGCTGCGCGCGACGGTCACGGCCCCACTCGGCGGCGGAATTCGGGGTATCCGACACCGATGCAGCGGCCGCCCCGGATCCCGCGACCCTGGACCCGAGCGGGGTGCGCCGACCGGAAACCGTCCACCGCCGCGGCCAACCCCGGCCGATGCCAGCCAATGCCGGCCAATCCCGCTGGGCCCCAACGATGCACGGGTGACGCCGCCCGGTCGGTCGACCGTCACCTGACGCCCCCACCCTAACCCCAACGCCTGGTGGCTTCGTCCTCAGGTTCCTGCGCGCGCCGCCGTACATGGGGGCATGAGCACCACCCCCGACCCCGACCTGGCCAGCGACGCCGAGCGCGACTCCGACCTCTACCTGCGCGGTTTCATCGACGCGCAGGAACTCGTCCGGCGCGCCCGGGAACGTGTCGATCCCCGCCGGCCCGTGGCCACCTCCAACGTCCCGCGCCTCTGACCCCACCCCACCGGCCCACCGGCCCGCGCGACCAGCCACCCCACCGGCAGGGTCACCTCACGACCGGACGACCCGCGACTTCACCGCCTTGTCGTGCCAGGCCCGCTTGAGGCCCAGCGAGTCGAAGAACAACGAGAAGTAGCCGATCAGGCACGGCAACGCCGACAACATCAGCACCAACTCGCGCAGCAACCCGCGCCCGAACGAGATCCGCTGCCCCGTGTTCTCGTCGATGACCCGGATGCCGCACACCATCTTGCCCGGCGTCGCCCCCTTCATCGCCAGGAACGCCGCGTGGTAGACGAACCGCGCCACCAGCTCGCCGATCGAGAGCGCCACCGTCACCGGCGTCCACACCGAACCGGGTGCCGTGGGATCGGCCACGGGTGAGGTGTCGTAGTACCCCAGGGCGAAACCGAGCAGCCCGAACGGGATTCCCACGATCAGCCAGTCCAGGATCCGCGCCCCGAGACGCGGCCCCGCATCCGCCGTACGCACCCCCGCCAACGGACCGTCGCCCTGCCCGTAGGAGGACTGCCAGGTCGGCGCGTGCCCGCCGTACTGCGGCGCCTGCCACACCTGTTGCCCGTCCCAGTCCGGCGGACCGTACGGCTGCTGGGCCGGCGGGGCCCACTGCCCGTACGCGGGCGGCTGCTGCCCGTACGCCGGGAACTGCGCGCTCCCGGCGTACGGATCGGAGGGGACATCAGGGTCGTGCGGACCCTGCGGGGGTTGCGTCACCGCAGCGTCACTGCCCCACGACCCACGACTTCACGGCCTTGTCGTGCCAGCCCCGCTTGCGGCCCGTCCCGTCGAAGAACAGCGAGAAGTACCCGACCAGGCACAGCAGCCCGGACAGCCACAACACGATCTCGCGGCCGAAGCCCTGCGCGAACGAGAGGCGCTCACCGGTCTGCTCGTTGCCGACCCGCATCTTCAGCGCCATCTTGCCCGGGGTCGCGCCCTTGGCCATGTAGAAGTAGGCGCAGTACGCCGCAAAGACCGCCACCCGCACCAGGTTGAACACGGTGCTGTCGGCGTTGTAGCTGAACTCGCCGGCCGAGGTCGTGGTCCGGTCCCAGCCCGTCGCCGCACCGATGATGGCCAGCGGGATGCCCACGATCAGCCAGTCGATGATCTTCGCCCCCAGTCGCGCCCCCGCGCCCGGCACGCGCAGCTGGCCGGGACCCTGCCCGAACTGCGACTGCCACGGCGGGACGGTGCCCTGCTGGTACGCCGGGGCCTGCCACGGCCCAGGCTCCTGGCCGTACGGCGCCTGACCCGGCCCGGGCTGCTGACCGAACTGCGGCTGACCATATTCGGGTTGCTGGCCGTATTGCGGCTGCTGGCCATATTGCGGCGGCTGGCCAAATTGCGGCGGCTGTTGACCGTAGGGCGGCTGCCCGTACGGCTGCTGCCCCGGGTTTTGATGCGGCGGACGCGGCTCGCCCTCGCCGTACTGCTGGTTGTCGTTGCTCATGCCTGCACCACCCTTGAATCTGCGGGCAGGCCGGCCCGCTCGTCCGTGTCGTAGCTCATGGTCCTCGATCCCCCGATCGCTCGTCGGCGTGGCGCCCAGGGCAAGGGGCGGGCGCCCAGTCAAGTATGCGGCTCGCCCACCGCCGACGCCCAGCATTGCGACCACCCGTGCGTCGGTGGCACCCTCCTGAACGGCAGCGGCAGCGGGAACGGCAGCGGCTGCGGCTGCGGCTGCGGAGCGCCAGGCCGTCCCGTCGGCGGTGCCGGGTTAGCCTCGCCGGTGATGAGACGCACCCGAACGGCAGACGGCGCACGACGTACCGGCACGATCGCCGCCGTCGCCGCCGTCGCCGTGGCCGCCCTCGCGACGATCGCGGCCACGATCGTGGCGATCCCCGCGCGACTGGAGCCCGGGCACCCGGTCGGCCCCACGGCGGCGGCATCGGGCTCGTCGGTGCTGACCACGGCGGCGTCCGGCTCGTCGGCGGCGACCACGACGCCGCGCGCCTCGGCGAAGACATCGGAGACGTCGGAGACGTCGGAGACGTCGGCACCGTCCGCCGACCCGCCGATCGACGGGCAGCCGAGCCCGGCGGAGCTGGCGCGGGCCCGCGCGGACGTCGCGAAGCTCTCCGACGCGCGCCTGGCGGGGCAGGTGCTGGTGATCTCCTACGAAGGGCAGGTCAGCAACAACGCCGCCGCTCTGCTGCGCGCCACCGGGGCAGGCGGGCTCATCGTCCTCGGCGCCAATGTGCCACAACGAGTGGCCGATCGGGTGCCGACGATGCAGGCGGTGGCGGCCGCGGCAAGGGCGGAACTCGACCGGACGGGGCGCGACTGGCCCGCCGCCGTCGGCATCGACCAGGAGGGCGGCGTCGTGACGCGGATCGCGGAGCCGCTGACGCGGTTCCCCGCGCCGATGGCGATCGGCGCGGCCGGCGACCCCGATCTCGCGCGGGCCGTCGCCGAGGCCAGTGGCCGTGAGTTGCGCGCCGCGGGGTTCACGATGACGTTCGGCCCGTCCGGCGACGTCACCAGCGGTCGCGATGTCGCCATCGGCACGCGCGCGATCTCGGGGGTACCCGCGATCGTGGCAAGGCTGGGGTCGGCGATGGCGCGCGGGTACGCCGACGCGGGGATCGTGTCGACCGCCAAACACTTCCCGGGGCACGGCTCGGTGCGGGTCGACAGCCACGTCGACCGGCCGGTGCTGTCGGGTTCGCTGGAGACGCTGCTGTCCCGCGACCTGGCGCCGTTCGCCCGGCTCGCCGCCGACCGCGCGCCGGGAATCATGGTCGGGCACCTGCTGGTCCCGGCCGTGGACGGCGCCGCCCCCGCCACCCTGTCGCGGGCCGTGCTGACCGGGCTGCTGCGCGAGCGGCTCGGGTTCGCCGGATTGATCGTGACCGACTCGATGCAGATGGGGGCGATTGCCCGGTACGTCGGTGCGGGACCGGCCGCCGTAGCCGCCCTGTCGGCGGGCGCGGACGTGGTGCTGATGCCCACCGACCCGGTGCGCGCCCGGGACGGGATCGTGGCGGCCATCCGCTCCGGGGCGCTGCCCCGGGACCGGGTCGAGGAGGCGGCCGCCCGGATGGTCGCCACGCTGCGGCACGCGGCTGCCCGGGCACTCACCACGCCGGGGAAGAGCGGCTCGGGCGTCCCCGTGTCCGCGGCCGTCGGATCGAACGCGGGGGTCGCGGCGGAACTCGCCCGACGTTCGGTGGTGCAGCTGGGCGGCTCGTGCGGGGCGCGGCTGGTCGGGTCCTCCATCGCGATCGTGGGCGGCGAGGTCGCCGATCGGGCCGCGCTGGAGGCTGCTGCTCGACGTGCCGGGCTGTCGGTCGGTCCGCGCGGATCGGACACGACGCGTGTCGCCGTGCTCGGCGGGGCGGGGATGTTCGCCGGCCTCGCGCACGCCGCCACGGCCCGAGCGACGTACGGCGACGTCGTCGTCGGGATCGACAACCCGACCTACCTCGGCATGGCGCACGCGAAGGTCGCCAAGATCGAGACGTTCGGGCGCACGCCCGCCACCTGGGATGCCCTGGTCGCCGTGTTGCTCGGTACGGCTCGGACCACGGCCAAGCTGCCGCTGTCGATCGAGGGCGCGGGCGCGGGCTGCTGACCGGGCTCGGGCTGCTGAGCGACCCACCAGCCGATTCGCGCCGGGGCATGGCCGCTGGGTAACATGTGACCTCGTTGCGCGCGAGCGCGACAGGCGCCCGTAGCTCAACGGATAGAGCATCTGACTACGGATCAGAAGGTTAGGGGTTCGAATCCCTTCGGGCGCGCCAGCCAACGCACCAGGTCGGAGCCGGCTCACCGGTTCCGGCCTTTCGCATTCCAGGCCCGTTTGCTAACGCCCTTGCTAACACGGTGCCCAGGCCTCGGCGCGGCGCGGTGCCCAGCGAGGCCCTCGGGGGTACCCACGTGATCAGCCCGCAAGACTGCCGCGTCCGGCGCAGTCGAGGCCGTCCTCTCCGCCATGAGGTCCGCGAAGATTGACGCGGCGCCCGTCGCCTGGTCGCCGAGGACGTGGGCGTAGACGCGAAGAGTGATGCTCGCGTCGGCATGGCCGAGCCGGGCCGCGACGACGTGAGCGGGCACTCCTGCCTTGAGGAGCAGAGTTGCGTGCGTGTGTCGCAGGTCGTGCAGCCGGATCGAGGGAACTTGCCGTGAGGCCGGGACCGAGGCGTTGTGCTCGGCGACGAGCTTCGGCATGAGTTGGGACACGGTGTCCGGGTAAAGCGGCGCACCGATCTCTCGGCAGAACACGTGTCCCGTGCCCTCCCAGGAGTCCTCGGCACGAAGCCGGTCCTGCTCCTGCCGAGCCCGATGCTCGACGAGGACGGTGACCGTCCCGGGGTCGATGCTGACGACCCGTTCCCGGCCGCCCTTCGTCGTGCCCTCGACGCGGGTGCCGTCGACAACGTTCACCGTGCCCCGAATCCGCACCGACGGCGACGGGCCGAGGTCGACGTCCGACCAGCGCAGGTGCAGCAGCTCGCCGCGCCGGGCGCCGGTGTACGCCGCGACGTGGAAGAACGCGAACAGCCGATGCCGTCGCGCCGCGTCGAGGAACGAGGCGAGCTGCTCGGCATCCCACACCCCGGACCCCTTCACTGCCAACGTCTTGCGAGGCCGCTTCGCCGTCGCGGCGGGGTTGCTCGGCAAGATCCGATCGACGAGCACAGCGTCGGCGAACGCCTTGCGCAGAATCGAGTGCACGTATTGAACCGTCCGCGCCGACAACGGCCGACCGCCCTTCCCGCCCGACGTAAGAAGCTCTTGATAGAACGCGCTCAGCGTGGAAGGCCGGACGGCCTGGAGCTTGAGCCGCCCGAGGCGCGGCACGACGTACGAGTCGATGAGGTTCCGATACCCGGCCAGCGTCTTTGGCTTGACGACCAGTGCGTGCCCATCGAGCCACTGCCGCAGATAGGCCGCAACCGTGATGTCGTCGCGACCGACGTATTCCCCGCGCCGAGCGTCGAGGCGTGCCCGGTCGCGCGCCGCCTTAGCCTCGTCTTCGGAGGCGAACCCGCCGACCCAGCGCGGTTTGCTCACCCCTCGGGCATCGGTCACGCGGATGACGTACGACCAGGTGTTTCCGCGCCGGATGACCCCGGCCCGAAGGCGGGGCGAACTCGACGCGGCGGCGGGAGTCATGCCGCCACGACGTGCAGGTCGACGAACGCCAGCACGTCGCGACCGCGCACCCGCCGTACGCCGTCGATCTTGATCGAAGGGAGCCGACCGGAGCGGACCAGTTCGTAGACCTTGCTCGGGCTCAGGCTGAGGTGCTTGGCGACCTCGGGAATCCGATAAAGCAGCTTCTCGTCCATGTCCGTCCTCCTCTGTCAGCGGTGGGGGTGAGCTGCGGCGGTGCGGGTGGTCTCGGCCTTCCATTGCGCGTATTCGCGGGCGCGCGCGGCAGCCGCCACGGCCAGGACGGCATCACCGGGACGAGGCCAACCCGTCCCGGCGTAGGCCCAGGAGCCGACGACGAGCGTGGTGGCCTCGTCGTCCTCGGCGAGCAGGCGCCGCTCGAGGTCGCGGGTATCGAGCGGTTCGCCCGAGCGGGCCGACTGCTCCACGAGGCGGCGGAAGCGGGCCCGGGCTCGACGGAGGGCGCGGAGGGTGACGCTGTAGCGGCGTGACTTGCTCGCGAAGTGCCCGCGGAAGCCGAGCATGTGCGCCCACTTACCGATGAGCGCGTAGTGGTCGCTGCCCTGGGAATCCAGCGGCACGACCGTGGACAGGCCCGCGCGGCGCCACTCGGCACGTCGTACGGCGTGCTCGTGCAGCTCGCGGCAGGTGTCGGCGAGGCGGTGCAGGTGTGGGCGGTCGCGGTTCTCAGCGGACAGGCCGGAGTCCTTGGTGGCGTACTTGGCGAGGTACCCCGCGACCTGAGCCGGTTCGAGCCGCTCGGAGCCGGCCAGGCCGCCGCCGTGGGTGACGATCCGGACGTCGAGCTGGCGCCCCCACCCGATCACGCGCGACAGGTCGCTTTCCCACGCGGGCGGCGCGGGGACGGCAGTCGAGGAGGTGGCGGCGCGTACGGCGTCCGCAAGGTCGTCAGCGGTCAGCGGGGCCGGGGAGCCCGGGCCGTCGGGTCCGTCGAGGCGGATGAGGGCGTGGAAGTGGACGAGGCCGCGGGCCTGGTACTCGGCGACCTTGGCGAACTGCAGCGACGCGACGCCCTTAAGCCGCCCTTCGGTGGTCCCGAGGCGGCGAGCCAGCTCGCGGCGTAGGGCGGTCGTGGTGCGCCGCCACAGGACCGGGACGTGCCATTGCCAGATGACGGCGCCCGTCCAGTCGTAGCAGTCGGGGCAGAGCGGCCCGCCGACGAGCCGGTCGTCCTCCTCGTGCCGAGCGCTGCAAGCGAGCCGTACGCCGTGCGGGCAGGTCTCGACGGTGTCCGAACGGCGGGGTCGGCAGCGGCCGCCGTCGGGCCGTACGCCGTGGACGTAGCCGAACGACGGTGCCGTGAGCGTGACGAACACCAACGGCACGGCACGCACCATCGGGGGGACGCTCTTGCCCCCAGCGACCCCGGCACGGATCAGCTCGAAGGTGTCGCGGGCGTAGGTGCGCGAGCAGGCGGGGCAGACGTGGGCGCGGCGGTTGCCGCACGGGACGTACAACTGGCCCAGCGGCGTGTCCGTCGAGGAGAACCGGCCGAGGACCTCACCCGTGGCCCGGTCGACGGTCATCGATTCGCCGTCGAGGCGGATCGGGCGGCGGCAGTTGCCGACGTCGGCGAGGGCCTCGGCGAACGCGGCGTGCGATCCGTCAACGAGGCGCGCGAGCATCGCGTCGGCCGCAACGCCGTCGGGTAGATCCAGCCCGGCGTCCTCCCTGTGCCCGGCGAAGGCCGCCCAGGAGGACGTCAGGCAGGACCGGCCCGTGCTCACCATGCACCGGCCTGAAGGCGCCTAGCGCAGTCCGGGCAGAGCACCAGCAGGAACGCGCGCACGGTCTCCCAGGTGTGCCCGTCGTCCGACCTGACACGCTGCCAGCACATGTCGCAGCGGACCGTGTCGGCGGCGGTCATGCGGCACCACCGAGGTCGTCCCAGTCGGGCTCGCCAGTGAGGACCGGCAGGAGCCAATCGGGCACGAGCAGCGGGACTGCGGCCTCCGGGTCGCGGTCACGCCCGGCCCACCATCCCCCCGTGATGTCCCAGGCAATGACGGCCGCCTCGCATGACGTACGGACGGGGCAGTTGTCGCAGACGACGGACATGGTCAGGGCGTCCCACGCGGGGATGTCCACCTCGTCACGCGTCCAGGGCAGGTGCGGCAGCTCGGCGCACGCGGCGCACGTTGTCCAGTCACGGCCGGAGGCCGCCTCGTGAGCAGGCGTGGCGGGGCTTCCCGCTCGGGCCCTCATGCCGCGCTCTTCTCGTCCTCGGCGCGGGCGGGCACCACCAGGCCGAGAATCGCGTCGGAACGGCCCAACGGCACCGTACCGACGGCCGCGATGCCAGCGGCGACTCGGGCGCGGTACGTGGCGTAGTCGGTGTAGTGCATGCGCACGCGGCGTACGGGAACGCCCGGCGACTCCATGATGCCGACGCCGGGGAGGAACTGGCGCACGCGGTCGATGCCGTCGCGGCCGATCCCGTCGTGGAGCATCGCGACGGCATCACCGTTGTCGACGCGCAGAGTGATCCGTACGGCGATGTTCGACCGGTCATCGGTGTCGAGAGCATTGGCGCTCATGCGTTGCGCGAGAATCAGGACCGTGAACCCGACCTTGGCCGACTCCTTGATGAGGCGGGACACCGACCGTTCGAGGCGGGGCGCGAGACGTTCCCCGGCCTTGGCCCCCCGCTCGGCGTCGAGGGCGCGAGCTGCGGCAAGCAGGCCCGGGAACTCCTCCATGACAACCCAGACCGCGGGCAGCGCGGCCGTGAAGGTGCTGATCTTGTCCTCGCCTCGCCGCAGCAGCGCCGCGATCCGGTCGTCCATGAGGTTGACGAGCCGGGCCAGGGTGTCGGCCGCCGCGTCGAGGTCCTCGGCGCGGGTGCCGGTGGCGATATAGGCGCCGCCCCTACCTCGGGCAAACGGGTCAAGCAGGATCCCGGACGGGTCGACGCCGCAGACGATGACGTCGGGCCGGTGGGCGAGGGCGGCAAGCAGGGTGTACGTCGCGGACGACTTGCCCGCGCGGCTTGCGCCTTGCAGAGCGACGTGCGGCGTGCCAGCCGCGTCGATGGCTACGGTCCGGCCGTACTCGTCGCGGCCAATGACGATGGCTGGTGCGGTCTGCCGCGCCGGGTCCTCGGACGTGCGCTCATCCGCCAGGGGATCGCGGCGGATGACTTCGAGGATGACCCATCCGGGCTTGGTCGCCTCGGTGACGCTGGCAGTGTGGGCGCCGAAGGTGGAAGCGAGGCCGCCACAGGCCGAGCGCCAGTCAGCGAGGGTCTGTCCGGCGCACATGCGGACGGTGAAGACGTCTATGGTGCCCCGTCGGGTCAGCCTTGCGAGCCGCGGGGTGTGCCGCTCTCCAGCGAGCTTGGGACCGAGGCCGGACGCGATGCACGCGGTCTCCCAGCGCGGGCGGTACACGACGAGGCCGAGCGCCTGGCCGACGTACCGATCCCGCAGCCACGCGAGCCAAGTCGGCCTGATCAGCGAGAACAGAACAAGCAGAGCGAGCCAGAGGGTCACCAGCAGGATCGCCCAGGCCAGACGTTCGGTCTCGACGAGGTAGACGACGGCTCCGGCGCTACCCAGTGTGATGACCCACATCGGCGCCTGCCAGATGGTGCGGAGGCAGGCGCCGATCAGCAGGGCGAACCCGATCAGCAGGCCCCCGATCAGGGATTCGACGATCCCGACATCGGCAGTGGCGGGAGCCCGACCACGCGACCTCGCTGGGGTCGACGAGGACACACCCACGACGTCACGCGGCCTTGATGTCGGGGTTGCCGTGCTTGGGGGCCTTGCCCGGCGCGCACAGGCCATCGGCCCGGAAAGACCAGGCGATACGCGGCCGACCGTTGCCGCTGTCATCGACGTAGGGCATGGCCGTGAGCCCGAGCAGCTCGACGGGAGTGAACGGCAGACCGCTGTCGTTGGTCGGCGGCACCGGCTGGTGGGGGGCGGCGACCTTGATAGACGCCGTGCGCTCTCGCTTGGCCGCGGCTGCATCCGCGTCAACGATCTGGAACTGCCACAGCGGCAGGCCCGAGTCCTTGTCGAGCTGCTGCGGGCGGGAGCCATCGGCGCGCTGCGGAGCGTTGAAGTCCGTGACGGCCTCCACGAGGCCGACGAGGAAGGCCCCGGCCGGGAACGCTACTTGAAACTCCACGGGGAAACGACGCTGCATAGCCATGAGCTGGTCCTTTCGGAGGGTGGCGTTGTTGTCACCCACAGCTCACCGCTGCCATGCACGACGCGGTCACCACGTGCCTGGACATTTTGGGACGTCTTGAGGACAATCAAACCGTCCCTAAGCGTCTGGAGGCGCGGCATGACGTCCAACGAGGTGCTCCGAGCCGCCATCCTTGGCGCCGGCCTGTCGCACGAGACCCTGGCCGAGCGCGTCGGCGTGGATCAGAAGACCGTCGAACGATGGGTGGCTGGCGGGCGAATCCCCCATCGGCGGACGCGCCTCACTGTCGCGCAGGCACTCGGCAAGGACGACGTCGTCCTGTGGCCTCAGACGGCGGACGAGCCCCAGGCGTTGCGTGCTGCCCAGGCCGAATTGGTGCAGCTCTTCCCGAACCGCGGCTCCGTGCCGGCGCAATGCTGGTACGAGCTGGCCGGGAGCGCCGTGGAGACCATCGACCTGCTCGCGTACGCGGCGTCCTTCCTGCACGACGCCCTGCCGGGATTCACCGACCTCCTCGCGGAACGCGCGCGGACAGGAACCCGGGTCCGACTGCTCTTCGGGGATCCCACGTCGGAGGCCGTGGCCCTGCGCGGCGAAGAGGAGGGCATCGGCGATCTGCTCGCCGGCCGCTGCTCGCTGAGCTGGAACTACTTCCGCGAGTTGCTGAAGGAACCGGGCGTCGAGGCCCGCCAGCACGGCACGACGCTCTACAACTCGATCTTCCGGTTCGACGACGACATCCTCGTCAACACGCACGCGTACGGCGTCCCCGCCTCACACTCCCCGGTGCTCCACATCCGCCGCCTCCCCGGCGGACGCCTCTTCTCCCACTACGTGGCATGTATCGAGGATGTGTGGACTGAAGGCCAGGGCCGCAGTCGGCCCCATCACGCGGCTCGGCCTGAGGGAATGTGACGGAGGGAACACCCTTCCGAGCAGTTGCGTCTCCGACCTTCCTGGACAATAGCGATGTCTTTCATGCCGCCGAATCCCCTGGCCGCTCGACCGCCGAGCGCTCAGCAACATGTGTCGGAGCGAGAAGTGACCGGACGTACAACTTGGCTTTCCATAAGCGCTGCAACCGCCCTGAGTTCCTTGGCAATACTGCCGCCGTCCTTTGCTGCCCCTGTGGTCCAGCTCACTCATTCGACGGAAAGAGTTCCCGCCGCGAGCGTGGCACTTCCGAATGCCACCGGCCTGCGCGTCATCACCCATGATGAAGTAATCGAAATGATGGCGGACGAGATAGCGAAGTCCAACACTCAGTCCAAGTCGGAAATACAAAAAGAGATCCGTCAGCAAAATGACTTCACGACCTTGGCAGACACCCTCGAAAACAAGTATAAACCGTACTTCTCAGAGGCATTTTGGGCCGAGGGCTCACCTCGCATCTCCTTCAAGAGCAACACACCGGCTAATCTCATCCACAGCATCAAGACACAAAGTGCCGACCGGGCCAAAATCGCCTTCAGTGGCGTCATGAGCGCCGCGGAAGCCGACGATGCCTCCAGCGCCCTCGCCGATCACATCATCTCGAGAACCCTTTCATCAAAAGACGTTAGGCCTACACAGTTTTCAATAATGAATCGGCCTGCTGACGGACAGCTGGAAATCATTGCGGACAGCCCACTAGGCGCGATCGTTGAAGAGTGGTCCAGGCTTCGAGCAAGCAACGGGAAGCCTCCCGTGACTGTTTCCATCAGCACAGACAAAGCCCTAAAGAAGAGGAATTTCGGCTCAGATACACTTATGACCGGCGGAGCCCAGCTTAATTTCAACAATCAGAGCGTGGGCTGCACCAGTGGATTCCCTTGGGTGAACTGGAACACCTTGGCCTCAAACGGTGAGGTAGACACCTGAATGTACTACCTCTCTTCATGGCGTCTTATAATCGGTGCATGACGACTGTGGTGACTGATCTTCCGGGACGCCCCGTAAGTATCACATTCATGGAACGGGAGATCATTTCCCGACGGCTGGCGCTGGGCGACTCGG